>Ga0209541_10013628_pt1 | contig 12388 bp, 9 predicted proteins | sample RifCSPlowO2_01_FD_184027 | JGI IMG/M metagenome (GOLD analysis project Ga0209541, IMG submission 184027) | Groundwater microbial communities from Rifle, Colorado - Rifle CSP2_plank lowO2_0.1 (SPAdes) (version 2) | ecosystem: Environmental > Aquatic > Deep subsurface > Groundwater | place: Rifle...
CTCCTTCGTTGTGGACCGCGCCACTTTCTGTCGGATCGGCGCTCATCGCGTCTGCCAGGTCGGCGTTCACGGCGATCATCTCGCTGCCCGCTGGTGGTCTTCTCAATTTCTCCATAGCTCTCCCGTTCAGTTGAATGAAAAACCTGCTTAAGCAAGGCCGCAACTACCGGCACCGGCGGATTGCTGATTAAAATTTCCTTAGCCAAGGCAGTGTATTTCCCTGAAGCATCGGATTTGAGAATAGTATCCAGCTCTAATTTTAGATGTTGGACCTTCATGACTTTCACTTCATCGATGGAAGGTACTTCCCGACGGTGCAATTGGCCATGGACTCGTTTTTCCATAAATTTGAATTTTCCTTTCTCTGAGGGGATAACGAAAGTGATAGCGATCCCTTTTTTCCCTGCTCGGCCGGTTCTTCCGGTTCTGTGCACATACAATTCAGAACTTTGCGGCAAGGAATAATTCACCACATGAGTAAGATCAGTTACATCAATACCTCGCGCAGCAACATCAGTAGCGACTAAAACAGTAATTTTCTTTACCCGAAAAGATTGCAGGATCTTCTCCCGCTGGTCCTGAGAGATATCTCCATGGATAGCCGCAGCACTATATCCAGCATTCATTAATTTGCGGCTAAGCTCATCGACGTCTGCTCGAGTCTTGCAAAAAACAATCCCATAAAAATCTTTAGTGATATCCAGAACTCTGCGCAGGCATTCAAATCTATCGCCCGGTCTGACTTCATAATAGATGTGTTCTGTCAATCCGGAAGTTTGCTGCTGCCTTTCAATCTCTAAAATGACCGGATCATGCATGAACTTTCTGGCAATGCCGATGATCGGTTTGGGCATAGTTGCAGAGAATAAAAGCATCCTTTTCTTGGCATTGGTACTTTTCAGGATAGTCTCAATATCTTCAAGGAAACCCATATTAAGCATCTCATCAGCTTCATCTAAGACTGCAAAAGAGATCATGGACAGATTCAGGCTCCGTCTCTCCAATTGATCAATGACTCGGCCTGGAGTTCCTACCACGATATCGATTCCCTGACGCAGCCTATCACGCTGTTCAGAAACAGAAGCTCCGCCATATACAGCCAGAACTCGCAGTCTTTTTTTTCCCATCAATGATTCGAATTCCTTAGCGACTTGCAGAGCCAGCTCCCTGGTTGGAGTAAGCACAATAGCTTGCACATGCCCGGCATTTTCTTTTATTTTCTCGATGATAGGCAGCGCAAAACCAGCAGTCTTGCCAGTACCGGTCTGTGATTGAGCGATGATGTCATGCTTGCCTTCCAATAAAATAGGGATGGCTTTTCGCTGAATCTCCGTCGGGATACTATATCCTTTCTTTTGCAGGGCTTGCAGAGCATTTTCTGACAACCCTAATTTTCTAAATTCTTCCATAGGCATATTTTCTATCATCCTTTTATAAAACTTTGTAAAATTATAACCAAGTGGTGATGAAATTAATTGTCCTTAAATATGCCTTTTAATGTGTTAAACCACCACCACAATCCATAAAAACAATTCATCACCAAACTACGATATGAAATACGCTCACTTAGCAGACCTGCATCTCGGCTCCTGGAGAGAGCCAAAAATGCGGGATCTCTCTACCAAAGCTTTTCTTACCGCCATAAACCAGTGCGTTCATGACCAGGTGGATTTCATCCTCTTCGCCGGAGACATCTTCAACACTTCTCTTCCTTCCTTAGACACCCTGAAAATAGTCACCAAAAAAATGAAAGAATTAAAGGACAAAAACATCCCCTTGTATGTCATTGCCGGGTCGCACGACTTTTCACCATCTGGAAAAACGATGATCGATGTTCTGGAAAATGCCGGGTTGCTGAAAAATGTCTGCCGGGGGAAGATCCATCCGGAAACGAAGGAACTGCATCTGCAATTTTTTACTGACCCCAAGACTGGAGTCAAGCTTACTGGCATTCTCGGACGTAAAGGACAGCTAGATAAAACCTACTATCAAAACTTACATCTTGAGAATTTAGAACAGGAATCTGGCTACAAAATTTTCATGTTTCATACCACTCTTTCGGAGATGAAACCAAAACATATGGAAAAGATAGAATCACAACCGGCTTCATTCCTTCCCAAAAACTTTAACTACTATGCTGGCGGCCACATTCATCATCCCACCAAAATAGAGTTAGAAGGATACGGTACCTTGACCTACCCGGGTGCCTTGTTCCCCAATAATTTTGCCGAAGTAGAAAAATACAGCCATGGTGGATATTATCTTATCACCGTCGATGAAGGTATACAGAAAGTTGAATGGATTCCCGTAAAAGTGATGGAGCATCATGATTTTACTCTTGATTGCAGCCAGAAATCTCCAGAGGTGATTACTTTCGAGATTTTAGACCACTTCGAAAAAAAAGAGCTTCAGGACCAGCTCATCACCATCAGATTAGCAGGGATACTGGCCAAAGGCAAGGCTTCAGACATCAATTTCAACCATATCCTGACCGAATTATACCGCAAAGGAGCCTATTTCATCATGAAGAATACATACAGCTTACAATCAGAAGGATTTGAAGAGATTAAAATTGCTGCATCAAACCCTGAAATGATGGAAGAAGAAATCATCAAAGAGCACCTGCAGCAGAATAAGTTGTATGGCGCTGAAACAGAACTCTTTCTTACTAAAACATTGCTCAGCGCCCTTACTACCACGAAAAAGGAAGGGGAAACGCTCACTGATTTTCAGGAGCGGGTAGTTCAAGAGATTAGTAAAATTCTGAATTTGTGATTATATCAATGATTAAAAAACCCATAGAAATAAAATAAGATATTTAAAAAAAAGTAAAAGAAAAAAGAAAGATTTACCTTTTCTTTCTCAGGTACACTACTACTGCTACCACCACAACTAAGGCTGCGAGGAGAGCTACAACCCAAGTCTTGCTCAAACTCTTCTCATCCATAACTGGTGCTTCTGCGGGAGCTTCAGCAGCTGCTTCTTCAGTTGGTGCTTCTACAGGTACTGCTTCCGCTTCAGGAGCAGCGGCTGCTGCGCCAGATTTTTCTCCGATCACGAAGTAGCTGAAACCAGGCGTTTTCGCGCTGTAGTGCACATAGGTGCCATCATCTTCGCCAACCATTGTTGACAACTGAGTCCATGCCCCATTTTCATAATGATGTAAAGCGACTGCTTCTTTGGTCAACTGCTTTTCTGCAAGCCAAGCTTTCTCTACTTTAAACTTGATGGTGGCATCCGTGAAAGCTCCTTCTTTTGCTAAAGCTGGGCCTTTGGTAATCTCTACATTCTTGTAAACTTTACCTTCAAAGCTGGATACTGAGCTGGGCAATGAATCTTTCTTCGCTACAGAAATCCAAGCGCCATACACAGTGCTAGGAACTGTCAAAGAGACCTCAGTCACGCCCACTACTCCATTCTTCAAAGTGACCGAAGCAGTTTCGCCTGCGTTGATGGAAGTCCACACTTTCTTCTCAAATGATCCTTGGACGCCAGTTGATATTCCGCCGCTTGAACCGCCAGAACCGCCGCCACCATTGCTGGCTGCAGCAGTAGCTGATGAAGTGAAACTAACTGAACCACTGCCTTGATTTCCTACGAAATCGCCACAAGTGACAGTAGCCGCGTAATCATTTCCTGGCAGCAAGACTAAGCTGCTCGTACTAAAGCTAGTACCTGGACCAGTAAATGTACCGCTGCCAGCACCATTAGTCACGGAGTAAGTACAATTAAGCACAGACTCATTGGTAGATGCTGAAAGGGTAACAGCTGTTGAAGATACACCACTAGCTGTCGCAGTTACTTTTGGATTAGTTCGGTCAACTGTAAAGTTCCAGAACACCGAATCGTTCCGGTTGTTATAGGTACCATTACTCATGGTATCATTAGCCATGACCCGAACAGTCTGCCACTCGTTCCCGCCAGAGAGATCTGAGAGGTTATACTTTACAAACCATTTACCAGAATCATTAATTGGAGTAACATTGAAATCATTTCCAGTTCCGTTGTCAAACCAGAAGTAAACGCTATTATTCACATCCACCATAAATTCTTTAAATAAATCATTAGCTATGCCTGGTTCAAGATCGTAGATTGTCGCATTAAAAGTGACATTTTGCCTGGTATCCACAGTAAAGTTTTGCCCATATTGAATAGTAGGAGCATTACCAGCACGAAGACCGCTGACATTTACAAAAGGTGGAGTGTTATCAACAGTAATATTAGTACTTGTAGCGTTATTAGCAATCGTGGTGATGTTTTGAGCCGTTACGTTGAGATCATATACCCCATCCGGAAGAAGGCGAGTATCGAAAGAAGTATTTTGGAAGAACACTGGACCAACTGAACCAGGAGTGCCGTTAAAGACCGTAGTGTTATACACTTGTTGACCAGCTACTCCAGTTTTGTTTACAAATCTAAAGGTAACGTTTTGTATGCTCCAGTTTCCATTGGTCATGTTTGCAAGAAAAGTAACGTTTAAATTAGTACTACCTATAAACCTAGCGAGGGCTGCAGGGGTTACCTGAGTAAAACTGGCATTACTTAATCCAGCTAATAAATGGGCTGCTAAAACTGAAATAGCTAAACCCAGTACAATCAAAACCAATAAAACCTTTATTCCTTTTCTCATTTTAACACCAACCTCTTTTCAGTGATTATAATTATGAACTAAGTTCTAGAACAAACAATTCTTATTTATAAATATTTATTTTAACTTTAAAATGGTAACTTTTTTCCCCACGCATATTTTATATACGATAAATCTTTTTTCAAGCGTATGAAACGCTTCTTGCTCACAGAACTTCAAGTAAAAAACAAGACTGTTTTCCTGCGCGTAGATTACAATGTTCCCTTTGCGCAAGGAAAAATTACAGACAATACTAAAATAAAAGCTTCTCTTCCCACTATTAAATATCTGCTGCAGAACAACTGTAAAATCGTGCTGGCTACTCATTTTGGCAGACCGAAAAGTTTCTCCAAAGAATATTCAGTTACCCTGTTAGTCAAAGAATTACAAAAACTACTGCCAACAAAAAGAATTGTTAAATTAGATGATTGCTTAGGAAAAAAAGTGCTGGAAACCATCCAAAAAGGAAAACCGCAGACTATCTTTATGTTAGAAAATCTCCGATTTTATCAGGAAGAAGAAAGAAATGATTCTTTTTTTGCTCACTCCTTGGCTAATCTGGCAGAGTTGTATGTCAACGATGCTTTCGGCGTCGCTCATAGAAAACATGCTTCTGTATGTGCCATCACTGAATTTCTCCCTTCCGCTGCCGGTCTTTTGTTTGAAACTGAAATCCGTTCCCTTTCCCAAGGACTTAATCCTCAAAAACCTTCTATCTGGATCATGGGTGGAGCAAAGTTGGATAAGATAGCCCTTTTGGAACGAGCGCTCAAAAAATATGATTATATATTAGTGGGTGGAGCCTTAGCCTTTGCCTTTCTTAAAGCAAAAGGGATTTCCATTGGCGCTTCTAAAAGTGATGCCGCTTCCAACGAAATAGCCAGGAAAATTCTGAGGAGTAAATATGCAAGTAAAATCATCTTACCGCTTGACTTTGCTGTCGCTGAATCTTTTTCTCCAAGAGCAAAAGTTACAATCGTAGATTATCATCATCTTCAAGCACATCAGATAGGCCTAGATCTAGGACCGAAAACGATCAGCCTCTTCAAGCAATATCTGGCCTCAGCAAAGACCGTAGTCTGGAATGGACCGCTTGGTTACATCGAATGGGCCAAATTCGCCGTCTCTACTAAAGAAATCGCCCGCTTCTTAGGAAAATTAGAAAATGCTATCACTATAGCCGGAGGGGGGGAAACTGCAGAAGTGTTGATCAAGTTCCATCTCCACCACAACTTAACACATATATCGACCGGGGGAGGAGCTGCTTTAGAATACTTAGCAGAAGGTGATCTGCCTGCCTTAGAATGCTTGGAAAGAAATTATCAGAAGTTCAAAAGAGAGATAGGAAGAGGTTAGAGAATTTGAACTATCGAAGGCAAACCTTCAATGTTCTATTTTTATCAAAACGTTTCGCTCTAAGCTAGATTTAATTAAGCTCTGAAGCTCTTCATGCTCACGAGTAAGTAAGTCTTGCAGTTTATTAGATTTTCTCGAAAGAGAAGAAATTCCCTCTTCTATCTTTTGCGCCTGCTTAACATAATGTTCTAATCGATAGGCAGCATCGTCCACTTTTATGACAAAAAAATTACGGTGAATTTGGTCCGTAATCTCTTCCAATTCATTCTGCAGCTCTCTATATCCATTTTTTACTGCAGGCAGGCGCTGGCTATATATCCCTTCCAGGGCCGAGAGTGAAGAAAGCATATCTTCTTGATTAAGATGAAATTTTCCCTGCCGGAGCAATTCAGCGATCTTCTCAAGGATCTCCAGCACAAACAAACCCTCATCTTGATGGAAAGAAGAAAGAGGATCCTGAATATATGAGAACAATAGTCCATTAGATGGTTCAATCTCCAGATACTGCTGCAGCAGAGGTTTGATCTTAGAGAAAAAAGTAAGAATTTCCATCTCCTTTTCTTCTAGTTTTTGTTCTACTTCTTTTTTCTTTTTGGTTAGTTCATGGATATCAAGATTCTTTTTATCTCCTTGTAATTGCTGCAAGGATTTTTCTTTTTCCCATTTTTTCTGCTGGGCAGCTGCCAAGCGGCTTCTTTTTGCTTCCAGCTCTTGCCTCAATTGGCGCGAATGCACCAAAATCCGGCGTACATAATCTGCCTTGGATGCGATAAGTTGGATCGCATCATGCTTGCTTTCAGTAATCTTGAGATCAAGCTTTTTCCGTACCGCATCCAGATCCAGCAGCGCGGTCAAGAGAGGATTAGTATCTGGATTGGCATTTTCATCTAACATAAAACTAAAATCGTGAAGAAAATTTCCCCCCTCTATCTTTTCAATCAAGTGGTGTAATCTTTTCTCCAATTCCTGATTTACTGCTAAAACTTCTCCTATAGCCGGTTGATGTGTAAAATGCAGCTTGTCTAAAATTTGTCGGGTCTCTCGAAAAAGAGAAACCAATTCATGGGCATTGGGTTGTAAACGTACTTTTTTAAGCCAGACATCTAATTGCACTTCCAACGCCCAGCGTTTATCTTCCATGATTTTAGCATGCTCCTTCACGGCGGGAAGAAGATGATGTTGTTCTACAATCTCTTGCGAACGCTGTTGCAGCCATTCCTGAAGCTGAGAAATAGAAAGCTCTTCCTGACCATTCTTTTGTGTACTCTTCAAAAACAATACTGCTCTTTGCAGCCAGCTCACTCACACCACCTCTCCAAGAATCTTCAGTTAGTGATATATAATCATTTCTGTAGTATAGAAGAAGTTTATTTCCCAGACACAATCTCCAGCACATCTAAATGCTTCAAAGCATAATCTTTGCCAACCGTTTTCTTGGTCCGCACATCTTTGGCGCAGATGAAATTTTTCCCTAAGTCAGTATGCAGCTTATAGGCAAAATCCAGTGCGGTACTTTTAGGAGGCATCAAGAAACAATCCGGCAGCACATTGCCATCTTTATCTTCCAGTTTGCTGACGCCTCCAGGATAGATAGCCAGATATTGCAGCAGTTTGAACACTGCACTATCTAATGCTTCCTGAACTCCGCTGGAAGAATAGACATCAAGAATTTTCTGCTGAATGAATTGCAATGCCTTTTTTTGCTTCTCATTCAACTTATCTTCTTGTACAATTGTAAATGACTTTTCCCCTGGCACATATTCAATTAGTCCGCTGCGAGCCGCTTCCCGCAGGGCTATCTCGGCCTCTGCAGAGCAAGGGATAAATAAGTATTCAGGGAATTCCTGCCGGAGCCTCTTCATATTCTCAGCAGCAGTAGGTACATCCGCCTTATTGCAGGCTATCAGCATCGGTTTGGTTTTTTTTCGCAGATATACCGCCAGGTTTTTCAGATTCGTTTCAGACCACGAGCTAGGCCTTTCTTTATCCAGACCAAGTTTCTCCACCGCTTCTTCGATCATCGCTTCAGTCACCTTGAGGCCGGAAAGTTGTTTGGCGAGAGCTTTCTGGATCTCGATTTTCTCCTGCATCACTGTACGTGCAAATTTCTCCCAGCCTTTCTGGATGATGCCTAGATACCAAAAATCCAGTTCCACCTCCAGAAAGCGCACATCTTCCAGAGGGTCATAACTTCCTGCGTCTACTACTTCACCTTTTTCATTGGTAGAACCAGAGACGTCAATGACATGGATCAAGGCATCTGCTTGGCGTAGATCGTCTAAAAATTGGTTGCCCATACCCAAACCTTGATGCGCTCCAGGAACTAAGCCAGCTACATCTAATAATTGCACCGGTACAAAGCGGAATTCTTTGAGCACATAACCATTGCGTGGATTAGAAACCTTGCCAAACTCTCTGGCAGCATCTTTTACCTTGACATAGCCTACTCCTGAATTTGGTTTGATGGTCGCGAAAGGATAGTTAGCTATCTCTACTTCAGCTAACGTAGCTGCTTTGAAAAAAGTACTTTTTCCAACGTTGGGTTTTCCTACTATTCCTATTAACATTTTGGGTTCGAATTCCACTATATATATAAAGATTAAGCTTCTGCTTTTAACCATGAGTTATGCATTCGGCCATCTTGTCGGCGCATGGGGAGCAGGTAAAGCTTACCAATATTTCTCTAAAAAGAAAATCAGCCACGCAGCCTGGTTCTTCTTGCTGTTAGGAGGTATTTTACCTGATATAGATTTCTTACTAGATTGGACTTTGGGATACGATACCCATAGGACTTTTACCCATAGCCTTATTTTTATAGGGCTAGCAATTTTAACAGTATATGCTCTTTTTTCAATACTCGAACACCAGGAAAAAAAACAATTTGCCCTCTTTATAGGTCTAGGGATCAGCACCCATTTACTGTTAGACTCGTTATTCGGTTTTGGGGTTCCCATATTGTGGCCTAGCCTGATGCACTTCTCATTATTTTCTGGAATCAGTACTGCTGTCCCAGAAGGTTCTGCCTTCGCCGGAACTGCTGCTGAAGTAGGCCATCAACTCAGATTAGCAATAGTTGACATGGCCATTGGCACAACTTGGATTTTTTATTTGTGGTTTAAGAAAAAGATAGAATTTTAAAAACAGGATTATTAGTTGGCTAAACATTTATATATCTCATTTTCTTCTTTGAAATCGTGCCCGCAAAAGCAGCCAATCCTTTTGGAAAAGATAAAAGTAGGTTCGTTCCGATCTTCCCAGAATTCAGCCCATTAAAAGTTAAGTACAAAGATGTTTTTGACCTGAAAGCTTTCTACGAAGAATTATGGGAATGGTGCAAGGAACACGGCTGGAAAGACTGGGAAACCGGTCTAGATACTTTTGAACGTTTTTATGGTGAAAGAGTTACCACGGGAGGAGTAAAAGAGATCTGGATCCGCTGGAGGTGCTACAAAATAGCGGAAGGAGTGCCCACTGTTAAGCAGGACGATAAAGAATTAGGATACCTCACCTACTATTTAGATATAGATTTTCATATTCTGGGATTAGGTTCAGCAGAAATCATCAAGGATGGAAAAAAAATTAAGGCCGACAAGGGAGAGATAGAAGTTTCTATTAGGACATTTATCGAAAAAAATTATGAATATGAATTCCTTAATCATCCAATTCTTAAGAATGTCCTTGATATATTTACCAGCAGAATCTATGGCAGTAAATTAGAAGAGCGGAAAAGAGAATTATACCGTGAAGCCTACGTGATGCAGACCTTCATCAAGCAATGGTTCAAGTTAAAAACCTATCTGCCATATGCGCAGGGGGAGAACTTCTTCCCTTCCAAAGCCTGGCCTTCGCATCAGTAGAGAGCAAAAACTTAATAAAGGAACATTCTGAGAATAGCCTTAGGCCCCAGTAGCTCAGTGGTTGAGTACCTGACTTGTACTTATCAGCTATGTTTCCAAAAGCAACCAAAGCATGGCAGGATATCAGGAGGTCGGGAGCGGTATGAAAATACCCCCGAATTCAAATCTCCCCTGGGGCTTTTTACTTCCATGAAAACGCCAGACCAGAACATAAAACAGAATCGCTCACTCTTTGATGATTGGGCCAAGACCTATGACCTGCCTCTGCTGCAATTCTGGATGCGGAGATTTCATAAGCCCGTATTAAGGGAACTCAAACTTACTCCAGAAACGAAAATTCTCGACATCAGCTGCGGAACAGGTGAATTGCTAAAACGATTTGAAGGAAAAGCAGAATTATATGGGATTGATATCTCTGAAGAGATGCTTAAGGTTGCTAAAATAAAATTAGGCGCAAAAGCAAACTTGCAGACTGGCGACGTACATAATCTTCCCTTTGAAGATAATTATTTTGATTATACCCTGAGCACAGAAGCGTTCCACCATTATTATGACCAAAGAAAGGCATTGCAAGAAATGGTTCGAGTAACTAAAAAAGGAGGAAAAGTGATTATCACAGATATCAATTTCTTCTTCAAACCCATCCACTGGCTATTCCAAACCTTTGAGCCTGGCTGTGTGAAAGTCAACAGTAAAAGAGAAATGAAGCAACTCTTTAAACAAGCAGGATTAAGGAATATACGCCAAAAAAGGAATTTCTGGTTTGCAGTTATGGCGGTTGGCCAAAAATAACCGAGTGCCTCACCTAACCGAAATATTTAAAAATAACAAGCATTTCCAAGATATCAACAGATGATAGATGTTAATCATTCTTGGTGCAGTTAAATGGAAGAAACAAGTCTAAAAACAGGTACTACGACGGTAGGAATAGTCTGCAAAGACGGAGTAGTATTAGCTGCTGATAAAAGAGCGACTGCCGGCCACATGATCGTTGACAAAAGAGCAGACAAAGTTCATGTCATCTCAGATGATTTTGCAGTTACTATTGCCGGAACAGTATCCGATGCCCAACTGGTTATCAAGCTCATTCGCGCGGAACTTAAGTTGAAAGAAGTCCGCACTTACAAAAGGCCTTCTGCTAAGGAAGCAGCCAATCTCTTAGGAGGGATACTGTACTCTAATCTGCGAAGACCAAGCATGTTTCCTGGGATAGCGCACTTCCTGTTAGGAGGAAAAGATGTGCATGGATTGCATTTATACGATCTGTTTCCAGATGGAAGCATCACCAGGATAACTGATTTCATTTCCTCAGGATCAGGATCAGTATTTGCCTATGGCGTCTTGGAAACTCAATGGAAGAAAGATTTGAGCACCGATGAAGCGGTAGCGCTTGCCGTAAAATCAGTAAATACAGCCTTGCAGCGGGATAGCGCATCGGGAAACGGTATTGACGTAATAGTAATTAACGAGAAAGAAATCAAGCGAGTATTGCACAAAGAAGTAGCTTACTCATTATAGATAGGAAATTTTCTTTCCACTTTTTGATTATACCAAATTCGAGTATTCAAAATAAAAATCATTCGAAGAAACTAAGGAGAGACTACAACATGGTAGACATATTAAAAGAAATCATCAAGGTTTTGCCGGAAGGCAAGATCTCGGACGCAGCATTCGAAGGAGCAAACATTGTTCTTTACACTAAAGATAAAAATTATTTCTTCGATAATGAAGGCACTATCCGGGAAGCAGTAAAAGAATTCCGTAAGCGCATCGAGCTTCGCGCTGATCCTTCTCTCTGTCTTGAGCCAGATAAAGCAAAAAAAATGATCCAAGAGATCATCCCCGCAGAAGCAGGAGCGCAAGAATTCATATTTGATCCTCCACGATCTATGGTCATTGTGCATGCTGAGAAGCCAGGTTTAGTTATCGGCAAACAAGGAGAGATTATCCGCGATATTAAAGAAAAGACCTTCTGGATCCCATTAATTAAACGACTTCCACCTATTCGTTCCAAATTAATTGAAAGCGTACGTTCAGTATTATACGAAAACGCTGACGAAAGAAAAAAATTCCTTCATAAAACCGGGCATCGAATTTATGACGGTTGGCTGCGAGAAAAAAAACAAGAATGGATAAGACTTTCCTGTTTAGGAGCATCCAGGCAGGTAGGAAGAACTTGCTTCTTGCTTCAGACGCCGGAATCAAGAGTCATTATCGATTGCGGTATTGATCCTAGTCAGGATGATGCCGGTGCATACCCTTACTTTGATGCGCCAGAATTTAACATCGGAGAAATAGATGCGGTGGTAGTAACTCACTCCCACCTTGATCATTCCGGACTTATTCCCTATCTTTTCAAGTTTGGCTATCGTGGCCCAGTGTACTGTACCCTGCCAACCAGAGATGTCATGACTTTACTGCAATTAGACATGGTTAAAATTCAACGCGCAGAAGGTAAGGAACCTATTTTCACCAGCGACGAAGTCCGCCAGATGGTATTGCATACTATTTGTTTAGAATACGAAGAAGTTACCGACATCACCCCGGA
>Ga0209541_10013630_pt1 | contig 12385 bp, 9 predicted proteins | sample RifCSPlowO2_01_FD_184027 | JGI IMG/M metagenome (GOLD analysis project Ga0209541, IMG submission 184027) | Groundwater microbial communities from Rifle, Colorado - Rifle CSP2_plank lowO2_0.1 (SPAdes) (version 2) | ecosystem: Environmental > Aquatic > Deep subsurface > Groundwater | place: Rifle...
CGCGGTTGATACGCCGAGGTCATAGGTTGTCCACACGTAATCGGGGCCGTTCAGGTCAAAGGAATGGTCTGAAGCCCGTAGGTTCTTTTTGCCCATAGTAATTTGATGATTGCTTACTTGCGGCTCCCTACCCTTAATGGCGAAAGTTCACCTGAACGAACCATCAAAAGAAAAACCCTCACAAAAGAGGGCTTCTCTGTCCGCTCTGATTGCTGGTGAAATCACCAGCTATTCATCATAGGCCTCTCGCTCATCTATATCCTTCAGTCCTTGCTCTGGCACAAGAGTAAGTTTAATCTTGTATGCCTTTTCTTTTTTGTAGTCGTCAAATGGTTCATCACTGGATACTTGAAAGTATGCTTTCAGGGCCTCTGATAGTAGCTGTTTCTGTTTTTTTATGGAGTTGATTTGCTTTAACGGCAAGCCCTGATTGTTCTCCCAAGAAATCTCTCCATTTTTTAGAGAGAGCAGTCGCAAAAACTGCCATTGCTTATTAGGCAATTTTCTCCTTTCATCTTGGAAGCCCATTGTCTCATAAGTTGCCTGCAACGTATCGTCTCTGGCTTTAACTATTACCTCGTGTTCATTAAGAAACTGGATGGAGATTTCTTCCCATCGTAAGTCCGAGGGAAAGTTGCGGAGTTGTATTCTTTTGTTTTTGGGTTTTTGCAGGAGGACCTTTTCTTCAAGTCCCTTTATTCCTATGTCCTTTTTGACCTCGTCTATCACAATATGGAGTGGCTCTTTTGTTCTTTGGCTCCCCAGTTTATTTATTTCAGAGAAGTTCTCTGAAAAGATTTGCAGAGCCCGTAATTTCTGGTCTACCTTCTCAAGGAGTTTCTCTTCTCTCTTGCCTTCTTCAACTCTGCGCTCTATTTCTTGTTGGATAGGTGATTTTCTCTCTTGCCATTCATCATTGATTCCTGCGAACTTCCCCTCAATCGTTTTAGCTCGCTCAATCGCTTTTGGGCTAATGTAGGTTATTCCTTGCTCGCGATATGCCTCTTTTTCAATTCTTTCACGGTAAGCTTCGGCAAGCTTCTCATATGTCGTTTCCGTCTGCTGATAAGTTTCAGTGAGTTGCTTATGGTTTATCCCCTTGATTTCGTAGTTTTCGCTCCCTCGGTGCCAAGCGGCAAAGCATCCTTCTCTTTTCAGCCCATCCAGTATGCCATCAATCTCAAACCTCGTTCTGCCCTTAATAGTGAGGCGCGGGATGGGGATGAGCATCTCCTTCGGACGGCTATTGCTCGCATAGTAGTTGCATATCGTCTGGAGTGTTTCCCATTTTTTCGTCCAACCCTCTCTTGAGGCCTTATCTTCATAGTTTATCTGTATGGTTTCTTTAGATACTAATGGTTGGTCTTCTACTATTATCTCAAACACGGTCTTCCCATAACGGACCTCAAAGTCCGCAGGAAAATGCAAAGTAAGGATGGGCTCTATGTCGCTCGCAAAGCTGAAATCAGTTATAAATCCCTCATCTTTCAGAATAGTAAGCGCATCCCGTAATCCATAGAAGTCAGAAAGCCCACAATCGTGCGCCCAGCCCATAAACTTTTTCCTAGACACCACTTTCTTGTATGCATCGTGATAGACATTAACTCCGTGATAATCATCCTCCTCTTTGAATGGTTTTTTAGGAGTCAGTTCCCATTCTTCTTTTAGCTTTTCCAATAGGGCCTTAAGTTTCTCGTTGAGTTCCATCGTAATGCTCTGGTAATCGTAATATGCGGGCTTTTTTGCATCAGCAAGCCCTATGCTGTATGATAATGTTATCAAATGTAAGCTCAAAAATCAATAGCTTTTATCTAAAAATTATGGCAACGAAATATCCAAATGAACCTACTGGGAAACACGGCTTGTTAATTAGTTTTTGTCTTATATTTGGTATTCCTGCGATTTTGATTATTATTGCAATTTTAATGGGGAAGTTCTAAAAAATGACGAAACAAAAAAAGAAAAAAGATAGAATACCCGAACTCCTAACACTCAAAGAAGCGTGCGACTGGCTCAAGGTTCACCCAAATACCCTCCGCCAGTGGGACGCAAAGGGGATACTGCCTGCCATACGCATAGGCACCAGACGGGCGCGGAGATACAGGAAAGAGGATATTCTCAAGTTCCTGCAAGAGGTCCCAGCATTGAAATAAAAATCAAATTATCATTACTTATGAAAATGCTGTTCAAGGATGCTGGCTACAACCTTGCGAAACTCATTGAGGACATCAATGTGGGCGTTATAGGGCTGCCTGACATTCAGCGTCCATTTGTTTGGAAAGATACGCAGGTGCGCGACCTCTTTGATAGTATGTATCGCGGATACCCCATTGGCCAGCTACTCTTCTGGGAGAATGCATACCAAGAACATACTCGTAGCATCGGAAACAACGAACACGCTCACCGCCCGCCGCGTTTTCTCATTGTAGATGGACAACAACGTCTTACCTCGCTCTTTGCCGTAGTAAAAAGTAAAGAAGTTGTACGCGAAAATTATGACAAAGAAAAGGTTGTTATTGCCTTCCATCCTTTGGAAGAACGGTTTGAGGTTCCTGACGCGGCGATACGGAATAACCCCGAATATATCCAAGACATCTCTATGGTATGGAATGCCCAGAACCTGAACCGTTTTACCAATGAGCATATACAGAAACTCCACACTATACACGGAGGATTAACCGAAACTGAAGAGGAAAAAATCGCAAATGCAATTGGCGAATTGCACGGATTATTGCACTTCTCGTTTTCGGTGCTTGAAATAGGTGCTGGGACTTCTGAAGAAGACGTTGCGGATATTTTTGTGCGTATCAACAGCAAAGGCAAGTCGCTCAAAGAAACCGATTTTATCTTAACTTTGATGTCTGTCTTTTGGGATGACGGACGGATGGAGCTGGAAGAGTTCTCACGAACAGCTAAAGCTGTGGCAGATGGCACAGCATCAGCGTTTAATTACATCTTCCAGCCAGACCCAGACCAGATGCTTCGTATTGCGATTGGGCTTGGCTTCAAACGTGCGCGGATGAAATATGCTTATAGTATTTTGCGGGGGAAGGACTTGCAGACCGAAGAGTTCAGTGAAGAACGGCGAGTACAACAATTTGATGCGCTCAAAGAGGCACAAACGAAAACATTAGAACTCAACAACTGGCACGAGTTCTTAAAGGCACTTAAAGAAGCTGGCTATACCAGACAGGGACTTATCAGTTCTGATTACAATGTGATGTATGCTTACGTGGTGTTTCTAATCGGAAAATACAATTTTGGAATAGATGCGCCTGCCTTACGAAAACTTACCGCACGTTGGTTTTTCTTTTCCTCGCTTACAGGTCGCTATACGGGCTCTGCCGAAACCCAAATGGAAGAAGACCTCAATGCGATTGACAAGGGGCAAACGGCAGGAAAATCCCTTACAGAAACATTGAACAGTATCGTTGAAGCCGAAATCACCTCTGATTATTGGAATATCACTCTTCCCACAAGCGGGCTTGTAAGTGGTGCCGCACGCAATCCAGCGATGTTCGCGTATTATGCGGGTCTCAATATCTTGGGGGCAAAGATACTTTTTTCAGGGCTTACCACCGTTCAATTGATGGAAGAGGGTGTGCGAGAAAGGCGCTCTGCTTTGGAGCGGCACCATCTTTTTCCACGCAAGTACCTCCAGCGTATTGGTATCAATGAACAATCAGAAATCAATCAGGTTGCCAACTATGCTCTTGTTGAATGGGGTGATAACAACGACATAAGCGACCAAGCGCCGAGCGAGTATCTACCAGCATATCTCAAGCGTTTATCGGACGAAGATAAGGAGCAAATGTACTACTGGCACGCACTACCTGAAGGATGGGAACAGATGAGATATCCAAAGTTTTTGGAGGAACGGCGCAAAATGATGGCGATAGTCATTCGGGATGCGTTTGAAAAACTCAACTGATTATGGCGAGCAAGAAAAAACAAGAACAACCGAAAAAGGATACACTCACTAAAGGAGAAATCAAGCGTGTTTGCGATATTCTTCGCCGCGATGATGGAGTGGGTGCAAAGGACTATGTTGAACAATTCTCTTGGCTTCTTTTCTTGAAGGTCTTTGAGGGCGTAGAGAAACAACTGCAAGAACTTGAAGAAGCAGAGGGAAGAAAGTACAAACCCATCATTGCTAAAGAGTATCAATGGTCATCGTGGGCAAAAAAGGACTGGAAAGATAAGGACGAGCTCATCCATTTTGTTAACCAAAAACTATTTCCATACCTCAAATCTCTCAAGGGAACAAAGGAGCAGGACAAAATCAGTGAGATATTCCGTGAACTCCACAACAAAATCTATTCTCCCTACAACCTTCTTGAAGTCATAGAGATATTCGACAGGATTGAGATACGCCATTTTCAAGATACGCATCTTCTTTCGCAGGTGTATGAGGAAATCCTGCAAGAGATGGGGAGCGAGGGCGGCTGGTCTGGAGAAGTTTATACGCCACGCCCTGTCATCCGCTCGATGGTAAAAATTGTAGACCCGAAACTTGGGCAAACTATCTTTGACCCCTTTGCTGGCTCGGGGGGATTTCTCATTGAGAGCTTTAAGCACATTTACGAAAGCTCGGCGCAAGATGTCCGTGCTTGGAAAATACTCCAGACAAAGACGCTTTACGGAAAAGAGAAAAAACCATTTCCATTTTTGCTTGGGAATATGAATATGGTTTTGCATCGTATTCTGGTCCCAAATCTGGTGAGGACAAATACTCTTGACGAGGATGTTCACAATGTTCCCGAGAGCGAGAAGTTTAATGTGGTACTTACCAATCCTCCGTTCGGTGGAGATGAAGAAAAAAGAATACAGGAAAACTATCCTGTCAAAACAGCTTCTACAGAAGCGATGGCTTTGCAGTATGTAATTCGGCACCTTAAGAATGGTGGGAAGTGCGGCATTGTATTGCCAGAGGGCAACATTATGTTTGGCGGGGGAGCGATGGCCCGTATCCGTCAGGAGCTTTTGGAAAAGTGCAACGTGCATACCATTATCTCGCTTCCCCAGGGAGTATTTACCGAGATGGGCGCAGGCGTGAAAACAAATCTTGTTTTCTTTGACAAAACAGGGGCAACAAAAGAAATCTGGTACGGAGAATTAAAGGGTAAGTTCACCAAAAAACAAAATATCCGAGATGAACACTTTGTGGATATTCTCAAGAGGTGGGAGAAACGCGAAGTGTCCGAAAGTTTGTGGATTGTCCCGATTGAGCAAATAAAAGAGCGTGGGTACGATATTTCCCCAAGAAATCCAAACGAAGGCGATAGTGAGGTTCTACTCCCTCCCGATGAAATCCTCAAGGAGATTGGGCATAACCAAGAAGAAATAGATAAAATTGCTTCATCACTCAAAGAGATTTTGAAGAAATAATATGCAATGGAAAGAACAGAAACTACTTGATATTGCATCTGTTTTTACAGATGGCGACTGGGTTGAAAGCAGAGACCAATCTTCGGCAGGTATCCTATTGGTACAAACTGGGAACGTAGGGGTTATTTCATACCGCGATAAAGAAGTGAGACGTTTCGTGAGCGAGGAGACATTCTTACGTTTCAAGTACACAGAGATTTATCCTGGAGACATACTCATTTCTCGCCTTCCGTACCCTGTTGGAAGGGCGTGTATTGTTCCAGAAATGCCGTTCAGGATGATAACGGCAGTTGATTGTACTATTCTTCGTCCCCAGAAAGAATATGATGCACGTTATATCAACTATCTTCTCAATGCCAAACCAGCAAAATCACAGGTGTACAGAATGCTTGCTGGTTCATCGCGAAAGCGTATCAGTCGTAAAAATCTCGCCAAGGTTGAATTACCCATCCCCTTCAAAAACGGCAAGCCAGACCTCGCCGAGCAGAAACGTATTGCAGATAAGCTGGATACGGTTTTCGCTGAAAGCGAAAAAGGGCAAAACAAGGCATCAGAAACAAGCAGAGAAGTTGCGGCGTTCGGCAAATCTTTATTACAAGAAATCTTCTCAAATCCCGATTGGCAGAGCGTAAAGCTGGGTGATTATTTTGACATTGCTTGGGGTAATACCTCAATCACAAAAAAATCCTATGTTGTAAATGGACACACGGCCTACAGTGCTACAGGCCCTGATGGTTTTCTTGAGCACTATGAACACGATGGCCAGGGGATTGTTCTATCTGCAATCGGAGCTCGTTGTGGTAAGTGTTTCTTAGCAGATGGTAAGTGGACTGCCATCAAGAACACGATTGTTATGAAAGCAAACCCCGAACAGCTCATTGACTATAAATATGCGTGGTACTTTCTGAATGATGAAAAAAAGTGGCGTTCAAGAGGAATGGGGCAACCCTTCATCACACAAGGGAAGGCAGTTAATATGGAGCTTCCTGTTCCATTGAAAAATGGCAAGCCAGACCCGTCAGAACAGAAGCGTATTGTTGAGAAACTGGACAAGGCATTTGCCCACTCGGAGCATTTGAACAACCTCCTTGAACAACAAAATGAGCTGTTTGCTTCTTTGAAGTTATCTGTGCTAAACCAATCATTTCAAAACGCATAAAATGGATGCACAGCAGTTAGTTCACAGAGCTTGGGAACTCAAAAAAGCTGGGGAGCTGGCAGAAGCACTCGCCTGCTATGACAAAGCATATAATGCGATTGTTGGCGATGCAGTTTCTTATGCTCATTCAAAGGGTGGGGTGGTAGACGAAGGCAGTGCCCGAAAAATCTTGCCAAAAAACTTTACATTAGTGAAAGAATATCTCAAACAAGGAAAAGATGTGGCAACAATTCTCAACAATATGGGAGTTATCTGTGCCGAGTTAGGGCAATATGGTAAAGCCAAAGGATTTTTTGAAGAAGCGATAGAACTTACCCCTGAAAATGTTGATTATCCCGACCCAAAAACCAACTTAATGAACATAAAATAGCAATGCCATATTCAGAAGACGACACGCGAGTCAAGCTAATAGACCCCAAGATACACGAGTGCGGATGGAAAGAGGAATACCTTTCTCGTCAATACCCTGTGGCTGATGACCGCTTCTTTGTTGAAGGTGAGGAGTATAAGCGCCTCAAGACGGCAAAGTTTGCCGATTATGTGCTTTCGTATAAAAACCTTACAGTTGCCGTTCTTGAAGCAAAAGCCGAAGACGAGGACCCGATGAAGCATTTGAGCCAAGCGCAGGATTATGCCAAACGCTTGGATGTTCCTTTCGCTTATATCTCAAACGGCAAAACCACCTATCTTTATGACCGCCGTACTAAAAAGACCGAGGAGGTTTCGGACTATTTCTCACCAGAGGAAATGTATCAGGCATACCTGGAGTGGAAAGGGCTTGGCGCCAAGAAGTTGGACGCTCTCACATATCCTCTTCATTTCTCGGGGTTAATGCGACCACGTGCATACCAAGAGACCGCAGTCAAAAGGACCATTGAAGCGTTCACAAATGGCAAACAGGTGGCACTCCTTACAATGGCTACTGGTACTGGAAAAACATACGCCGCCTTCCAGATTGTTTGGAAGCTCGTCAAATCAAAGACAGCTCACCGTGTTTTGTTTCTTACAGACCGCATTATTCTCCGCGATGATGCCCATAGCAGAGATTTTGAACCATTCGGTGGGGCCCGATGTAAAATAGAGGGTGGTAATTTTAACAAGAACAGAGACATCTACTTCTCTACCTATCAAACCCTCTTTGCGAACAATCTCTATAAACAAATACCATCCGATTTCTTTGACCTTATCATCATAGATGAATGCCATCGTTCACGATATGGCGATTGGGGTGTTATTCTTGACCACTTCAATGCCGCAAAACATCTGGGGATGACCGCTACCCCGAAGCGCGAAGACAACATTGACGTGTACGAGTATTTTGGCGAACCAGTATTTGAGTATTCGCTCGGGCAAGCAATTGAAGATGGCTACCTTGTCCCATATAAAATCTACAAAATCACAACCAATCTATACCGAGAGGGATTGAATGTGTCAACCGCAGAAGAGGTTCTTTACGATGACGAAATAGAACCAGAAAAAGTAAAGGACTTCTATGAACCATCAGAATACGAGCGAGCCATAACTATCCCACAACAAATAGACCTGCTTTCAGAGAAGGTAATTGATGTTTTGGATAAAACAGACCCCTACGGCAAAACCATAGTGTTCTGTGTAGATATGGCCCACGCACAGGCAGTAAAAGACAAACTTAATGAGCTTAAGGGGAACGAAGAATACGCCTCGCGTGTTGTAGCAGAGGATAAAGATGACCTGACCCGTTTCCGCGATAGAGAAATGGCAATGCCTGTGGTGGCGACTACCGTAGACCTGCTCTCAACAGGGGTGGATATTCCACACGTTCAGAATATCGTTTTTATGCGCCCTATCGCTTCCCGTGTACTTTTCAAGCAGATTATCGGGCGCGGCTCTCGTCTCTTTGAAGACAAGGGATTTTTCAGGATTATTGATTTTACCAATGCCAGTCGGCTTATTGACGAATGGGATATTCCAGAGACAAAGGACGGAGGTACAAATGGGCAACCGCCAGAAGAGCCCATACCGCCGTTTGATAAACTTGTGGTGGGTATCGTTATAGATAACAAACAAGAGAAACCAGTTGCAGGCGCAGTGATAAAGGTGAAGCTCGGGCGATGGGAGAAGCTCGGCAAAACGGATGAAAACGGCATATTCAAACTGTTCGGACTGCCCTCAAATGAAGGGGTCTATATGAACATTGAGCACGGGGACTATAAGAAGTTAAGCAAGAAGCTCAAACCACACGCCTCCGAGGAGGAAACGCCGTATGAGTTCCGATTAAAACCCTGGAAATCCACCCCAAAGAAGATAGTGGTCAAGGGCATCGAAGTAATTATTGACGAAGAGATTGAGGTTGAGTTTAATGGCATTAAACTTTCCTATGCTGAATACCGCAGATACTCGCAGGATAAGATTGAAGAGGTAGTCCATTCCTCTAATGACTTACGGGATATTTGGCTTGACCCAGAAAAGCGTAGACAATTCATTGCTGACCTGGAAGCAAAACGTGTGAACATTGAGCTCATAAAGTTAATTGATAACCTTGAGGATGCAGATACCTTTGACATAATCGCCCACATCGCTTTTAACGTACCCCTGCTGACCCGAGAAGATAGGATGAAGAACTTTATGCGTCAAAACGCCAAAACCATAGACCAGCACGGCAAAGAAATTGGCGAAGCAATCCGTGAGATTATGGAAAAGTACAAGAATGGGGGCGAAGAAAACCTTTCTGCCGATGTATTTCTTCTGCCAAATATGAACGCCAAGAAAGAGGTGATACAGGCCGAGCACCCCGAAGGATTAACGGGTTTTCTCCACCTACTTAAAGATAAGGTCTATTCGCCCCTGCAATAGTTTATGGCAATAACGCCACGATACGCACAACTTTCAAAGGAAAGGACAAGAAAAAATCAAAGGTTTCGGAAGAGGACTTGAGTTTTGACAGGGACTTTAATATGTTCAAAATACTTGGGCAAAAGTTCTGCGTTGAGAAAGAGTGGAAAAAAGTGAGCAGGTTTGAAAAAATATCAAGCCACATAATCGGGATTGTAGGAATGGGTTTTCTCGCTTACGCTCTTTTCCATTGGTTATTTATCTACGGTGGCCCATAATAACTACGACTTCTGCCTGTTTGGCCGTTGGATGAACACAACAATAAAAGTAGTATGGCAGGCCCAAGAGCAAAATACTACATCCGCGAGCATTATGACCGCCCTGTGAGCAAGAAGGAGTTTTTGCGCTGGAAAGACCAGGAGCGAGAGAAGCTCTATATTGGCCAAAAGCACCTCTTGGACTACAAGCTACTCTCCTCTGGCAAAATAAAGGCCTATGAAAAACAGGGTCTTTTAGCTTCAATACGCCACAGAGGCAGAAAGTATTTCAAGAAAGACGAGGTGATGGCTCTGTTGGATAAAAGTATTAAAGTTATAGAGCGGCCTCGTCAAAGAGACCTCTTTGAGAAATAGTGAGTAGCGGGATGGGGTAAAATCTGCTACCCTTGACCTTACGCCCTCGTAGCTCAATTGGATGGAGCGGGCGGCTTCTATCCGCCAGGTTGGAGGTTCAAATCCTCCCGAGGGCACCAGATATGAACAAACTATCCTACAAAGTAATAGGCGAGAAAGAAAAGGTAGGACAAAACTATCCTGATTTGCGCATTGTTCTTGATGGTAAAGAAACCACCTATTTCTTTTCTGTTGAGGAGTTGGAGAGGAGCAGTAAAGAACCTGGAACCTACGCCATTGTTGTTTGTTCTTGCGGAGAGGAGGGTTGCAGTGGCGCAGAAGTTGAAGTGCTCCATCAAGGCAACGAAATCATCTGGAATAGAATGTGGCATACCGATTGGGACGGCAAGACCCCAGAAGACGAGCAAGGAGAGTTTATCTTTGAAGAAAACAAAGTGGGAGCTCCATCCTTGGAAGCAAGGCCTCCGTTTCGGTTTGATAAGAAAGAGTACCAAGCACTTGCCGCCGAGCTCTCGGGCAAACGTGATAAACAGGAAGCATAAGAGTATTTTTGAAAAATCTTGGCAATTTTCTCGGGGCCTTGATAAATCAAGGATAGGGTGGGGGAGGGGGCCCACCCAGGGGGTCCCCCTTGAGAATATAGTGAGTGGCGGGTGGGGGTAGGCCCTGATAAAATACCTACAGAGCAAGGGCAAACTCCACCTTCCCCTGTAGTAAAGAGGTTCTAACTTCGTCCAGTCCCCCCAGCAAAGGTTGGAAGTATCGAGGCGACCTAGACCCCTCGAAATCCCCAACTTCCTACGCCGAAAAGAGCATACCGGCCGAGCGCCATTTGGGAAAGCTTGACGTCTTTGCTTGAACAATATACGTTGAACCCATGAATAAAAGAACTCTCTTTACGCTTTTCGCCTTAGCCGCCCTGGTAGCCAGCAGCGTGGTGTTTGCTGCTCCCCAAGGGCAGGCTGATGAACAAAGGCCTGAGTTTGTGCCGGGTGAAATCATTGTTCAGTTCAAAGGTGACAAGGCGCCATTTCAAGTCGTACAGGTTGCTCGAGGCCAGGAAGCGCAGGCAGCACGGGCATTCCAACAGAGAGTTGATGTTGTCTATGCAGAGCCAAACTATATTGTGCAGGCATTGGGCTCAAACGATACCTATTACGTTAACCAGTGGGCTTTGTATAATACCGCTCAAACGATTTTCAACGGCTTTGGGGTAGCTTTAGGAAGCGGCACCGCAGACGCGGATGCGGATTGGGAGGAAGCATGGACAAATTACTCTGGCGCTGTATTCTCTGATGCTATTGTAGCCATTGTGGATTCCGGAGTGGATGAGAACCATCCTGATCTGAAAAACAAGCTTATTCCGTGTGCGTCCGTTTGTGATTTTGTGGACGACGATAACAACCCCCACGATGTATACGGACACGGTACGCACGTTGCGGGCACCGCAGGAGCTGAAACCAACAACTTGACAGGAATTGCCGGTGTTGCCTTCTCAGCCAGCGTCAAGATTATGCCGGTGAGAGTGCTCAACAATGATGGATTTGGCTCCACCTCTGATGTCGCTCTGGGAATTCGCTATGCTGCAGACAATGGAGCAGATGCCATTAACTTGAGTTTGGGAAGGAGACAAGACAGTAATACCTTAAGAGATGCAGTGAATTACGCTTGGGACAGCGGAGCAGTATTAGCTGCGGCTGCTGGAAACGATGGCGGTGGAGGGAAATACTACCCTGCGAGTTACCCTAAAGTGATTTCGGTGGCGGCAACGGACTGGAACGACGACACCGCCTCTTTCTCGAACTTCAATGACGAGGTGGACATTTCGGCTCCCGGAGTAAACGTCTATTCCACCTTCCCGACCTACGACTTCACCATTGGCACGAATCATGGCCGTTCCAAGAACTATGACGTGGGAAGCGGGACCTCAATGTCTACTCCTCATGTGGCAGGATTGGCAGCGTTATTGTTTGCTCAAGACAGTACCAGGAACAATGCAACCGTGCGAAGTATTATTGAAAGGAGTGCCGATGATCTTGGGGCCGCAGGTTGGGACAGACACTACGGCTGGGGAAGAACCAACGTGTTCAACGCATTAAGCGGCGCTGTTACGTTGCCTCCTCCGCCAGACGATGGCGGCGGGGGAGACCCCGGGTGTCCGCCTGGTTGGGCAAAGAAGGGATTGTGTACTCCCTAGAGATACGATACTGGCGGGGTTTCAACCCCGCCTTTTGTTAACCCCATTATCCAGCATCTCATTTTGTGCTAAAATGACCCCGACCGAGACGGGTCAATGAGACGCCCCCAGAAAGCCCTGGAATCCTACTTAAACTCTTGGTTCTAGACCGAGGCACACAGCCGTGAACCATGTAGGGTTCACGGCCATGCACCCAAC
>Ga0209541_10013631_pt1 | contig 12385 bp, 10 predicted proteins | sample RifCSPlowO2_01_FD_184027 | JGI IMG/M metagenome (GOLD analysis project Ga0209541, IMG submission 184027) | Groundwater microbial communities from Rifle, Colorado - Rifle CSP2_plank lowO2_0.1 (SPAdes) (version 2) | ecosystem: Environmental > Aquatic > Deep subsurface > Groundwater | place...
TTAAAATGCAGGCATATAGTTGTAAGCTTTGACAAGAAAAGTTTAAGTGGCAAAGAAATAAGAAAGAAGGGAAGATCATGGTTCAGAAGAATTTTAAATGAATTAAATCTGGAGTATGAAGTTTTTGATTATGGGAATGAGATATTCTTTGTAATAAAAAAATATTAGAAATGTTTAAGAGTTACTGAGCATTGCGGCAATGGATGAGGGAAGAAGTCAAGAGATGGATAGATATACTAAAGATGAATCCCAGAATGATATCAAGATTTCAGAAAAAATATTAAAATGGATAAAAGAAAAGATATAGTCAAAAAACTTAGAGAATTTAAGAGGAATTTGAACAATGATATTAAAATATATAAAATTATATTTTTTGGTTCAAGAGCCCATGGCAGACCAAAAAAAGATAGCGATATAGATTTAATAATAGTATCAAAAAAATTTATGGGAAAAAGATTTAGGTATAGGCCGCTAGGCTTTTACAAATACTGGAGTCTTGATTATCCCGTGGATTTCCTTTGCTATACCCCTGAGGAGTTCAACAGGCTGAAAAAACAGGCCACAATAATCAGGGAAGCTGTCGAGAAGGGAATTGAAATAAAGTAATTCTTTTGAATTATTTCATTAAAAAAAATTTAAATAATGCAATATCCCCTTAAATTTAATGAAAAGAGGACAATCAGCCATGGAATTTCTTATGACTTACGGATGGGGGATAATTGTTGTTCTTGTTATATTAAGTGCTTTATACTTTTTAGGGGTATTTTCTCCTAGGACTGTTTCAACATGTTCTGTACAGGCCCCTTTTGTATGCAGGGATTTTGCAGCAAAAGAGAATGGAGTTATATTTAGTATAGGTTCTAGTAAAATTCAATCAGGAACTGTAAACAGCATTACAGTTAATGGTGAGGAATGCAATATAATTGATAATAATCTAGAAGGCAATCAAATAAAAAACATAGAATGCTCTGGTGTTGAATTAAGCTCTGGAAAAATAAGCGCTGAAATACAGATAACTTATACTTTACCTAACAGTGATTTATCACATACTATAATTGGACAGGGAAGTTCAAGCAATGTTGAGGAAGGATTCATTGGAGAGTTACCTACAGGAGGTTTAATATTTGGATGGGCAGGAAATGACAGCAATGATTACATAAATGGTTTAAGTGGAACTGCAGGTGGTGGTTTAATCCCCGGTAATAGTTATTCAATTGCGCCTGATAATAAGGCTACTACTTTTGATGGCGTGGATGATTATATAAATTTCAACTCAAAATTTCTGCCTGATGAAACAATGACGATTTCAGCATGGATTTATCCTTCTGGCGCTTCCGAAAATGGCAGAGGAAAGATTGTAACAGATTCTCAGACAGGCGGTGCTGGTGTTTCTTTTTCATATATTTCATCATCAACAAGAATATCTTTTTCTGAGGATGGGGATTTTGGTGGTTGTGGAGGCTCTGGGACTAACTCAGTACCTTTTAATACGTGGTCTCATGTTGTTGCTGTAAGAAATATTAATGCTACAAATACATTAATTTCTCTTTATGTAAATAGTATATTAAAACTTAATAATCAAACATGCATGCTTCCTACAACACCAAATTCCAATGTTTTAATAGGAAACAGATTAGGACAGGATTATACTTTTAATGGAATAATAGATGAAGTTCATGTTTGGAACAGGGTTTTAAGTGCAGGAGAAATAAATGCCTTGTATAATTATTACAACTAAATTTTTAAATCCAGAAATTTCCTTAATCTCATGCTGTACTTAATAGGTTTGGGGATAAACAGAGGGCATATAACTCTTGGAGCTCTTGCAGATGCAAGGAAATGCGATGGGCTATATCTGGAGGGTTATACTTCTCTAGGGTTAAGCAAAAAAGAGCTTGAGAGGATATTTGGAAAAGAGATCATGAAAGTTGAAAGGGAATTTGTTGAAGGTTTTGATGTCAGGAAGGCAAAGAAAAAGAATATTGGGATACTGGTTCATGGAGACATATTTTCAGCAACAACCCATATAAGCCTGCTTTTAGAGTGCAGAAAAAATAATGTCAAGATAAAATTAGCCAATGGAATAAGCATCCTAACTTTGATAGGAAATTTAGGGCTGAACCTGTATAATTTTGGGAAAGTTGCAAGCGTTCCCTTTCAGGATGTTGGCTTGATTAGCTCCTTAAGAGAAAATAAGGATCTGCATACCTTGTTTTTGTTGGATTTAAATCCCCAGGAGAATAAGTTTGTAAGCATAAACGAGGCTGTTGAAAGACTGCTAAAACAAGGAATGAATAATAGGTTATGCATAGCGATAGAAAGGCTTGGTTTCAATGATCAGAAAATTACAGTAAGAAATGCAGAAGAGATAACCAAACTAAAGTTTGACAAATATCCACAGTGCTTTGTGATTCCTGGAAAAATGCATTTCATTGAAGAAGAGGCTTTGGAGTTATTGAGGTGAAATTTCCAATTGAGGTTAAAGTAAAAGCAAGCTGCAGCAGGAATAATCTTGCTGTTAAAGATGGAAAGTATTTCCTGGAATTAAATGCAAAACCAAAAAACAATGAGGCTAATCTTGAGTTAATTAAATTCTTTTTCAAAGAGTTTAAGGTTAGAGTGAAAATAGTTAAAGGCTTGAGAAGCAGAGTTAAATTAATTGATGTAGTGTAGAGAAAAGTTTATATATTAATTTACACTACAAATCTTATGGTTTTTGTGAGGGAAATAAAGAAAGGAGGAAAAACCTACAGGTATCTTTACAGGAGCAAAAGAGTCAATGGAAAAGTCAAGAGCATATATGTTGGAAGGGAAGAAATAAAATCCAGGGCAAATTCAAAAGCAAAATCAATGAAAACTCCTGCAAGGAAGTTCATTTTTAAAAATATAGTTCATGCGAAAAAAGATGATAAATGGATTATTGACAGGATAATAGAGTTCAACAGGCTTATGGAGGAAAGCATGAATCTTTTGATATCAAACAAAATTGACGCCGCAGCCAATCATTACAACAAGCTTCTCAATGTCTATAATGAGCTAAGCAGCCATGTTGGTGATGAAGAAAAAGTGAAGCTTTATGACAAGACAAAGCAGATTTATGACAGGATACAGGAACTGAATCTGGAATAATACCAATAGCAAAGTTTATATTATAGTTTGCACCACTATTTCTGGTTTGCACCACTATTAAAAAAGAGGTTGATGGATATTATAGATGGGTATATTCTTAGGTTGGGGAATCTTAATGCTATAGTCAGTTTTATGTCAAAAAAGAGGGCTGAAATTGTATAAAAAGACAATAAAAGGGAGGAATAATAAATATGTTTATTATTACACTAATGTAAGAAAGGATGGAAAAGTAAAGAACATATTCTTGAGTTCTGACAAGGAACCTGATGATTATAATTCATCCTTTAGTAGTTTATTAATTAATTCTGCTGTTGTAAACACTTTAACTAATGATTGTTGTTTAAGGTGTGTGTCGTTAGACCAAATCGGAGAGTTAGTGAATAATGCTAATGCAAGAAAGTCTATATCCTCTGGGTCAGGCATTACTTCTAATGATTTTTTGAGGAAATGTTTATATTCTGAAAGTTTGAAAAATTCAATATTGGATTCAACTTCAGTTTGTCTTAATTTAAATTCATGTTTTGATAACCTTGATTTGGACAAGCAATACTCTTTGTATTTGTTAAATTCTGATTTTATAAATTCTGGAGCAATAAATCCCACATTAAGTGAAAAAAATAAGTATGAGTTAGCGGATTCAAGTTTCATAAGTGAAAATAATATATTATTATCTAATACCAATTTCATTTTTTATTTAAGTAATTTTTCCCTTTCTTTTTGGGATAGTTCAGATAGTAATCTTTTGAATCTTTCTTTCTTTGCTTTTCTGCCCAGTTCAACGGACCATTTAATTAATTCCTGCTCTCCTTTGGATTCAAGTTTTTTTGAAAGTTCTTTAAGCTTCATTTTCTTTAATAAGTCTATCCTATCCAATTCGGACCAGTTTACCCAGGATAATTCATTCATATCCTGCTTGACTTCATCAGGCACTGCAAATGTTACGGATGCCATCTATATCTCACCTTTTTCAACCATTTGTACAAATTTCTTTAATTGCTTGACTCTACGCATGGTTATTTCCCTTAATACTTCAGACCATTTAACCTCCGGGAATTTGTTCATTTCCTCTTTTAATTCGTCTGGTATTGATAATGTTACAGATGCCATTTTGATACCTCCATTGAATTATGTTAATAAACATAAATATGTTGATATTTATAAATCTTTTGTTGAGGAGAATTATGTATAAAAAGACAATAAAAAGAGGTGAAAGAGAATATTCTTACTATTATACGAATGTAAGAAAGGATGGAAAAGTAAAGAACATATTCTTGAGCTCTAATAAAGAAGAGGCTCTGAAGTTAGAGGAAAACCTTAGGGAAAAGAATCTTGCTGCTTCTGAATCAGGTGGTGCAAAGCCTTCTTCTGGGATTTTAGAAAGATATGCAAAAGACCATGAAAATAAATTCCTTAAAGCGAGCTTCTTCTTTGGAATTCTTTTCTTAGGAGGGCTGTTCTTTTATTTTTTTGATGACATAACCGGATTTGCTGTCCTTAATGATCAGTTTATGGAATTGGACATTAACAGGAATGTGAGCCTGAATTCAACTGTGTTTTTGACAGTTAATTTAAAGGAATACAGCAGGCCCTTAAGCTATTTTGATGTTGAAACTATCGGGGATGGATATCGTGTAGAGAAACTCAAAGTAAATATAAATGATTTTGATGTTAACCTGAGCAATGGAACGTATACTTTCTTTTTGAGTTTGGTTGACAATGGGAATTTAATAGCCATAAAAAGCCATGACATAAATCTTCCTGAAAGGAAATTCAATCAAGAAGATGAAGAGCCAGCTGTTATAATTATCAATGAAACTGAAGAAGATACACTACAGGTTACACTACCATCTGGAATTGACATAAATGATTTCAAGGAAATGGAGAATATAACATTCAAGGAAAGAATAATAATTGGCAAACCTGTAAAATGGATCAGGACAATAAAACTAAACCAAAGCATCTACAATGCAACCATTGACATTCCAAGAGAAGCAAGGAATTTGACTATAAGGAAAATTGAGAATGGAAGAATAATAATGATAGATAACGAGAAGATAAAAGCAAGAGATGCAGGAGGAACAAAACCAGTAAGACAGACAAATCTGATAACAGGAGGATTTATTGTCAACATTGACTGGATAAAAAATTGGTTTGGAGGAATAACTGGATTTGCTGTAGCGGAAACTGATGAATATATTACACTACAAATTGAAGAGCCTATTGAAGAAATTGAAATTGAATATGAAACTCCAGGACCAAGCTCTTCTGAAAGAATGGCTGATGGAAGGAAGAGAATCACAATTGACAGCAGTGTTGAAGGATATACAAATGTTCTTGCTTATATTTATCTGGATAATATCAATCCTGAGGATTATGGCAGAATTGTAGTGTACTGGATTAATGAAAATAGAAATGTTGATTATAATTATTTGGAAACTGATGATGGATTGTATGTTGAATGGAATGTTCCTCACCTTTCTGCACAGGATTTTGAGGTTTATCTTGGCGAGCCTTTTTCCTCCCAGAATATATCCAGGGCAGGAGTTTATATAAACACAGAAAGTAATTATAATTACAGGGATTACACTGTTGCAAGAACAAATTCAACATTATACTGCAACAACCTAACGGTCAATATTCCAGTATTATCTTATGATTGGTATAAGAATGATATAGCTTTAAGTGTTAATACAAGCAGTTTAGCACCGGGAAACTTTGTAAAAGGTGACTTAATATTCTGTCAAATCAACGGAGTAAACTCAACAGACAGGTTTATTCTGGATACAACAATTGGAGATTTTAACAATGGAACAAGAATCTCAAATGGAACACAACTGCAATTAAACCTTACAAGGCAGTCAGGAAACATAACATTGAACAATGTTTCAGATGTGAATGGATATTTCCTAACAGGAAACTTCACATCAGGAATATTTGACTTGGGATTAAACCCTAATTTATCTACAATTTCATGGGGAAAGGATATTCCAAAGTTAAGTTATTATTACCCTGCTGACTTGATATATTACTGGGATGGTTCTAACCTGAATAACACTGTAAATGGTTCTATGACTGGAACTGCAAATGGGGGGTTATTAGTTGGCAATAATGCAAGCGTGGGGTATAAGATAGACATGAACTCAACTTCTTTTGATGGTGTGAATGATTATTTTAATACTTCTCTGAATGTCAATTTAAGCAATAATGATTTTACTGTATCTGCGTGGATAAATGTAAAAGGGCTTTCAACATCTTATGCAGTTTCACAGTCAAAGCAAATAACCCCTTCATTTGCCTCTGACTGGTTCTTTCCTTTTGGGGATACATCTGGAATTGTATTATTTTGGATGAGAGGCGTTACTCTTGGCAGTTATTCAACAGTAAATAACACGAATTGGCATCACATGGTTATGGTTTGGGATAAAGATTCAAATACATACAAGGGATATGTTGATGGTGCATTGATTGGAACCTCAGGAACGGTAGGAGGATATGGTGGAGTAGGTACCGTCAAAATAGGTGCAAGGGGAGATGGAGGAACTACATTCTGGAAAGGTATGGTTGATGAAGTAGCAGTATGGCAGAGAGAATTAAGTGCAGGAGAAGTAATCTCTTTGTATAATACCTCTTTACAAGGAAACATAAGGTTCCAGACAAGAATGGGAAATTATTATGATGAAGGCGATGAAAATGCTATATTTGGATGGCATGGAGATAGTTTAAGGGATTATGTTGGTGGAAGGATTGCGACTGAAGTTGGTGGTGTGAAAGTTAATAGTAAAGGAGGTTATCTTGGAGGGGGGACTGGTTTTGATGCCGTGAATGATTACATAAATTTTAACTCAAAATTCCTTCCTAATGGAACAATGACTATTTCAGCATGGATTTATCCTGATGGCGCTTCCGAAAATGGTGTAGGAAAGATTGTAACAGATTCAGCAACGGGGGGTTCTGGTGTTGCTTTTTCATATCTTTCAGGGTCAACAGCCGTGAGATTTTCTGAGAATGGGGATTTGGGTAATTGCGGAAACTCTGGGACTGGCTCGGTGCCTCTCGGTAAATGGTCTCATGTTGTTGCCGTGAGAGGCATGAATGCCACAAATACCTCAATTTCCCTTTATGTGGATGGTGCATTAAAATTGAGCAATGTTACTTGCATGCTTCCTACAACACCAAATTCCAATGTTTTAATAGGAAACAGAGGAGCACAGGATTTTACTTTTAATGGAATAATAAATGAAGTTCATGTCTGGAACAGGGTTTTAAGTGCAGGGGAGGTAAGCAGTTTATACAAAAATTATCTCAACTGGGGTGCATGGGGGAATACCACAAATTCAACAGATACTGCAAAAATTCCTTATTACACAAACTCAACAGGGGAATTAATTAATTCAACTTATAATGGAACAAATGCAAGATACATTCAATACAGGGTTTTCTTTGAAACTCTTGATTCAAATGTTACTCCTGTTCTGACTGATGTTGTATTGAAGCAGATAGATTACAAGAACAGGATATTCAACACTGCACCTTTCAGCAATTTCTCTTTATTATATCCTGCTAATAATACTTGGATAAATTACAACACTACGCAGTTTAACATAACAAATGCAAGTGATTTGGATAATGATGCATTATGGTTTGAATTTATAATTTACAATACGACTAACACAAGCATATTAAATCCATTCAACAAGACTTACAGCAATTATTCTTTAACACAAGCTGAATCAAACTTCCTATATGATGGAAATTATTCCTGGAAAGCTAAATTATTTGACAATTCAACATCATACGATACTGTGCATGAGAATTATTATTCAAGCTTCAGCGCTCCATTAAATTTCCAGATTGATACAAGAGGGCCTAATGTAACAATACAAAACATAACAGCAAACAGGACAGCAGGACAAGTAATAATAAACCAGACTACTCCAATAACTTACGGGGAAAATTTGACTTTAAGATTTAACCTGACTGATTTGGGAATAGGGCAAGTAAGCGCAGCATGGATAAGGATATGGCAGACAGTAAGGAACGGAGTCCTGCTGTTCTTCGGATATTTAACTCGAGTGGGAGACTGGTGGGAAATCACCATACCTGCAATCAATGCCACTTATGGAGTTGGACAGATTAACTATACCATATATGCAAATGACACATTGAACAATACTGCCGAATATGACAGCACTTTCTATGTTGAAATAGGATATCCATTCAATGTTACTTTATTAAGCCCAAGCAACGGGACTTTTTCCACAAACAGAACTCCATTATTCGGCTGGAGAAATGCAACTGATTATTCTGGATTGAGAAATTATACCATACAAATTGACAATGACATTGGGTTTGGAAGCTTTGACAGGACATTCAATGTAGATAATTTAACAACATGGTATTATGTTTTGGGAGGAGAGCAGCTGGGGGCAGATGCAACGTATTACTGGAGAGTTTATTACTGTGATTTATTAGGATATTGCAACACTTCAGAAGTTTTCAATTATACTGTTGATAATACAAATCCTGCTGTGACATTGAACAGCCCTGCCGCTGTAACATGGAGCCAGAATTTTAATGTTACATTTACTTACACTCCAACAGATATCAATCTGGATTGGTGCATTTTATACAGCAATTGGACTGATGGGGTATTCAAGTACAATGCAACAGATCAAAGCCCTTCATCCGGAACGCAGAATAATTTGGTAGGTGCAAATATTGCAGACGGGTATTATAACTGGAATGTAATCTGCGTTGATACAGCTGGAGGCAATAATACTTTAACAACAAACAGAAGCATAGGCATTGATGCAAACAACCCGCAGATTAACTTGACTGTATTTCCAACTCCAATAGAATTTGGAATTGAAAATTCAACAATTAATTTTACGATAACAGACATGTTCCTGAATTATAGTGTTGTAAACTTCTCATATCCAAACGGGACTGTGTTTTACAACAATACAGCAAACTTCACCGTGTTCAATAATAATCTTACTGTCCTTGGAAATTACACTGCAAAAGCCTATGCAAGAGATCATTCAGGAAGGGAAAATACAACTTACAGCAATTTGACTGTAAGAGATACAAGAGCTCCTTTGATATTATTGAATTATCCTGAAAACAATTCCGTCATAAAAATAAGCCAGGTTAATTTCAGCTTTAATATTTCAGATATCCATAGCATAAGAAGCGTCAACATAACAATAAACGGGACTTTCAACAACAGCATTTCAATTGCATTTAACAACATAAGCATGGTCAATTACATAAACATATCCGGATTGCTTGATCAGCAGAACATAATGTGGAACATTTCTGTCTATGACAATTCAAGCAATGTCAACATCTCTCAATCGAGGCTGATAAACATTGACTCGCAGACTCCAACTATAAATAATGTGAATAAAACACCAGAGCCAAGCTATCCGACAGATGATGTTTTGATAAATGCAACAATAGATGATGTATTCCTTCAGGAAATATGGCTTGAAGGCAACTGGTCAGGAGCTTATGCAAATTACACAAACACTTCAAGAGCATTTTCAATAAATTCAACGACAAAAACTTACACATACAATGTTACCAATGGAAATTTCAGCAACCAGCAAAGTGTGACTTATAGATGGTGGGCAAATGATTCAGGAGGAAGCACAATAAATACAAGCTGGCATGAATTCAAGGTTCAGAACAGGCTGCCTTCAGTTGCAATATGGAGATATCCAACAATGAGCATGCACATGCTGAATGACAACTTCACAATATTTGACTGGGATAACTCAACGGATTCAGATTTGGATAATACAAGCTATGAATTGGAAGTCTATAACAATACAGCATTTAATTCCACATACATTATATTTGCATTCAATTCAAGCTTCAGCAATTATACTTTGTTAGCAGGAAGCATGCCTCCTATTGGAAGTTATTATCTGAGATACAGGGCCAATGACAGCGTGGGATATAATGAGTACAACTACAGCAACTTCAGCATTGTCTATGCGACGTTGAACATTGTAATACCCTCTCAAAACCAGATATTAAGAAAGCAAAATACATATTGGTTTAATGTCACTGAGCTGGGAAATGGCAATTGGATAAGTAATGCAAGCTTGGAGTTAAGAGGAGCCACATTCACATCTTATATCAATTTAACAAATCAAAGCTCACAATATGCATATACAAGCTATGGAGTAAATGTGACAATCCCAGATGTTGTCTCGCAATTCGTAACATTGTATGCTTATTCATGGAATGGAAGCATTGGAAGCTCCACAAATAATACAGATGAGATAACTTTCAGAATTACAATACCAAATGTAGTAAGCACCACAACTCCAACAGTAAGTTATTTCTGCCCTGACAATACTTATAATACTGCTGAGCAAATTAACATAAGTGCAAGATCACAAATGGAATCTGTCTTGATAAACACAATAAATGTTTCTGTTATAACTCCGAGCGGAGCTACAATAATACTTAATGAAACTAGAAATGATGTGAATAACTACATCGGCAGGAATTATGCATTTGAGAATAATTTCACTTACACTCCAGTTTCAGAGGGAAGATACCAGTTGAGGATTGAAGTAAAAGACCTCAACGGACCTGAAAACGGGATAATGACAAACAGCACTTCATATTTTATAGTAAGCAACAAGACGAACATTACATTCACAAGCAATGGAATAAGCAATTTTACTGTCCTGGATTTATGCAGCAATAAAATAATTTTATCCAGCAATGCAAGCCTGAGCCTAAATGAAGTTCCTGGTTATTACAACATGGAATTTGTGCAGGATAAAGTAACTGTATTAGTAAGCAATGTCTCATTGGATGGGGATGAGGGGGAAATCTGCACATTTTATGATTTAACTGAAAGCATATCAGCTCCAACAAACAAGAGAGCAGTGGACCAATTTAATCTAAGCTGTTATAATCTTAATTATGGATGGAGCAATACAAGCGTTGAAGCAGTAAACATAACTTATAATTACACAGGAGCTCTTGGAAGCATTACCCATGAAGAAAATTTAGGGGCATATAAGTGCTATTCAACTTCATCGTGCTCATGGAGTGAATTAAATTCAACGATAACCAGCGACCAGAATAAAATCCGGTTTGCAACCAATAATTTCAGTGTGTTCATGGTTTCTGAAGATGTGACTGTAACAACAGTAACAGTAACAACTGCTGGAACTGGAGGGGGAGGCGGCGGAGGCGGTGGTGGAGGAGGAAGCAAGTCATTCTATGATTTGGATATCATTGAAGCAGGAGCATTGACAATTGGAGATGAGGCTGAAGTAAACACAATTATAATGATAAAGAATCCTGGAGAGGAGGTATTGTACGGAATAGAATTAAGCGCATCTTCTGATGAGGAAGGGATTGAATTTGCATTTGACAAGCAAACTATATTTGAACTTTTGCCTGGAACACAAACTCCTGTGACTCTGACAGTAAAGAGGACAAAGCCAATAAAAGAAGGAAAGTTTGATGTAAAAATCATTGCAAATGTTGCAAGCCCAAGCTTTATTGACACTTCACAATTAGTTATAACCTCATTGGGAGAGGGAGGAGCAAGAACAGCAGCAAGAAGGCAGCTGGAATTCCTTGAAAGACTGTTCATACAGAATCCTGCATGCAAGGAATTATATGAATTGGTGAAGAAGGCACAATCAAGCTTTGACAAAGATGATTATGAAACATCACTGAAATTGGCACAGGGTGCGGTGAATGCATGCGAGAGCCTGCTGACAAATCTTGGATTAAAGATACAAAAACCAAAGAGCAAATTACTCACTGAGAATGTGATACTTGGAATAGAAATATTTGCGTTCATAATAATATTTTATGGAATGTATTATTATTACAGAAGAAGAAGATTTAAAAACAAAAAAATATAACTATTTAATGCAAAATGGACAAGAGGAGTGAGAATAAAAAGATAGGCGAATGTCACAAGTTATTTCTTAGAGTAAAAAATGAGTGCAAGAAAACCATAGTCGGGCAGGACAGGGTCATTGAAGGAATATTGAGAGGAATAATATGCGACGGGCATATTCTTGTCGAGGGAGTTCCTGGAATTGCAAAAACGCTGATTGTGAGAACTCTTGCAAAAGTCACAGGAGGAACATATTCAAGAATTCAGTTCACGGCTGATTTATTGCCTACTGACATCACGGGATTGACAACTTATGAGTCAAAGAAGGGATTTACCGTTATGAAAGGGCCTGTATTTGCCAATTACATAATT
>Ga0209541_10013632_pt1 | contig 12385 bp, 13 predicted proteins | sample RifCSPlowO2_01_FD_184027 | JGI IMG/M metagenome (GOLD analysis project Ga0209541, IMG submission 184027) | Groundwater microbial communities from Rifle, Colorado - Rifle CSP2_plank lowO2_0.1 (SPAdes) (version 2) | ecosystem: Environmental > Aquatic > Deep subsurface > Groundwater | place...
CGGGATCTCTTGAGCAGGATGCGGATGTCGTGCTTTTTATTTACAGGGAAAAAGAAAGGGGCGCGACAACGCCAAGCAATATAGCGGAAATACTTATCGCCAAACACAGGAACGGCCCCACTGGGAGCATAAAACTATATTTTGACGAAAAAAGAGCGAGTTTCCGCAATTTAGATAAAACGCACATAAAGGAAGAGTTTTGATTTCCGAAATCCACTCAAATTTGAGAGGATTTCGGAAATCTTTAATCGTTTAATTTATGTACCCGATCTCTATTCAAAAACTTATTGAACAGTTTTCCAAATTTCCCACGGTGGGGCCGAGAACGGCGGCCCGTTTTGTTTTTTATTTACTGAAATTATCCAAAGAAGAATCGGGCCAACTATCCGAATCTATTTCTTCCCTGCAAAAAGAAGTAAAACTCTGCTCTTTTTGTTTCAAGCCATTTGAAGGAGAAAATAATGTCTGCGAAATCTGCTCTGATAACCGCCGAGACAAGAGCCTGCTCTGCGTCGTAGAGAAAGAAATCGATCTGGAGACCATTGAAAAAACAAAAAAGTACATTGGGCTTTATTTTATTTTAGGCGGAACTGTTTCTAAGCTGATGAAAGAAGATATTGAAAAATTAAGAATAAAAGAACTGCGAGAAAGGACCAAAGATATCAAAGAAATTATCATCGCCACCAATCCAACTACCGAAGGCGAAGCCACAGCTTTATACTTGGAACGTCTATTGAAACCGTTGAGCATAAAAACGACTCGTTTGGGCCGCGGCTTGCCCGTCGGCGGCGAACTTGAGTACGCCGACGAAGAAACGCTATCTTCGGCGCTTGACAATAGAAAATAAAAAACTATGGAGGTGAAACCTCCATAGTTTTTAGATTCCGGATATTTCAACCTCGGTGAAAGACTGCCTGTGGCCCTTCTTGACGTGATAACGCTTCTTGGCTTTGTATTTGAAAATAATCACTTTTTCAGCTTTACCTTGGCCCAGCACTTTAGCGGAAACTTGGGCGCCACTTACGAAAGGAGCGCCAATTTCAAGGTGACCGTCTTTTTCCAAAAGCAAAACATCCTTGAAGGCGACTTCCGAGCCGTCTTTATTCTCCAGCTTTTCTATTTTTAGTTTTTGCCCGGGGGCAACAATATACTGTTTCCCGCCGGTTTTAATGACTGCCAACATGGTTCTATGTTACTGCCTATCTAAAAAAAATGCAATGGCGCTGATGTCCGAAGTAATGTTTAACGTTAAAGGTTAAACGATCGCAACCTTTAACGTTAAACATTACTCTCCGGCTTCGAGTTTTTTGGGTTCGCCGATATCCTCAAGCTTCTCTACTTTGTCATCCAGTATGGTTAAGCGTTTTTCCGATGAATCGTAGGCGGATTTGGCGTTGGTCAAATGGCTCCCGAGCTTTCGGAAGTCATCCATAAGCTTTTGGGCGTCCTGGTGGACCCGGCCGAGCTTTTTAAGTATTTCCTGGGTTTTTTTGGAAATCTGAACATCCTTAAACCAATGCTCGATTGTTCTCAAATCTTTATATATCCCGTTCGGCGACGTTAAAATAATATGCTTTGACCAGGCAAAGGCCGAGATATCAGCTTCCTTGCCTATATTATGAATTATTTCGTAATAAACGGCTTCGGCCGGAATATACATAAAAGCGTAATCCAGGGTTCCTTCGGCCGGCAAAATGTACTTTGCGGCGATATCGTTTATTTTGAATTTTACGTCTTCAATAAAGGTTTTTTTGTAAAAATTCTTTTCCGTTTCCGAAGCGGTGTTGACCATTTTTTCAAAATTTTCCGAAGGAAATTTAGAATCAATGGGTAAAAGCTTGCCGTTGGGCAGTTTTAAAACCGCGTCAACCTGCTCGCCCGAAGAAAATAAATACTGCATTTTAAAGAGCTCTTGAGGAAAATGCTGGGAAAGAATGTGCTCCAAACTCGCTTCGCCCCATTGGCCCCTTAATTTGGGAGACTTAAAAATTTCCTGAAAAGTGGAAACATCTTTAACGCTATTCTGTACCTGCTTTAAATCCTCTCTTATTTTAGTCGCTTCCTGCGTAAAAGAACGCATCTGATCGTTCATGGACTTGGATGTGCCGACCTGACTGTCTTTCATCTCTTTTAATTGGCCGATCATCAGATCGGTCAATCTTCTTTCCAAGTCCCTGATGGAATCCGACTGGCCCTTATCAACTTGAGACTTTTTCAAATAAAAAATAACCGAACCCGCTCCCGCGACAACAAGCAGAGCAGCCAGCAATAAAAAAAATAGATTAAAATCAGCCATTACTCAATTTTATCATTCCAATCATGCCCCGTCAAAAATTACCAAACAAAAAAGAGTCCCAAGCTTAGCGAAGGACTCTTTTTAATATTATTTACTCAAATAAATAGCTTACCGATTCGTTGTTATGCTCCCTCTTTATTGCTTCGGCAAGAAGAGAAGCGATGGAGATAACTTGCACCTTTGGGCTCGCGCCATTTAACGGCACTGAATCTGTTACGCAAACATGTTTAATGGGAGATGAGTCAATCCTGGAAATGGCACCCTTGGAAAATAATCCATGAGTGGCAAATACATAAATATCTTTAGCTCCCATTTCTTTCAATCTTGCGACATTCTCAATAATGGTTCCACCGGTATCTATCATGTCGTCCACCAACAAAATGTTTTTATCTTTAACTTCGCCGACTATTGATAAAACCTTCACCTTATTGGCCGCAAATCTTGTCTTATAAGACAGGGCCATCGGAAGTCCGCCTAATCTTTGAATATAAGATTCCGCTAATTTGGCGGCCCCCGCGTCGGTTCCCATGACGACAAAATCTTCCGGCTTAAAGTTATTCTTAAAGAATTCTACAAAAATCTTGCGAGCGTATAGATTATCAACCGGAATATTGAAAAATCCTTGCAGCTGGGGCGAATGCAGGTCAACTGTCAGCACCCTGCTCGCTCCCGCTTTAGTGATAATATCGGCGACCAACTTAGCTGAAATGGGAACTCGAGGTTTCGCCTTCCTGTCCTGTCTGGCCCAGCCGAAATAAGGCACAACGGCGGTAATCTTTCCGGCTGCCGCCCTTTTTGCCGCATCAATCCACAAAAGCAGCTCCATTAAATTTTCGTTGGGAGCGTAGGTTGACTGGACGATATAAATATCTCTGCCTCGAACGCTCTCTTTAAATCTCACCTCAAATTCTCCATCGGCAAACTGAAGAAACTCCGATTCTCCGATATTTATTCCGAGATGTCCGCAGATTTTTTCCGTCAATTCGCGGCTGGCCTGTCCACCGAAAATCTTTAGATCCATTTCGCCTCCTTTTTAAAATACCGTACTAAGAATATAAAATTATGCGATAAAGGTCAAGCGGCTACTTGAACATTATTTCTGAAACAACAAAAGCAACATAAAGAAAAATCAGGAAGATCGCTTCTTTCCTTGTAATTTTTTGCCCCGTTCTTAGGAAAAGCAAAAAGAACAAAGCGGTAATTACCAAAAAAATACGACCGATCGCAATAGTCGAAAAATCGCTGATCACTATCGGAGAAATCATGGCGACTATCCCTAAAACTAAAGTGGCCGTAACCACTACCCCTCCCATCAAATCGCCCAGAGCCATCCAATCATGACCTTTTCTTGCCGCATTAATGGAAAAAAACGCTTCGGGAAGAGAATCCCCCAACCCTATAACCAATATGCCTATTAAGCCGATGGGTATATTAAAATATTGAGCGAAAAACATTCCGGAGACAACCATGCCCTTAGCTGCCAAAAGAAGAAAAATAAGCGAGAGCAAAAATAAACCGAAATTCTTAAAGAAAAAATTAAGAGTCATCGGTTCCTTGATGCCTTCGTAAACCTTGGTAAATCTTTCCTTCTTTGAAAAAAGCCAAAATACATATCCCAAGAAAGCCAGGAAAAGCAAAATGCCGTCCTGCCGCGACAGAACCCGGTCGAATATTAAAATTAAGGGTAATATGGCAATAACTATGGTAAAAATAGAACTTCCTTGAACGGTTCTGCTTGGAGCGGACAGCCCCTTTCTGGAAAGCAAAGCAGCCAGCCCGATAATCAGCGAAAGATCAACGATATTTCCTCCTATGACATCGCCGAAAGAAAGCTCGGGTATATTATTCAGCGCGGAAATTATGCCGACAAAAAAATTAGGAATGGATACCCCGAAAGCCATCAATGAAAAAGCGACGACGAATTCTTTCCATCCCAAAAATTTGGCAATTCTCGTTAAGGCGCCGATCAGCCACTTGCTGGAAAAGGCAAGGAAAAGACACGACGCCAAAAAAATTAAAATATTCAAAAAAATCATATGTTTCAGCTATTATCTTATCTTACAACAAAAAAAGCCCCAGTAAAACACCGGGGCTTTAAAGGATGATACCCGTAAACAATTAAAATACTGCGCTGTTCAGCCATTTATTCGCCTCCTGAATAGGGCAGTGAACGCTTGTGTTCACTGCCCTTTGTTTTTTACCTTCCCTCGTATAAGTCTACTTCTTTCATAATGTCTCTCGTGGCAACTAACCCGGGAGTTTTTCCCGACGCCTCTTCTCTAACCTTCGCCTCCAGCGTTCTGCGGATAATTTCATAAATATCCGATCCACTGTAGCCGTCCGTCTGATTAAGAATAAAATCCAGGTCCAACAACACATCGACTTTATGATTAGCAATCTTTTCGGCTATCTTGATCAACTCGCCAATATCGGATGATTCCACATCTAACGGCTCAAAAAGCTTACGGCCGGCTCTTTCTTCCGCTTTTTTTATATGAATTTCGAATATCTCCTTGCGGCCTTCGCGATCAGGAAGCGGAACCTCAATGATGCGATCGATTCGGCCGGATCTTATAATAGCCGGATCGATATCTTTTAAACGATTAGTGGCGAGAAATACCACGACATTACCAAAACTCTCAAGTCCGTCCATATTTCTGCAAAGAGCGGCAACTACTTTCTTCGCCTCGCTTGATATGTCATAAGAACTTCTTGACGGAGCCAAAGCATCGGCTTCATCAATAAAGATAACACCGTCGGTCTCTCTCGCCTTAACGAAAATAGCTTCAATATTCTTCTCTGAATTGCCCAGCCATTTATCTATTATCTCGCTGGATTTCACGTAATAAAATGGCACTCTGATATTATCGGCAAGCGCTCTGGCAAGCAAGGTTTTGCCATTCCCCGGAGGGCCAAAGAGACAGATACCCTTAACCGGCCTGGTGCCCCACTTATCATAAAGTTCGCTGTTCTCAAATGCGGAAGCAATCTCCATAATTGCTTCCTTGGCTTTGGCTTGGCCGCCGACAGCGTTAAACCCGTTCGCTGGCTTTTCTTGAGTTACAACCACGCCGGAAATCCCGTTATTTACAAACTTAGGAAAGTTTTCATCTCTTTTAAACTGACGCTCTTTGGAATAGAACCTTAGAATATCTTGGCTGATGTTCCCAAAAAACATCGGATCATTCCCCCTTGAAACTAATTCATTAAGATATTTTAAATTATGGCTGATCTGCATATCTATAAAAATCAAATCAACCGAAGGGTTATTATGTAATTTTTCACAAAGCGGAGACCTTACTCTTTCTGAAAATTCTTTTCCGGGAAACGTATTTACAAAAGCGGCGTAACAGGCATAGGCATATCCCCCAATGGAATGATCGTCTTCATATTTTTCCTTGTTCTGGATAAAATTACTAAAAGCAACCATGGAGATCGTACCGTCATCAAGCACCAGCAAATCAATGTCATCCCCGTCTTCGTTACGGGCGGTTGACCCAAAAAGTCCGACAGCTTTAACGAAATCAAACTTCATAATTTGTTCGGCAACTTCAATCGCCTTTCGCATCAGATCGTCGTTTCCGAATCGAGGCTTATGAGCGCTCTTTAGTTTCTTCACTTTTTCCCAAGCCATCTTTCCCATCATAGTGCCTCCTTATTATTATTTTAATGTTCAACGCGGCGGCCCCAACCGGATTTGAACCGGTGTTACAGGGATGAGAACCCTGCGTCCTGAACCAGGCTAGACGATAGGGCCAGCTTTTATTTCTTTCACTACTTCAATCATACCCATTTCTTTTGAACCGTCAATCAGAATAAGGTCGCCTTCCTTAATTTCCGACTGAAGAGCTTTAGCGGCCGAAATAGCGTCATTAAATTGAAAAATTCTATCCTCTGCCATTCCTTTAACTATAGCGCCTTGAACAAAAAATTTCGCCCTATCCCCTACGGCAAATAGCAAATCGGCCGAATTTTTAACTCTTTCCCCAACCGCCTCATGAGCCTCAATGGCGTATTTGCCGACGCCTATCATGTCCCCCAAAACAGCGATCTTGCGCTGAACGCCGTTAATCTCTTTTAGAATTCCCAAAGATTCCAGTATAGATAAAGGCGAGGCATTCTTAGAATCATCCAGAATCCAAGAATTCTTAATGCCGGGCGTGAGCTGCATAGTGCCGGGCAAACCCTTAAAATCCTTGAGAGCTTGGGAAACTTCCACTAAGTTCAGTCCCAGGGCCAAACCAACGGCAGAAGCCGCCAAGGCCGCATAAATGTTATCTTTGCCAAAAAGATTTTCCAGCCAACAGGGAACGATGTTGCCTTCGTAATTTATTTTAAAATTAGTCCCGAGGGTGGGGAATTGAGTCAAAACGATATCACTCGCTGTTACATCCGCCCTTACCCCAAAACCGAATGTTATGTGATGGGCTATGCTTTTATTCTTTAAATCCCTGACCGTTTCGTCGTCAAAATTCAAAATCAAATAACCGCGCGAAGGCAATAAATTAGCCAGCTTCTCAATTTCTCTTGCTTCGCTGATTTCTCCGGCAAAAAACTCTTTTTCCGGATGATATTCACCGATACGGCTCACCGCCAAAATCGGCAACTGCGATTTTTTAATAAAAAAGCCGGCATTTTTATCGCTGTCATTGCAAATAATTATTTCTTTGCCAACCCTAAAGTGACGGCTATAAACTTTAAAAATAGCCTCCTTGGCGGTCTCTCTGCCGTTTCCTGAAATCAATACCGCTTTCGGTTTTTTTAATAAAAATAATAATTTATCCAGCATCATAGTCCGGCGGAATTTGATAATAATCAATAATATACTTCGCTAATTCCCGAAATATCGGAACGGCGGAGTATTCGGCCGTCTTTGTTTCAGGGTTATTTAATTTTACCAGAATTAAAAATTCCGGCGCAAATGCCGGGGCAAACCCGATAAAACTTTGCCAAGTTTTTTCTGAATAACCTTGCCTGTTAATCCCTAAAGCCGAAAAAGAAATTTGAGCTGTGCCCGTTTTGCCGGCGATATAGTAACCGGGAACTTTAGCCGCTTTTCCAAAACCATTCTCAACTACGCTCACCAGCATGGCGGTTAGCTTGGAAGCCGCAACTGCGGAAATTACATTGCCGTCGCTTGCTTCAAAGCTTGTCATGATTGTTTTAGCGCCCTCTCTGATTTCTTTAACCAAGTAGGGCTTAACCAATTTCCCGCCGTTAGCTATGGCAGAAAAAGCTCTCGCCAATTGAATTGGAGTCATTTCTACGCCCTGGCCGAAAGAAGCCGTCGCAAAACTCACTTCATATCCCTTTTTAAATTCTTTATTTGAAGAAAGAACCTCGCCGGCGATGTCAATTAAGGTTTTTTCAAAAATGCCGAATTTTTTAATATAGTCTGAAAATTTTGCGTGCCCTAATTGAGATTCGGCAAAAACCGCTCCGGTATTTATTGATTTTTCCAAAACTTCGGTCATGGTTATATTTCCGGAATAAGATCTTTTGTCATAATTATAAATAGGCCAGCCGCCGACTTCAATGACGCCGGGATCTTTATAGGTAGTCTGGGGAGTGATCTTATCTTCATTCAAGGCGCCGGCCATGGTAATGGGCTTAAAAACGGAACCCGGCTCAAATGTCCTCTGAACGGCGCCCGTCTGAAAAACCTCTAAATTGCTTTCCTGATAATACTTATTGGGGTCAAAATTTGGAAAATCAGCTAAGGCTAATATCTCCCCCGATTGAGGGTTTATTACAATAATGGTCCCGCCTTCAATTTTTAAATTCTTTTCAGCTTGAGCCAATAGTTTCTCCGCAAAATATTGAATGTTGTAATCAACCGTTAATATCAAATCGGAGCCGTCGGAAGAGGATTCGTCTCTATTGGTAAAAAAATAGCCGAAAGGCCCCCTTTCTCCCTCTAAGGTCTGCGCCTTGCCGGCCAAAACATCATCCCAATACTCTTCAATGCCATATTGTCCCCATCCGTCTTTATTGACAAAGCCCAGAATATGCGAAGCAAATTCTCCGTATGGGTAATCGCGCAGCTTATTTTTACCTATGTGAATCCCCGACAATTTACTGCTCTTTAGATCCTGGACCTCTTTTTCGGCGAGCTTGTCCTTAATTAATTCGTAAAGAGAATCTTTTTGAAGTTTCTGCTGGATTAAATCTTTTTCGAGGCCGAGTTCGCCGCTTAAAATTTCAGCGATACTTTCCTTTTCTTCCTGCCTTACTTCCATCGGAGAGACATAAACGAAATAACTGTTTTTATCTTGAGCTAAAGGTAAATCGTGATTTTGAAAAAAAATCTTGCCTCTTTCTCCCTGGGTATTTATAGAAAACCTCTGCTGTCCTTTAGCCAAGGCCGAATAAAAATCGTTTTCTATGATCTGCAAAAAAACCAAGCGGCTTAATATAGCCGCTCCGAATATGAATATGGAAATCAAAACCAGGTTAGCTCGCCAATTTTTCATACTGATTTAACGTTTTACCGCCATCTCTGAATCCATAACCCGAATGTAATAAACCTTGCTTACTTTTTCGTAATTTAAATTATTTAAGGCGCTGTCTAAATCGGTTAGGGAATTCCCGCTAAAAAGACCGGCCTCCAGCTCTTTGCTTTGCTGATAAAGCGCGGTTATCTCTTTTTCGTATTTAGAAATAAGAGAAACGGCTTTGGTGATTTCGCTTATTTGAAAGACATAAAAAACAAGGATGGCGGCAATCGGGATTAACCCAAGCGCCCACATTTTACGTATATTAATTTTGGGAAGGGCGACAAAACCGATTTTTTCAGAAATTGCTTGAGTTAAAAATTGCGTGCTCATGGTTTTTTAATTGCTCGTAATTTTGCCGATCTTGAACGCGGATTATTTCTTATTTCCTTAAAATCCGGCGCAATGGGCTTTTTAGTTAATAATATAAATGACGGATCTTTTAAAAAATTCTTAACTATTCTGTCTTCCAGGGAATGGAAGGAGATAACCGCTAATCTTCCCCCGGGTTCCAGGATTTGAACAGCTTGCGGCAGGGCCTTTGACAGATTATTCAATTCATCATTAACGGCTATTCTTAGGGCCTGGAAAGTCTGCTGGGGAAAAGCGCCGGCTTTCTTTATAATTTCTCCCAACTGCAGGGTGTTTGCTATCGGCCTCAAACTCCTGGCCTCAATGATTCTTTGGGCAATTCGCTCCGCTTTCTTTTCTTCGCCATAATCCAGTAAGATTTTCTCGATTTCAAATTTTGACCAATAATTAACAATCTTTTCGGCGGTGAGAGCGCCATTGGCGTCAAACCTCATATCAAGCGGCTCCCTTCTTTTGAATGAAAATCCCCTGCCCGATTCTTCCAAGTGCCAGCTGGATATGCCGAGGTCGAAAAGAATCCCATTCACAGGTCCAAACTTATTTTTCCTGACTATCTCTCCTAAATTAACGTAATCATCGCAAATAGGAATAATTCTTTTCTCCCAATTTTTAATTTTAAATTTTAAATTTTTAATTTGTCCGGGATCTCTATCTATTCCCAGAACCTTTCCCTTGGGACCGTTCTTCTCTAAAATAGCTGAAGCGTGGCCGCCTTCGCCAACTGTGCAATCAATAAAATTCTCGTTGGGCTTGGGATCCAGATACTTAACAACTTCTTTTTGAAGAACCGGAATATGCATATCATTAAATGCCAAGTTCTTTTAAGCGTTCGGCAATATCGCCCGCCTCCGTCTCTGTCTTCTTTTTATGCTCCTCCCATTTATCTTCATCCCAGATTTCTATTTTATTTGATAAACCGAGAACCGCCACATTCTTTTTCAGCAAAGCATAATTTTTCAAATAATCCGGAATTAAAATCCTTCCTAATTTATCGAGCTCCGCCTCGGAAGCGCCGGCCAGCGATAATCTTGCGAAATTTCTGGCATCAGCTTGAGAACTCGGCAATTCTTCCAGTTCTTTAGCGCGCCTCTCCCACTCTTTCAAAGTATAAATTACTAAACAATTTTCCAAACCTTTTGTAATTACTGCTTGCTCGCCTAAAGTCTGCCGGAACTTAGCCGGTATCGCCAATCTTTTTTTACTGTCAATTGTGTGTTTATATTCGCCTATTAACATAATTAGTTATCCCCTATTTTAGGGCTTATCCCCAGAGTTATCCACTCCTTCCCACTACAGTACCATTATCGCCCACTTGATAATAATCGTCAACCACCCCAAAAGCCCCTTAAGTGGCCTACTTTTCCACACCTTGTCCCCAACCAATGAAAAAAGCGTACAGAGGACCGTCCTCTGTACGCTCTGTACGCTTTGAATCTTATTTTATTTTTTTATTTTCTTCTTCAACCACAAGTTCCATAAACTTTGCTACATTCCTTATATTGTCTAATTCCGAATCTGAAATTGTATCCGGCTGCTTATCTTCTCTTGGGACAATGGTAAGCTTTTCCCATTTTTCTTTATACAAAATTTTTCTATAAATGATAATCTCAATCTTGCTTTCTTTTTTCCATTCGCCGGGATTATTCAAATCAGGCTCATTAGTTATTATTTTTACTCCTATCACCTGCCCCAACAATAGACACTGATAATAAGCTGTGCTCACTTCTTTTATGGATGGATTTTTGCCATCAAAAATATCTCTCCACATTTTCGCTGTTTCCCACGTATCGGAACCAATCCCTAAAACCGGCGTTGGACATACGGACAACAAACAGATCCCGCCGCAGATTTCTTCTCCCGAAAATCCGGCCCGCCTTAGCAGTTCGTCAACTTTTTTTCTTGGTATTTCGGTCATTTTTCCCTCCTTTTTTATTGGTCGCTGCGCTTAAAAACTCATATTCTTAAGGCATATTTCCTCCCTTGCCTCGCCGAAGTCCCGCAGAACGTAGGCGGGCTTTTTTAAAGAACTTTTTCGGAAGAACAAAAAACCTCTTCCGAGAAAGAGGTTAGTTCAAGTACAAAATTTATTTTACTTAATACCTAAAACTAAACCAGCCCCTTTCTCTAAAGAAGTTATTAAAGCAATGGCAGTGAATATTAAATTTTGGGCTAACTTGTTTCCGCATAATAATATTCTTACACGAATAAATAATTCTGTCAAGACCTCTGGGTAATGTGCACACACCTTTTGCACCTTTCTGGTAGTCTAGGAGCATATGAAAACTATGCCCAATTCAACCCAAGAAGAAAAGTATCGCTGGATTAAGCCAATTCTTGATGGCGAGATAACCATTGAAGGCATGGCCAAGATCTGCCCCTTCTCGGAAAGAGCCATTAAGTACTGGCTAGCTGCTTACAGGAAGCATGACATGGCTGGCCTGCAGAATCAATCCTCCAGACCAAAGACCAATCCCAAAGAAACGCCCATCAGAATCAAAGAAAGAATCATTGAGATGAGAAAGAAAAAGAAAAAATGCGCCTTAAAGCTGAAGTGGGATTTAGAAGAAGAGGGCGTCGAAATTCATCAGCGCACAATCGGTAAGATACTTAAAGCAGAAGGGCTGACTAAGAGATACCGGATTAGAAAGATTCGCTGGAAGTATGTTAGAATTCCATTAAAGATCGGCGAGCTGGTTGAGATAGACGTAAAATTCGTTCCAGACACGATAGAGGGACGCAGGTATTACCAATTTACGGCCATCGACTGCTCTACCAGATGGAGATATCTGCAAGCTTACGATGACATCTCCACCTTTAACGCTATTAAGTTTCTGAAGAAGGTGGTCGGCGTCGCTGACTTCCAAATCAAAGCAGTCAAAACGGATAACGGCGCCTGCTTTACCAGCAGATACAACGGCTACTACAAAAGCGATCTGCCCTTTCCGAGGCCCCATGCCTTTGATGCGGCCTGCGAAGAAAACGGCATTGCCCATTACCTGATTGATCCGGGCAAGCCGCAGCAGAATGCTTTCGTGGAAAGATCCCATCGGGAAGACCAGGAGAAGTTCTACGAACAAAATATATTTAAATCTTTTAAAGAATTGAAATGCAAATTAAGACTTTGGAATGTGGAATATAACAATACAAAACACTGCGGTTTAAACGGTTTAACCCCTAACCAAGCCCTTAGATCCAGGGTGCAAAATGTCTGTGCCTAATTCAT
>Ga0209541_10013634_pt1 | contig 12383 bp, 13 predicted proteins | sample RifCSPlowO2_01_FD_184027 | JGI IMG/M metagenome (GOLD analysis project Ga0209541, IMG submission 184027) | Groundwater microbial communities from Rifle, Colorado - Rifle CSP2_plank lowO2_0.1 (SPAdes) (version 2) | ecosystem: Environmental > Aquatic > Deep subsurface > Groundwater | place...
CTTTTCTATTGACAAAATTATTTTAATCTGCTAGATTTTAATTGCTTTTTCTAAAGCAAGTCTTTTCTCTGGAGGCCCGCCTTCGTTCCGATTTTACATCGGAACTTCGGCGGGTAAAGAAAGACTTTTGTTTTTTGACAAGGGGTTTAGTTCATAACGGAGGAAGGAAAAATGATAGTTATCTCTAAGACCAATTGTCCTAGACTCAAACTGGTTGGCCGAGGCAAGGTCAGAGACATTTACAGATTTCCCACCCAACTTTTATTGGTGGCGACTGACCGGCTTTCGGCTTTTGATGTGGTTTCTTCTGATCCGATTCCGGAAAAGGGCCGGATTCTGACAGCAATGTCGGTTTTCTGGTTTGAGTGGTTGGCAGAAACTTTGCCTTGGCTTAAGACCCACTACATTACTGCTGACTGGCAGGAGATAGTCAAGCTGCAGCCGTCAGTGGCGCCTTATGCCGACCAATTGGCCGGCCGCAGCATGCTGGTGCATAAAGTTTGCCACCTTCTGCCGATTGAGGCCGTGGTCAGACTCTACCTCTATGGTTCGAGCTACGATGATTATTGTAAGACTAGCAAGGTCTGTGGTCTTACTTTGCCGCCGGGAATGAGAAAAGCCGATGCCTTGCCAGCGCCGCTTTTTACGCCGGCCACCAAAGCCCAACGAGGCGAGCATGATGAGAATATCAGCATTGAAGAAGCGGTCCGGCGTCGGCTGATTGAGCCGCTTGAGCTTCAGGCGATGGTTGCCACCGCCAGTCTAATTTTGGGGTTGGCCAATCAGTTCGCCAATCAAAAAGGCATTATCATTGCCGACACCAAGTTTGAATTCGGGCTGCTTGAGGGCGAGCTGGTTTTGGCTGATGAGGTTTTGACGCCGGATTCCTCGCGCTTCTGGCCGCTTGATCAGTATCAGCCCGGCAAGGATCAATCCAGCTTTGACAAACAGTTTGTCCGCGAATGGCTGGAGAAAGAAGTCGCGGCTGGCCGTTGGAATAAGACCGCCCCGATGCCGAAGCTGCCGCCAGAAATTATTAGCGGCACCACCCAGCGCTACGAAGAAGCCCTGAAGCGGCTGATCAGCTGAAAAATCAGCCAGTTTTTGAACCTTATATTTGACCAGCGTGACCGAGCGTCTGCTGGTCTTTTTTTATCCCATCAGTTGTCAATGAATTTGGTTTAATTTGACTTTTTTTATTACCAGCGCTACTATTTTAGTATATGAAAAAAGAAAACCAAACAACTGAGACAACTGAATTGCCAAAAGGCAAACAGATTGGCAAAATCAGCCATTACTTCAACAAAATTGGAGTAGGGGTGGTTGAGTTGAGCGCACCATTGAAAGTCGGAGATACTATTGTCATTTCCGGCCACGGCAAAGAGTTTGAGCAAAATGTTGACTCAATGCAGGCTGAGCATGATCAGGTCACGGCCGCGAAAAAAGGTGATGCCGTTGGCATGAAAGTTGAGCAGCCGGTCAAGGAAGGCGACTTGGTTTACCTTAAGGGTTAGTTAGTCTCTCGACTCCGCTCGAGATAAATAAGTTTATCTCTCGACTTCTCTCGACTCCGCTCGAGACAGGCCGCTCGAGATAAATAAGTTGGTTAGTTGGTAAATTAGTTAGTAAGCTTGCTGGTTTTTTAATTTGCCAGTTTGATTTATTTTAGATAATGGCTTTAGAAATTTATCAAAAGAAAAGAAAGTTCAATAAAACCCCTGAACCAAAAGGAGTAACCAGACCCAGAGGCGCCAATCGTTTTGTGGTGCAAAAGCATCAGGCCAGCCACTTGCATTACGACTTTCGTTTGGAATTATCGGATAACATTTTCAAAGTTCCGGCCCGCCCGCCGAAGCCAGAAGCGCGAAGGCGGGTTGTTTTAAAATCCTGGGTCGTGCCGAAAAATTTACCGCTTCAAGCCGGCATTAAGTATTTGGCGGTTCAAACCGAAGACCATCCGATTGATTATCTCGATTTTCAAGGCATTATTCCCCAAGGCAATTATGGGGCGGGCAAGGTTGAAATTTGGGACAAGGGTAAGTTTAAATTGATTGAGGCTAAACCTCATTCATTAAAGTTTGAATTAAAGGGTAAAAAGTTGAATGGAAATTACGTTTTGTTCAATTTGAAGGGCAAAAATTGGTTGATATTTAGAATAAAGTAAATCCAATAAATCCAGCCCGTTTCGCCTCGCAAAGTCCCGCAAAGCTTCGCTTTATACTGGTTATACGGAAGCGAAGCGGGGCGAGTGAAACCAGCTAGTCAGCTGGATTTACTAAAACTCGCTGGATTTACTATAATGAAGTTAGGAGGCAGTATGGCTTTTCCAAGACAAAAACGATTAAAAGCGGCGCTAATTTTGGCGTTTTGTTTTTTTATTCTGATTGGTTGTCAGAGAATTATTAAACCAATAGAGGATATTTCAGAAAATGTCACCGGCAAGGTTCAGTTGGAACAAAAAAAACAAGCGGAGAAAACTTTGGCCCAAATTAAGTGCCAGGAATTATGCCAAGCCGAATTATCAACCAACGGTCAGGATTTTGAGGTCGGGCCATGTTTGAGCAATGAAATTATTCCGGACTGGGTTTGCGATATTGCTCATCAACCACGGCTGCCGGTTGACAATGATTCAGCTAATCAGTGTCCGGCTTTTCGCCAAGGCCAAGCCCATCATTTTGTTGAGCTTGATGGCAACTGCAATTTGATTAGAACTTATTAATATTAGTGAATCAAGTGAATCAAGCGAGCCAGTGAATCAAGCCGCTGGATTTATCTGATTTAAGGAGACCAAAAAATGAGTTTAAACTGGAAATATGCCCTCGGCTTCGGTCTGGGTCTTTGGGCCATAATTTTTATCGGCGTTTCCGCAATTATGGTGACGCCCCTAGCGCTAATTTGGCAAAAGATTGCTGAGGTAATTTTGGTCGCAGCGGCGGCTTTTATTCTGGCGAAAATTTATTTTAAAAAAAATCCCGGCGATTTGCTTCAGGGATTTGTTCTGGCGTTATCATGGTTTATCGTCGGAATAATTTTAGATTTATTGGTGACCATTCAGTATGTCAAAGGGACTGGAACGTATGTTGACGGTTTAAAAGAATTTTACGGGACGTGGAATTTATGGGCCGGCATTGTTTTGATGTTTGTTGCCGTTGCCTTAGCCGCTAAAATTACCCGCGGCGGAGAATTGATGCAAAAGCCGCAGCCGCCATCGCCCCAGCCGCCAACAACGCCGATTTCCCCGACTGTTTAAGGTATAAAGAAGTATTAACTCCGAGAGCTTGCTTTCGGACTCACCAAGGTGCTCGCCGCCTCTTAATAATATTCGAGGTTGCAGGGTATTCTTTGTTTGCTGCGCTTCGTTCGGAAATGAAAGCAAACTTTCATTTCACTCACTACGCTGGCAATAAAAAAAGAAAATGGAGATTCTGAAATTAATTTAGGATGACAACCATTTTCTTTTTTTAGATTCTAATCACTAAATCCAAAAGTATAAGCACCAAGCGCCAAATTACAAATTTCAAACCTCAAATTTTAGCCGTTTGTAATTTGGAATTTGTAATTTGGCGCTTTATATCTCAATATCAAAAAAGATTCTAATCAAATAGCCAATGCCAAAACTCAAAGCGGCAATACTCAGACTGATCAGCGCCATTTCGGCAAAGCGCTTTTTAAAATTCAAATTTTTGGCCACGGCAATATAAAAAGTAAAAAGCAAGATAATCAAAATAGCAACGGCGATAGTCAAACCCAGGGCTAGATAGAGATTGGTTGCCAGCAAAAAAGGCAGAATTAAAAATATCACGGTAAAAATATAGGCAATACCGGTGTAAATCGCGGCCCGCAAGGGATTTTTGTCTTTCACTTCTTCGCCGGATTTGGTGGATAAATATTCCGAGGCGGCCATGGAAAAGGAAGCGGCAATGCCGGTAATTAAGCCGGTCACGGCAATCAAGCGGGAGTTTTGCAGGGCCAAGGTCAAACCGGCCAAAGCGCCGGTCAGCTCAACTAAGGCGTCATTGATGCCCAGAACGATTGAACTGACGTATTGCAGTTTTTCTTCGTTAATCATGTGGATTAATTCTTGCTCATGCCTATCTTCGTCGCTGTGAATATTCATCGCTTCAGGGACTACCTGAGAAATTTCCTGATAAAGTTTCTGGGCCTGTTTTTCGCCCCTTTCCATTAATCTGATGCCGAAGGTGATTCCCAAAAGCCTGGCAATTAAATAGTAAAACCAAATTTTAAAGCGGCTGGGCTTGATATCTTTTTTTGAATAGTTTTTCCAAAATTGATAATGGCTCAGTTCATCGGCGGCAATGCGGTGTAAAACATCAGCGTTGGCCTGGTCGCCGGTTTTGTGGGCCAATTTTTCATAGACAAAATGTTCGGTGATTTCGTTTTTCTGCGCTTTTAAAATTAGTTTTTTAGTTTTTAAATCAATATTTTCTGGATCAATCATATTTTTAGCGAATTATTTTTAGCTAATTGGTAAGTGTTTTTCAAAAGCATGGCTACCGTTAATGGGCCTATACCGCCCGGTACCGGGGTGAGCCAGCTGGCAATTTCCCTGACTTTGGAGTCGACGTCGCCAACCCATTTGTTTTTGGCCATTAGATTGGTGCCAATATCAACGACAATGGCTCCGGGTTTAACCATAGTTTTTTTAATTAGATTTTTTTGGCCGACAATGACGATAAGAATGTCGGCCATTTTGGTTTTGGCCGCCATTTTTTTGTTTGGTTTGATAATTTCAACTTGAACGTCTTTAATTTCCAAATTTTTTTTCATCGGCCGGCTAAAAATCGGATTTTTGGCGACGATGACCGCTTTTTTAGCTTTTAAGTTTTGGCCCGTTGATTTCAGAGCTTCATCAACCGCTTGGACTAAGGGCGGGCTGATAATGGTTTTATCCTGGATTAATTCGGCTTTTTTGTTTTTAAATGCATCAACATCCTTTTCGTTTTTAATCTGATTAATGATTTTTTCGGTATTAAATTTTTGGGGCAGGGGCAATTGAACGATAATGGCATCAATTTCCGAATCATGATTTAAAAATTCAATCATCTCTAAAATTTTTTTTTCGGTGATGTTGGAATAAAATTTGTTGCCGCACAAATATTCACAAAATTTGACGCCGATTTTATCCGCGGCCTTTTTTTTGTTGTTGACATAAAGTCGCGAGGCCGGATCATCGCCGACTAAAATGACGGCTAACCCCGGCGGACGGTTAAGTCGAGCAATTTTGCCTTTTAGCTCCCAAAGGATTTTATCCGCGATTTTTTTGCCGTCAATGATTTTGGCGGTTTTTTTGGTCATAGTGCGAATGATGCGAATTTCAGCGAATAATGCGAATGCTGCGAATAAGGTTAATCCAGTTAATCAAGCGAGACGAGCAAATCCAGTTTGCCAGCCGGATTTACTTGACTTACTGGTTAGCTAGATACTCATTCCTGGATAAATAGGGAATTCTTTAACTAATTGGACAACCGTATCTTTTAGTTCCTCTAAAACCGCATCACTTTTGATATTGGTCAAAACTTTGGCAATAATTCTGCCGATAATCTCCATTTCCTTTTCTTTCATTCCCCGGGTGGTTAAGGCCGGCGTGCCCAGCCGAATGCCGGTCGGTTCAAACGCTGAACCGGTGTCATAAGGAACGGTATTGCGGTTGGTATAAACTCCACCTTCGGCCAACTTTTCCGAAGCCTCACGGCCAGTCAGGCCAAGCGGTTGGCATTTAATCAGCATGAGATGGATATCAGTGCCGCCAGAAACTAATTTAATTTCTTGCGCCATTAAAGTTTCAGCCAACGCTTTGGCGTTTTTGACAATCTGATGGCCGTAGTCAATAAAGTCCGGTTTCATTGCTTCGCCAAAACAAACCGCTTTAGCGGCGATGATATGTTCCAAGGGTCCGCCTTGGGTGCCAGGGAAAACCGCCTTGTCAATGGCTTTGGCATAATCTTTCTTGCAGAGGATGATGGCGCTTCTGGGACCGCGCAAAGTTTTGTGGGTGGTGGTCATTACTAAGTCCGCTTCCGGAAAAGGGCTGGGGTGATCGCCGGAAAGACAAAGGCCGACAAAATGCGAGATGTCGGCCAAAAGCAAGGCGTTGACTTCATCAGCAATTTTTTTCCAGGCTTTAAAATCAAAAATCCGCGGATAAGCGGTGGCTCCGGTAACGATCATTTTGGGCTTAACCTTTTTCGCCAGCTGTCTGACTTCATCCAAGTCAATCAATTCCGTGTCTTGGCGCACGCCGTATTGGACAAAATTGTACCACTGGCCGGAAAAATTAACCGGATGGCCATGGCTTAAATGGCCGCCTTGGTCAAGCTTTAAGCCCATCACCGTGTCGCCCGGTTTTAAGGTCGCCAGATAAATTGCCATATTAGCGCCAGTGCCGGCGTTGGGCTGGACATTGGCATGCTCGGCCTTAAAAAGTTTTTTGGCCCGGTCAATGGCCAGCTGTTCAACCTGATCAATAAATTGATTGCCGGTGTAGTATCGTTTTTTGGGGTAACCTTCGGCGTATTTGTTTGACAACACCGTTCCCATCGCTTCCAAAACCGCGACCGAGGCATAATTTTCCGAAGGGATCATCACTAAGCCATTTTTTTGGCGGTTAATTTCCTTTTGAATTAATTCGGCAATCTCCGGGTCTTGTTTTTGGATTTTTTCGTATTTCATAGAGTTTAATTTGTTAACTAAATGTTAACAAATAAAGAACCGCCTGTAAATCAAAAAAAATGGCGGTGAGCTCATTTTAAACTTACTTATACTCCAAAGATTCAAAAATCATTTTTGGCTTTATTTAGCTTAAATCCAGGACTATTTTTATCATACTTAATTATTATTAATTTGACAAGTAAAGAAACGCGGAGTAATATCAAAATTATACTGCAGTACCATGTCTTTGGTAGTGAGTTTTCCGGCTGTAAAGCTCACGATTAGGGCCTGGAAAGGAGGGAGAAAAACAGCTCGTTCATTAAAAGTCGGGGTTTTCATTTCTTCAATAGGGGAGAGCATATGTGTAATGGAAGATCAGGGGAAGTGTGTCCGGTGTGTTTTACAATAATGGCCATCTTTGAACAAGGGGCCATCCAACTGACCGGAAAGGTTGACAACGGTAAGTGGGCTCACAAACCATGTGCGGTTTTAAGAGAGAGGGCAGAAGCTGTTGCTATCTCTCAAGGTAAAGTCTGCCGACTTTGCCGGTTGCCAATTGTGCCGCCCTACGATCAAGGCGCATTTAGCAATCAAGAAGGCTGGGTGTGCTGCAAGTGTGCTAGAGAAAATGGTCTCTTGCGACTGCCGCCGAAATCAACCGCCGTCAGGCCGGTAAGAACCGAGGAGGAGAAAACTTTGGCCAGGCCTTTGGCCCTTTAACTGTCTGATCACTCACCGGTCAAGCAAACTGCTTTGCAGTTTGCTTGACCGCTTTTTTTATTTTCTAATTTGCCTAAGTTGAGTAAAAATGTTAAAATTTTGATTAGATAAATCTTAATTTTAAGCTTATGAGAAATCTCAAGAAATCGGCCTTAATCAGTTTAGTCGGCCTTTTTTTAATTGCTTTGCCTTTGGCGGTTTGGGCCGCTGATCAGCAGTTTGGTCAGTCAGTTTATGTGGCCGAGGATGAAATTGTTGAGGGCAATTTGATTAAAGCCGGCAATGTGATTGATATTAGCGGCGCGGTCAACGGCGATGTTATCGTGGCCGGCAACAGCATTAATATTTCCGGCCCAGTGGCCGGCGACGTCATTGCCGCCGGTAACATTGTTCGCATCTCCGGTCCGGTGGCCGGCAGCGTTAGAGTCGCTGCCAGTTCTGTTGAAATTAATGCCGAAGTTAGCCACAATATCTGGGCGGTTGGCAGCAGCGTTTTTATCAGCGAAAATTCAAAAGTCGGCTGGGACGTTTATGCCGCCGGCGCCAATGTTGAAATCAAAGGGCCGGTTAAGGGCAATGTCTGGGCCAGCGGCGCCAGCATTAGCATCGCCAATGAAGTGGCTAAAGACGTGGTTGTTTCCGTTGACACCGAGGGCGAAATCATCTTATCGCCGAAAGCCAAAGTCAGCGGCAATTTGATCTATAAAGCCGCCAGCGAAAAGCAGCTGGTTTTAAGGCAAGGCGCCGAAGTGGCCGGTGAAATCACCAAAAAAACCGTGGCCACTCCGGCCAAGTTTCATTTAAGCAATGTTTTGGGCGCTGCCTATATTTTTGTCAAAGTTATTTCGCTGTTCAGCCTTTTGGTAATCGGCTTAGTTTTAATTGCCTTAGTGCCCAAGATTATTTTGAATGTTAAAGAGGAAATGATGAAGCGGCCGGGACCGTCATTGGGCTGGGGCTTGGTTTATTTGATTGTCACGCCAATTGTTGCCGGTTTACTGATGATTACGATTATTGGTTTGCCTTTGGGCCTGATGATTATTCCGCTTTATATCATTGCCTTGTATGTCAGTAAAGTCATAGCGGCTCTGGTGATTGGTTCTCTTTTGTTGGACCGGCTAACCAAAAGCAATAAAGCTAAAGGTTCATTAATTTGGCCTTTGATTTTGGGTGTATTAATTTTTGTGATTGTCACCAGCATTCCGGTAATTGGCTGGGCAATTAAATTGATCTTAGTTTTATGGGCTTTAGGAGCGGTTGTTCAGATTAAAAAAGATATTTTGAAAGAATTTCGCTAATATAAATATGGCAAAAATTGAAAAAACCATGTTTCGTGAATATGATATTCGCGGCCGAGTCAATAACCAGGAGGTCAATGAAAAAAGCTCAGAACTGATTGCTAAGGCGTTTGCCACCTTTTTGAGCAGAAGGGGGGTTAAACAAGCGGTAATTGGTTATGATTCGCGGGAGTATTCTCCCGGAATTAAGAACGCTTTTGCCAAGGGTCTTTTGGCTTCCGGGGTCAAGGTTATTGACATCGGCATGGTGGTGGTGCCAATTGTTTATTTTGCCCAGTATCATTTAAAATCTAAAGGGGCGGTGATGATTACCGCTTCTCATAATCCCAATGGTTGGAGCGGTTGGAAGTTGGGCTATGATTATTCGGTGACTCAGTTGCCGGCCGATATTAAGGAAATGTATGAAATTATCAGTAATGATGAATTTATTTCCGGCCGAGGCAAGATAGAGAAATATGATAAGATTATTGAGGACTATAAAAAGTTTGTTGTTTCCAAGATAAAAATAAAAAGAAAATTGAAAGTGGTGATTGATTGCGGTAATGGCACGGCCGGCCCAATTGCTCCGGGAATTTTTGCGGCAGCCGGCTGTGAAGTGGTTGAGCAATTTTGCGATTTGGATTCCAGTTTTCCCAACCATGAACCCAATCCCAGTTTAGTTGAATCGCAAAAAGCCCTGGCCCAGGCGGTCAGAAGGGAAAAAGCCGATATCGGCATTGGCATTGATGGTGATGGTGACAGAATCGGCTTTGCCGATGAGAAAGGCGGGGTGGTTTTGCCGGATCAAGCTTTGGTTTTATTGGCCAGGTTGGTTTTAAAAGAAAAGCCGAAAGCGACAATTGTTTTTGACGTTAAGTCAACCCAAGGCTTAGTTGAAGACATTACAGCTCGTGGCGGCAAGCCAGTGATGTGGATTACCGGCCATTCTTATATCAAACAAAAAGTGGCCGAACTTAATGCCGCTTTGGGTGGTGAAGGCAGCGGTCACATTTTTTATAACTATGGTTACTTTGGCTATGACGACGCCATTTTTGCCGGCTTAAAATTTATTGAGTATTTGTCGGGCGAGAACAAAACTTTTTCTGAATTGATGAAAACGATTCCTCAATACGAAAAGGCGCCGACCATTCATGTTGATTGCGCCGATGAGATTAAATATAAAATAGTGGAAAAATTGGTGACTGAATTAAAAAGAGATTTTGGTAAAGATAACGTCATTGACGTTAATGGCGCCCGAGTCCAATTTACTGACGGTTGGTTTTTGGTTCGAGCTTCTTCTAATCTGCCGGTCTTGGTTTTGGGTTTTGAGGCTAAAACTAAGAAGCGGTTAGAGGAATTAAAGAAAATTCTGAAGAAATATTTGGATCAGTATCCAGAAATTGGAAAAGATTGGCAAAGTGGTTAACTTTAATTAATGATTAATAAAAATTTATGGAAATTTTAATTCCGGCGGGGATATTTGTTCTTTTGGTCATTTTGTCTTCAATTAGGCAGGTTAATCAGTATGAACGAGGGGTGAAGTTCATGCTTGGTAGATATATCGGCACCAAAAATCCGGGCTGGCGAATAATTCTGCCAGTGATTCAAGGTATGACTAAAGTTGACATTCGGGTGAAAGCCGTTGACGTGCCTGACCAGGAAGCAATCACCAAAGATAATATTTCAGTCAGAATCAATGCGGTGATTTACTATAAAGTGGCCGATGCCGCTAGGGCAATAATTGAGGTTGAGGATTTCCGTTATGCCATTTCCCAGTTGGCCCAAACGACGATGAGAAACGCCACCGGCGAGGTCAGTTTGGACGAACTTTTGGCCAACCGCGACCAGATTTCCGGCCGGATTCAGATAATTGTTGATAAAGCGTCAGACCCCTGGGGAATCAAGGTTGATAATGTTGAACTTAAAGACATCACCTTGCCCGAAGAAATGAAGCGGACCATTGGCAAGCAAGCCGAAGCCGAGCGTGAACGCCGCGCCGTTATCATTAAAGCCGAAGGTGAAGTGATTGCCGCCGAAAATTTAGCCAAGGCCGCCCGCATGCTAGCGGAGTCGCCGGGCGCCTTGCATTTAAGAACCCTGCAATCAATTAATGACATTTCTTCGGACCAGTCAAATACGGTGGTTTTTGCCGTGCCACTTGAAGTTCTCAGGGCTCTTGAGGGCTTAAAGAAAAAATAATTACTGCGAATTACGAATGAGTACGAATTTACGAATGAATTCAGCAGACGCTATTTATTAGTATTGGTATGTTTGTAAAGATTCGTAATTCGTAGGTTGGAATAATGGTATTATGATTGGCATTTTTGATTCCGGCATTGGTGGTTTAACCATCACTAAGGAGGTACTCAGGCAATTGCCTCAGTACCAACTTTTGTATTTGGGCGATACGGCCAGAACGCCTTACGGCAACCGCTCCCAGGAGTTAATCTATCAATTTACCGAGCAGGCCGTTGATTATTTATTTAAACAGGGCTGTCAATTAGTCATTGTTGCCTGCAACACCTCTTCGGCTGAAGCCTTGAGAAAAATTCAGCAGGAATGGCTGCCCAAGCATTATCCTCAAGGACGGGTGCTGGGAGTAATTCGGCCGGTGGTGGAAGAAGCGGTTAAAGTTTCACGTTACGGCCGAATCGGCGTAGTTGGCACTCGCGGTACGGTTGGTTCCAAAGCCTATGAGCGGGAGCTTAAGTCTTTAAGCCCTAAGATCCAAGTTTTCCAGCAGGCCTGCCCGCTTTTGGTGCCTTTAATTGAAGAAGGTTGGCTCAAGCGGCCGGAAACAATGAAAATTTTGCGTTATTATCTGCGGCTGTTAAAGAAACAAAGAATTGACACTTTAATTTTGGGCTGCACTCATTATCCGATTCTTTCCAAGTCTTTTGTCAAAGCTGGCGGTAAGAATGTCAAAGTTTTAGATACACCCAAGATTGTGGCCGAAAAATTGTCAGACTATTTACAACGTCATCCGGAAATTGAAGCTAAGATTACCAAAGGTAGCAATCATCGCTTTTTGGTGACTGATATCACCGGGAAGTTTCAGGCCAACGCTCAAAATTGGCTGGGCCAAAAAATTAAACTGGAGAAAATTAACCTATTTTGATACAATATAGACATCAGTATTAATCCCATCAGCAATGAGAAAATTTTCCCTCATTTTTCTAGGGGTTGTCAGCATCGGCTTGGTGACTTTTTTTATTGTTTTAAAATTTTTGACTTTCACCGAAGTTCAAGCGGCGGCGGTCAGCTGCACTGACTATGAAACTGGCCGTAATTATTACAGCAAAGGCAGCATTGTCACTTGCAACGATCAAGGCGCGTGTACTGAATTTATTGTGGACGAATGTAGCGACAATATTTTAACCGAAAAATATTGCGAGAGCAGTCAATTAAAAAGTGAAACTTATAGTTGCCCCAACAGTTGCGCTGACGGCCGCTGTTTGCGCGGCGGCGCTTGTTATTCCAACACCGATTGCACCAGCAGCCAATTTTGTGAATTCACCGGTTGCGGCGAGAGCCTGGGCACCTGCGCCGTTGTTAGTTCTGAATGTTCAACCGTCTATGACCCCAGTTGTGGCTGTAATGGCCAAACTTATAATAACAGCTGTTTAAGGAGAAAGGCTAAAATTTCCCTTGACCATAACGGTCGCTGCGGCGTGGCCTGCGAGGAATCAGATGCTAAAAAAGATTATCATACTAAAG
>Ga0209541_10013639_pt1 | contig 12381 bp, 9 predicted proteins | sample RifCSPlowO2_01_FD_184027 | JGI IMG/M metagenome (GOLD analysis project Ga0209541, IMG submission 184027) | Groundwater microbial communities from Rifle, Colorado - Rifle CSP2_plank lowO2_0.1 (SPAdes) (version 2) | ecosystem: Environmental > Aquatic > Deep subsurface > Groundwater | place: Rifle...
CTGCTACGAGGACATCTGTTTTCATTTTTTTCATATCAAAATTCTATTCTATCAAAAGGCACTCCGCCAGAGTACACTCAAAAAACCTGTGGATAACTTACATAGGTCACACCTATGTAAGTTCACCTATGTAAGTTATCCACAGAACAAACTCGTACGAAACACTATTGAACCTGATCTTTATACTTAAGCCACTCATCAATAAAATCTTTAAATTCATCAAAACTCGCAAAGTATTCTGGGAAATCAGATTTGTTTAGAATAACACCTTCTTTTCTATTTTCCCCAACATAATCAAGATAGCTTGAATATTTGTATTTGTTCAAATAAGCTATCGCACTTTCACGATTACTAATACCATTCTCTTTCCATTTTGGATCTATGAGTTTGACTGGGTTTAAGTGTATGTAAGAAAATAGGTATTTCAAATATTCGTCGCTATCAATGTGTTTTGCTTTAAAAGCACTCTCAAATAACCTACCGGTTCTTTTGTATTTTTTATTAAAATAAGAAGAATAGCTTGTTAAAACTTTTCTAATAAACATGGAAATTCCGCCGTCTTTCGTTTCCTTGATCAAGATATGGAAATGGTTTGGCATTAGGCAATACGCACCGATAGCCACAATAATCCCACCACGTTCAAATTTGAGATAGGACATCCCTACCGGAAAATCCCGAAAAACAAACGGATTAACACCGTTTGCTACAAAGAGAAGTTTTATAAAGCGTTCCATGTCTTCATCACCCAGAAAAATATCACGACCATCGGTCCCACGACTGTAGACATGGTAATACTCACCTATAGAAAAAGCTATTTTGCGAGTTGTCATCGCCATATTATTACATAGGTGTGACCTATGTAATATGTAAAGATTTATTTACATAGGTCACACCTATGTAAACAGGAATGGAAATTTTTGAAAGAGGGGTTAGCAAGAGTTGTCGTATTGGCAGGGGTAACCAGCATCGGCTTGGTGAATCGTTTCGTAATACCCTACCGCAAAGATAATAAGAAGGCTTAATGCCAAGATGACAAGAAAGCCCACTAGAAATCTAAAAAATGTTCCGTTCAAAAAAGCCATTCGTATCAATTATATATCCTAAGTGGTGTGAATTAGCTGTGGATAACTCCCCAAGGTCTCACCTTGGAAATTTCCAAGGTGAGACCTTGGGAGTGTTTGGGAGTGGCTTGGGAGTGATATTTTAGGGAGTGATGATAGCCTTTGTGTAAGTTGCCCCCCATCTAAAACTAAAAATTATTGGTCTTTAGAGCTTCAAGTAACCCTTCTAAGTCTTCGGAGCCGGGATTCCTCTGTAACCCAAGTTCCACTACTTCTATCGCTTTTGCCATATCTTTTTTAACATTACGATAAAAATCAGATGCCTGAAAATATAAATAGGACATCGCCGGACCGGCATCAACAGCCATCTTGAAATAATCTTCTGCTTTGTCCACATCAACCAAGTAGTATGCGTAGAGATTTGCCAGATTACCGAGAACTACATAGTTGCCGGGAGTCATCAGGAGCGCATACTGCCAAGCCTCCTCCGCAGACTTGTAATCCTCTATAATTTTATAATTTCCGGCAATTTCCATCCATTGACGAAACTGGGTTGGGTCATCTTTTAGTGAATCTCGAAGATTGTTAATTTTGACGGTCATTATATCTATAAATTCTTTATTCGTTTCGTCGCCAAAATCAAGCGGTTTAGTTAAACTAGGAATGGGAGCGTCTGGGAGCTCGGCAGAAAGTGGTAAAGTCTCGTACTTAACACCATCATGTTCATATTCAATAGAGCCATCTACCACATCATCTATTTCCACCTTTGAGGCAGTAATATCACGATATATGTAATAGCCCAAGCCCAAAACCAGGATAACCACTAAAGCAAGGCCTAAATAAAGTTTTTTGTTGTTATTCATCCCGTTAGAAACAAGCTTTGTGAGCAAAGCTGTCTTGGTGTTTAATTTATAAATGTTGAGTACTTAACCTACATTACCTATCCCATTATATTTGCCAACATATGTTTCTAACGGGACAAGTACCCCGTTATTTTAAGCCATTTTAGGGATTTTTACAATTTTTTTAGTTGTGTGGAAAATCTGTGGGTAACTCTCCAAGGTCTCACCTTGGAAAAAGCTTGGGGAAAAATCTTTTTCCCAAAACAAAAACCGCGCTTTAAGCGCGGTTTTTGCTTGCCCGAGGCGACCCCGAGGGGTCGCCGAGGGCGGTCTCTAGAAGCTTTGAGTCTCATACCTCTGCCCTTGACCAATGAATTGATCGGGTGAGCATATTTACCTCAAGCTTTAATTCGAGATTACAGAGACAATGTCTCTGAGATGCCTGATGATGGCAAACCTGGAATACCATATCCGTTTGTCCAGTCGTATATTGTCGCATCATTTGCGGCAGGCGACGTGGTTGAGTATGGAGACCAGATAAGGTCATCATTTGAGCCGGCATCAGCATCAACGCCGATACCTGCGGCTCCTGCTACGTTACCCATGAGAGTAGCAAGTTGAGGATAAGCGGCATCACCTTGTAGAGTGATAACTGATGAATCCCCTGTTCCGGCTGAAGCGACATCTCCTCTAACTTCAAAGTATAGAGTTGAGCCCCCAGGGACTACTACACCAGTGTTTGTGCCACTTGTGTTTTCGGCATAGATCTCAACATCAGCGCCAGTTGTAGCAGATGTCTTGTCTGCATTATCCAACTGTCCGTTTGCATTGTGGCCTGAAACGGCAGAGCCGAATCCAGAATCCTGGAATGCATGGATATTAAGATTTGTAATACCTACACCCGTAGTTGCTACACCAACTGTGAATTTGGCGATTGCCATATCTTCACTAGTTGCTGAAACACTGAACCTCATAAGAACTCTCTCCGTACCGTTTGCTAGAGAGTTGGACGCCAAAGGTATTCTGGCGAAGGTAGGAACAGAATCCATTACGCGGATACCTGCAACAGCTGTTGTTGCACCGGTTGCGTTGATGGCTGAACCTGAAGCAGCACCAACACCCTGTGTTCCTGTGCTGTCGCTTCCGTCTCGATCAATCTGAATCAACTGACCAGAGTTGTCATCTGCAAGACCTGTGCCAATACCAGCAAGATCAACATACGCGTATATTCTAGCCTCACCGTTTTTAGGAACAATGAAGTCAGTTGTGAAAGTTGAAGTTGCAAATCTGGATGTCCCTGTGAACTGTGTCGTACCAAGTACGGTTCCGGCAGAGTTCTTTAGGGTAACCAATGTTACATTGGCTGGCGATGAAGAAGCTGTTGTGTTTGAAAGCTCAAGAGCGACTCGGTTAACATCTACATCTTCACTTGTTGCAGTAAATTTGTAGACACCAGCGAGAATGCCTGAAGCTCCAGCGGCTCCTATCTTGTATGCAGGACTTGAAGCGTCAAGAGCAACTACCAAAGTACCCTTCGTGGCACCTGTCATTGTAGCTCCAGAACCAGTTCCTGTTACAGTAACCGTAGCTCCTGAAGTTGCGCCAGCACCTGTCTGCTCATTGTCAATATCCCATGAGAATGTATCAGAAGCAGTAACAGCTGAAGAGACATTACACTTGAGAGCCACTGTCTTGACTGTTCCTTTCGGAATAATCAATCCTGCGCTGTCAAGAGTGAATGTAACAGCGACGCCCGTGGCAGAAGTATCTGGGTTAACAACATTTGAACCGGTGTTCAAAGCAGTTGCTCCATCCCATAGCTGACAACCTGTCAGGTATGTATCAGTACCACCATAGTTGTAGTCAAGTGAAAGTGTATTGAATTTTACATCTTCACCTGATGATGTGCCGTCAAACTGATAGTTGGCAAACAAGAATCCTTGTGCGCCGGCAACTATCGTCTGAGCGGCCGGGCTAGCTGAAGTTGAAATCGTAACTGTAGCAGATTTGATAGTCATGGTTGAACCTGAAACAGCAGAGTAAGGAGTTGGGAAAATTGTATTTCCAGTTACCGTACCCTTTACGCTCGTCCAGTTGTTTGAAGCACTAGCTGAAGTTGACGGAGTGGTTGAAGCAACGATTGTGTCATTGGCTTCAAAAGCGCTTGTCAACTGACCCTTCAAGATGATTGTCGTCTTTCCGATTGGGAAAGTAACAGTATCAGAGAAGGTGATTGTACCACTTATTGAAGCGCCTGTAGCATCAACCGGACCGGCCAAAACCGCACCGTTTGAATTTACAAGAGAAACATTGTCAACATTCGTTGAAACTTCTCCAGCTGAAAGATCAAAGTTGAATACCATACCTCCTACGGAGATTGGCTCACCCTTAACCTCAACATCAAATCCACCAAGAGTCTGGTTAGACTGTTGGATAGCAATGTTTTGAGCTGTGATTGAAGTGGCTCTTGATATAACCATTGAACCGTTAGCAACAGTTACAACCTGTGCGTCAAAGACCGGTTCTGTTGAACCAAATCCTGCACCACCGTCAGTTGGAGTAATTCCGTAGTTGAATGTCTCGCCGGTAACATTGATATCAGTGTATTTGTAGATATCAAAGGCAATTGTTCTGCCTGAACCACCTTCAATGTCTCCTTTGAGCATAATCTCCTTGGAAAGACCCTTGTCAATTACTATGCCTGAACCGAAGTTCGCGGTGTAGTACTTGCCGTCAGATGAGACAACAGGTGTGTAGGCAGTACCGTCAACATAAACCATTACGTTTTTAAGGTCGCCTGAACCTGCTGAACCTGACTGGTTGAATCTTACTGAATACAATCTTATCTTTTCTGCTGAACCAGCATTAAGTTTGATTGATGTGAAGATATAACCGATTGTTCCAACTTCCTTTGAAACATCAGATGTTGGGCTTGAAACCCCTCTTTCTGCTGTTACTGTTCCAAGAGCAAGTGTGGCGTTGATTGTGTGGTAAGCGCCAGAGATGGGAAGAGAACCAGAAACTGTTGCGGAAGTATTAATTCCAACAACATTAATTCCGATTACCTGTCCAGCTTCCTGGCTAAGATCTGAATCCATGTTTCCAGCTACTGTGTAGGTTCTGGTTGTGCCAGCTGGAACTGTGAAGTTCCCACCTATTGTAGCTTGGTTGTTGGCGTTCAAGGTCTTTTCAACATCCATTATATTGCCGTCCTGGTCCAAAAGGACTATTCCGTCAAATACGGTGTTGGCACCTAGGCCAACTCTTTCAATAGTTACACCACTAACGGCAACTGCGCCATCAGCGCCGGCTGTCAATGTGAACTTAGTGAAAGGAACTCTAGCTGCACTTTGAGGAGCAAGAGAAGCGGCAGGCTGACCTGTGGCAGCTACCATCAAAGATGTTCCCGTCGCTGGTGGTGTTGTGCCGGTTGGTGGAGGAACTACTACTACCGAGCAAAGCGTATTAGCTTTAGCTCTGGAAGAAGGGCCCCAATAACCTGTGCCTGCTGTCAAACCAACTGGTGTCAAGACCTCTGCTGTATATTTGTCCTGGAATTTGACGACTGCGGCCTTGGTTCTTGCGCCAAAGTAGCTCGTCTCATATCCTGGAGCTCCTGCATCTACTCCTGAAGCTATCTGTGTAGCAGCATCTTTGTTAAGAAACTTTTGCAAGTTCAAAACTTCTGAACCCGTTGAACCTAGTGTTAGGTTTTGGGTGAAAGTATAGCAAGCTCCACCGACACTCCCTCCTTGCAATGCTGCAAGTTGACTCTGCAATGACATAATGGTTGAGAGAAGGCTGTTGATCTGCGCTGTCAATTCATCGACAGTAGCGGCGCCTGCAGGAATTGCTCCTCCAAACACCATGCTCAAAGCCATGGTCAAACCAAGTACGGTTGCGAGTCCTTTAGAAGTTGTGAATCTTCTTAATGTACTCATAATTTTAATTCTAATTTGATTGCGAAAATTTTATTTTTCGCGATGCGCAATGTTGGTTTCGACAAAAACCAATTTAATCGCGCTTAATTTTTTAATTAACCCGAAGACAAAATTTCTTTCATCTCCCATTAATTACATTTCTACTATTTTTGCCGGCCTTTTTACAAGACACAATAAAGTATCGAGCGAATCGTAATCCGCAAATAACTTTCTTGTGAAAAGTAAACGACACAAGGCATAGCAAAATAGTTGGCGAAATTTAATCCGAGTTTCTAACATTTTCTTAGCGTCCCCTTTTAATGAGACAAATTTAAGAAAGAATTTCTGAAAAATTAATTACTAATAATGCGACGCGAGGGTTCCCCCCGGCGTCTCTTTTGATCCGTGTATTTAGTTTTCAAGGATCAGTCTTTACACAAACTTAAACCAAGCATTCCTCACTTTGGCTTTCTTTGAGAAATACCTGTTTAGTTCGTTTCTCCGAACGAAGCAGAAGGCCGTTTTAGATAACTACCCACAAGCTTCAACCTAAATTATATATCCACATGGCAAACTATCAAAAGTATTGTGTGGATAAGTCCTTTTCCGACTTTTGGGCTTTTTTGATTGCCCTAGGTTTGCAAGTTTCCGAAATCCAAAATACACCAATCTGCAAGTCAAATATTAGCAAAGAAAACCTATAAAGTCAATAAAATAGGCCCTAGATTTAGGATATGTCAAGGTGTCGTTCTGGTCTTTGAATGACCGGTTAAATTGTTATTTAAATTTAGAGTAAGAGTTGTTGGCGCGCGGGGAACAATGGACCCTGTTTTTAGCTCATTTTAGTGAATATCGGCTCCAGCGCCTCTCTCCTGTCTTTGAGATAGCACCCTGACCTAGGAGTTCCATGAGCTCCCTTTGGATCGTCTTTTCACTACAACCCTTGATAACAAAAGATATGTCCTTTATGGAAGCGTCTTTTTTACTTTTTAAGATGTTCAATATTTGGGTCTTTCTATCTGTTTTCTGACCTGAATTTTGGCCTCTTTGTTTGGCCAAGGAGGAATTCGTTTGCGACGAGTTATCTTTATTCAAAGAGCGGTTAAGGTTATTCATAAAGGACATTTTATATTTGTCCTTTATACTATTTTGTCCTTTATAATGTCCTTTATGAAAATAGCCACCCCCCGCTATGTTTTTTGTATTTCCCATAATCTTCGGGGTTTCGCCGATCGTGTTGTAATCTATCTCAAAAAATGATGGGTCAATGGATATACTACCGATTTTTAGAATTAAACTCTTATCTTTTATATATTTGCTCAAGAGGAGGTATTCCTGCCTCATTATTTGGAAATTCATTACTGACACAAGGCCGGTTATCTTGGCCACTTCAAACAAAGAAATTATCTCTTTCATGACACCAAGGAGCACTCTCGTGGCTTTTTCTTTATCATACCCAATGTCCTTAATATAGAAATGCGCCACCTCTAACATTTCCAGGTTTTTGTCCCTTATGGACCACTTTAGCGGTTCATCCTTTTCAAACGATTCTGTAACCAAATAAGAGGCAGACACCAGGCGCTCGGTCTTCTTTAAGATAAACCCTAAAAGCTCCGAGCTAGAAAAGCTATCAAAATCACCATACTTAGCAACATTTTTTGAGTTGTCTCTTTCTTTGTCCATGATGTCTTTTATAAACTTGAGTGTCTTTTATAGTCCTTTAAGACAGTCCTTTACAACAATTTTTGACTTTTATAGTCTATTACATATCGAAGGAAAAAGGAAGCCCCGCACAGCAATTTGACATTGTGTTAGGACAAAGCCTTCGTGGCACTAAGGTTTTCCCAAGGTCTCACCTTGGAATCTTTCCAAGGTGAGACCTTGGGAGTTAGCACCTAGCGTCTTTCTCTTTTCTCTTTTGCCTTTTCTCTCCGACCTTAGTCGGAGTCCGACTTTGGTCGGACTTTTCTCTCTCATCTAGAACCTAGCGCCTCCGACCTCAGTCGGAGTCCGACTTTGGTCGGACTATCGCCTAGCGCCTAACCATTCGAGCTTTCTAACTAGCGCTATTTTGCTATAATTTAGCTAAAGGAATTTAATTTTTTCAAAATGGGCAGAAAAAAGAAGGTTGTGGATAGTGACGCTGGTATAAGTTTAAAGCAAGAAACCAAACATGGTGTGTTGGTCGTGGTCTTTGGAGCCCTTGCCATATTCTTCATTCTTTCAGCATTCAATAAAGCCGGCGTGGTCGGGGCGAAAACTTATGACTGGCTCTCCATACTTCTTGGCGTTGGATATTACATACTGCCCACTCTATCTTTCATACTCTCTGTTGCTTACGCAAAATCATTCAGGACCTCTTTCGCAAAAGGAAGAATCTTTGGAGCAATTATTTTCTTTTTTGCCAGTCTTGGAATAATAGAAATTCTTTTGCCGAAAGACGGCGGGCTTCTCGGTTATGCGATATCAGCGCCGATACTTAAACTCTTTGACCTTTATGCCAGCTTGATATTACTATTCTCACTTGTCATCATTTCTCTCTTGATTGTCTTTGATACTAAACCAACTTTGGGATTTTTGACTTTCTGGAGAAAAGAAAAAATAGACGAGGATGAGGAGGAAGGCGTGATAGAGATCACAAGAGAAGAGGAAGAGGTCGCGGAGGCAGAAGAAGAAAAAATTAGTTCAATATTTGGTATCGGTAAAAAAGAAACCAGGGAAGAGGTTGTGGATGAGTCAGGAATAAAATCATTCAAGAGCCACATTACCGGCAGAGATTTCTCCCCTCCCCCGCTTTCACTTCTTGAAAAAGATAAGGGCAAGCCCGGAGTCGGCGATATAAAAGCAAATTCAAATATTATTAAAAGAACTCTACAAAATTTCGGCATTGATGTTGAGATGGATGAAGTTTCAATCGGACCATCTGTAACAAGATACGCGCTAAAACCCGCTGAAGGTGTGAAGCTTTCAAGGATTTTAGGATTGCAGAACAATCTGGAACTCGCACTAGCGGCACATCCAGTGCGCATTGAAGCACCAATCCCCGGTAAATCACTAGTCGGTATTGAAATACCAAACAGCACCAAGACGACGGTTGGCCTTGCCACTATTCTCTCATCTTCCGAATATAAAGACTCTGGCAAAGCTTTGGTTGTCGGACTTGGTAAAAATATATCGGGTAAAACAATTGTCGGAGACTTGGCAAAGATGCCACATCTTCTCATTGCCGGCGCCACCGGTTCCGGAAAATCCGTTGCCATCCACGCCATCATAAATTCACTACTTTTCCGCAACTCTCCGGAGAACCTGCGATTTATAATGATAGACCCGAAAAGGGTTGAATTGACCCAGTATAATAAAACCCCTCATCTCTTAACACCAGTCATAACCGGCGCTAAGCAGGCAATTTTAGCCCTCAAATGGGCAGCCAAGGAGATGGATAGGCGCTATGACATACTTGAAGCAGAAGCCGTGCGCGATATTCAGTCTTACCATGGCAACATCCTTGCACCAGCCCTAATAAAACTAAAGAAAAAAGAGCTCCAGAGTGGTGCCAGTCTTCCGGAATCGATGCCATATATAGTCATAATAATAGATGAGCTTGCTGATATTATGCAGTCTTATCCAAGAGAGCTTGAGTCCGCGGTCGTTAGGATTGCCCAGATGAGCCGTGCTGTTGGCATACACCTTATTCTTTCCACCCAAAGACCTTCGGTCAATATCATTACTGGCCTCATCAAAGCCAACATTCCATCAAGGATTGCTTTACAGGTAGCGTCCCAGGTGGACTCAAGAACTATTTTGGACGCGAGCGGAGCCGAGAAACTTCTTGGCGCCGGCGACATGCTCTACATGTCAGGCGAAATGGGTAAACCCCAGAGATTACAATCACCATATGTTTCCGAAGACGAGGTTAAGAGAGTGGTTAAATACTTGAAAGACAACTATGAAGAACTCGGGGATGTGATCACGCTTTCCGACGAGAGAGACAGAGGAGACATCTTCAGCGCAAATCTTGATGACAGACTTGATGATGATGACGACCTGTATGAGGAAGCCAAAGAAACTATCAAATCTGCCGGCAGAGCATCAACATCATATTTGCAAAGAAAATTAAAAGTGGGCTATGCCAGAGCGGCCCGCCTTATGGATATGCTTGAAGAAAGAGGTGTCATAGGTCCGCAAGAAGGATCCAAGCCACGGGATGTTTTAGAGAGAAATGAAAACGGATATGAGAGCGAAAGTGGTAATTATGAAGAAGTAGAGGAGGATACGGATAATTCCAGTGAGAAAGATTTTTAATGATTGCGGGCTAAAGATTGCGAAGAGAACTCATGGCCACATACGACAAAAACAAAATACTCCGACAGATTTTTTTTATTTTACTTCTTATCTTTGTCGTTGGTTATGCATACATAAAAGCTGATAAAATTATTACCGGACCAAAAATAATAATTAACTCACCGAAGGATGGGGAGACGGTAAACGAAGGTCTGGTAACAATAAATGGCAAAGCGGAGAATATAAATATTATAGAATTAAACGACAATCCAATTCGTATAGATGATAACGGAAATTTTAGCGAAAAGTTGTTGCTGTCAGCCGGTTATAATATAATCAAGCTCGAAGCCAAGGATAAATTCGGCAAGGCAACAGAAAAATTACTGAAAATTGTATATTTAAGCCCAGGGGGTGGGAGCGCGGAGGAAACAGCAACAAGTACAGAGAACTAAAATTCTAATTACTAAATCCTAAATCCTAAACAATATCTAATGTTCAAAATCATAAACACAAAAAGGTTTCTGAATTTCGGTCATTTGAATTTTGGATTTGTTTAGAGTTTAGATATTAGAATTTGGAGTTTAGATAACCAGATATTAAAATTTAACAAGCTATTAATAAATATTATATGACCAAAACAAAACAGGAGAAAAAAGATGTCGGACGTGGTATTGAGGACACCCTAAAACAAATCAAAATGAAGTTCGGCGAGGAATCTATTATGAAATTGGGCGAAAGACCGAAAGTTAATGTGGATGCTATTTCAACCGGCTCTATCGGACTTGACGCGGCACTCGGCATAGGCGGACTGCCTCGCGGGAGGGTGATTGAAATATTCGGTCCGGAATCATCTGGTAAGACTACCCTATCCCTTCATGTCATCGCTGAAGCCCAAAAACTTGGAGGAATCTGCGCCTTTATAGACGCGGAACACGCCATGGACCCTGAATATTCCAGGAAGCTTGGGGTAAAGATTGATGAACTTCTGATTTCCCAACCAGACACCGGAGAACAGGCCCTTGAAATAGTAGAATCGCTTGTTCGCTCGGGTAAAATTGATGTTGTGGTTATTGACTCGGTCGCTGCCCTTACCCCGAAAGATGAGATTGAAGGCGATATGGGAGCGCACCACGTCGGCAAGCAAGCGCGCCTTATGTCACAAGCACTGCGAAAGCTAACAGCAATAGTGGCTAAAACAAAGACCGTGGTTATATTTATAAACCAGATCAGAATGCAGATAGGAGTAATGTTTGGCAATCCGGAGACGACTCCGGGCGGAAAGGCCTTGAAATTCTACACATCAGTGCGAATTGACATAAGGAGAATTGCCCAAATTAAAAAAGGTGATGAGGTTGTCGGCTCAAGAACACGCGCCAAGGTTGTTAAAAACAAAGTTGCCGCTCCTTTCAAACAAACTGAATTTGACCTAATTTACAATGAGGGAATCTCAAAGGAGGGCGAAATCATAGCTCTTGGCGAAAAATACGCGATTATCCAAAAAAGTGGTTCGGCTTACGCTTACGGAGATGAGAAACTCGGCCGTGGCTATGATGCCACCCGCACATACTTACGGGAGAACCCAAAAATAGCGAGTGCCATTTTAAAAGAGATTAAGACAAAGATTTAGTAAATTTCGCACAGACTCCACAGGTCTGGTGTTTATCAGGGCTATTATAGAAAGACATTAAAGGCTCCAATGGTTTTGGAGCCTTTTGATTTCCTATACAACATCCCCAGGGCGAGTAAAGTCCAATCGCTTTACTCCTTCCTTGTAACCCTTGGTTTTCTTCATGCTTCTGGTCGCTCTGACAAACTCTAGCCGGGGGTCTTTATCACCGACCAGATCGGTATTGATCAGAACATACTTTGCTATGAGTAAGAACTGCTCCAGTTTCAGTGAGTATTCACCAACCGTGACAGAACTCGGGAGAGAGCTTGTTGAAACACGCAGCTCGTTTCCCTCTGAATCAGTTAGAACAAATGACATAAGTCCTCCTTTCTATCCAAGGCACATTATATGTATTTATATAATAGTGTCAATATAGAAATACTATCATTGGTAACATCATCAACTGCTAGAAAAACTATGGTTTGAAAATTAAATTTTGTGACTTGCCTTTATTTAGAGAGACATTTCTTATCATATCTACAGCCATAAATAGCAGGTAGAAAATCATTGCAGAGAATATCATTTTAACAACGAGCTCTGTATTGGCAAATGCTTGGCTGTAAAAATTAAATAAGTTACCAAAGGCCAGATTATTAGCTTTGAAGGAA
>Ga0209541_10013640_pt1 | contig 12380 bp, 17 predicted proteins | sample RifCSPlowO2_01_FD_184027 | JGI IMG/M metagenome (GOLD analysis project Ga0209541, IMG submission 184027) | Groundwater microbial communities from Rifle, Colorado - Rifle CSP2_plank lowO2_0.1 (SPAdes) (version 2) | ecosystem: Environmental > Aquatic > Deep subsurface > Groundwater | place...
AATATAAAAAAAACCGCCCTCGGGGCGGTTTTTTTAACTCGATTAGGCGCGGTTTTAGAAATGGAAGCTTTTCGCGAACTGGCCGATGAGCGGCAGTTCCTTTTCTTTGCCGGTCGCCGCGTTTATGACTCCGATGATGAAAAAGACGAGTACGGCGAGGTTGATGATCCACGAAACCCAGAAGAATATCGGCGTCCACGCGATTATCCCCGAAGCAACGGCGAGAATAAATAGCACCAATCCCTGTTTGACGTGAAACTTCACGTAGGGGTCGTTTTTGGCGTCAGTTAGAAGCGGGACGAAAAACAGGATGTAGGCGACAATCGCCATTCCCGTGTTTTTTTGTTGACCTTGGCCGGGAGTTCCTTGCGGCGGTGTACTTTGGTTTGTTTGATCCATTGATATTGGCTTAATATTTAGCTTGTTTCAGTATACTCGCCGTCGGTTATTTTATCAAAAAAACCACAGTCAGAAACAAAAGCGTGAATTCTACTCAGCCAGAAGCTCGTTGGGGAAATACATCATCACCGGACGTTCGGACAGGGTGCCGAAACCGCACCCGCCCGTCAGCGGATCCGACAAAACCCTTCCATTGTTCACGGCTGTTACCGGGTCGTCCGCGTGCCAGTGTTTGTCACCGCAACCCGGACCCGTTGCGTGCGGGGGGTGGGATTCCCCGACGCGCAGTTTGGAAACTAGTAAGTAGTTGCCCTCGTAGTCGATGACATCTACGGACTGGCCGTTGCTGAAATCAACACCGTGCTGAACCATATTTCTGGGCCCCGAATTTTCGTTGGTCTCAGTAGGGGCGGGACCTGTTTTGGAATTAAAATAAAATATCCCAATCAGGAGGAATACACTCAGAGGGAGAAAAATTAAAAGATTTTTATTCATAGTTTTGGTGGGTGTTTCGCTCGGGTCCTTGGTCTTTTGATTCGGTGACCCTAACGCCCTTGTCTTCGCTGAATCTCAAAACAAAAGACTCTATATCAGTTCCGCCTCGAGGGACGCCATGCACCACATACTCATCGGGGCTGTTCGGCACCTGATATTCACATTGCACATGATCAAAAATTTTACCTTGAATATTTGAAGGCGGAATTAAATCATAAAAGACGCCATCCCGCATCATTGGGTTACTGGCTTTTTTTTCTCTATTTGGATTATCCTCTGGATTACCCGGAAATTTTATTATCTCTGCCATAGCTTGATTTTTTTGGGGTGCATGGAGGGATAAGATACGAACGACGCGGTGGGAAGAGATTTTCCCGTATCCTAGCGAATCCCTACGCACAATCAAGGCGTTATTGTCTGTCTGAGCCAGTGGCATAAGTATATCAGGGTATACAGGGGCTGAGAAAAGGGAGGAAAGCGGAGGTATCACCGCGTCGCCCTTTTTGATTTTGCGTTTGCCCTACTGGTAGCCCACTTTTTTTAAAAATCCAACTGCCAATATCACCCTCTCATACCGGAAAGCTAAAAAATTCATGTGGTTTTTTCCAGGGCAACAAAACTCTCAACCTCTGTTTTTAGTTTTTCCAGGTCTGGGAGTATTTCCAGCCAGCACCTTCCCCAAAAAGCTTCAAAAATTAAATCCATATAGGCCGTTCCACCCTCATGAAATTTGTTTAATTTTAAATCCCAACTATCAGCTGTTCCTTCAGCTAACATATTTCCTGCGTCTTGGCTGAAAGCATCGTAAGTATCAATGATTTTTTTTGCGACAATTCTTATGCGGGACGGGCTTAACTTCGAGAGACTGTAAATATCATCCCGAAATTTTTCCACAAAGATTTCAATGTAACTGTTGTATGACTCCACTTTCTTCCATTGGGAACGCTCACTTTGTTTGTAGGCAGAGAAACTGAGAGATGAAATTTCCTGGAGTTTTTTTAGTTTCTCTTTATTCTTTTCTTTGTAATCGTATGTGTCATATGCGATGTCGGGTTGGTTAAAAAATCGCCTGAGATTATCCAAAAGTCTCTCATGTATTACGTAGCTCCGCTCAATAATAAAGTCCCTTTTGTATTCTTTATTTCTAAACCAGTGCGTGAAGTACGCCGCAACAATACCTGCGACTAAGGAGAGGACCGCTGAAATTATTATTTGTGTAAACTCCATATCAAATGAAATGCGTTAGCGGTGCCACCAAACCATAAATTTCCCAAAATACTTTACGGGAATACCAAGCGCGAAAATTGAAAGCCCCATACCGGCGAGTGGGTTATTGAAATGCCCGTTGGGGTAGTGGCGGGCTAACATGTATAAGCCGCCCAAAATCATTGCGTTGCCTAGAATGACACTGATTTTCCAACGTTTACCAGTTGAGCCAGGCGACCCCTTTGATGTAAGCCAGACGCTTAACAGCAAAAAGAAAGCCCCGGTAACGATTCCTTGCAACAAATTTTTGTCGAAAAAGTCGGACATAGTTAAAGAGTCGCCACTCCTTTCAACTCCGCTTTGAGTTTATGTTCCTTGTTTTCAAGCTCTAAGAGCTTGGTAGAGAAATCTTTAGCAAAGGTGATTATGTTTCTCCTCTCGTTCACCGCGGAAAATAGATGCATTAACATTTTGGCTGCGTTACCAATGAAGAATAAGTTCACTTTTATAAAATGGGGGTCTTCCTTGTCAAAGAAGGAAAACTTGAACTGGTTTACTAGTTCACCCATATCAAAATTTTCAAAAGCGGGTATAACGCTTGCATGCGCAACCGATTCGTTAATGGTTTTCTTCAATTGAATCATGGCTAGCGAATGGGAAGGATAATTTTTTGATAACCATTCATACGCTTTCTTTTTCAAGCCTATCGGTTCAAACGCTGCCCCGTCCGAGCCGACTTGGATGAAGTTTGCTTTATCGGGAAAATCAATAGAATAAGCAGCTTTTGCTCCAGCCTCAAACACCCATCTTAAGTCCAGCATTGCCTGGGTATGATGTAGCCTCAAAACGGAAAAAAAACTTAAAACTATGTGTTTTCTAATTTGTGATAAAAACAGAGCAAAAATCCACGCCTCTGTTTTGGCCCCTTTAACAAAACTGTGAGTCAATTCGACGAAATCGAAACAGTTTTGAAAATGCTCGCCATATCTGTTACCAGTAGCAACCAACTCCTTTTCTTTTTCAATTAAATCACCGAAGCGCATTATTCGCCCCAGTTGATACTGCACTCTGTGTTTTGTTTGCAGATATAAGCGATTGTGATTTCCTCTATCACCCCACCTTTGCGGGAGGTTGATAAGAAGGTATCGAAGTTTGCGCTTGAGCTGTTGTTCAAAATATTCAACCAATCAGAAGTTCTGAATTTGTTTTTGACAGCGGGGTTATCAAGGTTTTCAGAATAGGGAATACTGGTCAAATATGGAATCTCGTTTAAAGCAAAAAGCAGCTCTGTGACTTTGCCGCTGGGGACTTTCAACGATAAACTCCTCAGCAAGTGACCACCAGCCTGCACATATTGGTTTTCGGAATTGAAATAGTTGAGGTTTGCAAAAATGCTGTCAAATGTTTTCAGCGGCTTGCCTCCCGTTTTATCCTCGTTGTTGTCAACGCTGGCACGGACGTACAAATACCCGTCCTCGATTACCCCGTCAGTTTTTATTGTCTTTGTAAATCTCCCAACTATTGATGATGGGTTTTCTAAAGGTGCGTACGATTCATGATTTGAAACTAGAACAAATTTGGTTTTGTCAGAGATTTGTTTGAAGTAGTCAAAATCTGGGTACTGCGACGGCTCAACAACAGGTTCGGCTTCTGGATGGCATGCGTTGCCCCACCAGTAGAGGTTCTGCTTCACGCATAAAGATTCCGTATTGCATAAATTTAGATTTTCTTGTCTACAAGAAGTCTTACTAAAAAAACCGGCGCGCCAAAAAAACAGGCCAGTCCCTAACAAAAGAATGACCGAAGAAATTATGGCTGCTTTATATATCTCGCTCTTTGGTTCCATAGGTGAACAGAACTAAAATAATACATGAGAATAAGCAATATTGAAGATACAATATGTACTATTAGTGGTTGCGCGTCAAGGTACGAGTGGTATTTAAAACCGGTTAGCGTATTTCCGATGTGAATCATAAAAAGGAACAAGTTTACCATGCCAATAACAAAAAAATTCAAATACCCATAGGGACTCAAGAGAACCATTAAAAAGGAGTCCAGAAAGAAAATAATCAGCGCCATATTGAATATCCAGAGAAGCTTGCCCCACCCAGACCGTTTTTTATAGAGCCAGTGAATTTTCCTCATTTTTTACTTGTATTTTTTCCCAGGATGTTTTTTAGTTCCCCTCTGGCGAACCTCCATACTCCACCGACTTTTGCCCCCTTGAATTTACCAGATTTAAGGTGACGAAAAATTGTTCGTTCGGACAATTTAAGCATTTTCGCGACCTCTTGGAGAGTGTAGAATTTTTCCATAAGTGCTTGCGTATAAGGTCCTTCTATCATAGAATTACTTATAGGTAGTGTCAAGAATTGTCAGGGTTATAATCCGTGTCAACTCTTATAATCAATTATGAACATGAATATCAAAAACGAGTATCGCTTATTCCAAAAGGTTTTGCGGAGTTACCTCGACGAGTCCAAAATCAACGATTCCACTGTAAAAATAAGAGAACAGGCATTTATTGATGCCGGTATGAGCAGGGCGGGAATAGCTTTCGGTCTTACAAAAAGCCAAGAAGAGGGGATTGTTATAGGGAATCAAGTAATGTACGCGCCTAAAAGGTCAGTTCCTACAAGGCCAGTGAAGTGGCCAAGTCATGTGACGCCATATGACGAGATTTATGATGTGCCTGTTTATTTTTTGCGGCTCGACGCCACGAAATTGTTGAACCCACAAGCACGCCTGCCAAAAGTTTATTACAACGAGAAAAACGCCTTTGGTTTTACTGACGACAAGAAGTTTAAATTTACGAACAAAAGCCACGCACAAGTTTTTGCCGCCTTGTATCAGAACCCCGGCGTAGCGATACCGCGCGGGGAGATACTGCATATATATGGCAAGGAGGGCCTAGCGCACAAAGCAGGCACAATATTCATCAACGACATGGCGACGCAGATACGACGACGAGCCAAGCTAGGAGAGAAATACCTTCAAGTCCGAAATTCTAGTTTTACTTTAATTTGCGACAGAATCAGTCATCCTCCAAAGTGACGTAAATTTTCACTAAAATTACACTACCGCGAGAAGAGGCGGACAACGTACGATGGGCTAAAAGGCCCATTTTATTTTTTTATGAACATTACAAAAGCAAAACCGAATCTTTATAGAACCTCGGATTTATCGCTGGCCGCTGCGCTATCAGTGTGCGGTTTTGTGATTACAGATACAGAAAGTATTGGGGCTAAGCGAATGCAGTTCGTTTTCAGCCATTCGAAAGGTCTGGAGGAAACAGTGACGCAATATTGGCAGGGGAAGCTGCGTGTGAATCCGCAGCATTACTTTAACGAGCTGAAGAGCTTGAAGTCCCGGATTTACCAAAGCAGATGATTAGCATAACTGATGAGCAATTGAGTCGATTTAAAAGCCTGCACAAGCAGGGAGAACTTGCGGAATTTTCAGACGCCGAGGTCAAAGAAATTGCTTCGGGTGTTGTGAACATTTTTCTGACCCTTTTAAAAGCAGATGAAAATGACCATGGAGCACATCAACGATACATTAAAGAATAAAGATTTTGGGAGTTCACCCAGACGGCACGTAAGCCGTTATCTGGGGGAACCGGAAACCCGCGACCACAAGACCCAGGGTGTAGCTCGGCTTTGGGTGGAAAAGAAGGCAATAAGATATTTGAGAAAAAAATATCCCTTGGACAATCGTGGGCTGAACAGAAAACTCCGCACTTTGCTGGTCATATATTTTGTGTTTTGTGAGGTGACTAGCAACCAAGAAAAAACGGAATTTCAGGTGACTTATAAAACCATCGCTAAAATGACTGGAGTCAGCTATTCAACAGTTCAGAGATATGCGGATGCATTAATTCGGCTGAAGCTGCTGGCGAAGGAGAATATAAAGTCTGGGAAAGCCAACCAAGCAAATAAATGGCACCTGCTCGGTTATAATCCCATGATTCATGCGATTAACTCCTCTGGTCAGGATGGTTGAGCAGAGAGGGGAGGGGGAGCATGGGTGAGTAGACCCCTACTCGTAATATTGAACAGATGTCTGGTCGCTACATGAGCAAGATAAGAATTGTATGTTTAGAATGATATATTTAGAAGGAGTTTTAAAAACTACTTGTCAGGAATTGTCAGGGTGGTATAATTACTGTGCATCCCGCATTTTAAGAACTCGTAAGCCGAAGTTTCATCCTTTAGTGCCGGAAGGGGCTAATGTCCGTCTTCCACTAAAGGTGCTTCGGCATCTGAAATGTGGGATGCAAGATGGCGTTAGTCCCTTTTGTATTAACCACAAAACAATGAGCGAATACGATAGCAACCCATATTACCATCCCAAACACAGTTTTTTTTGGTATTTTGCAGGATTTTTTCTTGTCGCATTCGCTAGTTGTTTATTTATGAAATACGGTCTTGGATTCCAACCAGTAACTGCCGAGGGGACCATAAAGCTTTCAGTGTATTTAACGCTTGCGCTTGAAGCTCTGATGACGTATTTGGTTTATCGTGTGATTGAATACAAAGCCAAACCACATAAGGAATTATGGTCGTACACAAAGGCTCCTCTTGTAGCAGTGTATTTTGCTGTTAGAACTGCCGCCGGACTGTTGGTTCTAATTGGGCCTGGTATTATTTTGTGGTACGTCCTCAGTCAGTTTGATAGTAAGCAGGCATTATATTGGGTGAGCATAATACTTTGGTTATTGTTAATTTTTGGGCCGCTGAAAAAAACCAAATTGGGTGGAAAGTATCTGAATCTATTGGAACGAATAATGTCTGACTAGTCCATGGAAATTAAAAATAACAAAATCAGAGCTGGGATTTTGATAACGCTGCTGGCAGGCGTTCTAATGCTCACTGTTGTATTTATTGCCTACAAATTTAATGACCTCTCGAATAAATACAAAACTGCCCAAAATACAATCAACTATCTCCATTCACTATCAAAACAGTCGGCTGAAAAAAGCACTCAGGATGCCCAGAACTTTTACCAGGAACTGGATGCAATACGAGCGAACCAGCCGGAGCCGACGGGTTATGATGGCCAGGTAATTCAAGTCGGCGGTATCGGGTCAAGGATAGTTTCAAAAGATGCATTTTCATCCGATGACCAGGGTTATCTCAATGCGGATAAATATATTTTCACCAGATTCAATCGCCCCGCTGACATAATGTGGGTGCAGTGCAAGGACGGCTACAAACTAACGGAAGCTACAACAGAAACAGAGAATACAATATCTAATGACGAAGAACTCGGCTATATGGTGGAACTAAAAGACCAGTTAAAGAATCAGGTGTTAATCCAATGTCAGAAGCTATAACCAAAACAAAAGCGGTTTTGTATTGCCGTGTTTCCTCTAAAGAGCAAGAGGATACGGGGTATTCATTGCCGGCTCAAGAGAAACTTTTGGTTGAATACGCCAAAAGAAAAGACTTCATTGTTGTGAAGATGTTTGTTATTTCGGAATCGGCAAGCGGCGCGAAGCAAAGGAAGGTGTTTGCCGAAATGTTGGATTATCTAGAGAAACACAAAATTCCAGTTTTGCTTTGTGAAAAGGTTGATAGGCTAACTAGAAATCTCAAAGACGCGGTGATAGTCAACGAATGGCTTGCAAAGGAACCACAAAGGCAAATTCATTTCGTTAAGAATAACCTGGTGATACATAGGGAAGCAAAATCAGATGAAAAGTTTCGGTGGGATATTGAAATAGTACTTGCTAAAAAATTTATCTCGAACTTGTCAGAGGAAACCAGGAAGGGTCTGAGAGAGAAGCTGGAGCAGGGATGGTTGCCGCATGAGCCGCCACTGGGATACAAGACTATTGGCGAGCATGGTAAAAAAATTCCTGTGCCCGACGAAACCGTCGCTCCATTTATTGTGAAAATGTTTGAGCTGTACGGCACTGGAAATTATACGCTCGATAGATTGCGAGATGAGATGGAGAAGCAGGGGCTACGAAGCCGAAGGGGAAGGAGATTGTCCCATGGCCGGGTACACGAGACGCTGCGTAATCCTTTTTACTACGGCAGAATTCGTTTCAAGGGCGAGTATTATGATGGCAAACACGAGCCGGTCATCACCAGAGAACTATTTGAGAAGGTTCAGAAGATTTTGTCGCGAAAAACATTTAAGCCGTTTTTCACGAAACATGATTATCTTTTTAAAGGCAAAATTGTTTGCGCTGGTTGTGGCGGACTCGTAGCTTGGGAATTGCAAAAAGGGAAGTTCTTGTACGGGCACTGCAACAATCACGGTAAATCTAGATTTTGTGAAAAGAAAACTTATATCCGGGAAGAGAGGGTAGAGGAGCAGATTTTAGAAATCATTGAGCAGATTGCGCCAAAGAACAAAGAGATGCTTGATTGGGTCGTTGATGTAATAAAAAGCCATCACGAAGGCGCGGCGCAGCTGAGGGATAACGAGGCACAGCGAATCAGCATTCTGTTAGCACAGGTCAGACACCGGAAGGACCGACTGTATGAGGATAAGCTGGATGGGCAAATTGCGATTGATTTTTACGAAAGGAAGTTCGCCGAGTACAGCGAGGAGGAAGAGGAACTAGAGGCCTCCCTGGCCCAAATAAACGGCTACAGCGACGAATATCAGCAGCTAGGAGTGGTTATTCATGAACTAGCCTATAAGGCCCGCCAGATTTATCAAAGGGCTTCAGTCGATGAAAAGCGGCTGCTCCTGTCGCAACTGTTTACGAACTTGGTACAGGACGGCGACAGAATAAGGCCAAACTTCACTTTGGCGGCACAGTACTTGCAAGATTGGATGCCAAAGCTCAATCAAGATTACGAACTCGTGAAAAGTAGCTCCACTAACGCAAAAGACGCCGCTTTATCGGCGTCTCGTACGGTGTGGGGTCGCTTGGTGCGGGACGTTAGAATTATTTTTCAGCAAACACCGGGTTACGTTTATATTCCAAACCTGGCACCGATAGTTGAAGCTTAAATCAATCGATAACTAAACTCAATAGCCTGCACGGTCAGCAGGATGAAAGCCTCTGCCTCCTCCCGGTTAATTTCCCGGCCAGTTGGATGCCCTGTGTCGTTGCGGGTAATACGGATAAACTGGACGATAGATGGGAATAAACTTTCCAGCGCTTCCCCAGTAGAACGGTCAAGTTGTTTAAGATAGCCGTTATCTCTCAAGAATTTTAGAAAATTCTCAAATTTGGTTTTTGGTTTTTGCGTTTGCAATACAGCTTTTTGATATTCGGCCTTTCTGGTTTTAACTTGGCGGGCAAACGCATCCGTTAAAACGATAATAGTTCTTTCCAGCGCGCCACCTATCATTACAGTTGAGGCTAAATATCTTCGGGCCGAGTAGCAGTTTACTGATTCATTCAAATAAAGTTTGATTATCGGGTCCAGATTCGGGATAAGGACATCGATTTGGTTTAGAAATCCTTGCGGGTCGTAAGGCAGAACCTTGTCCTCAGCCAAACACTTTAAACCATAGCTTGAAATAGTAAAAAAATTTGCATTAGTTCCTTCTGGCTGGCCGAGATAAATGATTCCCAACAGCATCAAATCGTGAACACATTCCCGCACTTCTGAAAAAAACTGCCTCTGTTCAATATAAGTTTTTGTTTTATACTCGGGCAGTTCCTCAAATAGATGATTAATTGCAGTTGATTGGAAGGACGGCGAGCGCGGTGGGTTACGAGCTTCGTTTTCTTCCGCGTTGCTTTTGAGAAACTTTAATATTTCGGTTTTGATAAATTGTTTATCCGTTATCATGATTTTCAGTTTTATCTTTTCCTTGAAAGTTTTGGTGTTTTGTCTCAATGTAACTATCCAAAGCCGAGTTGACCACAAAATAAAAGTATTCCCTCATTGTGATAATTTCCTTGTCCGATAAGTCGGCGGCATACTTGCCCAGGATTTCTCGACATTTTTCGATTGATAGCATTTCGGTAATCCCCTAACTGCCTTTACTTTTCATTTTGGGAAGTTTAAGCGGAGTAATAATAAGCTCTTTTTCAAGTCGCTTGGCCGGAGAATTTATAGAATACGGCATACTGACATTGATTCTCTTAAAAATGGAGTAAAGATTTTGTATTTCTTCTGCTCTATCGTAACTTAAAATCCAAGGCTGTTTTAATTTCAATAACTTATCGCGTAAAGTTTTATGGCTTTCATCATCAAAATGGTATCGATAGAGACGGTCCGCTTGTTTATAGAACGGAGGGTCAAAATAATACAATAAATGAGCGTTTTTATACTTGTCCTTTTTGGATACATTCCTCAAAGTCTCTTCCCAATTATAAGGCAAAACTACTACTCTATCCTTCAAAGTCGATATACTTCTTATTTTCTTAATTAGATTTTCACGGCCAAATCTACAATCAATTTTATAACTAGATTTTTGCTCTCGCCCACCGATAGGGCCGGCGCTGTTATTAAGAATCCCTGAAAAACTTGTGCGGTTCAGAAATAGACACGCTTCCGCAAGTTTTTTTCTACTGAACTTGTCCGTATGAGACGAAACATGTCTATATCTGTCAAAGGTTTTCAAATCTACCCTGACCTTTTTAACAAATCTTATTAAATATGACGGCTCATCAAAAAGTGTTTTCCAAAAATTATAAATAAGCTCATCTTTGTCCGCTATTACTACCTTTCCTTCCTTGTGGCGAAGTAAAAAATTTATGAAGACACTTCCACCACCGACGAACGGCTCAATTAGCACCTGGGGAGAGTAATTATTTTTAGCCAAAATTTTGTCTAAGTAATTACAAAGTTTCCTTTTTGAGCCGGGATAACGAAGCGGAGAATAAAAATGCATAAAGTTTATGATGTCAAAAAATCAAAAAGATGCTCGGCGTTAATCCAAAAATCACGGACGCTTGTCGGCGTGGATTGATGTAGTTCATTATGAACGAACTGATTTAAGGTTGTGGTAAAGGAATTTTTATTAAGTAAATTTACAGAACTCCTGAGGTCGTTGTCAGTAATGTACTTGTTAACAATATAATTAATCTTTTCTCTTAGCGAATCATATTTGGTAGTCTTGCCTGAAACTACAACAATTGCGCGGTCGTGTTTATCAATAGTCACTTTTTGCTTTTTCAGGTAATTTTTTACCGAGATTTCTATAAGAACCCTAAGCAGAAAAGCGGTAGCGTGAGGAGCGACATCTACGGATATAGTCTGTAGCTCCTTACACAATTTTAAAGTTTTCGCCCCAATTTTTGAGGGAAGTTTTTTGTTGGGGTCAATAAGGCTGGTATAAAGAGCAAAGGTTTTTGCCTTACGTCCTGGCTTTTCTGTTTTTGAAAGAAGTAATGTTTTGGGTATTTTAATTTTCTTAAGTTTGATGGAATCAATAAACTTTTTTCTGTCATTTTTATGGTAAATTTCATCAACTACAAAAGTTGGTTTTGTAATCTCTTGGACAACCGCTTCTAAGTTTTTTAATGATTCGCGTTTTGGGTTTAGTAGTTCTAATTTATTTTCTCTATTTTTGAGCCCGATTTTAGTCCTAGCATAAGGGTCTGAAAGTAAGCGTCTAAGATTTGTGGCTTTAAGAGCGGGGATTAAAGAGATTGTGGATTTGGAGGTCTTTGCCCCTTTCTTGAGAATTTCTATCGCTTGTAACTCTACTGGTAAATCTTCCACACTTCCTTTTGCAAAACGGTTTGATTGTTGGGAGTTCCATTTTTCAGTTCCTACGCCAGCGTGCTTGACAGCATGTTTTAATCTAATCCATTCATCGGCTTCGTGTGGATTTTTAAAAACAGCACAAAAAACCTTTTCCGGCAAAAGATGACCTTTTTGACTTTTCAGCAGGAGGAATTTATTTTTTAATGTTTCATTTGAAAAAATTAGGTTGGGATTATTAACTAACATCAAGGACGCAATTCTACGATTCCCTTCCTTAATAAAAAATTTACCTTTCTTTTTAAAAACTATCGGAATGTCGGTTGGGTTGAGGCCGTTATCAATGATATGCTCAGCAAGCCTTAAAAGTTTATCGTCTTGGTCTTGGATTATTTTTTGGACTGCTTCTGTTTCAGAAAACACCTTTTCAAATCTCGGGTTTTCTTCATACAGTGCGATTGCCGAAAGTTTAATTTTTTTGTATTTATAATTCATAGTTAGTTTAAATCTAAGAATTTCCACTCTTTAAGGTCATTCGGATTATATTCGTATTTCTTGTTGTCGTTGTATCGCCAACTATTCATTTCTTTAATGACAATACCGCCGAAAAGTTTTTTGCCGTTCTTATTTTCATTCGCTACATATACGACAAGT
>Ga0209541_10013641_pt1 | contig 12380 bp, 8 predicted proteins | sample RifCSPlowO2_01_FD_184027 | JGI IMG/M metagenome (GOLD analysis project Ga0209541, IMG submission 184027) | Groundwater microbial communities from Rifle, Colorado - Rifle CSP2_plank lowO2_0.1 (SPAdes) (version 2) | ecosystem: Environmental > Aquatic > Deep subsurface > Groundwater | place: Rifle...
TCCTCCCTCGCCTTGAATGGGCTCAATAATTACAGCGGCAATTTGATAAGGATTGCTTTTAATAAACAATTCTACTTGTTTGATCGCTCTTTCGTCTTCTGTTTTGATTCTTCGTTTTTCAGGATTATCTACAGGAAATTTTAAAATCGGAGGATTTACGCAGAGCCAATTAAAACGAGGGTAAAACTTTGTCTTTACGGAACCGCTCGCGGTGGCGGAAAGAGCGCCCAGCGTCCTGCCATGAAAAGATTTATTGAAATAGATTATTTTCTGCTCCCTGGTCCTGTAAATTTCAGGAATTTTCTGAATTTTCCAGTCAAAAGCGGTTTTTAAACCATTCTCAACGGCTTGAGCCCCTCCTTCAACAAAAAACAAATGCTTAAAATGATCTGGCTTGGCAATTTTAGCGAATTTTTTCACGAACTCCGCGTATTCAACGGTGTAAATATCGGAGTTTGCCGGCTTGTTGATTGCCGCGTAAAGCAAATCTTCCAACAAATCCTTGTCAGCCCATACTTTATGATGATTATGTCCCAAGGCCGAAGAGCCAAAAAATCCATAGCAATCAAGATAATCATCGCCGGTGACCGCCTCTTTTATCAACACTCCTTGACTATTTTGTATATCCAAAACTATATGAAAACCGTCAACCAAAATATATCTTTTCAGCCTTTTTTGAACATTTTTTGCCTGCATTTTCAGTCGCATAACACTCTCCTTTCTTTAAATAACAGATTGTCAAACAACTTATAAATAAAAATTATTTTCCGTAATTGTGATATTACTTTTTAAGAATAAAAAAACAAGTCCCTCTATTAAGAGGGGCTGGTTTTAAATATTTTAAACTTCGGCCTTCGGAAGTCCGTAGACTTATCCTTCTTTTTTTACAAGCATCCAGATGCCGACTATTACCGATAAAAGTCCGATTATAATTTGAATATAAGGACTATCGCCTGTCAGACTTGAAAGCCAAATATAAAATGGCGGAAGAAGATGGGCTATACCGCCCACAATTAAAAGAAGAGCTCCTAATAATTTCATAATTTTAGTCGCTTTAATAAGCAACATTATTAAAAAACTATATTACTTCGACCTTATTTTTAGTCTACCACCTTTTTAAATAAAGAGAAGGCGGACTGTGGATAAAATTTGAGCCTGCCTGTGTGCGGCGCGCAGACAGACGAAGCGGGATGCAGGAGTTTCACGCCTGCGCGGGTTTTTCCCAAGAGGCAAAATCACATTTGGGAAAACGGGAACAGCCGTAAAAATTCTTATTTCTTTTCTTCATTTTTCTTTCAACTATTTCTCCTTCTCCGCACTTCGAGCATTTCCCAAATGTCTCTTTTGGAAGCGGTTTGGTAAATTTACACTCTGGAAATCCGGAACAAGCCATAAATTTTCCGAAACGGCCGAGTTTTATCACAAGCGGTTTGCCGCATTTTTCGCAAATTTCTTCCGTCTCTTCAACTATTTTTTGGCTAACCACCTCTTCATACTTTAATTCTAAATTTTTCTCAAACGGCCCGTAAAATTCTTTAATAACCGGCTGCCATTTTTTTTCGCCCTTCGCTATTTTATCCAGATCGTCTTCCATTTTAGCGGTAAAATTTATATCAACAATTTCCGCGAAATGTTCTTTTAATAAATCGGTTACTGTTATTCCGATTTCGGCGGGCTCTAAATTTTTATTTTGATTTTTTAAGACATAACCTCTCTCTTGAATTACGCTGATAGTGGGCGCGTAGGTTGACGGTCTGCCAATGCCGTATTTTTCCAGTATTTTTATAAGCGAGGCTTCATTATAACGGGGAGGCGGCTGGGTTTCGTGTTTTTTGGAATTTATCTGAAGCGCCTCAATAGAGTCGTCTTTCTCCAGAATCGGCAAAGTCTCTTCTTCAATTTTAAGCGGATACACCTTCAAAAATCCGTCAAACTTTAAAACTAATCCTTTGGATTGAAATAAATAGTTGGTAGTTGGTAGTTGGTAGTTGGTAGTTGGCCTTGCCAAAACTTCAACAACGGTTTCTTCAAATAAAGCCGGCGGCATTTGGCTTGCCAAAAATCTCTGCCAAATTAGTTTGTAAAGTTTATATTGGTCAGGAGATAAACTATCTTTAATTTCATCCGGTTCTAAATTAATATCTGTCGGCCTTATCGCTTCGTGAGCTTCTTGGGCGCTTTTTGATTTTGTTTTAAATCGACGAGGGTTTGAAAGAACATAACTTTTGCCAAAATTGGCGGCAAGATAATCGCGAGCCGACGCCAACGCTTCCTCGCTCAAATTTAAAGAATCTGTTCTCATATAAGTAATTAGTCCAACCGCTCCTTTATTTTTAAGAATTATTCCTTCATAAAGCTGTTGGGCGAGCATCATTGTTTTTTTCGCCGAGAATTTAAACAAATTCCACGCCGCCTGCTGTAAAGAGCTTGTGGCAAACGGCGGATACGGGGACTTAATTTTGTCCTTTGTTTGAATCGCTTGTATCCGCCAATCGGTTTTTTCCAGGTCGGAAAGAACTTTCTGGACCGTTTTTTCTTCCAAAATGCCAGGTTTTGAGACACGCTCTCCGTTTATGGAATAAAGAAGGGAAATAAATTGCTCCTTTGAGCCGATTTTTCGCAACATTGCTTCAATCGTCCAGTACTTTTGGGACTGAAAATCTCGAATCTCTCTTTCCCTGTCAACAACAATCCGCAGGGCGACAGACTGAACGCGGCCGGCAGAAAGTTTTGACATTACTTTTTTCCATAAAAAAGGAGAAAGTTTATAGCCTACTAAACGGTCAAGAACGCGCCGCGCCTGTTGAGCGTCCACCAAATTCATATCAATGCCCCGCGGAGATTTTAACGCCTCCTCAATCGCTTTTTTCGTAATCTCGTGAAATGCGATTCTTTCAATATTATTTTTGATTTTTGCCTGCCCCGCAGCATCCCTAAGGGATTGCTTCGAGGATTTTTGATTTTTGATTTCGCCCAAATTTAAAATTTGGGCGATGTGCCAAGCGATGGCTTCTCCTTCGCGGTCTTCATCTGTCGCTAAAATAATTTTATTCGCTTTTGCCGCTTGTTTTTTTAACTCGTTAACTCTTTTTCTTGATTTTAAAGGAATTAAATACTGCGGTTTAAAATCATTTTCAATATCAATTCCCAGCCGCGACTTCGGCAGATCGCGAATGTGGCCGTAGCTTGATTCAATATTAAAAGATTTTCCTAAAATACCGGAAATTGTTTTCGCTTTAGTTGGCGATTCAACGATGATTAGATTCATGACTGATTTTTAAGGAGGCAAGGCCGACTATAAAAATCGTCACCCCCCACCACTTTTGGGTTAGAAAGTCAAAGAGTAATCAATTATCTTTGCAATAATATTATTTTTTTACAAATTATTATTGTTGCAAACCCAAAAGTGGTGGGGGGTTCTCAAAAATTACTCGCCCTGTGAAATAAAATTTAATGAAATCAAATTTTAATTTTTTCCTTCGGAAAAAATTATTTCACAGGGTAAATCGCCCTTCGGGCTCCTGAATTTTTGGAACTTATCCACACCCCCTCTTGCTAAATTTTTCTTAATTTACTATCCTAAAAATAGACCGTTTGAGAAAGGAAAAGAATTAAATGACTTTTGCCTCGCTTCGGCGAGAAAGTGTTGAAGACAACTTCAAATTCTTTTCCTTTCTCTTTTTGTTCCCATTTTTCTAATTCGCATATTTATGAGGTTCTCTTCGGAGAACCTTTTTTATTTTCCAAAAAATAAGGAAGAAAAATAAAAATAAAATTTTTATTTTTCTGACTGTATTTTTTGAGAACCCCCTCCTTTTATTCTGAGAAAATCATTGGCAATTCAGATTAAAGCGGTAGCGGACGCTTCGCTTAAATTTAGAGAGTTTCACTTAGACCATTTAGAAAAAGGAGGGGGTGACGATTTTTATACTCACTTCGTTCGTTAAAAATCAGTCATACGCTTCTCTCGTGTACTTATTCGTCGCGTCCCACATCAGCCAAGAATTTAAGCCGGCGTCATACACCGCCTGTTTTTCCAGTCGGATCATTTTGGCGTTATAATCTGCCCCCAAATCAAAATCCTGAAGCCAAGGCCTTAATTTTAAAGGAGAAGAGGTGGCGTTAAGCAATCTGTTTCTCGCGCTTGTTAAACTGTCTAAAATCACTTCATAAGGATGGCTCGCGGGATTTTTATATCCGTTAAAACCTTGAGGATAATGAGAAGGATACACCATTGGGCTTATGTAGTCAAAATAAGGAATGGTGTTTTCCAAAATTTGGCCGATATTCATATCATCGGTTCTTATGGTGGTTAAACCAAATAAATCCGCGGACAAAGGAACTTCCAGCTCATTAAGCCGCTCTCTTAAATAAGAAAAAAAGGATTTGAGAACTTCCGCTTGAGAAATCTCCCCATCCCAGTGTTCGTATTTTATATTAGCCATATTTCCGTCCGAAGGAAATCTGACATAATCAAAATTCAATTCGTCAAAACCAGCTTTTTCCGCTGATTTCGCCACTTTTATCGTGTAGTCCCAGACTTCTTGAGACGCCGGATCAAGCCAAGTAAGACCTTTTCGGTCTTTCCAAAGTCCTCCCTGCTTATTTTTTATTGCCAAATTGGGCATTAATCCGGATAAATAAACATCCTGAAAAACGCTGATTCTCGCGATAGCGTAAATATTATGCCGATGAAGTTCTTCAATAAACTCCTTGATGTCGGAAATGCGATTTTCCGGAGAACCGAGCGCGGTTAATTCCGCGTCCTCTGTTTTAAAAGCGATTCTACCGGTATAGTCTTTGACATCTATCACAACAGCGTTTAATTCGGTGGCGTCAATAAATTTTATAAGCTCCCCGCGCCATTCTGGAATTCCGGCAACCCAACTTGTAATATAGATGCCCTTCACCGCTTCCGGAGTTTTTAAATGTTTAACTTTTCGCTCTTCTTTTTGCGAGGTAAGCAATCCAACCGATTCTTTTGAGTACTCAAAAGAATCGGCGGTAAATAATCCGTCTGCCGTAAAAAAAAGAGCAATTCCGGAAAGAACGACACATAAATATATAAAATTCAAATGGGATAAACCCCCCTCACCAAATTTTGGCGGGGGGGGAAATATTTGCCCTTTACTCCGATTTTTTCTAAATGGTTTCATTGAACCCTTTAATACGGCCTTCGGAAGGCCGTATTTTATATGGTTTCATTGGACCCTTTTTCGCCGAGACCAGGGGCAGTGTCAGTCCTTTCGCTTTTAGGACCAACGGAAGCTGACCAAAAAGCGAGAACAGCGATCACAAGACCGGTAAGAATCAAAATAATTTTGCTTATCGTTGCGGGAAAACCCAAAAAATTCATAAGAATAACCCATAATCCTAAAATTCCATTAACCCAATTTTGCCACATGCCAAAAATTAAGGAGTTCACAAAATTTTTAAAAAAATTTTGTGAACGACTATAATGTTTGAGCACCGAGCACATAAATTGATTGGTAGAGTTTAGGGTAAATACCTTCTTTTCTACAAAGCCGTTTATTCTAGAGTAAACAAGAGTTAGTCAATTTATGTGCTCGGTAAGCTCAATATTAATTTTTTAAAACGACCATTTTTATATTTCCTAGCGAGCCCGCAGGAAAGCTTGCTTTCATGACGGGCGAGCGACGGAAATTAAACGTTGCCGTGCCAATGTTTATATTTCCTAGCGAGCCCGCAGGAAAGCTTGCTTTCATGACGGGCGAGCGACGGAAATTCAAGAAATGACGCAACATTTCTTATATTAACACATTTTTAAAAAGAAAAATTTTTTATCTTAATACCTTGAATTACGAAATGTAATTCAAGGCTATTTAAACCAATCTTTAAAAGATTTGGGCCAACCGACCAAGAGGAGCAACGCCAATGGCGCGCCCCAGTTAGCCCAGCGCTCAATAAAATCCCAAATAGGCTCGCCAACAATCGGGCGAAGCAATGCTGTCCAGAATCCCCAGAAAGCCATCCAAAGAAGCGCGAGACGGATAGGTTTTATGAGAATGAGAATCGCGAGCGCGATATCCGCCACGCCAACCAAAAATAAGAGTTGCGTTGCCGTTCCGGAGTCAGAAATGCCAAAAGTTGAAAACCAATCAATCCAGGCTTTTTTGCCTTGAATAGCAAATACTCCGTGGCCAATAAACTCTCCGGCAACAGAGATTCGTAGAATCCATTCAATAAGTTTTATGTTCATAAATATATTTTAGCTCCTTTTAATTAAGTTAATAGGGGGGCGCTTCTCGACCAAAGAATGCCTGTTAACGCAATCCTCAATAATATCGCTTTAATCTTAAAGAATTTAGCGCAACCGAAAGCGAAGAAAACGTCATTGCCGCGGCGGCTCTTTAACCCACACCTCAAAACTGGATTCGTTAATCTTTTCAACTTTTTCCCGTTTAGCGCCCGGTTTTACTTTAAGAAAAAATTTCATAATGCATTTTGCGAAATAAATTTCAAGAGATCTGTATCAAGCCGTGCTTGAGTCAAATTATCTTGTTTTTGTTTCTGTTGAAATAAAGTAGGACAACTATCATATTTTTTTATTCTATTCATTATTATTTTGTAATAGTCTTTATTTATTTCAAATCCTATATACCGTCTGTTATTTACCAAGCAAGCAATAGCGGTCGTTCCAGTTCCCATAAATGGATCAAAGATAGTGCCATTTTGGGGGCAACTTACCCTTACCATTCGTTCAATTATTTCCAATGGTTTCTGTGTCGGATGATTTTCTCTTTCTGGGTCTTGTGCGTGTATTCTTGGCGCACTCCATAAATCTTTAGGATTGTAGCCCATTTCTAACCATTTTTTCCCAATAAAAATTGATCTTGTTCTTGCTTTTTTAGTTTCTTCATCATAAGGTATTCTAATGCTATCTAAATCAAAATGATAATCATTATTTTTTACAAAAAAACCTATATTGTCATGGACAGAAGAAAATTTTCTTGTGGACCCGCCCATACTAGGCACTCGTCTATCCCAAATAATCTCATTTATCATCCGCAATTTCTTTTTTAGATAAACGAAAATTTCAGGTGAATATTGCCAGCTTAGAAAAATATAAAAACTGCCGGTTTTTTTTAATTTAGGCAAAACCGCGTCAATCCATTGATATGTCCAGTTTAAATATTCTTTTGATGATTTTTGATCGGAATCATTGCCATAATCCTTTCCTAAACAATAAGGCGGGTCGGTCAATATTAAATCAATGGAATTATCTTCTATTTTATCAATCCCTAATAAAACATCTTCGTTAAAAATTTTATTCATAACTAGTTTAAAATTATGCTTTTTGATTTTTCTTTTAACATTTTTAAAAATTCATCTCGCGTTCTATAGATCTTATCATGTTTGTAGGCGGCTTGAATTTTATCGTTTCTTGGATTTACATAAATTGGCAAGAATTGCGGCGAGAAAATTTCCAAATAATCTTTCACGAAACTTATTTTTATATTTTCAAATTTAATGCCGAAACAAGCATATATCAAAGTATAATTTTTATTAACACTATATTGAAAATAGAGTTTTTCTACCGCAGAAATATCATTTTTATTTTCTTTGCCTTTAATATTATGAATTTTAACATTTACGAAATAACTTTTACCTTTGCAAATTATTTCGCAATCATGCAATGATGTATCGGGAAAATCAAAATTTACCTCATCAAGACCAAGTTTTTTGGCGTTGTATTTTGTTTGTTGAGTAATAACTTGTTCAACCAACCAACTTACTGACCTGGTATGTGCTTTAAGTCCGTAAGGTAAAATTTTTCTATCGGTAATATCAAAACTCGGTAATATTGTTAGAAGTTTTATGTAGATATTTTTCACAAACTTTAAATCTTTTTCAATTTCTTTCATTTCGTTTTTCATAATAAAATTTAGATAAAATTAGCAATTTGACCATAAATTTATTATAACAAAATTTTAATAAAAATACATTTTTGTTATGCCAGCGGCAGAATCCTGTGTTTTTTTAACCGCAAAGAATTTAAAACAACGCTTATACTTGAAAACGCCATAGCCGCGGCCGCGAAAACCGGATTTAATAAAACTCCGAAAAACGGATACAAAGCTCCGGCGGCAACCGGAATAAAAGCGGTATTGTAAAAAAACGCCCAAAAAAGATTTTGTTTGACAATCCGCAAAGTATTTCGCGACAACTCAAAAAGCTCCGGCAGAAGCATTAAATCCCCTCTCATTAAAGTGATGCCTGCCGATTCCATCGCGATATCTGTTCCTTCTCCCATCGCGATGCCTAAATCCGATTGAGCCAAAGCCGGAGCGTCATTGATACCGTCTCCAACAAACGCTACATAGCGTTTGTTGGAATTTCTAATTTCTAAATCCGAATTTCTAAACAAATTCAAAATTCTAATTTTCAAAATTCTAAACATATTTTGGTTTTTTGAATTTTGAACATTTGGATTTGTTTCGAATTTAGGATTTCGGATTTGTAATTTTCGCACCGTTTCAACTTTATCTTGAGGTAGCACTTCCGCCATTATATTTTTTTCGGGAATACCGACTTGTTTACCAATTGCTAAAGCGGTGCGGCTGTTATCTCCCGTAAGCATCCAGATTTCTAAACCGGCTTTTTTTAACTTTTTAATCACTTCCGCGGACTCCGGCTTTAGAACATCGGCAATGGCGATTAAACCTAGAATTATGAATAATGAATTAGGAATTAAGGAGGACGAATTTTTCCCCATCGCGAGAATTATTACGGTTTTTCCTTCCCCTTCTAATTTTTTAATCGCGTCTTCCGTCTGTTCATCAATGATTATTTTATTATCTAACATTAACTGCCTATTGCCCAACAAAGCGATTTTTGATTCTTGCTTGTCCGCTGAAGCTTGAACGAAGGCGGAATTCATAATTTTTAATTCTCCCTTGATTCCTTTTCCCGGAATCGCCTCAAAATCTTTCATTTCCAATAATTCTAATTTTTCTTGTTTTGATTTTTCTATTATCGCTTTTGCCAGGTGATGCTCCGAATAACGTTCCAGCGAGGAAGCCAACCGAAGAATTTCTATTTCTTGTTCAGATAATGTTGAATTTTGATTTTTGAATTTAGTCACAGATAGAATATCTGTGACGCTTGGCTTTCCTTGAGTCAATGTTCCAGTTTTATCTAAAATAATAGCGTCAATTTTTTTGGCTATTTCCAGTCCGGCCGCTTCACGAATTAAAATTCCTTTTTCCGCTCCTTTACCAATGCCCACCATCATTGCCATTGGCGTGGCAAGACCCAAGGCGCAAGGGCAAGCGATAATAAGCACCGCCACAAAATTAATCAAAGCAAATGTTAAAGCGGGTTGAGGTCCCAGCAAAAACCAAACAGTAAAAGTTAGGAGCGCGACCACAATCACCACCGGCACAAAATAAGAAGAAATTAAATCAGCCAGACGCTGAATCGGCGCTTTTGACCCCTGGGCTTGCTCCACCATTTTAATAATCTGGGAAAGCATCGTGTCCTTTCCAATCTTCATCGCTCTGAATTTAAACGTTCCGGTTTGATTGATAGTCGCGCCAATTACTTTGGAGCCAATTTCTTTTGAAACCGGCATGCTCTCGCCTGTAACCATTGATTCGTCAACCGATGATTTTCCTTCAATTACCTCGCCGTCAACCGGTATTTTTTCTCCGGGCCGCGCTATGACAATATCGTCAATTTGGACTTCTTCAATCGGAATTTCCCGCTCTTTGCCGTTTTTTACCACGCGAGCGGTTTTTGCCGAAAGCTTCATTAACTTTTTAATCGCTTCCGAAGCTCGGCCTTTCGCCAAAATTTCAAGATAGCGGCCGAGCAAGATTAAAGTGATAATAATAGCGGAGGTATCAAAATAAACAGCCGACTTCGTCGGAATTTCCAATTTCCAATTTCCAATTTCCAAAATCGTTACAGCGGCGCTGTAAAAGTATGCCGCCAAAGTGCCGACGCTAATCAAAGTATTCATATCGGCGGTTCGGTATTTAAAAAGAATTTTAAGGCCGCTGTAAAATTTTGAACCCACCCAAAACTGAACCGGCGTTGTCAAAATTAGCAAAACAAAGTGATTCCGCAAAATTTTAGGAATAAACGGAAACCATTCCGGAAAACTGCCTAAGAATATAATTACCGAAAGAATCGCGCCAACAACAACTTTCTTTTTCAGACTATTCAATTCTTTTTCCCGTTCAATTTTTTCCTTTTCCAGCATATCCTGCGCTTCGGAAGTTTCCCGAATCGCCTCATAACCGGTATCATCAATCACTTTTTCTATTTGTTTCCCGTTCACCTTCAAGGGGTCAAAAACCACTTTGGCTCTGGCGTTCGTATAATCAACTTCAACTTTTTCAATGCCGGCTAGAGTTTTAACCGCTTTTTCAACCACCATTGCGCAATGAGGAGAATCCATACCAATAACCTTTAACGCCAAAAATTCTTTTTCTCCCTTTTCCAGCATTTCTCTTCGGGCGTTTGGGCTTGATTTGATTTCCGAAACTCCGTCAGTAACAAGAGCGTAACCGACGCTTTTCACCGCGTCTTTTAAGGATTTATTGTCAATCTTTTCTTCGTCAAATTCAACTAAAAGAGTTTCGGCGGCAAAATTAACTTGAACGATTTTAATTCCCGGCAGTTTGGAAACCGCTTTTTCAATAATCATCGCGCAACTGGCGCAATGCATTCCTTTTATTTTAAATATCTCTTTTTTCATTTATTTCTTTTATCAATTGGTGGATTTTTAATGTGTTGCCAAATTTAAGAATCTTTAAAAAATTAAAATTAAATCCCGCTTCAAATAATTCTTCGGGAGACAGGTCGGATAAAATCCGCATAATATCTTTCCATTGATTCTGGGTTAGGTTGCCATAGAGTTTTTCCGCAATCATAAGCGACCGTTTCCATCTTGAACCAATATATTCTTGCCAATTTTTATCGTATTCCTTGAGGACATTTTCGCTAAAATTGTTTAAAGACAGCGCTTTATCTATCGTCTCGGCCGTAAGTCTCGCGGAATGAAGCGCGTGCCTTATTCCTTCGCCGGCCAAAGGGTTTATTTGCATTGCCGCGTCGCCAATCGCCAAAAAACCATTTTTAGAATGCTTTTTGATGCCGCCGTTAATGTAGATGTTTCCGCCGTGCAAATCTATAGGCTGGATATTTTTTAATTGCGGAAATTTCGCGATAAATTTTTTTAAAATATCCATCATATCTTTCGCGCCAAAATCAGTTTCGCTGATGCCATGCTCTTTGGCTTTATAAACGGCGGCGCCGATTTTAGCGGAATTTTTGCCAAAAGGAAATATCCAGCCATAGCCGTTTGGCACATAGTAATCGCTGAAATAAAAGGCTAAGATATCCTTAAATTCTTCGGCCGCGTTTTCTACTATTAGTTCTATTGCGATGCATGCCGAACAAGGGACTTTTTCTCTTAATCCGATTTGCGACGCCAGAACGCCTATCGGCCCTGAAGCGTCAATGACAACTTTACCCCCGATTGCGCCTTTTCCAAAAGCGCCTTTAAATTTTACGCCGGTAATAAAATCATTTTCTATGATTGGTTCTTCCGCCGAGGTCCCAATTAAAATCTCGGCGCCGTTTTTTATCGCCTCGCCAACTAAAAACTTCTTTAGTTTGTTAAAATCAAAAACATAACCCCTGGTTTTTTTATAATCCCAGGTTTTTGAATCGGTATAAGCGGCGATTAAAATCTTAGACCATGATCCCCGGCCCAATTCCAAAGGCAAATCAAAATCTTCAAAAGTTTCTTTTGGCGTGCCGCCGCTTGAAAAATTCGGTCGGCCTATTGCCGGCGAACGCTCTATTATTAAAACTTTTCTGCCGCGTTTAGACAATTCACGGCCGCACTCGGCGCCGGCCGGACCGGCGCCTACAATAATCGCGTCAAATTGTCCGGAAAAATCCCTCAACATATTCAAGACCTGCAAAACTTATTGTGCAGCCAAGCGATAAGCCAAGCGCCGATGTAACCATACACCACCGCTTGAAGCAAACCGGCTAAAAATCCGCCGAATGTTATCGCGACATCTCCGGCAAATTTTTCAACATTAACCAGATGAACCAACCAGCCGAAAAGTTGTAATGCAAAGTTCGGCCACAGCGCAACAAAAATCGCGCAGACAACATAAATCGCGCCCATCACGCCGCCGGCGGCCAAAGCAAAACCATTTTTATTGATTTGACAATAATGTCCGTTTTCCATATTTTTTAATTTTTTAACATAGATTTTTAAATCTCGACCTTTATAAATAATGTTGAGGTCATCTCTAAACTCAATCTGCTGCAATTTTAGCTTTTCGGCTGCAACTTCGTCAGGCTTCGCAAAAAGACTTTCGCCGTAGTTCTAC
>Ga0209541_10013642_pt1 | contig 12379 bp, 10 predicted proteins | sample RifCSPlowO2_01_FD_184027 | JGI IMG/M metagenome (GOLD analysis project Ga0209541, IMG submission 184027) | Groundwater microbial communities from Rifle, Colorado - Rifle CSP2_plank lowO2_0.1 (SPAdes) (version 2) | ecosystem: Environmental > Aquatic > Deep subsurface > Groundwater | place...
AAAACAAGAGAGATATTAGGATCCGCCAGCTGGCGGACAAAGATATTATGCGCCTCAATCAATGTTTCTGCATTTTTATGCGGGTAAACATTACCGACATACAGGAAGTATTTATCATTTTCCCCCACTTCGCCCAAGCTTCGCGGGGCAGGCATTTTCCATTTTCCATTTATCTTTTTATTTGGGATTTGTGATTTAGAATTTGTAATTTTATCGTCTACCGCTTCATAAGTGACTTCGATCTTGTCCGGACTAATCTTTAGGTGATCTACAATTTCATCCTTTGTGGAGTTTGAAACGGCAATTACCTTATTTGCCTTTTTCACTGCTCTTGATATTGCAAATTTATACGCTGCGATTTTGGCCCAATAGATTGGGAATGGGAGAGTTGAAGCTTTGCCCGTAGGAAAATGGTGAAGGATAAGATCGTGTATTGTAACAACGAAAGGCTTGCTGTAAAAGATAGGTACCGAAAAGTAAGGGAAATGAACCAGATCCAAATTTTCCTTGTTTAAAATACTTGGAAGCTTTACCTGCTCTTCTAAGCTGTGCCATGGAAGATCAACTGAAACAATTTTCCATTTTCCCTGTCTGCCGACAGGCATGGCATTTTCCATTTTCCATTTTTTAACATCGGGCTCATCTTCTTTTCTTATGAACAAAACATATTCGTTCTTATTATCTATCTCGGCAAGATTTTTTACTAAGTTGCGAGTATATCGACCTACTCCCGTTTGATAGGCAAGGCGCGCATCAATTCCTATTCTCATATTTCTTAATTGAGGCAAGGGCCATCTTGTGTTTCAGATTAATTCCAGCATAAACTAACCATGTCAGAGGTTTTGGATATTTTCTCTCGTAATGTTTTCTGTAAAAAATTCTCATTGCGTCAAAGCGTGCGTCTGTTGCTCTTTTTCTAGTTTCGTAATTTGCAGTTGTAACACTTCTTGAAACTTTTTTAATTCCTCCCGACACTCCTTTGTAGTGAAGGGCTATAACGTGAGGAGCATAATAAACTTTATATCCTTTCTCTTTAAGCCTTAGGCAAAACTCGATATCTTCTCCATAGAAAAAGTAATCCTCGTCCCACCAACCTATCTCCCTCCCAGCTTTCCTTGGCACCATCATGAATGACCCTGCACAGACATCAATCTCATGAGTTTTTGATAAATCTGCCCACGTCATATTGTATCCGCTGAACGTCCTTACTCTCGGAAAGATTCTGGATAAGCCGGAGAAATAAGAAAGCGAATTCCATGGAGTGGGGAAACCCCGATGGGAAGCATCATCAATATCTCCATTGGGAAGAATCACTTTGCATGTTGCAGCACCCACATTACTGTGCTTTAACATAAACTCATAGATTTCCCATATAGTATTGTTCTGGACTTCTATATCGGGGTTTAGGAAAAGCAAGAATTCCCCTTTTGCTTTTTTAATGCCTATGTTATTTGCTTTTGCGAACCCGAGATTTTTCTTATTTGCAATTACCGTAATATCTGGGAATTGTTTTTTTAAAATAGAAGAGCTACTGTCTGAAGATGCGTTATCTATTACTATGATTTCGTAGGTCAATTTTCCAAGATTTGAATTCATTACGGAATCAATACACTTCTTAATGAAATCAAGAGTGTTGAAAGAAACAATAATAATAGAAATATCCATAATTACCAATATACTAGTATATCAGTGCTGAATATCAACTGCTAATTCGTAAACTTTTTCCAGTTTTTTTACTATGTTATCCCAATCGTAGTTTTTTTCTACAAAAATCCTTGCAGCTTTCGTAATTTTTGAAAAGAAATCTCCATTCTCGATTAAACCTAAAACTTCTTTTGCTATATCCTCTTCTCTATCTGCAACTATGAGATCCTTTCTGTTCTTCGCACCCAAACCTGAGGCACCCAAAGTTGTTGTAACCACTGCAACTCCTGATGCCATTGCTTCCAAAATCTTATAACTTGTCCCACCTCCGACCCTAATTGGCGCTAGGAGAATGTCTGATTTTTGGAAAATTAAACTGGTGTCATCCGGTGCATTTTCATCAAAAACTATATCTTCACTGTTATATTTCTTAAAGTAATCAGGAATATTTTTCCCAACAATCCATAATCTAATTTTTAACTTTTCACTTTTAAATTTTGACTTAAGGATTGGCCATACTTCTTTTAAAATAAACCCAGCGGCATCCCTGTTCTGCACCCATTTAAAGTTGCCAATAAACAGAACTGTCTTCTCTTCCCTGTCAATTTTGAATTTTGAATTTTGAATTTTGAATTTATTAATGTTTACTCCGTTGGGAATAACATATACATTCTTATTCAATTGTTTGACAATTTCGCCATCATCCTTGGAAACAGTTATAACTGCGTTTGCTCTCTTCCATGTATCTTCTTCATTTTTCTTTATTTTAGATATATCTATATACAATAGGGGCTTTAGTAAAGGGCTCGCGCTACGCGAGAATCTCTGATAGACCATGTATTCGATGTTGTGCTCGGCTACAACTAAGGGTAGTAAAGATTCAGGAATATTATGGGTAATGTAAAATGTTTCCGCATGAATTAAATCAAATTTTTCCTTAGCAAGTAGACCCTCTATCTTTTCTCTCATTGGGATTAATGTATGTCCTGTTACTAAGAATGAGTTAGGAGACACTGCAGAGAGCAAAATATTTGAAAGATTCCATTGTTTCTTTCTGAACACTGTTATGAGCTTGCTACATATTTTTTCTACTTCTGCTATATCTTTCTCTGTTTGATAGGGTCTTTTCTCGCAAACTAAAGTTACATTATGTTTTTTATTAAGTTTTTTTAAAATATTATAAAGTCTTATGTTCCCTCCCGAATGTAATGGATAAGGAAGGTATGATGACACCATTAAAATCTTCATGGACTTTGTCGAAGGTTAAAAAGGACAAAATCAGGCGATGAGGCAATCAACCCATACTTCTCTCCTAAATTATAATCCTGCTTTGTAGGGTTTATAATTATCAAGTAATCTGCTCCCAGCTTGATCAGCTCAGGCAATGGTCTAGTGAAGCTTGACCAACCCTGCCTATCCATAAAATAGAGAGCAGTTGTATCCCCACCCGAAGCAGGAACCAACACTCTGGCATCTTTTGGAATTAAATCGTCTATAGCTTTCCCGGCTCTTATAATTTCCGGGTGATCTATGTTGTAAAATGCTCTTACGTTATACCAACCAAACATCAGCATGAAAACAACACTGACAAAAAGTATTGTAAGTGAAACATATCTATTTATATTGGCTTTATTTTCCCAAAGATAGTAGGCTCCAAGACCCAAATAGATAGCAATCGAGGGCATAATAAGAATCTGATAATAGTCATGCTGGACATTTCCTGTAGCAACCACTACTAAATATAAAAGCGAGGAGGCAAGAAATGAAGTAAAGAAAAGATATGTCTTTTTAGGAAGTTTTAGGAGGATGCCTAAGATTAATAACGGCAATCCCCAAAAACCCAGTATCATCCTGGATATCCTCTCTGCGAATATCCACTGGAAAAATGCACCCTTAAATCTTATGTTGTTGCCGTTTAGAAGCCACCCACTTTGAGGAATTCCACCGGGATATTGCAACATCCACAATCTCCAAAGAGCTATGGGAGTGATGGATATTATTAAAAACAACCATAGTTCCTTCTTTTTGAGAAAATTTAATCCATATTTTTCAAAAGAAAGAAACAACATCGGGATAAAGAAAAAGGCTGAAAATGGTTTGAGAAGAAGCGATGAGACAGCAAAAACTATCGATAAAATAAAAAAGGCTTGAGATTCAAGTCGTAATTTTGAATTTTGAATTTTGAATTTTGAATTTGTTTCTAGCCATCTGTCAAAGAAGTATATGGCACAAAGCGTTGTGGTAACGGTCGTAGAATCGGGTAAAACAGTTCTTCCGAAAAAAATATTATAAGGAATAAAGAGAAAAAAACCGGCTGCGAAAATTCCGGCGGTATCATTTAAATATTTCTTAACCAAGAGGTATATAAAAATAGCAGAAGAAAGAGACGAAAAAATAGTAACTAGTCTTCCCCACTCCTCTATTGTGAGTACGCCGAAAATTTCAAAAAAAGATGCCTGAAGTAAATTATAAATAGGAAATTCAACAAACCTGTACCCCTGTGGATTTTCATGTATACCGGACGGCACATTTGAAAGGTCATAAAACCTTGGATGAAGAATGTCAAAGCCGTCTCTCACAAGAAATTTTGAAACTGCGGACGTGTCGGTCTGGCGCCACGCATGCCAGTCCGCGATTGGTTGGTCAAATCTATAAAGCCTTACCGCAAGCCCCAGGGCAAAGAGAAGTATTAAAAGAAATAACTTCGGACGACTCATCTATCTTATTTTAATTTATCTTATTCGTATTATCAAACGTAGCTGGGGATTGGGGACGGGATGCTTCTTCAAGACTTCCATCATCTTTAAAGATAAATACAGGACGAAGGTAGGAATCTTCTGCCTGCCTGAAGGCCTCTTCAAGACTTCCATGAGTAAAGACTTTGATGTTTTTGTTTTCAAAAGCAAACCAGATTGCATCAGAAAGCCCCACCGGGAACACCCATGCCTCTCCATACCGAATTGGAATATTCACGAAATGAAGCTCAACCTGTTCCTTGGACCAATAATCGGAATAAAGTGCATCAACTGAGGTGAAAAATCTTTTTGATTTTTCACCGGCGCCGGCCCAATCCAGATGAATCTGTTGAACCGCAATTATATGCCAGAGAAAGAAAACTGCGAGCAGTAGTGTTACGGTCAAAGCAGAAATTTCTTTTCCGTAACTTTGAAGGTAAGAATAAGACTTTTTTATAAAAAGGGCTATAATTAGAAGAATTCCTAATGACGCCAAGTAGCTGTATCTTGAAGTCATATTGCCCAAACCCAAGAATGGAGCAAGGGATATTACGAAAAATAAGAACCCAAAAGCTACAACTTTTCTCTCGCTTTTTCCCAAAAGCCCGAAAACTTTTCTTCTTAAAATTACTCCAAGAATTATGATCACTACAGTCAGAACTGCGGCAATTACTACGTTTTCTCTTAAGAACAAACGAATCCCCTGATATGGTGATAGTGCTACCGGACCAAGAATTACAAGAGTGATATAGCCTAAAATATTGCCGACTATGTTAAACGGAAGCTTAAGAAGATTATAGCTGTAATCACCGGAAAACCAATGACTGCTTGCAAAAAATCTTAGAATAAGATAAACCAGATTTGGAATAAGTAAGAAGAGGTATTGATATTGCTTCAAAGATTTAAAAGAGAAGTTTTCCTCTTTTATAAATTTATAAAGAATAATAAGAACGGGAGCTACTATTCCAAGCTCATGGAAGAATAGAGCAAGAAGCATGCTTGATAAACTAAGAATAAAAAATATGACTTTCTTCTTTTCATCCCATAAGGTGAAAAATAAAAGAGCCAAAAGAATAAAAACCGCGTTGAAAAGATAGCCCGTTGAGGAAATCCAAAAAATAGCTTCGGAATAACCACTCATCAGAAGAAATAAAAAACTTGCTATTACCGCAAGAGGTAAGTCACGCAGAATTTTCTTGGCAAGAAGAAAAAAGAGAATAACAACAATAAAATGAAGCAAAATTGAAACAGCATGGTATGCGACTTGATTTAACCAGAATACTGAATGCATTAGAAGAAAATAAACTTTAGTTGCGGGTCTATAGAAAAATCCATCTGCCTGGGTGAAATAATTAACTACCGTATCAATTGACAAACAGTTATTGGCTCTACTGGAACAATCGGTTGCCCACCTAAACCACGTAAAATCATCAGCCACGAAGAAGTTATTAAGTGATGATGAAAATATGAAGAAAGCAACAATAAATAAGTAGACAATTATCGCAGTTGTAGATGTTAAAACTCCCTTAAGCTCTTTTAAGAGGTCTATTTTATCAACTCTTTGCGCTATAAGAAGCCCTAAAACTATCCCTGTTAAGATCCAAAGTGAAAATGCTACTTTTGAAGCCTCAAAAACATCAATAAATATAGCGTTTAAGAAAAGACCGATAAGACCCCCAATAAAACCTACGATAAAGCTTCTCTCGATTTTTGATTTTATATCCGGAAGTAATTTTTTTATGTAAATTCCCAAGGATATAAAAATAATAAAGAATGAAGATATTCCAAGAAGACCCACTTCACCCAACATTCTAAGATAATTATTATCAACAGCAAGGCTTACGGACCCATATCCTGAACCAATTAATATATTTCTGTTAAAAGCAAGAATCGCGTTTGGCCATTCACCCTGAAACCTTGTAGTAAACGAAAGATCGTATGCTGAAGCACGTTTTACCAAAAAGTCTCCATGGAATACAAATACCTGAGAGGATTCATTAACGCCCTCATCTTTTGACTTTTCATAAAAGAAATATTTCAATTTTCTTATAACGGGAGACAGCGGTAAATTTATATACCCTGTACCTGAAGGCAAGTTCTCACCAGTTGACAAATTCACATCAGACACAACGGGAACTTGTGCAGGAAGACGGTCAAGAGAAAGGATTGAAGAAGGAGAAGCTCTTGAGGTATTATTTTCGTCGATTGGCTCTGTGTAAATTTGACCATTGTCTCCTATTTTTCGCTGACTGACAAATTTATTTTCAAAATTTTTAAGAGGTTTGTAGTCAATATGGCCAACTGCAGTTCCGGTTTTTGCATCAACCAAAACACTAACCTCTTTTACGGTATTCCCAAAACGTGAGAAAAGTGCCGGCTGAGAGCCGGCGAATAAAAAACCGGCTACCAAAATTACAGGAATAGAAAGAAAGACAATTTTTTTATTGTGGAGAAAAAGCACTATGAGTAAAGCTATGAATAAGACCAAAAAGGATATTCTTGAAACCGTCAGGAGAAGTAAACCAAAACCTAGAACAACAGCTACTATAAAGAATGCCCTAAGAAACCAATTCCTAACTCCGAAGATTAAACTGGCCAGAATCGGAATCGTGAGAACTAGGTATGCTGCAAGATCATAATGACCTGCAAAGGTAGAAGGAACACGGGAGAGCTGAGACAGTCTTATGGGAGTTCCTTTTGCAAACTCTTCATTCATTGTAAGGTAAGCAGGAAAACCCAAATACTTCTGGCCTAATCCATAAAGGACTATAAGAATAAACGTAATGGACAAAACAGTAATAACCCCCGGCAGCAACTTCCTGTCTTTTAGGCAGGAGAAAGCAATAAAAAAGAGGCTCATATATTCTATGTGTCGCAAAAAGGCTAGAAAAGCTACGTTTGAAAAAACATTGGGAACATTTGGAAATATCAGAACCACGCCATGGATAGTTGCAATGGCGCCGATCAACCAAAAAATTATAATTGGCAAAGTAAGAGGAGTTTTAAGTATAATTTTTCTTTTAAAAAGAAGAAATAGCCATAGAGCAAGGACAACGATAACGGCGAAATCTTCAGCTCTTATATATACCCAGGTATTTTTAATATCCACTAAGGGGAGCTTCGGATATAGCGGTATAAATATTAAAAGAAAAAGAGTGCATACATAAAGCGGGTTGTTCCATAGAAAATTTAAAATTTTTTTCATACTTTAAGCGCCTTAGAATATGTATCTGTCAAGTATTTATTATTCAGTATTTTTCCAATTAATACAAGGAGTCCAGCCTTAAAAATCAGGAGTAGTTTAACTAAATAATAAGAAAATGGACTTTTATGTTTTTTATAAAAAAATAATATTCCTTTATATATATTAATAATTGCAAAAGACCTATTAGAACTTCCCTGCTCCAGGTGATACAAGGATGAATCCGAAAAAAATACAACTCTGTACCCTAATTTTTTTATTCTGTAACAAATTTCCATATCTTCAAGATACATAAAAATATTTTCGTCAAATCCTTTTATTTCATCAAAAACTTTGTTTCTTACCATCATATAGGCTCCGCTTACCCAGTCCACGCTTTTTGTCTTATTAGGTATAAAACGCAAACCTTGGACAACCCTGGAGAAGAAAAGAGTCACTATTAAATACGGGATAGTATAAAATTTTCCTGCCGGCGCTCTGTCTTGACCCTTATCATCAATTAATCTCCCTCCTAATACCGCAACATCTTTATTTTCTTTCATAAATTCAATCATTTTAAGAAATCCTTTGTCTTGAGCAACAGTATCCGAGTTTATAAAAACAAGAAGATCGCCCTTTGCCTTCTGTGCTGCTTTATTATTACCAACTCCAAAGCCAAAATTTTTTTCATTTTCTACAAATTTAATATTTTTATAATATTTAGATTCCTTAATAAGGTTGACTGAATCATCTCCCGAAGCATTATCGGCCGTTATTATTTCAAACTTTTTCTCTTCCAGTTCCTTTTCGTAATGCTTAAAAAGGGACTCGAGAAGTCGCAGGGTCAAACGGGGAGTTTTGTAATTTAAGATAATAATAGAAAGTACTACCATTTATTTTCATCTAAACCATGCAGCTCTACCAAGTTTATAATTAAGATTTGTAATTTTCCGTTTGCTAATTTCTTTTGCCGGTACACCTCCTACAATGGAAAACTCTTCTACGTCTTTCGTAACCACTGCTCCTGCTCCGACAACCGAGCCCTTTTTTAGGCTTACGCCGGGCAGAATAATAGCACGTGGCCCAATAAATACGTAGTCTTCAATAAAAACCGGTGCGCAAACGGCGCGAAAATCGGAACTATTTACATCATGCTCGCAGTTATAAATCATCACTTCAGAGGCTATATCTACGTGATTTCCGATATGAAGCTCGTCTCTTCCGTCTAGCACCGATCCTTCCCCGATAATCGTATCTTGCCCTATCATAATATTTTTGGGGTCATAAAATACTGTCCCCATATGAATAGCAGATCCTTTCCCTATCTTTACTCCTGAAATTCTGTAGAAGAACCTTCTTATATGGTGAGACGGGATAAATCCGACAATTCGCAGTATTAAATTTACAAATTCTGTCAGAATTGCCCGCAGTCTCTTTCTAATTTTAATAACCATTAATTTTCTCCTCCTACTTCTTCTAAAAGCTTAATTGTTTTCTCAGCAGACTTTTCCCAACTGAATTTTTTTATTTGCTCTAAGCCTTTTTTTACCATTTCCTCTCTTGTCTTTTGTGAAGAAACGACTCTATTAATTTTTTCCGCCATGTCTTCCACACTTTGAGGGTCAAAATAAATTGCCGCATCTCCTCCTGCCTCGGGAAGACTTGAAACATTACTTGTCAGAACAGGACAGCCATACTGCATAGCCTCTAGCACCGGAAGCCCGAATCCTTCGTATAAACTTGGGAGAACAAAACACATTGCATTTTTGTAAAAAATGGGCAATTCTTCGTCGGTTACGGAATGTAAAAATTTTACCCTATCGGAGACTCCAAATTTTTGAGGAGCAGACATTATTTTTTCAAACATCCATCCCTTTTTACCAACTACCACAAGGATGATATTTTTATTCTTAAGCATGGAAAAGGCTTCAATAAGCTTTTCTATATTTTTACGGGGCTGGAGTGTTCCGACAAATAAAATAAAGTCTTCATCAATTCCGAATTTTTCTTTTAACGTTGAGGTTCGCATTTCGCTTTTCGAATCTTTTCCGATCTTAATCCCGGGATAAACCACCGAAATTTTATCTTCCAAAACACCGTATGCTTTAATTATATCATTCTTGCTTGATTTACTTATTGTTATTATACGCCTTGCCTTTCCCAGAGAATACCTTCCCCAAAGCTTTAATTGATACAAATCTCTCTTTTTAAAAAGCTGCGGAAAATGAAGATACGAGATATCAAGAATTGCTATGACTGAGGGCCTTGTAGTGCTAAATGGAAGATAATGGGTGGGAGAAAAAAAGACATCTACTTTATTCCTGTAATTCCATAGCCTTCTGGAAAGACCTACGAGAGTCCATAATTTCCCAGAAAAAACAACGTAGTGCCAATTCTTACTTTCCTTTGGCATGTCGGACGTCGGTTTTTCGGGGAGAAAAATAAAATATTCGTTTTTTTTATCAATGTTGTAAATAGCCCTAAGCAACTGGTAGCAAAACTCACCGCTGCCAACCCTGTTTGGCAAACCGGTCTTGGCATCAAATCCAAATCTAGGCACTACTGCTTCGTATCCATTTATTCCTATTTTCATAATTTATTACGCGTTAACCAGTTAATGGGCTAACGGGTTTTGAATTCTTTGTCGTTTTTCTTTTTCATCAAGTAGCTAATAAATTTTCCTATTTTTAAAGATAAAAGCTCAAGTTTGTTGTCTATATTGGAGAATTCATTATTCGTTATGTAATTCAACTTTAATGCAATAAATAGCTGGCTCCTTACTTCACCGGTAGAACCCTTCGCGATCCTAAGAAACCTAATAAGATCATTATTGTTCCCCATCTCAAATCCCTCAGCAATGTTTGAACTTACAGATACTATTGCTCTTCTTATCTGATCTCTTAGACCAAAATCTTTTAAAAATTTTCCTTTATTTGATAATTTATATATTTCAAGAGCAATTTCTATACTTATTTTCCAAATTTCCAAATCATCAAATCTTAGAATTTTCATAATAAACTATCAACTCTTTAACTCATTAACCCTTTAGCACGTTAACTTTTTAGATTCCGGGATATACTACTTTAAGTTTTTCTTTTGGAATTCCTAAAATTTCACCTGCATCTTTTCTTGTAGACTCGGATATGCACAAAACCATATCACATTCTCTTGCAACCCACTTATGACATCTTTTCTGAACGTCAACGATATTTGGATAAATTAAGAATTTCTTCATATTAAATTCTGTCAGGCCATGAGTCTCGTGAGGATATTTATAAACAGTAAGGTCATAAATTATTGTAACTTTTTTTGCTCTTTTTGCGGGAGGGTGCGTCCAATCCGATGTGATAAAAATATCTAACTGCCCTAAGAGATTTTCAATAGGAAATATGTGAAGTCTATTCCATAAAAGATCTAGAAAGGTAGGGGGAAATTTGAACTTTTTAATCTTAGCGTTTGGAAAGCTGGTGATTTTATTATTAAAATCTGGCGGCAAATCATCTCTTAAAGAAGAAAAAAATAAAACATACTGATTTTTTGTATCATTTTTTAGAATGTTTAAAACTAAATTGCTTAAATAGTTAGCGACCCCGATATTCTTAAACGCAAGCTGACTTATGTCTATTCCTATAGTCATATATTTATATTAGGATAAGCAATTATTTTTTGCCAGTTGTAAGATATATTCCCAAAAGAACTAGAATCCCTCCCGCGACAAGTCCGATCGTTAATCCTTCACCCAGAAGAAGAAAAGCAAAAAAGAAAGCAAAAATTGGCAGCAGATAAAAAACCATCGAAGCAAAAACCGAACCGCCATGTTTTATAGCATATTGATTTAAAAAATATGTCACTATAGTTGAAACAATTGTTACGTAAGCAAAAGCAAGAACTGAATTGAAATCCAAATTTATCCACCAACCATTATTTGCAAAAGTATCAAAAATAAACAATGGTAAAGAAACCAAGGCCGTTGTAAAAATGAAACCCGATGTTATCTCAAGCGGAGAATAATTCTTAAGTAATCTTTTTGAGAATACCATATAGAATGACCATGTAGCCACACCTGCCGCAATCAAAAAATTTCCCAATAAATTTCCGGAAAACGGATTCTGATTTTCAATTACGGGAAGAACTACAACTACTGCGGTTCCTATAAAACCTATTACGATTCCCGCTCCTTTAATAATCGACAATTTTTCTTTATATATGAGATACAGAATAATAGCGGTTAAAAATGGAGTTGCCGCATAGAGAAGCTGACCTATGGTTGCAGTGGTCGTTTTAATTCCTAGAATAAAAACAATAATATTAAAAGTAGCAAGAAGCGAGATGGGAACAAGCCCCGTGAAATATTTCAAATTCTTGCCCTTTTTAAGAACAAAGGGAGCAAGAAGAAGAGATGCTATAAGAAATCTTAAAAAGACAAAGCTCAGAGGCGGTATTCCTAAAAGCCCTATCTTGGTGACTGCCGCAGTAGCGCCTCCCAGTAAGGCTCCTGTAAAAATTGCTACAAATGCCTTTTGTCTTTCTGGCATATCAGCTAATCCTCCTTAAAACATTTTTAGGACTGTCAGGATCTCTTAAATATCTTATAAAAAGTACCAGCTCATCGAGAATAGACCATTTTTGTGTTTTTCTTTTGTTCTTAAATTTATCCATGTTAACCATCTCATTTTCCCTTTGTGAAGGGGGGTATGCGAAAGGTATTTCTACACTTTTAACTCTCATCCCTAATTCTAATGCCTTTACTACAGCGTACATTTGAGAATTCGAGAAATCATCGGGACTTACATATTTCCTAACTTCTTTCGGAACGGTC
>Ga0209541_10013643_pt1 | contig 12379 bp, 11 predicted proteins | sample RifCSPlowO2_01_FD_184027 | JGI IMG/M metagenome (GOLD analysis project Ga0209541, IMG submission 184027) | Groundwater microbial communities from Rifle, Colorado - Rifle CSP2_plank lowO2_0.1 (SPAdes) (version 2) | ecosystem: Environmental > Aquatic > Deep subsurface > Groundwater | place...
CAAAGAAAACAAAGAAGAATACATTAAAGAAAAGATAGGGAATGCTTTTAGAAACTGTGACATAAAAAATAGTACAGAATATTATTGCAAAAAAGAAATGTAGTATAAGTTTCTGTGTCCAGGATAAACCAAAATTATTCTTTCTTTTTAATTTAACTATATCATCAATCAATCCACATAAGAAAAAAAGAGTTGCAAAAACCATTATAAAGAAATAAGTTGAATTTGGAAAGAGAATAACGAATATCCATAATGGTATAAGAATGATAATGCCACCAATAGTAGGAGTATTTTGTTTATGCTGATAGAGTTTTGGGTCACATTGCTCTCCTATATTATATTTTTTTGCTATTTTAATCCAAAAAAAACCTAAAATAAGGGTAATAATAAAAAACCCCCAACTATACATTATTATTTCTTGCATTTTTTGTTAAGTTTTTGATTGTTTAATAAACTTTTTATCAACTTTTTGATTTGAGGAGATGATATGTATTAATGCCACAATAAACCAAAAAGTAAAAAGTATTTTTGGGGTAAGTAAGCCATCGTCAACCATTGAATGAGTAAGCACCGCGATTAATCCTCCAAATAATCCTAAAAGAAGAATTTTTTCATCTTTTCCAGAAATTTTAAGATAACCTTTTATTCCATACTTCAATGTAAGGAAAAATGCAATTACTAAAGGTAACAAACCAGCAAGGCCAAGCTCTGCACCAATTTGTAAAAAATAATTATGAGCATTTTGATGGTAAGTCCAGGGAATAATATCTGGAGGATAATAATTGGACATATCTTCGTAAAATTTACCTAGGCCTATACCAAATATAGGATTCTCTTTAAAAGCATTAATCGCAGCCAACCAAATATACCATCTTCCAGCGGTACGGTATTGAATTGATTTATCAAAATCGAGTGGGGTAAGTAAATGAGATAAATAAATATTACTTTTTAAGAGTTTATTCATACTAGGATTATAATTAAAAAGAATCATTGCAAGAATTAATAAAATAATAGGTAAAATAATCAAAATTATTTTCAGATATTTATATTTTTTATTTTTTTTTGTAATTATTAATATAGCAGATAAAAAAGCAACCGTCAAACCTAACCAAGCACCTCTTGAAAAAGTAAAAAATAAGATTATTAAAGAAAGAATAAACAAAATGATAGGAATTATTTTTTTATAACTACCAAAAATAAATATATAAGAAAAGCAGATAGGAATAAGAGAAATAAGAAAGAAACCAAATGGGTTTGGATTAATCATTAATGAATAAACTCTATTCATCCCAATAAAAAGATATGAATTATTATCAAATATTAGTTGATAATAACCATATAATATCAAAGGGAGTAGCATACCTAGAATAGTATAAAAAACAATCTTTATTTTTTGTTTTAGTACTTTTACATCTATAACATTTACTATGGTAAAAAATAATAGAGCACCTTCAAAAATTTGAAGATATATACGAAAAGGATAAAATGAATAAATATAATCAAAATTGTACAATGGATGAAGATTAGCTAATATAATAAAAGTTTCTATAAAATTAATATTTAAAGAATTTTTGATAGTAATTATTATAGATATAGTGCTTATCAAAATAAAAATAAAAAGTGGCAAATCAATTGAAGTTTTTTTTAATTTTAATTTTTTTGAGATAATAGTTTTAAATAAGAACATTGAAATGTATAAAAGTACAATAATTTCAGTTCCAGGAGAAGTATAACTATTATACTCTGCAGGTATTAATAAAGGGAAAAGAGGCATTTGAATAAGGATAAAAAATATCATTTTATCGTACCAGTAAAAAGCTAAAAAAAGATTGAATAATATTAATAAAATTAAAAAAAAGGTATTATTATTTATTACCTGCATAATAATCAAATTTATTATAAAAATTAAAAGGATAATACATATAACCCTAACTAAAATCTCCTGCTTTTTCGAAAAAGAATACTCTTCCATTTTTATGTTTTTATTATTAATGAAAATTATCACAATTTTAATATGTTTGCATATGAAAAAGTAAATATACATTTCGATACGCTTTTATATTTAGTTTTTTTAAAGGAATAATGAAAGAGATTGGAATATTGAGAAAGGCTGCCATAATCGCATTGATTGGTTTTTTATTCTCTAAATTGGTTGGTTATGCTTATAGATACATTCTAACAAAAATAGGTCCTGAAATGTATGGCTCTTTCACACTAGCTTTATCTGTTGTTTCTTTTGCACTTATTTTTGCAAAATTAGGAATAGATGAGGGTATTTTAAGATTTTTGTCATTATATTCTGAAGAAAAAAATAAAAAGAAATCTAAAGAAGTGTTTACAACTTCTATTTATATTGTTTTTCTATCATCAGTTATTTTTGCTATTGGAATATATATTTCCTCTGATTTTTTTGCAAACATATTTCATAGTAATCATATTGGTTATATGTTAAGAATTCTTTCAATTTCTTTACCGTTTGGAGCATTTGGACTTGTTTTTATAGAGGGTTTAAAGGCATTAAAAAAATCTACATTATCAATAATTATACAACAATTAACAGAGAGATCTTTTTTGATAATATTTACTTTATTATTTTTTTTATTGGGTTCTGGTATTTATGGAATTTTATGGGTTTATGTTTTTGCTACTTTTATTACTCCAATTTTATCTGGGTTTATATTATTTAAAACTATAGGATTTTATAGGTTAACAAAAAAAGAATTTATAAAGACAAGTAAAAAAATTCTAATTTATTCATTACCATTGGTTTTTTCAGCGAGTATTTACATGTTAATAAGATGGGCTGATATTATGATTATAGGTTATTTTTATGGTCCTGTTCTAGTAGGAGTTTATGATGTTGCTACGCTGGGTTCTTTATTTTTATTTATTCTACCAGAGGCTGTTTTATATATGTTTATTCCTATTATGACAAGATTCTATAAGAAAAAAAGAAAAAAAGATTTTAAAGGATTAATAAATAGAAGTGTTTTTTATATCTTTATTATTACTATTATACCTGCTTTGATAATGATTTTATTTCCAGAAAGGATAATAAGAATATTGTTAGACGAAAGGTATATTGATGCTTCGTTGCCTTTGGCAATATTAACTGCTGGCGTATTTTTTAGGATTCTTTTTATGCCACATTCAAAAGCTATTTTAGTTTATGGGAAATCGGTTTATACTTTTTATATAAATCTCATTGCAACAATTTTTAATATTATCTTTAATATTATCTTTATTCCGGTATATGGTATTATAGGAGCAGCAGTTGTCACCTCATTAAGTTATGTTTTAATTGGAATTTTAAGTTACGTATTTTATAAAAGAATCTCATCTTAAATTATTAAGGTCTTATGATTTGTTGGAACACCTCTTGGTAAAAGTTCTTCTAATACATATTCATTATCTATTCTATGAGAAATCAAAGTTATATTATAATTAACAGCATTTTGATATTCTTCTTTTGTTATATATTCATTTTCCAGCATTAAAGAAAGAATTAATTCTTGTCTTTCTTTATTCTTTTGGAAATATGTATAGGGACTATAAGCTCTTGGATTCCTTAATGTTGCAATTAAAAATGTTGTTTCAGCTAGATTTAAATTTTCTGCTGAAGTATTAAAATAAAAAATGGATGCTTGTTGAATACCATACATTGGTTTAGCATAATCAGAATTATTTAATAATTCATCTCCAAAATATACATAATTAAGGTAAAACTCAAGAATTTCATCTTTTGAATAAACCGATTCAATTTTAATAGAAATCAGTATTTCTAAAACCTTCCTTTTGATTGTTTTTTCAGGACCGAGATATACATTTCTTGCTAGTTGTTGTGTTATTGTTGAACCTCCTTGAGATAGCGAGAGAGTCCTTAAATCTTCCTTTACTGCTCTTGCAATAGATATAGGGTCTATTCCAGGATGTAAATAAAAACGCTTATCTTCGATAATTATAAGAGCTTCTTTTGTATAAATAGGTAATTCTTTAATTTGAACATATTCCCCTGGATAATAAGCAAGTATTATTTTTTCATCCATAGTTGGAGTTTGACTAAGATAAGCTACATTTTTTGATTTGTTATATAGTGATTCTTTTGGAATTAATAAAAGATCAATTTCACGTGGGGGAATAGCAAAATAAAAAATGGATATAAATGTAATGATAACTATCACCGAAATTTTTTTTATTCTGCTTTTCTTAATGTTATCTTTCATGTTGTCGTTCCTTTATTAAGATAAGAGTAAATTTCATCAGCAATTATTTGTGCTATTTTTTCTTGATTTTCAGACTTATTCAATATTTTAGCGATATTTTCATTACAGATAAAATTAACCTCAAATAAAATTGTAGGTATATCTGTTTTAAATATGCTAAAATCTTGTGATTTTTGTTCTTGTCTTTTGGAAAAATTAAGTTTCTTATTTAGAGAATCTTGAATAGAGAACCCTAAAGATCTAAGCTCTCTATTATTTTGATAAAATTCCGACCCGCCTTTGCTACAATTATTTTCATAGCTGTTTTGATGAATGCTTAATATTAGAGTTGCATTGCTTTGTTCTGCAATCTCAACTCTTTTTCTTGGACTTATATAATCATCATCATTTCTTGTCAATATTACTTTATATTTATCTTCTAATTCTTTTTTAATATATTTTGCAATTGCTAGATTAATGTCTCTTTCAAGAATTCCAGATGGACTAACAGCACCAATATTACTTCCCCCATGTCCAGCATCTATTACAATTATAATTTCTTCTTTACTCAACATTTTATTATTATACATAATAATCAAAGAGATAATAATAAAAAATATTAAAGCTATAATTATCATTCTTACTAAATTTCTCCTTTTCTTTTTATTCATTCAATACTAAATGTGTAAAAACTTATAAACTTAGCTGAATAATACTAAAATTATGAGAGATGCAAAAAAGAGAGCTTTTTTATATAAATAATAGTTTTTATTTTATTAAATTGTTAAGAATTCAATATGAAAATACAAAAGATAATTCTGATTACATTAATTCTTTTCATTATATTTTGTTTCATTATATTAATTATCTTTCTTAATTCGCAACCTTTTAATGAGAGATATAATTTGGTGCTTGATATAAATACAAAAAAATCATATGAACTTAAACAGAATATTAAGTTAGATCAATATTTTTCAAATCAAAGATTAAATATCTTACTTATAGGAATTGATAGTAGGTCAGGAGAGCCATCTAGATCTGATACTTTAATGGTTATTTCAATAAATAAAACTTCAAATGAATTAAGAATGATATCAATACCAAGAGATACTTTTATGAACGGAACATTATATAATAAAATAAATTCTGCACATTTTATAGGAGGTACAGTAGGAGCAATTGATAAAGTTAGAGAATTGACTGGTATGCCCATTCACCATTATATAAAAACAAATTTTTATGGATTTAAAGATTTGGTCGATACTGTTGGAGGTATATATTTAGATGTTCCTACTGACCTTTACGGATGGGAGATTAATGGTACTATAGAAGGGGGCACTGAATTTGAATTAAACAATTGTATCCTGAATGTAAGTAATCCTTATCCCACTCCCTGTAAGCTTATAGTTAAAAAAGGATATCAGTTATTAAATGGAACTGAAGTATTATATTTCGTAAGATATAGACATTTTAAAGATGTAGATTATGGAAGAGTAAATAATCAGAAATATTTTTTGGAATCTTTTATATCCCAAACTGCTAGACCAACCAAGATTTTGAGAGCACCTTTAATTTATCTTGTAGCTAAAAAAGGAATATTTACAGATATGTCTATTTATGATTTAATGAAACTTTCTTTAAGAATTAAATTTTATAAATCTAAAGAACATATTTCTTTGAAGGGAGAAAGTTTTTATATGTATAATCCTCATTATGATAAAGATCTTTATTATATAAGAATTAATGAAAGTTCAATTTATGAAGCATTTAATTAATAGTAAAAATATTTTTTTGTATAAAAACTTATAAACTTAATTAACTCCAAATTTAAGATGATAAAAAGGGTGCATTTTATAAGAATTGGGGGAGTTGCTGCAAGCGCTTTTGCTGTTGCATTGAAAGAAAAAGGATTAAATGTTAGTGGCTCAGAAAGATTGTTATATGAGCCAAGCAAAGGTTTTTTGGAAAAAAACAACCTTGCTCCAACAAAGTTGGGATATTTTAAAGAAAACATTACTAAAGATATTGATATTGTGATTGCTCACCTAGATAATGATGAGGAATATTTAGAAGCAAAGAGACTTGGATTAAAAATAATGTCCTGGGCAGAGTTATTATCCTTCTTTTTAAAAGATAAAGAAGTAATATGTGTTTCTGGAACATATGGAAAAACTACAACAACTGCCTTAATTACTTGGATTTTGAAATATGCGGGTTTAGAACCAGGTTATTTGATTGGTGGCCATGGAAAAAATTTTGAGGATAGTTTTTCTTTTGGTAAAGGTAAATATTTTGTTATAGAAGGGGATGAATATCAAAGCGCATATTTTGACAAAAAACCAAAGTTTTTGTATTATAATCCAAAACACCTTATATTAACAAGTGCCGAGTTAGATCATGTAAATATATATCCAAATGAAGAAAATTATCTTAATTCTTTTAGAATGCTGCTTCATTGCATGCCGGAAAATTCAAATATATTTGTTTGTAAAGATAATAAAGAAGCTTGTGAGTTAGTAAAAGAAATGAAAAATTGTAGATATTATTCGTTAAAGGATGCAAATAATATAAATTATGATAAAGGAATTTATTTTAATCTGAATGGAAGAAGAATAAAAACAAATCTTTTAGGAGAACATAATATTTCTAATATTATTGGTGCAATAAAGGTTTGTAAAGAATTAGGTATTAATGAAGAGACAATTTTTAAAGCAATTGAAGAATTTAAAGGAGTAAAAAAAAGACAAGAGATAATTTTTGAGGGATTAGAAGATGAAATTAAAATTATAGATGATTTTGCCCATCATCCTATAGAAGTTAGAGAAACAATAAGGGCAATTAAAGGGAAATATAAAAATTCAAGAGTTTGGGCAATTTATGAACCCCATACTTACAGTAGTTTTGATATAGATTTTATAAAAAGATATACAGGTGTTTTTGATGAAGCAGATATTTCTGTTTTGTATAAAACAGCACATAAAAAAGCAAAGTTAAATCCAACTGCTATAGAAGTAAAAGATTATTTAAAATATGTCCCAGAGGCCTTATATTTTGAAGACACAAAAGAAATGGTAAAATATTTCGCAGAAAATAAAAATAAAGGAGATGTTTTTTTGTTTATGTCTTCTGGAAGTTTTGATGGGGCAATTGAGGATTTTGTAGGAAAGTTTAAAGAAATCAAAGTTGAAAATAAAAATCAAAATATTTAAATAATTTGAGAATGAATTTCTAAATAGTATATTTTTAAATATATAAAAAGATTATAGGTTATATGAAAAAAGAGAGTAAAAAGAAGAGAGAGAGAGTTGATAATATATTCTCACCAAAAAATATTCTTATTTGTTTTATTATCATAATTATCTTGTTATTAATATTCAATTATTTCTATCCAATTTTCTTTAATTATAATTTTATATTGAATCAAGACTCAAATAATGGTAAATTATATCAATTAGGAGATCCAGATGAACCTGAACCAGACATTTCTAATGAATATGAAGATCCATGTGAAAATGTAGTCTGCCCCATGTGTCAAGAATGTAATAATGACAATGGAGAATGTGTGGCTGTACCTAACAATCCAGGTCAACAGTGTAAAGTAATATGGCCCTTTCTATTTCCACCTATTCCACCCCTTTCTATTCCAGGAACTGTTTGCTATGATGGGGGATGTTTTAAGCAATGTGTAAATAATGATGACTGCCCAGTTAATTACGTGTGTGATGAATTATTAGGCATATGTGAGAAATCACTAATAGTTAATCCACCGCCAGAAGGCTCTGATCATGAACCACCACCATTAACTTAATTTTAAACTTATCCACTTACTATTTCCATGGCATCTCTATTTTTTAATTTGTAATCTTTTCCTACTGCCTTCTTTGTTCTTGCATCAATAGCTCTTATGAAGTTTTTTCCAAAATCACTATGTATAAAATATGCAAAATCTAATGCTGTAGAACCATTAGGCAATAAGAAACAATCTGGCAGTATATTTCCCTTGCTGTCTGTTAGTCTGTTTGCGCTTGCAGGGAAAATTGCAATGTAATTTAATATTTCAAAAACAGTTTTATTTAATATTTCTTGTATTCCTGTTGAACCGTATTCATCTAAAACATTTTTTTTGATAATATTCAACGCAGATTTTTGCTTTTCAGTTACCTGTCCTATTATCTCGAAATTATCTTCTCCAGGTATATACTTAATTAATTTATTATTTGATGCTTCTCTTAATGCAAGTTCACTGTCAGCAGAGCAGGGGATTATAGTCAAATTAGGATAAGCAGTTTTTAATTTATCAAGATTTTTTTTACTTTCAGGTCTATCACATTTGTTTGCAGCTATAATCATCGGCTTTGTTAAGTGCCTTAATTCATGAGCAAATCTTAATAATTCATTATCATCCCATTCATTTGGTTTTTCTGAATTAAACTTTTTATTTAATACAATCCTCTTTACATCATCTTCACGGACTTTCAACCCAGAAAATTGTCTTGCAACTGATTTTGCAAAATCTCCTTTAGTATTTTGAACAATTCTTGCAAAACTTTTCCATACCTTTTTTAAAATTCCTAAGTACCACAAGTCCAATTCATTTTCAAGCATTTCAATATCATTCACTGGATCATAATCTTGTGTTTCTTTTCCTTCTGCATCAGTTTCCCCGCTTATGTCCACAATATGAATAAAAGCATCTGCAGTGGATAAATCATTCAAGAATTCATTTCCCAAACCCTTCCCTTCACTTGCTCCAGCAATTAAACCAGCCACATCTAATAATTCAATTGGAACAAATCTTTTGCCATTTACACAATATCCTTTTACAGGAGTGCATTTTGTATTGAACTCTTTTTCAATACAATCTATCTTTACATATCCTATGCCATGATTTGGTTTTATTGTTGCAAAAGGGTAACTTGCAATTAATACATCTGCCAAAGTGCATGCTTTAAAAAAAGTGCTTTTTCCACAGCTTGGCTTTCCTATCAAACCTATTAACATATAAAAAAGTCACATAAAACCTTTTTATATTTTGGCTTTTGATATATTTATTAATATAGAATTATTAATAAAACAAAAAAAGAATGGCAAAACTAAAGATTTATCTTTTTAGACATGGAGAAACTCATTATAACAAAAATAAAATATTCACTGGCTGGAAAGATTCTAAATTGACCAAAAAAGGTATAAGGCAAGCACAAACAATATCCAAAAAATTAAAAAATAAACAAATTGATGTTGCATTTCAGACGAAATTATCAAGGTCAAAAGATACTTTAGAGTATGTATTAAAATATCATCATGAAACTAGAGAGATAATAACTGCAAATGGAATGATTGAAAGAAGTTATGGAGATTTAGAAGGAAAGAGTCATGTTTTAGCAATAAAAAAATATGGAAAGAAAAAGTTTGATAGTTGGCATAGAGGATGGAATCAAAGACCTCCTCATGGAGAGTCATTTAAGATGGTAGAAAAAAGAGTTAAGATTTTTATTAAAGAATTAACCGCTTTTATGAAAAAAGAAAAAGTAAATGTTGCAATTTCTGCTCATGGAAATTCAATAAGATTATTCAGAAAAATAATGGAGAATGCAAGTATAAAAGAAACTTGTGAGTGGTTTATCCCTTATGACAAAGTTTTTACTTATACTATAGACACTTAATATAATAAAATAAAAATTTAATAAACTTTAAAAGCCTCTTATATTATTAATATTTATTATGAGCCTATAGCTCAGCCCGGTTAGAGCACTGCTCTTATAAGGCAGGGGTCCCAAGTTCAAATCTTGGTAGGCTCATATTTATTTAATTTAAATATCCAAAATATTTAAATACCAAGAATTTCTATAATTAAGAATGAAAAAAGAGATGAAAAGAAATAATAACTTATTTGAACCTAAAAATCTTCTAATTGGTTTTCTTTTGATAATAATTTTGTTATTAGGATTTAATTATTATTCACTTTTTTCACAAAGAAATGTAAATTTAAAAAATCTTGAGGGTGAATTATATTCAACTCCAAGAACTAGTACTTCTGGCATTCTTCATCCATCAAGTCTTATTAATATTGGAGATGATTCTATTGTTCCACCAATTTCTAATATTTTTGATGAATCTTCTAATTGGTGTAATTGGGCAGATATTAACAGAGATGGAAAGGTTGATGAGGCTGATATTGAATTATGGAGGGAATATGAAAGTTGTGATGTTTCAACTAATCCTGAATGTATAATTGCTGATGTTAATACAGATGTAGTTGTTGATGAGGAAGATTATAATATAATAGTTGATAATTTTGGCAGAACCGGTTGTAAAGGAGGTGTTAATATTTGTCAAGATAAATGCCATCCTTCTTGTAGTGTTGGTTGTACAAGCTCTAATTGGTGTGATGGAGCTGATATTAACAGAGATGGAATAGTTGATGATAAAGATGTTGAAATATGGATTAAGTATGTAAATTGTGATGTTTCAACTAACCCTGAATGTTTAGTTGCTGATATTAACAATGATAAAGTTGTAGGTAAAGAAGATTATATGATTTTGAAATTTAGGTATCTCAGAACAGGTTGTACAGAAGTTGTTCAATGTATACCTAATCCCGAATTAGCAGGACAAAAATGTTCTATTGATTATTTATCTGTATCAGATATCTCTGAATTAGAGGTTACTTCTTGCTCACCTGTAAGAATAGATGGAATATGTGGTGGTGTTACTGGAGAGTCACCTGGAGAATGCGTGATACCTGAAATAACTTGTGATCCTGAAAATGATCCTTCATGTAAACCTTCTGAACCTGATTGGTGTGATCTTATAACTTGTCCTTGGCCATCTAGGTGCGTTTCTTTCTTTGATCCTGGAAACCCTGATTTATGCGCTATGAATCCTCTAGTAAACGAACCAGAACCAGACCCGTGTCAGGAAGAATGTGAAAAGAAGGGTTTAGTATGTTTTAGACCGATTCAGAATATGAGAATTCACTGGTGTGTGTGTAAAGGTTGTCCTGTACCTTTATCACCACCTCAACCATATGAATAAAATATCCTTTATAATCTTTTGAGATATCCTATACACTTTAGTATGGAGAAGATGCAATCTTTTTTATAGAAAAAATTAAAGTCGAAGAATTAAAGTTTTATAAACCTAAAATAATTCTTTAAATTATAAAAAATATAAAATGGCAAAAAAGAGAGGAAGGATTCATTCTAATATGAAAAAGGAAGAAGATAGAGTATTATTTGCATTTCTTGCAACTTTTTTAAGCATTATAGGTTTTGTTATAGCATTAATAGCAAGAAGAGAAGATGATTATGTTATGTTTTATGCGAAACAAAGTCTTGTTATATTTGTGATTGGTTTCATTGCAGGAGTTTTAACCAACATCTTCTTGTTTATACCAATCATGGGCAATATAATAGAATTTGCATTAGTAATCTTAGTTGTTTTTGCATGGATTTTAAGCTGGGTATATGCTTTATCTAACAAAAAGAAAGATATTCCAATAATTAGTTATTTCTCTGAAAAAATAGATTTGTAAAAATAATTTAAATAAGATTTATAACCCAAATAACTTTATTTCTTTTGAATATTTGCTCTCATAGTTTAGTGGATAGAACGCGACCTTGCGGAGGTTGAAACCCAAGTTCAAATCTTGGTGGGGGCATTAATCCTTAGGGTTAACTTACACCACTTAAGCGATAATTTGTCGAGGAGAAGTTATTTCTAAGTTAAAGTCATCTTAGGATGCCCAACAAATCCATAAGGAGTTGTTCTTTTATCTAACTCTTCTTCTAAAGATTTTTTTAATTCATTTATTTTTGTTAAGTCTTCAGAAGTTACTGAAATAGTATGCTCCCCATCTATTATTCCTATCTGGACTTTTTCATTGACTATGTCAAAAGCTATTGGAAGTAATAATTCGCCTAATTTTAATAATTTACTTAAATTCTCTTTAATCAGTTTCCAAGACTGTTTTTTAGATACAAGTTCTTTCCAAATATTTTTAATCTTTTTTTCATTTGATTTATCACCCTGATAAACTAAACTAAAATCAACCCTTATATCCAAGTTTTCGTTCATATTAAATAAGGTTATTACTTTTTCTAGGGAAGTTATTGGTTCATTTTCATTTTTCATTGTAGTTGAACCACTTCCACTTTTTGTTTCATGTCCGATATGTC
>Ga0209541_10013647_pt1 | contig 12378 bp, 12 predicted proteins | sample RifCSPlowO2_01_FD_184027 | JGI IMG/M metagenome (GOLD analysis project Ga0209541, IMG submission 184027) | Groundwater microbial communities from Rifle, Colorado - Rifle CSP2_plank lowO2_0.1 (SPAdes) (version 2) | ecosystem: Environmental > Aquatic > Deep subsurface > Groundwater | place...
ATTTGCAGTTTCTGTAATCAACGTCGTCCTTTAAATGCCCAAAGAATGATTCCATTGGAGCGTTATCAATGCAGTTTCCTTTTCTGGACATGGACTGAATCATTCCCGATGTTTTAACTTCGCTGATAAACTCTGGATTTGTGTAGTGAAACCCTTGATCAGAATGAATCAACGCATCTTTGTATTGTTTCATCTGGCTGATTGTTCCAAGTACCAATTCCATTGTTATGTGCTGTGAAATATGCCACGCCACAATCTCTCCGGTGGCGATGTCTTTTATCACGGAAAGATATGCAACACGATTGTTGTAAAACAGATAAGTGATGTCTGTGCAGAAAACGTGGCGAGGGATTATCTGATTGAAATTTCTATCCAATTTGTTTTCAAACGTTCTATGTTCTGCAGTCTTTTTCATTATGGCTTTGTATGGATTTCTACGTCTGATTTTAGCAACAAGGTTGTATTTGTGCATAATCCTGATTATCTTTTTGTGGTTCATTACAATCTTCTTTCTCCTCTCTAAATTCATTCTGATTTGACGCCAGCCGTATTTCTGCTTTCCTTTATCAAATATCTCTTTTACGAGCAGATAATCATCGTAGTCTTTTGGGATTTGGTCCGCATTTTTTAGCCATTTGTAGTATCCCGACTTTGATACATTTGCGATGTTGCAAAGAAGCTTAATATCTTTTTTTAGCAATCTGAAAATATGATATTTCTGAAACGGTTTTAGTTTAAACTCTTTTTGCGGAGCTTGGCTAAAAAATCGTTCTCGGCTTTAAGATATGCAATTTTTGTTTCCAGATATTTAATCTTTTCTTTGTCGTTTTGCCAATTAGTTTTGGGTCTGCCTTTTGGATTGTTTCCTTTGCGTCCGTCTGTTTCCAACCCCGCCGTTCCTTTTTTCCCGTACGTCCTTCTCCATCGTTCTATACACCATTTCGGTGTCTTGCGGCCAATCATATCAACATTAAACCCTGTTTGCTTAAATATCTCTGAAGCCGGCAGGCCTTCTTGATACCTTTTAACAGCCGTAATTTTAAAATTCTTTTGATATGTTATTGATTTGTCGCTGCACCGTGCCACGTTCGGGTTTTGCAGCAATTCCTTAATTTGTTCTTTACTAAATATTCTCTTGCTCATGTTTTAGTTGTTTAATGATAATATTCTAACTCATCTGCTATTCAAATACAAAAAGCAGACACTTTCGTGTCCACTTTTTGGGGTACAGATCACTGAGGGCGGTTTTTATTAAGGGGATGTTTCGTTACTGGAAGGGGTGATTGTAATAATGTCGTCTGGTGGCTCATTGGCGGGCTTCTCTGTACTTAAGGGTACCCCATTTTTAATAAGCCAGGAGTTAATTCCCATTTGCCACATAAAATATTGGGGATCGGACGGGATGGAGTCTTGTGATCTTAATACTAATGGGTTGTTTTTATCTATATAATACAAAATAGTATTAATACTTCCCGCGGGCACTTGCCCTAGTAATATAGGATTTCTATTAGTTATAGGGGCCGGCGGAGTAAAACTTTCAATAGTTCCAGATGAAACTATTTTTTTTATAACCTTGTTCCACATAGGGGCCGCCGTTCCTATTCCACCGTCTTTTGTGGGGGTGTTATTATTATTTCCAGCCCAAACACCCACAACCACAGAGGGAGTATATCCTACTGTCCATGCGTCAATATATTTCTGGGTAGTACCAGTTTTGGCGGCTACTTGATATCCAGGTAAATAAAGAGCAGAATTTGCGCCGAATAAAGGCGCGCGCGCATTGTTATCTGATAAAACGCTGTTTATTTGCCGTGCGACTTGTGTGTCGAGAACTTTTGTGGGTTGCATCGCATTCTCTTCAATTATATTTCCAACTGCGTCGGTTATTTTTAGGATACTTACAGGGGGGATATAATTTCCTTCAGTAGCAAAAACTCCATAAGCAGATACCATTTCAAGTAAATTAACATCGCCCCCACCCAAAACTAAAGATAAACCATAATCATCGGTTCTTGTGAGAGTTGTTATGCCCATATTTTTAGCCGTTTGAAGAGTTTCTGGTATTCCGGCCAAGTAAAGAGTTTTTACAGCCGGTATGTTTAAAGAGCTGGCCAAAGCGGTTCGCAGGGACACTGCGCCCCTGTTTCTTCCATCATAATCCTGCGGATTATAGCATGGGCGACCGTATAAATCTGTTGTAGCGTCTCCACTTGGATTGCAGTTTGGATTAAATTCTGTTTTTACATCCCATACAATTGTGTCGGGAGTGTATCCTTTTTCAAAAGCAGTCGCATAAGCAAATGGTTTAAAGGCTGATCCTGGTTGTCTCTGCCCGATTGTAGCCACATCAAATTTAGGATCGAAAAGACAGCTTCTGACGGGGGTTTCATCGCAACCTTTTGGGTATGGCTCGGCAAAATAATCTTTTGAGCCAACAAGAGCTAAAATTGAGCCGTTCCTTGGGTCTAAAACAACCATTGCAGTATTATTCGCGCCCTTTCTTTTATTTGTTTCATCCGCGTCTTTTATAACCTGCTCTACATATTCTTGGATCCCCCAATCAAGAGTGGTATAAACACGGAGTCCCTTCTCTTTTAAATAGTCGTCTCCATATTTTTCGTCTAAATATTTTTTAACATATAAAACAAAGTCAGGGGCCTTTATTGTTGTTTTACTTTTAGAAAACTCTAATTTTTCATTTTTAGCGTCTTCTAATTGTTGGGTGGTTATATATCCCAGCTTTTCCATTTTATATAAAATACCATCCTTAGACTGTAATAAATCTGCTTTATGCGATCCGTATGGAGAATAGTAACTAGGGGCAGGAAGGAGCGCTGCTAGTGTAGCGGCTTCTGCTAAAGACAAATCCGAAGCAGGTTTGGCAAAATATGTTTGGCTGGCGGCTTCTGCGCCATAGGCGTTTTCTCCAAAAGGAACCTGGTTTAAATACCAGTCAAAGATTTGGTCTTTTGAGTATTTACGTTCTAATTCTATGCTTAAAACAACCTCCCGAACCTTTCGCGCGACGCTCTTTTGTTTTGTGAGATACACAGCGCGTATTAATTGTTGCGTTATAGTTGACCCCCCTTGGCTTCTTGATTGGGATGTTAAATCAATCCATAGCGCTCTCATAATCCCGCGCACATCTATGCCTACATGCTGGTAAAAGCGCTCATCTTCAGAAGCTAGAATAGCTTGCTTTAAATTATCTGAAATTTTATCAAAAGAAACAATCTCTCTTTTTTCCTCTCCGTAAATATCATATAAAAGAACCTTTCCCGTTGTGTCATAAATTTTAGTAGATTGTATAAAAGGAGTTTCCGTAAATTTTTCTGGTTGGGGCAAATCCCAAGTGTAGTAGACAATCAAACCGAAAACGGCCACGCATAAGCCGGCCAGTAAAAATAAGAAATATCTTAGGGCGAGAAAGATAAATTTTTTGACCTTAACCCTTTTAAAAAAGGAAAAAATACTTTTTATTTTCATATGGTTTTTTAAATGTTCTTACATTATACCCTTTTAAAATATTTTACAATAGTATTATTAGAGAGAAAAGCAAATAAAAACCCGCCTTAAAACGGGTTTTTATTTGCTTTTCTCCGTTATTCAGCTATTCAGCCACTTCTTCTGTGGCATCGTCATCATCGACACTTACATCATCGTCTTCGGCTGTATCATCGTTTCCGGCCTTGTCATCATCCCAATTATCATCCTCAAAATCATCATCTTCGCTAATAAACCTGGTCAAAAATTCGTCTTCCATTTTTTTATAATCGACCATGAGCCCTGAGAAGAAAAATTTTTTTATTCTCGGAGCAATTAAGGCGACTACATCATTTTACCTTTTTAAAAAAGGTAAATAATTTAAATATACTTATTATTATTTTATAAAGCTATGCGCGCGCGTGAGGATAATAAAAACGATTTTATACTCCTAACCATATAGCAATTTAATCTAATTATATTTTTTCACAAAACAATGTCAACCCTAGCTTTTCCACAGCTCAGAGTAACAAAGAATTATAGAAGATCTAGTAACTTTTTAAGGCTGCGCAAATAGCGATACCAATAGCGTCAAAGGAGTCGTCTTTTTTTCGATTGTTTTTTTTTAGATCAAAAGTACTTATATCAACGGTGTTTTTTATCATCTCCTGCACCTGCTTTTTTTCTGCTCTGCCATATCCTACTATAGCCATTTTCATTTGTAAAGGAGTAAACTCATAAACCTGTATTTTTTTTTGTGCTGCTGCTAAAAGAATAACACCTCGGGTTTGGCTTACGGGCATTACAGTTTTTAAATTTTTAAAAAAGAACAAGGTTTCAACGGATATTATATTTGGTCGATATTCCTCTATTAATTTTAGTATTTCTTTATATATTTTTTTTAATCTTTCTCCTGTTGCGGTGAATTTTTCGGTAATTATACAACCAAAATCAATAACCTTTAAATTACGGTCTTTATCTTTTTTGAGAACAGAATACCCTACTATTACAGATCCGGGGTCTATGCCCAGAATTATCATTTATAGATTGTTTTAATTTTTGATGTTTGAATAAATGTCGTTGACGGCGTCCAGCTCGTCCATGGCGTCAAAAAGGCGCTCGGCGGCTTCTTTTTCCTTTTCTGAAAGCACTATTTCTTCTTTGGGCACCAAATCAATAGAGGATTTGGTTATTTTTATCCCTTTTCCTTCCAGATTTTTTTTAACTATTTCTAATTCTTCGGCCTTAGTATAAATATCAATCCCGTCGTCAAAGGATTTTATATCATCAGCTCCTGCCTCAATCGCAAGTATTTCTATGTCTTCTTTTGTTTTGCCGTCAAGCGAAACCCCAACTACTCCTTTTCTGTCAAACATCCAGGCCACAGCCCCTTCGCCGGCCATTTTCCCGCCATTTTGACTTAAGACGCTCCTCACTTCTCCCAGCGCCCTGTTTTTATTGTCAGTGATTCCATTAATAATAATCGCGATTCCGCCCGGGCCGAATCCTTCAAAGGAAACAGTCTCTAACGCCTCGCCGGCTAATTCGCCCGTGCCTCTTTGGATTGCTCTTTCAATATTTTCCCTAGGCATATCCATAGACTTGGCTTGTTCTATGGACGCCTTTAATTTGGAATTTTTTAGCGGGTCTCCTGATCCGCCACCTTCTTTTACGGCAATTGTAATCAGCCGGCCGTATTTGGAATATATTTTACCCTTTTTTGCGTTATTGGCCGTTTTTGTGGCCATAACTGTTTTTGCGTGACTATGTCCTGACATTGTTTTTGAGCTTTAATTTAATAAATAAAACAGCACTAGCTAGCATTATGGTTGTTGCTAAAACTGTGGAAAATAAAAACCAAGGGTTTGCCATGTTGCTATTTTCTTGGTCTAAATCTACGCTTTGGCTTAAATCTGCTAGTCCAATAACTGTATTCTTATTTTTAACAGAATCATCTTCTTTTGACAAGGCTTTATTGCCCTTTTTTGTTTCTAGCGCCGAAATAACATTTCTACTGTTTGGAGTTAATGTTGTGCTCCATTTCCAGCCCAAAGATATTTTATTATATGACAGACCGGTGGTCGCTTTTGGATAAGTTACACTATCTATAGTTATTTTATCCGGTCGAATAAGAATTAGTCCGTCTCCATCATTATTTAACATTATTTTTGTTTCCGGCCTTTTAAAAACCAAATATCCGGAGGCCGAAATTATGGTATCTTGGGGAATTTTAAAAGTAGTGGTTGTTCCAATGGTGTCTCTGATTTGCCAGCCGGATAAATCAACTTCAAAAGCATTAGTGTTAAAAAGTTCAAACCATTCATCTGTTTCATCGGCTCCTTTCGGCGAAGGCAGTATTTCGTTGAAGAAAACGCCACCAGGATAAACTGTTTCAAGCGCGGGCATCGGAGTCGTTGCCGCATTTTGGATATTTAAATTTTGAGAATTGGAATTTGTTTCGAGTTTAGGATTTTGGGTTTCGGATTTCTCGCCCACATAAGCGAGTCCTTGGTCTTTTATATCCTGCAGGGTTTTTTCTCCAATACCTTTTACTTTTACTAAATCGTCCACTGAGGAAAACGGCCTGGCATCTATTATCCTTTGCGCTAGTGCCGGACCTATTCCTATTAGATTATCTAATTGCTCCAGAGGGGCGGTGTTTATCTCGACTCTATCTAGGGCCGAGATAAAGATAGGATAAATAAGTAAAATTAAAACTATAACCCAAAGAATTTTCATATTTATTCATTATAGCCCACACCCTTTAAATAAAAAATGCGCGCTGGGTTTTAATCAGCGCGCTTATCGGCTTAGGATGTTTCACCCTTCTCGGGGCAAACCGAGTGCCCGCGGCTAATCTCACCGCCTATTGTCTCCCGCGCTATCTTCGCGCGGATGCTGGCGTTAGCTCTTCCGGTTGACAATAGCGATTTCCAAAAGGCGGCGCAACTTGCCACTTGCGCATCTATACCCACTGGTCTGGGGGTCTCAGCGCGGCGTACGACACCTTTTTTTAGAAGAGCATTTCCCTTGCGCATAAGTTGCCCCAATGTTTCACCCGACGGGGCCTCATAGGGATGGCTCAGGCCAGATTCATCGGGTGCGGATTTTTTTCATCGGCACCTCCTTTCTTGGTTGGAGTTATTTTATTTTAAACTTATAAAAACTATTTTTCAAACAAAAAATCCCGGGTGAACGGGAGTTTAGATTAGTTGTTTGCGCATATGAAGCAGGCCGAGGTGCTCATAGGCTAAGCGAGTGGCCATTCTGCCTTTGGGGGTGCGTTCAAGCAGGCCACACTGCATTAAGTACGGCTCATAAATATCTAAAATTGTGTCTTCTTCTTCCATGGAAGCGGCCGCCAACGATTGGAGTCCAACGGGACCCCCTCCAAATTTTTCAATTAGAGCCCGCAGTATGCCCCTGTCGCTAGGATCTAGTCCGAGCGCATCTATCTCTAAAGAGTTTAATGCGTGGTCCGCTACCTCTTTTGTTATTAGGCTCGCATTTTTAACCTGGGCAAAATCCCGCACTCTTTTTAATAAACGGTTGGCAACGCGGGGGGTAAATCTTGAGCGCTCGGCTATAGAATTTATTGCCTCCGATTTCATTTGTATTTTTAAAAGATGTCCCGATCTCTCAATTATTTTTTTAATATCTTCTATATTGTAAAAATTAAGCTGAAAAGTAGCCCCAAAGCGGTTTCTTAAAGGGGCTGACAGCAGCCCGGGCTTTGTTGTCGCTCCAATTAGGGTAAATTTTGGCAACTTTAACTCCATAGTACGAGCCATGGGACCTTTTCCCAGAATAAGATTCAGTTTATATTCTTCAAGAGCAGGGTAAAGATATTCTTCTATGGTTTTATTAATTCTATGTATCTCATCTAAAAACAAAACATCTCCTTCATTTAAATTAGTTAAAATTGCAGCCAGGTCTCCTGCGCGCTCTAGCGCCGGCCCGGAGGTTATTTTTATTTCTTTGCCCATTTCTTTGGCAACCAGGTAAGCCAAGGTGGTTTTACCTAGTCCGGAATTGCCATAAAACAATAAATGGTCCGGACTCTGGTTTCTTTGCTGGGCGGCTGTTATAATGATGCGTATGTTGTCTTTAATTTTATCTTGGCCAATGTAATCGGGCCAAGAATCAGGCCTTAGAGCCGAGTCCAGCTCAATATCATTAATTTTTGGTTTGTCTTGTGAAGCGCTTGACATATGTTATCTAAGGTGATATAATATAGACCATTGAACGAGTACAGCTAATTATAGCAAATTTTTATACAAACAGATAAGCGGCTCTAGAGTTGGAGGTATTATTTGGATTTATCTCAGCTTTGGGTAATCTTGCTCCGGCTCGATTATTCCTCAGATAAATCTTTCTTTATGTCCCAGACATAAAAACACCTCCAACTCTAGAGCCGCTTTTAGTTTACTGCGGCGTATTATTATTTTCTTCTGTAGCCGTTTGATCTTCGTCTGTTTCAACAACCCTGGCCACTTCTTCTATGGTTGTGTCTCCGGAAATAACATCGATTAATCCGGATTGGTACATTGTTACCATCCCTTTTTTTATGGCAATCTCCCTAATAGAGGATACCGGAGGGTTGGTTAGTATAAATCTTTCTATGTCAGAATCAATTAGAAATGCCTCGAACAATCCCTTTCTACCCTTATATCCTGTAAAGTTACAGGCAGGGCATCCTCCCTCTTTTATTCTCATAATTCCTATTTTATTTAAATCGGGAATTTTTACTGACGAAGGCAAATTTTTAAGGCCGCTCTTAATTTCCGACAATTCTTTCGGAGTGGGCTTCGCGGGGATGGAACACTTTTGACAAACCTTTCTTACTAATCTTTGAGCCACAGCCATTTTTAAACCGGAAGCGATTGAAGAGACATCTACACCAAGGTCCACAAGCCTAGGGATGGTTCCTGCTGCGTCATTGGTGTGTAAAGTAGAAAGAACCAGGTGTCCTGTTAAGGAGGCCTGTAGGGCTATTTTAGAGGTTTCTAGGTCTCTAATTTCACCCACCAGGATAACGTCTGGGTCTTGTCTTACAATAGACCTCAAACCGTCTGAAAAATTATATCCTTTTTCTGGCGACACCTGCGTTTGAGAAACTCCCTTTAGGTGATACTCGATAGGGTCTTCAATTGTAATGATTTTAATTTCTGGGTTTTGTATTTTTTTTAAAAAAGCATAAAGGGTTGTAGTCTTTCCGGATCCCGTGGGGCCAGTAACGATTATCATTCCGTTTGGTTTTGTAATTTCTTTTTGAAATGTTTTATAAAGATCCTTTCTTAAACCCAGGTCGTCTAAAGAAATTAAACTTTTTGGATTTAAAATTCTCATCACAATTGACTCTCCATATTCTGCGGGTAAACTGGAGGTCCTTACTTCGATAAGGGTTTCTTTAACTTCAATTGTAAACCTGCCGTCTTGAGGCTTGTCGGTAATATTTAGTTTTAATTTAGAAAGAAGTTTTAATCGAGAAACCAGATGATGATATGTGCTGTGGTTAAAAAAAACAACATCCTGTAAGATGCCGTCTAGCCTTATTCTTACTCGCGCCTCTTCTTCTTGGGGTTCTATGTGTATGTCGGAAGCATCAAGAACTATTGCGCCATATAAAATTGCGTCTAGAAGTTCTGTTATATTTGTTACAATATATTCTTCAATCTTCTTTTTAAACCCCGCAATATCTTTTACTTGAGTATCTGTTTCTTCTATTATCTTTGGAGAAACGGCCACGCTTCCTAATAATTTTTTTGCTTCCTCCATTTTGTTTAAAGGTTAATTTTCCTAAATAATTTTATAATTTTTAACCCATCAGGCGACTTTATGTAATGTGTTTTTATAAATGTTTTCTGTTATAATATTCAGGTCGGCTCCGTCTTTCATAAGTTCGGAGGCTACCTGAAAAATTTCCGCTGTTACCTTAGTTTTAAAATTTTCGGTGTGTAAAACTATCCCGCACAGAAGACATAAGGCCAACTCTCTCTTTGCGGAATCCTTGTCAATATCTTTTATTAACCCGAAGACAATTTCTGGCAAGGAAAGCTTTTCTATTAGATTAATCTTACCAAATTTTTTATTTTCTGTCTGTGTTAGCGGAAGCTGATTATCTAAGGTGGTGGGAAGCGAGGTATCAATATTTAAAATCGGAGATTCTAATAAAAAACCAAAAGAGTTAAGCTCACTAGCTAATTCTCTTGAATAATCTTTTATGCCTATGGTTATAATAAGATCTGGTTTTGCCTCCGCAAAGTAAAATGAAATATTGTCTTTCTTTATATTACCACTTTCAAGTGTTAAGTGTATTTTAAGCGCATCATTATTTTTCTCGTAATAAACTTGTGATATTTGCGCAATATTATTTGGTATAGAAACAACAAAATTTTTAGGGTAAGAAATAAAATCCATAGATGGGGTTAAAAATTTAATGTTTTCGGGCAGGGCATCAGCAATTAAATTAACATTTTTGTTTAAATTCCTTAAAGTATAAAAAAGAGCCAGTGTTGAAACCATGGCCTCGGGCTCTTTGGCCGACACTAAATAAATATTTTTGGAATCTGAAATAATTTGTTTTGCTTCTTGCGTTTCCATGGGTTTTTGGCGATAATAATTTACGCGCGATATTTTAAAGTTAATATACCCTATAAAATTTTGTAATATAAGTCAACCCCGTTAGAAGTCTGGATAACTTGATAAAATCCTTAACAAAGTTAAATAATAAATAATAAAAAATATTAGAATTAAAAAGCAAAAATATCTTTGCTCAAGACTTCTAGCGGGTCAATGTTAATAAAAAACATTACAATTAATTCACGCCAAACCCAAAAGCTCGGAGAAAAGCTGGCGAAAGAAATTTTAGAATTACCCCTACAAAAAAGCGCGGTCATTTTAGGCTTGCAAGGAAATTTAGGCGGGGGGAAAACGACTTTTTTACAGGGTTTTGCCAAAGGCCTGGGAATTAAGGAAAAAATATTAAGCCCGACGTATGCCATAATGAAAAAATTTAAAATTCCAAAAATTCCATTGCATACAAAATGTCCGACCGCTCACTTTATATACAATGAGCGATTTTGTAATTTTTATCATTTCGATTGCTATAGGCTTAATGGAGGCAAGGATGTTTTGGAACTCGATTTTAAAAAAATAGTTACAGATTCTAAAAATATTGTAGCCATAGAATGGCCAGAAAAAATAAAGAGTGTCTTGCCCAAAAACACAATTAAAATAAGGTTTAAGGTTGTTGGTGAAAATAAGAGAAATATTACGACGTAATTGCTAAAAAACAACTTATAATAAATTTTAAACGGAGCCCAAATATGTTATTATAATCTATGGAAGACAAAAAAAGATTAATTATTATAGATTCAAATTCGTTGTTGCACCGCTCATTCCATGCTCTTCCTCCATTAACAACTAAATCTGGGCAAGAGACGGGAGCTGTCTACGGTTATTTATTAACGCTGTTTAAAGCTATAAACGACCTGAACCCAAATTACATTATTGCTTGCTTTGACACTAAGGCTCCAACCTTTAGACACGAAATGTTTAAGGATTATAAGGGACAAAGAGCGGCTACTCCTCAAGGGATTGTCTCGCAGATACCAATTGCAAAAGAAGTTTTGGATGCTTTAAAAATACCAGTCTTTGCAAGGGATGGCGTTGAGGCGGATGACTTAATAGCTACAATTTGCACTAAGGCAATAGAGCAAGAAAAAGACGTAGAAGTATATATTTTATCCGGAGACCTAGATAATCTCCAATTAGTAAATAAAAACGTAAAGGTTTATACTTTAGGAAAAGGAATAAAAGACACGATTATTTATGACGACGATAAGGTTAAGGAAAGGTTTGGGGTATTTCCTTCTCAAATGGCAGACCTTAAGGCGTTGATGGGAGATCAGTCTGATAATATACCCGGAGTTGAGGGCGTGGGAAAAAAAACAGCAGCCGAAATAATACAAAAATATGGCGACATAAAAAGCCTTTATGAAGAGCTTGCCACAGATACGGCCGTTTTAAAACCAAAGGTAAAAGAGACGTTGAAAAAAAACAAAGAAACCGCGATAATGTCTTTTAGGTTAGCTCAAATGAAAAAAGACGTTGATATAACAATTAATATTAAAGAGTACGCGTTTGGGGGGTTTGAACAAAGTAATGTGGAAAATATTTTTAGAAGACTAGACTTTAGCAGTCTAATGACCCGCATACGGACGTTGAAAAAGTAAAGTTTAATATATTAATCAATAAAACCTCTTCTTTTAAAAAAATAATTCTATGCCAAAACTTACTTTTAAAATTGCTCTTCCTATAATTTTAGTTGGTGTTTTTACAATTCTATCATTATCGGTTATAGAGCGCGGAAAACTCGATTCAAGTTTTTATATTATAATTTTGTTCCTAATTGTATATGTTTTTTTCTTTGGGCTAGCAATAGGGCAAAATATTGTTTTTCCAGTAAGAAAGCTATTAGATAAGGCAATTAAATTAAGTGAAGGCGATCTATCCAGCAGGGTTTATATAGAAACAAAGGACGAACTTTCGGAGCTGGCAGAAGCCTTTAATAAAATAGCGGAAGAGCTTGAAGCAAGCCGCTGCAAAGAGGGTGATATGGAAAAATCTATTGGAATCAAAGTTGTAGCAAGAACCAAAGATCTAGAAGAGACAATAACGGCGCTGGAGCAAAAAGTTAAAAACAGGACGATAGAATTAGAAAGGCTGATTAATGAGTCAAATAAATTAAAGGAAGATTTGAATGGCAAAAAAACGGAAACATCTCAACTAATAAAAGACCTAGATGGTGTAAAGAAAAAAATGACCGGGAGCAATAAAATAAAACAAGAAATTGTGGAAGAATAAAATATGCCAGAGTTGCCAGAAGTAGAG
>Ga0209541_10013653_pt1 | contig 12375 bp, 16 predicted proteins | sample RifCSPlowO2_01_FD_184027 | JGI IMG/M metagenome (GOLD analysis project Ga0209541, IMG submission 184027) | Groundwater microbial communities from Rifle, Colorado - Rifle CSP2_plank lowO2_0.1 (SPAdes) (version 2) | ecosystem: Environmental > Aquatic > Deep subsurface > Groundwater | place...
GTAGATGGTACCCGACGGCGTTACTATCTACCAAATACTAACTACTATCTACTTTACAACTTTCACAGTTATGAGCGAAGGAAAAGAAGTACGCAAGAAAGGCATGAGCGAGGTAAGGGAAATTATACGGAAGAAGGACATTGACCTGCCGCCGCTGCTCACGAGGAAAATAGAGCGCTACCTGAAAGAGGGAATTATAAAGAAAAAATATCTTGAGCAGGTAATTGACCAGGTTGCAAAAGAATACGATCTTGCCAAAGTCGAGCCAGGCGAGGGTGTTGGAGTACTGGCGGCGCAGTCAATCGGCGAGCCAGGAACACAGATGATGATGAGAACAAAGCACTACGCAGGAACCGCCATGGATGTTACGCGAGGATTGCCAAGGTTAATTGAGATTTTTGACGCAAGGCGAACTCCAAAGACGCCGATGATGACAATTTACCTTGAGCAAGACTTGAATAATCTTGAAAAGGCGGAGAAGCTTGCACACTCAATCAAGGAAACCAGGCTGAAGGATGTTGCAAAAAACACAGAAGTCAACTTCCTGAAATACGAGGTCATAATTGAACTGGACAAGCATGAGCTCACCAAGAGAGGAATAACCCCGAAGAAGCTTGAAGAAATCATCAAGGCAAAATTTGCAGAGCGCGCAAAAGTCCACGATGAGAAACTGGTTTTCAGGGCGCCAAAGAAAACAGCAGCCTCGATGCAGAAGCTGAAAGAAGAGGTTCAGGCAACCCATCTCTCCGGAGTAAAGGGAGTTTCATATGTCGTTATTCAAAAAGAAGGAAAGGACTATGTTCTTTACACAAAGGGGACAAATCTCAAGATGGTCTTTGATTTCAAGGGCATTGACAAAAAGCGCACAAAATCAAATGACATTATGGAGATTGAAAATATTTTCGGAATAGAAGCTGCAAGAAACGCGCTTGTTTACGAAACACTTGAAACTTTGAAAGAGGCAGGGCTTAAAGTTGACCCAAGGCACGTTACGCTTGTTGCAGACACAATGTGCGTTGACGGAATCATAAAAGCTATTGGCCGCCATGGTGTATCAGGAGACAAGGCATCTGTCCTTGCACGCGCTTCTTTCGAAGAAACAGTAAAGCACTTATTGAAAGCAGGGGCGTATGGTGAGGAAGACCGCCTGAAAGGGGTTGTTGAGAACATCATAGTCGGGCAGGTAATCGCACTTGGCACAGGAATTCCCGAATTAATAATTAAAGGGCAGCCAGGAAAGGCGGGGAAGTAAATTAAGGCATGGGGTATGAGGCGTGCGGCAACTAAAACCTCAAGCCTCAAACCCTAGCAAACTTTCACAGATAATATGGCAAAAAAAGAAATCGGAATTGATCTTGAAATAAGAAAGGCTATGAAAGCCAAGAAAATAGTATTTGGAAAAAAGCAGACCGAGAAGGCTCTCAAGCAGGGCAAGGCAAAGACAATCATCCTGTCAAAGGCCTGCTATTACAAAGATCTTGTGAACAGCTACGCAAAGCTCTCCGGCGCAGAAGTTGTGAATTATGACGGAGGCCCGTTCAAACTCGCGACAACCTGTGAAAGAAAGCACGCAGTGAATTCTATAACAATTTTGAAATGACCATAACATTAGACACTGACTCGTTAAGGTATATTGCAGCACTTGAGAAAGTCAGCGGAGCCCGTGTTGTTGACTGCATCTGTGAGGAAGACAAGATAACTTATGTCATTCAAAACGGCCAGCTCGGTGCGGCAATTGGAAAGGCAGGAGCAAATGTCAAAAAGCTGACAACCGCACTTGGCAAAAAAATACACCTTGTTGAACTGGACAGCGACCCGCTTAAATTCACGGCCAATTTAATTGGCGGCGAAATAAGGGTAAATGAAATGAACCTGAAGGAAATCCCGGCGCCTGAACAGCCGATTAAAAAAATAATTATTGAGACAAATACGCGGAACCGCGGGACAATTGTCGGAAAGGGCGGAAAAAACATTGAAATGATCAAGAATCTTTTGAAAAGGCACCACGGAATTGATGATGTTATTGTTAGATGATGGGATTGTGAGATAATGGGATGGTGAGAAACGTTTCCCAAAATCTCAAATTCCCATAATCTCAAAATCCTAACCAACTTTCAATGAAAACTAAATCTTCTGAAAAAATTGCCGGCGGTAAGCTAGTCCGCGTTGAACTGGATTTTGAAAGCAAAATAAATTCTGCGAAAATCACAGGCGATTTTTTTATGCACCCTGAAACTGTTATTGAGGATTTGGAAAAATCGCTGAAAGGGTTAAGCGCGGCTGCTGAGCAAATTGAAATAAAAAATAAATTGGACAAGATTATTTCTGAAAAAAATGCTACGCTTTACGGAGTTACAACAGATGATATTGCACGCGTTGCAAAAACTGCACTGGGAGTTAAGCAATGACTTCGTGGAGAATAATTCCGCTGCACACAACAAATGCCTACGAAGCAATGGGAATTGACGAGGCAGTTGCAGAAGCAGTTGGAAAGGGAATTTCAAAGCCGACAATTCGCTTCTGGAGATGGCAGCCATCAACTGTTTCAATCGGTTATTTCCAGAGCATGGAAGACGAAGTTGATGTGCAGAAATGCAAAGAGCAAAAAGTTGATGTTGTGCGCCGAATAACAGGAGGCGGCGCGGTGTATCACGATTACGAAGGCGAGCTGACTTATTCAGTAATCGCGCCAGAAGGAATACTTCCAAAGGGAATAACAGAAAGCTACCACGAGATTTGCGGCTGGATTGTGAAAAGCCTGAAACATATCGGAATAGAATCCGAGTTCAAGCCGATAAACGACATTATCGCAGGCGGCAAAAAAATTTCCGGGAATGCTCAAACAAGGAGGTTCGGGGTTGTTTTGCAGCACGGCACAATTTTGTATGACTTGGATGTGCGCAAAATGTTTTCTCTGTTAAAAGTTGGCACAGACAAAATTTCCGACAAAATGATTCAGGCAGTTGAAGACCGCGTAACAAGAGTTAAGAATTTTGGGGATATTACGCGCGAGCAAACTTACGATGCTCTTTTCAAAGGTTTCACAGACGGGAAAAAATTTGAGGTCGGAAAACTGACTGAAAACGAATTATCTCGCGCAAAGGAATTGGCGAAAACAAAGTATTCCACCAGAGAGTGGAATTTTATGAGATAATCACTTTGCCCCGAATTTTATATTTCATTGCTCACACTCTTTTTAATCAATCTTGAGCTCGCCCCAATTACAGGCAAGCAAATCCGGGCGCTGTGTGACCCCATGATTTGTGCGATTGTCATAATTAATACCAGCTTCGTTTCCTTTTTGTACCATCTCATCATATAACACCTTGATTTTGCCATCAAGTTCCTTGCAGCTTGGCGCTGGTTTTAGCTGCGCCAATTCCGCCTGTAACTCTCTAGCCGCCTTCAGACCCATATTAATATGGCCCTGCTCATGCCTTTTAAGAAATTTAAGGTATAAATCCCACATTTCTTGATCTTGGTCGGAGGCGGCGGCTTTATTTGCCCAATTAGGGAGAATGAGCGTGATATTAATTGTTACATTTGCCTTGGTAAGGATGCAGCCAGCGGCTGTATTTTTCTTGCGCCATATGACGCCGACATTTCCTCCGGCATAGGCAACCCCTTTGACAGACATATTAACATTTGGCACTTTTTGTTTTATTATAATTGGCCCATCTTTATTCATTGAATCACGAACTTCACTCAAATTTGAGCCAAAAACATCATAAGTTTCAATAAGATAGGCATTTTTAATCAATTCAACATTGCCGATCGGCGGATCACTGGCTGTTTCATCCGGCCATGTTTCCTCGGGTTCTCTGGTGAACGAACAAGAGGGTGGTTTTTTAACCTCTTCTGATGGCGACTCTGAGAACCCGATAGTCACCTCGTAAATTACTAAACCAACAAAAACTAACGCTGGAACACCTAAGACAATCAGTAATATTTTTCCGATTTTATTCATTTTTATGGTTCATGCCTTTGGGTCAAACTTCTTGTCGCTTTCAGGCAGCTTGTCATAAGCTTCCTGTATTCCTTTTGCAAGCCAGATATCATACTGTGTGAATTTGCTGCCCACATCATGGGTGACGGTCTCAACTTTTAAAACACGATAGCTGGTCAGATGAACATCCGGATGGTGGTATAGCTCGTTCGCAACGCGCGAAATATGATTGTGGATAAAACTCGCAGCGGTTGTGAATCCTGAAAAATGGAATTTTTTTGCCAGTTTTCCGCTGTCAACTGCCCAGCCGGGAAGATTTGCCAACTCTTCCTTGAATTCTTTGTCTGATAAAACCCCGTAATCTTCCATAAAAATTATTTCCCGCGCAAAGCTACTTTTTGGGCAAATTCCTCAAATTTCCGCGCAAAGCGGATGTCCTTTGCAGTTATATGGTTATTTTGTTCAGCAGTGGTAATTTCAATCTTAACAACTCCTTTTGAGATAAATTGAAAGGAAATATATTGCCTCAGATGAATAGCCAATGGCAAAACGCGTTCAGACAAAAATTTCAGCAGAATAGATTCAGAAGCAAACCCCATTCCCCTAAAATCGATTTGGCGGATAAGCAGCCTTCTTCCCAGCCGGAACTCAAAACTCCATTCGCGCAACTCCTCTAATGCTTCCCCAATGTCCTTTGTAGAAAGCGGCTTTAATGCCATAACCAACTATTTCTTCTCAATAGCCTTTAACAATTGGCCAGGGTTCTCTAAATACTTTATCAGCGCGTTCAAAAACCGCGCAGCATATGCGCCGTCCACAATCCTGTGGTCAAAAGTCAGCGAGAGAGGGAGCATTTTTCGTGCAACTATTTTTCCTTCGCGGACAACAGCTTTGTCCTGCATTTTTCCAAGGCCGAGAATTGCGCCTTCCGGGTAATTCAATATTGGTGTTCCGAAAACTGTGCCGATTGAGCCGTAGTTAGTTATTGTAAATGTTCCGCCGCGCAAATCTGCCAAGTCAACCTTGTGCACCTTTGCCTTTTCTGCAAAAACCGCGATTTCCTTTGCAATATCCTCAAGCGATTTCATTCCAGCGCCTTTTACAACTGGAACTACCAAGCCCTCGCCTGTATCAATCGCGATTCCGATGTTGTAATATAACTTGACTATTATTTCCTGAAATTCCATGTCCAGCGAGGAATTCACGTTTGGATATTCCTTAATCGCAGCGATCAACGCTTTCACAATGTAAGGAAGATAAGTGAGATGAATTCCCTTTTTCTGCGCAGCGGCTTTTGCTTTTTCGCGGACTTTTGATAATTCAGTTACATCCGCTTCGTCCATAACAGTAACAGGCGGCGCAGTGTAGAAAGACTCAACCATTTTATCCGCAACTGCTTTTCTCATGCCCTTGACTGGAATTCGTTCAAGATGCCCATACATATCGTATTTGTGGCGGATTGCAGGGGCGGTTGTTCGCTTTTCGCTGGTCGCTTTTCGCACATCGTCTTCAGTAATTCTTCCGCCTGCGCCTGTTCCCCTCACACGTGATAAATCAACATTCAACTGCTTTGCGAGAATTCGGACTGCAGGGGTTGCTTGAACATTAGAGCCAGCAGCTTGCAGCTGGCGGCTTGCAGCTAAGTGTTCTTGTGAAGGCGGGATAACAGTATTGCTGACTGGAGCTTCTCCGATTACAGACATGAATTTTTCTTCTTTTTGAGGGGTTTGGGGAACTTTTTCTTCTTTGCTGCCTGTCGCTTGTCGCTTGTCGCTTGTCGCGGCATATTTTTCTCCTTTGTCGCCAACTGCCATTAAAACCTGCCCAACTTTTACAGTGTCGCCCTGCTTAAAATTCAGTTTCAAAACAAATCCAGCGTAAGGCGATGGAATCTCAACAACTGCCTTGTCGGTTTCAATTTCAGCAATATTCTGGTGCTCTTCAATTTTGTCGCCTTCCTTGACAAGCCACTTGACTAGAACTCCTTCATGGATTCCTTCGCCGACATCTGGAAAGATAAACTCCTTTGCCATTTAAAAGATGATTATGAGTGGGCGTATATTACTTTAACTCAGTACTGCATTATCTTCCTTATCCCTTCTAAAACGCGGTCCGCATCCGGCCAGAAATATTTCTCCAGCTTTGGAAGCGGGGTAGGAACATCGTAAGCAGTTACTCTCATCGGCGGCGCTTTCAGGCTCAAAAAACATTTCTCAATTGCCAGAGCCATCAGCTCTGCGCCGAAACCCAAGGTTCGCGGAGCCTCATGGACAATCAAAACTCTTCCGGTTTTTGTGATTGAATTAACAAACGCATCAATATCCAGCGGCCAAAGAGTTCTCAAATCTATTAAATCTGCTGAAACCTGTGATTTGTCCAGCGCCTGCTCGCAGACCTGCCGCATTGCACCCCAGCAAATCACAGTCAAATCATTTCCCTCGCGCACAACAGAAGCCTTTCCAATTGGAATTGTATATGCTTCATCAGGGACTTCCTGCTTAAACGCGCGGTAAATTCTTTTTGGCTCCATGAAAACAATCGGGTCCTCTGTTTCGCGCAGCGCGGAAATTAAAAGCCCTTTTGCATCATAAGGAGTTGAAGGCACAACAACTTTCAGGCCAGGAGTGTGGATGTAATGCGTTTCAGGCGATTCAGAGTGGTGCTCCAATGCGCGGATTCCGCCGCCGTATGGGAAACGGAAAACAGCAGGGCATTTCAAAGCTCCTCGTGTGCGGTTCCTGAATCTTGTTGCGTGGTCAATTATCTGGTCAAGCGCAGGAATTGAAAAGCCATCAAACTGGAATTCACAAACCGGCTTCATTCCGCCTGCGGCTAAACCGACTGAAACTCCTGCAATTGCAAGTTCTGAAAGCGGCGAATCAAAAACCCTTTCGCGGCCGAATTTTTCATACAAATTGTCAGTGATTCTGAAAACTCCTCCGTCTCTGCCAACATCCTCGCCAAGAATAATAATTTTGTCATTCTTCTCCATTTCCTGCCTGAATGCATCGTTCAATGCCTGGGCGATTGTTTTAACGACCATATAGTTTGTGAAGTTGGTTAAGGGGCTCAGAGTTCAGGGGCACAGGGGCTCAGAATTTTATTACTCGTACTGAGCCCCTGATATCTGTGCCCCTGAGCCCCTTATTTTATTCTCCTCCTAAACTCTTCTTCCTCTTCAATTACATTCCACGGCTTTTTGCCCCACGCATACTGGAACATGTCAGTTGGTGCTGGCGGCTGGATTTTTTCACTGCGATGGACTGCTTCATTTACATTTTTCTTTGCAATCTCGTCTATTTTTGCCAAATCTGCCTCGGTTGCGATTTTTTCAGAAAGAATGTATTTTTTCAGTCGGAGAATCGGGTCTTTTGGCTTCCATCTTTCAACCTCTGCAGGGTCGCGGTATTTTTTCGCATCGTCCGCAGTTGTATGGTCAGAAATCCTGAAAGTATAAGCCTCAATCAAAACCGGCTTGCCTGCGCGCACTTTCTCAAGCGCCTCCTTAGTTGCCTTGTACATTGCAAAAACATCGTTGCCGTCAACTTTTATTCCCTCAATTCCCATTGCAATTGCCTTCTGCGCAAAAGTTTCTGCTGCAGTTTGATTTTTTACAGGAACTGAAATTGCCCACTGGTTATTCTGGCAGATTGCCAAAACCGGCGCTGGAATAACTCCTGCAAAATTCAGGCTCTCATAAAAGTCGCCCTTTGAAGTTGCACCGTCCCCGAAAAATATCACAACAGCACTTTTCTTTTTCTGCGCCTTCAGCGCCCATGCAAAACCAACAGAATAAGTCAGATGCCCGCTGACTGGAATTGCAACCGGCAGAACTTTGTCCTTAACCATGTCATTTCCGCGCTCGTCGCCGCCCCAGTACTGGATTATTTTCTCCATTGGCAGGCCGCGGGTAATCATAGCAGTATTTTCACGGAAAGCAGGGGCAATCCAATCCTCCTTGTCCATTGCCATTACACTGCCGACCTGCGCAGCTTCCTGGCCTTTTCCAGGAGCGAAAGTCAAAACTCGGCCTTCCCTCTGGAGCTTGAACAGCATTTCATCAAAAGTTCGGCTGGTCTGCATATGCTCGTACATCTTCAGAATCTGCTCGTTGGAAAGCTTCGGCATTAGCGCCTTGTCTGCTTTCCCGTTTTCGTCGAGTATCTGCAGCCACTTAATTTCGAATTTTGCAGCGATTGTTTCGGGCATAGACTATCACATTAAACTGAAAGAACGTTCTCCTTAAAGAAGAATTGAGATTATATAAAGGTTACGTCTTTGCAACACCTTTCACAAAAAGCTCGCCCGCCTTGTAACTCGAGCGCACAAAAGGCCCGCTTGCAACATACATAAATCCTATTTCTTTCCCTTTCTGTTCGTAGAATTTGAAAGTTTCAGGAGTCACATATTCTGAAACTTGAACATGCCAGTCGCTCGGCCGCAAATATTGGCCAAGAGTTACAATATCCGCTTTATTTGCGCGCAAATCCTTCATTGTTTCAATAATTTCTTCTGATTTTTCGCCGAAACCGACAATGATTGAGCTCTTTGTGTAAATTTCCGGATTCATTTCCTTAACAGTTCGCAAAACTTTCAAGCTCTGCTCGTAATTTGCGCGGCCGTCCCTGACAGTGCGCTGCAATCTTTTCACAGTTTCAATATTGTGCGCGATTACAGTCGGCTTAGCATCAACAATTGTTTTGATTAAATTTTCATCTCCCCTAAAATCCGGAATTAAAACCTCAACCAAAACTTCAGGCGCTTGTTTGTGCAATTCCTCAATGCATTTTGCAAAATGGCCTGCGCCCTGGTCTGGCAATTCATCGCGGTCAACAGAAGTTATCACAACATAATCAAGTCCCATTTCTTTCACAGATTCTGCTAAATTTCGCGGCTCGTTTGGATCTAAAGGTGTTCCTTTCGCAGCTGTTTTAACCGCGCAAAACCTGCATCCTCTTGTGCAAGTATCGCCCATAACCATAAAAGTCGCAGTTCCGCCGGACCAGCATTCACTCATGTTCGGGCAGTGAGCTTCCTGGCAGACGGTGTGCAGCTTTCGCTCAGAAATAGTTTGTTTTATTCCGGAAAAACTTCCAGTTGTTGGCGGCGCAATTTTGAGCCATTCTGGTTTTCCGAGATTTGAGACTGCCATAAAAATAAATTAAGCGGGCACGGTTTTATAGGTTTGGATTTAAATTTGCTCAAGAGGAATAAGTCTTTCAGGATATTTTTTAGCTTCTCGACTTCCCCTTTGTAACATTCGATAAAATTTCTTTGTCTTCTTAATATCTTCGTTGTTCACCATTTCAATATCAATTTAAATCTCGCCTTTCGCCCATTTCAGCATGTTTTCATAAGATTGCGTTCCGTACAAAACTTTTCCGGTTTTCTTGTTCACATACATCGGCACGAAACCGCGCTGCTCCTTGTCGTATTGCTCCATCATTGCCGCGTTCGCTGCGTTGTGCCATACCTCAATTCGCTCAACTTTTACCTTAAGCTCTTTTTCCAGGCGCTCGAGTATCGGCTCCATTTCCTTGCAGGGCATGCATTCTGTGCCGTAAAAGTCTATTAGGTGGGATTGTTCTGACATAGCGCTGAGAAATGAGATTTAAGATTTAAATAAGTTTTGCTTAAACTTTTTTTCGCTCTGCGTCAGAGTAATAACCCCTGATATGTGGCATGCAAAGCCCGCATTTTGTACCGCAAAGCGCGGTTTTCTGTATCTCATCCGGCGTTTGCGTTTTCAGCATTTCCGCGAGCTTTTCTTTCGGTATTTTGAAACAGATGCAATCGTATAAAACAGCCATATAATATTACAGGCTGCGAAGGATATTATATAACTTTGTTAATATGTCTGTAAGTTGTTGGTTATACTATCTACGAACTACCAACTACTAACTACAAACACACAACTTTCACAAACATCCCCCTGTAGCTCAATGGCAGAGCGGTCGGCTGTAGTTCGCCACGCACACTGTGTGTGCAGAAACCGACAGGTTATCGGTTCAACTCCGGTCGGGGGGACTTTGCCTCTGTAGCTCAGTGGTAGAGCGTCTGTTTTGTAAACAGAAGGTCGGGAGTTCAATCCTCCCCGGGGGCTTTTATTTATATTATACAAAACACATTACTCCCCATGGAATCACTGCGAAAGCAAAAACTTGACTCGCTTATTGCCTTAATTCAGGATGTTTTTGGCAATCAAAAAAGTTTTGACCTTTTAAAAATGCTCTCAAAATGCCTGCACACTATTTCGGATGAGGAAATCACTAAATTAAGGAATGAGCTGCGCGGAATCAAGACAGCGGGCCGCTCAAAAACTTCTGACAGCAAAATTGAGGGCGCATATAATTACACATACGACATTTTGCGCGTTGCGATTGTGCATGCGAACAATTACAAAACTGGCCGCCTGGCGATTATTGAGGAACACCAGCGCGCCCTCAAAGACCTGAATTGGAAAATAAACGGCTTTGGAAAATCGCGCCTTATGTGGCAAGAAAAGGCCTCAGAGGTGGACAAGATGCTTAGCGTTATAAAAGAAGGGCTGAAGCCTTTGGTGAATGAGCTTGCAGGAGTTAACAAAGAACTGCAGGGTGTTTTCTTTAAAGAACGGGCTGCACTTTATAAAAAATTACAGCAGGTGTCTGACCCGGAACAGAAAACAGGCATCAAGAAAGAAATTGGAGCTATTGATTCAAAAATTGGCGCCATGAAAACAAGGGCAGATAAGCTCAGAGACAAAATAGACGCCTTTACCAAGAAACGTGATGAATATGAGAATAGCCACGCATATAAGCAATTGCGTTTTGTGGAGAATGAAATTGCAAAACTGCAGTACGAAAAAGACAAGCACAGCCAGGCAATCCAAAAGCTCCGCGACGAAATCGGCGGCCGTTGAACAGGACAACCTTTAAATACGAATTTTTCATAACACGCATTGATATGAAAATTGAAAAAATACTTTTCGCTGCATTTTTGTTCTCTTTAATTAGTGTTGGCTTTGCCTTCGCAGCCGGCGGCGGTGGAGGCGGAGATAGTGGAGGCGGTGGAGGAGGAGGAGGGGCTGCAACAACAACTGCCAGCTTGGTTTCAGACAGTGAAATTACAAGATTCGTCCAGAAAGATACCACATATCAGGTCATTCTCGAAAACAATACTCAATATGATTTGAAAGTTACCGCAGCAGGGGACACTGGCATTTCTTTTGAAGCAGGTGGAAAATCACATACAGTAAGGCAGGAACTTTCCACAACTGTTGATTTTGACAAGGACGGAGCCGCAGATGCAAAAATAACAACAACTTATATTGAGGCTGGCCGCGGAACCGGATATTTGAAAATTGAGCGCATAAAAACCGCAGAGCGCACAATTGTCAAGCGGGAAGTTGTAAGGGATGTGGGAACAGCAACAGTTGTGAACAAGAGCGAGCTTGAATCGCGATTGAAGTGCGCAGACGGCTCAACAGTAAGAGACCGCGTCAAATGCAGGATTTCGCTTTCTGAAAAAGATTTGGACCGTGAATTAAAAATTAATTATTTGCCGGAGCAGTGCCGCGCAAAGGAGCGTGGCGAATTGCGAGATAAGTGCATCAGATTTTATCTTTCAATCCGCGACTGCTATGCGCCGTCTGAGTACTCTGACCGCGAGTTCTGCGCACGAAAGCTTTTGAAAGTTTCTGATTTGAAGCAGGAAAAGAACTTATGTGCTGCAATGAAAGGCACAGAGAAGGGAACCTGCGCAAACGAAACGCGCGAAAAAGTTTACTCAATGATTTATTTCAGGATGTACGAGCTTGAAGAGCGCGCTGAAGAGCTAGCAGAAGAGGGCAAGATATCAAAGGATGTTGCAGCGGACTTCATAGCAGAAATGGAGCTGAAAAAGCAGGCATTTGATACTGCAAAGAATTTCGGCGATCGAAAGAGAATTGTCGCGGATGCGCGCAATTTGTGGGCAAGATTTTTAAGGGATAATTTCAACAAGGAAGTCAGAAATGCGACAACAGGAGGAGACAATGGAGAGTAAATTAATTCTTGCGTTCATTTTAATCGGAGTAATAGTCATCGCAGGCTGCGCAGGCGAAAAAGCAGCAGACACGGGCACTGGAGAGCAGGATACTGGAACAACGCCAACTGGCGGGGAAGTTGATGTTGACACAAGCGATCCGCTGGCAGGAAGCGAAGGCGAACTGACTGAAGTTGAGAATATCTAAAAACGCGAGTTTTTGAAACGATTGAAAAGGTATTTAATTGAACTAGAAAATAATTAATGCGCGCCGATGTAGCTCAGTGGTAGAGCGCTAGACTCATATGCACGGCATTTGAGTGCTGATCCAACTCTGTTGGAAATGATTGCTAAGATATCTAGAGGTCGTGTGTTCGATCCACACCATCGGCACTCGCCCTATTGTTAAATTCTAAAGGGAGGTA
>Ga0209541_10013654_pt1 | contig 12372 bp, 10 predicted proteins | sample RifCSPlowO2_01_FD_184027 | JGI IMG/M metagenome (GOLD analysis project Ga0209541, IMG submission 184027) | Groundwater microbial communities from Rifle, Colorado - Rifle CSP2_plank lowO2_0.1 (SPAdes) (version 2) | ecosystem: Environmental > Aquatic > Deep subsurface > Groundwater | place...
CCGCATCGTGGCCGCCATGCCCACGAGAATCTCGTAGAACGTGATCGTCTTCAGCCAATTTTTGAATTTCTGCGGCATCACGTAGCCTTTGGCTTCTCCTCGTTTGGCCCGTTGAGCCTGTTCGGCCCGTTAATCCCGTTCAACCGGCACAACTGGCTAAACGGGCCTAACACTCGTCACCTCGGAAACAGATACGCCGCGATGGCCGTCACCAGAATGTTGCCCAGCGCGATCGGGAGCATCACCTTCCAGCCGAACCGCATGAGCTGGTCGTACCGCAGCCGTGGCAATGTCGCGCGCAGCCAGAAAAACAGAAACAGGAAGAAGTAGACCTTGGCCGCGAACCACACGACGTTCTCGACCCAGGCGAATTGCACGAATCCCATCCGCGCGAGCGCCGTGCCCGGGTAGGGCGCGTTCCAGCCGCCCAAAAACAACGCCGCGGCGATGCAGGAAACCAGGATCATGTTGGCGTATTCGGCGATGAAGAAGAAGGCGAACCGCATCCCGCTGTATTCGGTGAAGAAGCCGGCCACCAGCTCGCTTTCCGCCTCCGGAAGGTCGAACGGCACGCGGTTGGTTTCCGCCACCGCGGAGATCACGTAGACCACGAATGCCAGGAGCTGGGGGAACGGCGGCGCGAAGACGTACCAGTTCCAGAACCAGCCGGCCTGTGCCTGGGTGATTTTCACGAGGCTCAGCGAGCCGGCGAGCAGCAGCACGCCCACGATCGCCAGGCCGACGTTGAGCTCGTAGCTGATGACCTGCGCGGCCGACCGCAGCCCGCCGAGCAGCGAATACTTGCTGTTCGAAGCCCAGCCGCCGAGGATGACCCCGTAGGCGCCGATCGAGGTGAAGGCCAGGATGTACAGGATGCCGATGTTGATGTCGCTGATGATGAAGGGCTTGAACTGGATGCCGAACAGCTCGATTGTCGTGTCGGGTCCGAACGGCACGACTGCGAAGCCGATCAGCGCCGCCACCAATGCCAGAATGGGCGCGAGGCTGAACAGGAACCTGTTCGCACCGGCCGGGACGATGTCCTCCTTGAAAAAGAGCTTCAACCCGTCGGCAACCGGCTGCAGGATGCCGTAAGGCCCGACTTCCATCGGTCCCATCCGATCCTGCATCCAGCCGAGTACCTTGCGTTCGGCCAGGGTGAGGACCATGATCGTCAGCATGATCACACCCATCACGACGGTGATCTGGGCCAGGGAAAACGCCATTCTCAACGCCAGTTCAGCCATGTATTAGTCCCTCAAGTCTGAAAGTCATAAAGTCTGAACGTCGGGACTTTATGACATGATGACATTACGACTTTATAGACGCTCGATTCTTACCTTTGTTGACTTGCAATAGGGCACGCCAGTCTGTGGATCGGCAGTCACGCTCACCAGGCGGCGCAGATCCTGGTCGAAGTGTTCCGGAAACACGGCCAGCCCTTCCGGGATGCGGTCCAGCAGCTTGACCGTCGTCGTCATCTCGCCCTGCTGGTTTGACACACGGACACGGTTTCCATCGGTCAGCCCCAGCCTGCCGGCGTCCGCCGGATTGACGGCCAGCGAACCGGTGGATTGAATCTGCATCAGCCCCTTCGCACGCGTCGAATATTTTCCCGAATGGAACAGGCTCTGCGCCGATAGCAGCGTCAGTTCCCCCGCGCCCCGCGCCTCGCGCCCCGCGCCTGCGAGAGCGTACCGTGCCGTGAAGTCCGATCGGAAACCCTCCGTCAGGTATTTTGTCACGACGGCATCGTCCGGGCGCGGCGGCTTCGGTCCGGCGCCGAGCAGGCCGTGGCCTGGCAACAGGCTGCGGATCTCGTTGGTGATTTCCTTCGCGTCGCCGTACTCGAGCGGGGCGCCCATCAGCACGGACAGGGCGGAGAGAATTTCCCAGTCGGGCCGGCTCTCGCCCACCGGATCGATCGCGTGCCGCACCGGCTGCACGTGGCCTTCGGTGTTCGTGAAGGTGCCGTCCTTCTCGGCATAGGAGCAGGCGGGCAGCACCACATGCGCCAGTGCCGCCGTCTCGGTGAGAAACAGTTCCTGGCAAACAAGCAGGTCCAGTTTCCCCAGCGCCTCGTTCGCCCTGGCCGAGGGCGGCAGCGAGCCGGCCGGGTTCTCGCCGACCACGAACATGGCTTTGACCGTGCCAGTGCGGGCTTCGTCCAGTATCTCCATCAACGTCCGGCCTTGTGCCTGAGGCACTTCTTCCTTCCAGAGTTTCGCAAGACGCTGACGGGCCGCTGAGTCGCCGAGCTCGGCCGGGCCGGGGAGATATTCCGCCACGGCGCCCATCTCGATTGCGCCCTGGTCGTTGTTTTCTTCAGCCAGCGGGGCCACGCCGCAGCCGGCCAGGCCATGATGACCGGTCAGGAGGAGCAGATCGAGCAGCGTCGTCATGAGGCCGGAGCCGCCGGGCTGCCGCAGCACGCCCTGGCCGACGAGAATCACGGCGCGGGCCGACTTCCAAAAGGCACGGGCCGCCTCTTTCAACGCGGCGGACGTCGTGCCGGTCTGCTGTTCGATGGCCGTCCAGTCCAGCGCCTTCACGGCGTCGCCGACGGTTTTCACATAGGCGGGCGCGCGTTGCGTGAGCGGCTGGGCGACGAGTCCTTCCTCCACGACGGCCTTGATGAGCCCCAGCACGACGGCCTGGAAGCGGTCGGGATGAACGCCGAAGTGGTGGGCCGACAGATTGGCAATGTTGCTGATCGTCCCGACCGCCGGCTGCAGGGCTTCGACCGTGACCAGCGCCGCCCCGTGTTTCTTCACCGCTTCCTTGACCTTGAGGCCGGTGATCGGGTTGGCCTCGGTGATGTTCGTGCCGACGAGCAGCAGGGCCTCGGCGTTGACGATGTCCTCGAAGGTGACCGTCCACCGGTGGGTGCCCTGCACGCGGCGCAGCGCGCGGACGCCGTTGATGTGGCCGTAGCGGGCGCTGCTGTCGAGCTTGTTCGTGCCGACGGCGAGCCGCATGAATTTCTGGAACACGTAGAGGTCTTCGTTCGTGCAGCGGGACGCGATCAGGCCGGCGAAAGCCTGGGCTCCGTGGGCCATCTTCAATTGCATGGCCCGTTCGGCGACGTATTCGAGCGCATCTTCCCAGGTCGCCTCGACCAGTTTCCCGTCGCGCCGGATCAGCGGATGGGTCAGCCGGTCCTGGTGCGTGCTGACGTGGTAGCCGAAAAAGCCGCGGGCACAGAGGTCCCCGTTGTTGCGGCCGGCGCCCTGCGCGGACATGACCTCGATGAGGTCGTTGTCCTTGGCCTGGAGCGTGATCTGGCAGCCGTCGCCGCAGTAGGTGCAGGTCGTGTCGGCGCGCTTGAGCATCCAGGGACGGAACTCGTACATGGACAGCCGGCTCGTGATGGCGCCGACCGGGCAGATCTGCACGCATCCGCCGCAGAACTCGCAGTCCAGCGGATGGGAGCCGAAGTGCTTGATCTCCGTCATCGTGCCCCGGCCGGACGGCGCCAGCGCGTTCACGTCCATCACCTGGTCGCAGTAGCGCACGCAGCGCAGGCACTGCACGCAGCGGTTCATCTGCGTCTCGATCACCGGGCTGAAATATTCCTTCGGGAAGATCCGCTTGGTTTCGGCGAACCGGCTGGTGGTCGGCGTGTACTGGTGCGAAAAGTCCTGGAGGTCGCAGCGGCCGCCCTGGTCGCAGACGGGACAGTCCAGCGGGTGGTTGGCCAGGATGAATTCCAGGACGGATTTGTGCGCCTCGTTGACGACGGTCGTGGCGGTGCGGACGACCATGCCTTCGGTCACCGGCGTGCTGCAGGAGGTCTGGAGCTTCGGCACCTTTTCGATCTCCACCAGGCACATGCGGCAGTTGGCGTCCGGCGTGAGCTTGGGGTGATAGCAGAAATGCGGGATCATCACGCCCATCTGGCGTGCTGCTTCGATGACGAGCGTCCCCTTCGGGACCGTCACCTGGACCCCGTCGATCGTCAGCTTGACTGTTTCAACTGTTGTAGTGGCCATAAGTCAGTCGATAAAGTCTAAAAGTCTTTCAAGTCATAAAGTCTGAAATCCGAAAGTCGCTGGTCATGAGACTTGATGACTTTACGACTTTCGGACTTTCAAGACTCGTTAGTGCCTCGCATCCGCCATCGGAAGCTCTTTCTCCCGGGACGCCTCGGCTTCGCGAATCAACTCCTCGTACTCGTGGCGCCAATACTGCAGCGTGCTCATGATCGGCGCGACCTCGGCGTCGCCGAAGGCGCAGACCGTCCGCCCCGCGATGTTCTGGCACAACTCCTTCAGGGTTTCAAGGTCTTCCATCCGTCCGCGTTTGGCTAGGATGCGGCGGAGCGTCTGCGTGAGCCAGGAACTGCCTTCGCGGCACGGGCTGCACTTGCCGCAGGACTCGTGATAGAAAAATTCCATCAGACGGAGCGCGGCCCAGACCATGCTGGTGCCCTCCTCCATGACTGTGACGCCGCCGGAGCCGAGCATGGAACCGGCCGCGGCCACCGACTCGAAGTCCAGCTTCACGTCCAGGTGCTGCTCGGTCAGGAACGGCGCGGAGGCGCCGCCGGGGATGATGGCTTTGAGCTTCTTGTCGGAGCGCATCCCGCCTGCATGCTCAAAAATCAATTCGCGCAGCGTGATGCCCATCGGCACTTCATAGTTGCCGGGTTTCTTCACGTGACCGCTCACGCAGAAGATGCGCGTGCCCGTGCTCTTAGGCGGCGAGCCGATCGAAGCGAACCATTCGGCCCCGCGCGTCACGATATGCGGCAGGTTGGCCAGCGTTTCGACATTGTTCACGACGGTCGGCTTGTTATAGAGGCCGTGTGTCGCAGGGAACGGCGGCTTTACCCTCGGCAGGCCGCGTTTCCCCTCGAGCGATTCCAGCAGGGCCGTCTCCTCGCCGCAGATGTAGGCGCCGGCGCCGCGGTGGACGTGGATCTGGATATTCGCCCCGGAGCCCAGCACGCTTTTGCCCAGATAGCCGGCCTGCCGCGCCTCGGCGACGGCCTGGTCGAGAATCCGGGAGCCCAGCACGAACTCGCCGCGGATGTAAATGTAGGCTGTTTCCGCGCCGATCGCGTAACAGGCGATGGCCATGCCTTCCAATACCTGGTGGGGATCGCGCTCCATGAGCTGGCGGTCCTTGAAGGTGCCGGGCTCGCTCTCGTCCGCGTTGCAGCAGAGGTACTTCGGCCCTGTGTAGTCTTTGGGAAGAAAGTTCCACTTCACGCCGGTCGGAAATCCCGCTCCGCCGCGTCCGCGCAGGCCGGACTTTATGACCATCTGCGTGACATCCGCCGGCTGGACCCTGCCCAGGATTTTCTTGAGCGCCTGGTAGCCGCCGGTCTTCTCGTAGTCCTTGAGCGAACCGGTGTAGCCCGGCTGCGTCATGTTCTTGAGAAGTATTAGCTCGTGTTTAGGCATGGCTTTCAAGCTAAGAGCTTATGGCATATAGCCTATGGCAAGAAAAGTTCGGTCCGTCCGGGCCATAAGCCATACGCCATATGCTCCTATTTCTTCGCTCCGCTGGGCTCGGGCCACATGAAGGGACCGCTCTTGAGCGGGCATGCGCCCGTGTTTTTCAGGTCGGACAGAATCTGATCCACCTTCTGCTCCGTCAGCCGCTCGTAGTAGTCCTCGTTGATCTGCATCATCGGTCCGGTGCCACAGGCGCCGAGGCATTCCACCACGCTCAGCGTGAACAGCTTGTCCGGCGTCGTCTCGCCCGGCTTGATGCCCAGCTTGCTGTGGAACCAGCCGATGAGTTGGTCGGATCCCACCAGCGCGCACATGAGCGATTTGCAGACCTGGATGTGGAACTTGCCCACAGGTTTCAGGTTCAGCATCGTGTAGAAGGTGATCGTCTCGTACACCTGCGGCGGCGTCAGTTTGAGGATCTGCGCGATTTCCTTCATGGCCGCCTCGGTCACGTAGCCGTCCTCGCGCTGCGCCAGATAGAGCAGGGGCAGCAGCGCCGACCGGCGCACCGGATAGCGGCTTATAATGTCGTCAATTTCCTTCTGGTGCTTTTCCTTCAGCATGCTCAACTCAACTTGAGAGCGTATGGCGTATAGCTTATAGCTGATGGCAAGAAAGTTCCGGTTAGTCCGAGCCATAAGCCATTTGCCATATGCTCTTTGCTCACCGGTCGCACTCCCCCATGACAATATCGTACGTGCCGAAGATCGTGATGATGTCCGAGATCAAATAGCCCCGCGCCATGTGGTCGAAGGCGCCCATGTGGATGAACGAGGGCGCGCGAATCTTCAGCCTATAGGGACGTGGAGAGCCATCACTAATGATGAAGAAGCCCAGCTCGCCCTTCGGCGCTTCTGTCGCGCAGTAGGTCTCGCCCTTCGGCGGCTTGAAGCCCTGGGTGAAGATGATGAAATGGTGGATCAGGCTCTCCATGTCACGCATCACGTTCGCCTTGGGAGGCGGAATGATCTGGGGCGCGTCGGCGATGATCGGGCCCTGGGGCATCTGGGCGAGGCACTGCCGGATGATCCGCGCGCTTTGGCGCATCTCCTCCATACGGATCCAGTAGCGGTCGTAGGTGTCGCCGTTTTTCCCGACCGGCACTTCCCATTCCACCTTGTCGTAGGCGCCGTAGGGCTCCATCTTCCGCACGTCGTACTTGACGCCGGAGCCGCGCAGCGGCGGGCCGGTCAGCCCGAAGTTGATCGCGTCCTCCGCCGAGATGACTGCCACATTTTTGGTCCGGCCGATCCAGATCCGGTTGTTGGCGATCAGCGAATCGTACTCGTTGATGTGCGCCTGAAACGTGTCCAGAAATTCGTTCATCCGCCGGGCCAGGTCGGGCGTGAAGTCGCTGTCCACGCCGCCGATGCGGAAATAGTTGAGCGTCAGCCGCGCGCCGCAGAGCTTCTCGAACATGTCGAGCAGCACCTCGCGTTCGCGGAACGTCCAGAAGAAGACCGTCATCGCGCCGATGTCGAGCGCCTGCGTGCCGAGCCAGAAGAGATGCCCGATGATCCGCTGCATTTCGGCCACGACCGTGCGGATGTATTCGGCCCGCTCCGGCACGGCGAGGGTGAGCAGCTTTTCGACGGCGCGGACGTAGGCGTAGTTGTTCGTCATCGAGCAGACATAGTCGAGCCGGTCTGTGTGGGGGATGATCTGCATGTAGGCCAGCCCCTCGGACAGCTTTTCCACTCCGCGGTGCAGGTAGCCCAGGTCCGGCGTGGCCTTCACGACCCGCTCGCCGTCCAGTTCGAGGACGACCCGCAGCACGCCGTGCGTGCTCGGATGTTGCGGCCCCATGTTCAACAGCAGCTCTTCGGTCCGGCGCGTCGAGCCGGCTCCGACTTCGGCCCGGAACACCTGCTTCTCCGCTTCGGGCACCTCGTTGTCATTCGAGACCGCCGCCGTCTCGTCCATCTTGGGCAGGAAGGGGAAGCTGCTGCGCCAGCCCCTGCCTTCCGCGGGGAAATCCTTCCGCAGGGGGTAGCCCTCGTCGTAGTTTTCCGGCATGAGGATACGCCGCAGGTCGGGGTGCCCGCTGAATTTGATCCCCATGAGGTCGTATGTCTCGCGCTCCATGAACTCGGCGCCCTTCCAGACGCTGACGACGGAGGCGATCACCGGATGTTCCTCGGTCACGCGCGCCTTGATGCGCAGGCGGACGCCGTGCGGCAGCGACAGGACATGGTAGATGACTTCGAACCGCTCGGGGTCGTCCGGGTAATCGGCCGAGCAGACGTCGGTGATGTGGTCGAAAACCAGCCGCGGATCGTCGTGCAGGAAGCGCGCGATCTCCAGCATGTGCGCCGCCTTCACGCGCGCGGACAGGTCTCCGCGGTCTTTGTCCTGATGAACCGACAGGACGGCGTCGGGGAACTTGTCTTTCAGTATGTCCAGGACAGGGTGCATGTGTCCTATTCTAAAGAGCTAATGGCGTATGGCTTATGGTTTCGGAGCCGGGTTTCTCTGCTATAGGCTATATGCCATTCGCCATATGCTCTTACTTTACGAATACTTTTTCCCGCTGAATCTTTTCCTGCAGCTTCAACAGTCCGTCGAGCAGCGCCTCGGGGCGGGGCGGGCAGCCGGGCACGTACACGTCCACCGGTATGATCTGATCCACACCCTGCACGACGCTGTAGCTGTTGTAATGGTTCCCTGATGTCGCGCAGGAGCCCATCGAAATGACGTAGCGCGGCTCCGGCATCTGGTCGTAGATGCGGCGGATGACCTCGGCCATCTTCCGGGTCACGGTGCCGGCGACGATCATGAGGTCGGACTGCCGGGGCGAGGCCCGGAACACGCCGGCCCCGAAGCGGTCGATGTCGTAGCGCGACGACACGGCCGCGATCATCTCGATCGCGCAGCAGGCCAGTCCGAAGGTCATGGGCCACAGGGCCGATTTCCGCGACCAGTTCACCAGCGCGTCGAGGTTCGTCGTGATGATATTTGCTTCGAACTGCCGCTCCAGCATGCTCATAATTATCTCAAGAGCGTATGGCTTATGGCGTATGGCTTATGGTTCGGAGAAAGCCAGGCTCCTCCGGATATTAGCCATATGCTATACGCCATTAGCTCTTTTCCGTTCAGTCCCACTCGAGTGCCCCCTTTCGCCACGCGTACCAAAAACCCACCAGCAGAATCGCGATGAACACGATCATCTCCACCAGGCCGGCGAGTCCCAGCTTGCGGAAATCCACAGCCCAGGGGTAGAGGAACACGAACTCGATGTCGAAGATCACGAACAGCATCGCGATGATGTAGTAGCGCATCGGGAACTGCACGCGCGCGTCCTGGAACAGCGGGCTGCCGCTTTCGTAGGTCTTGAGCTTGGCCTGGTAGGGATGGCTCGGGCGCACCACCCAGCCCAGGAGCAACGACACCACGCCGAAGGCCAGCGCGACCAGAATGAAGATCAGGATCGGAATGTAATTCAGCGGGACCGATTCGTTGCCCATAGCGTCAGTCTCTCAAGTCATAAGGTCATAAAGTCGTAAAGTCTCGATCATTGACATGATGACCTTAAGACTTTCCGACTTTCGACTGGCTCGGCGTCAGTACCGAGCCGAAAAATGGCTTGAACTTCAGCCCATCCAGTGCCGGTTCGGGAATCCCCTTGTGCTGAATCAGAATCTTGAACGTGCGGCCCATGCCGTCCGGCCGCAGCAATTGGATCGCGGATTGTAATTCCGGCGATTCGGGGTCCAGGGAGGCCAGCATCTGTTCGGCGCCCAGACCCATCAGGAAGCTCGTCTGGTTCGTAAAGCCGGTCACGCTTAACCCGGCTTCCTCTCCGGCGGCCGCGAGCGTCGTGAAATCCACGTGCGCTGTCATATCCTGAAGCCCGACCCGCGCGTAGGGGTCTTCGGACGCCTGGTGCCGGGTGTAGCAGAGGAGTGTTCCGCGCTTCCGATCCGGGCCGTACAGATCCTGCGCCGTATGGCCGTAATCGATCGTGAGGGCGACTCCGCGCCCCAGGGCGCGCGCCACTTCGCGCATCCACGAGATCGCCCGGAGATTGATTTCCGTCGTGTAGCCGTCCGGCAGCGTGATACCCATCGCGGCCAGGCGTGCGAGATATTGCGCCAATGCCGGCGTCGAGAGAGGGCCGGTCTGCTCCACGAACCGGCCGTCGGCATAGGCCACATGGAGTTCCTTCGGCTCTCCATCCAGAATCTTGATGCGGTGCACGGGGAAGGCGTCCACCAGCTCGTTCGAAAGCATCGTGCCGGTGATGGCGCCGTCGCGCAGGTCCGCCAATCCGTTCAGCCACGAGACGCGGTGCGTGCCCAGCCAGGGAGCCAGCTGCTCGCGCTGCGCTGCGACCATGGCCGGACTGCGCTCAATCAGGATGTAGCGCAGGCGGGCCGCCAGCGAGGGGTTGTGACGGTCGCAGGCTGTCAGAAGATCGCGCGCCAGCAGGCCTTTGCCTGGTCCCATCTCGACGATGGTGAAGGGGTCGGGATGGCCCAGCCGATCGTCTATCTGGCCGATCTGCCGTGCCAGGGCTCCTGCAAGGAGGGGATGGACGTCGAAGCTGGTGTAATAATCGCCCTTTGGGCCGATTCGTTCCCGCGGGTCCGCGGTGCGCGTATAGTAGCCGAACTCCGGATGGTAGAGCGCGAGTTCCATAAAGCGCTCGAAGGTGATCGGGCCGGACGATTGGATTGCTGCACGGATCGCAGAGACAGTACCGGGGTGGCCGATTGGCGTGCAATCAGCCTTTTGTGCGGTGCTGGACATAGTTCTTTCGGCCTACGAAAAGAGGGCTTAACTTATCTTCTGCCGTCTCGGCAAGTCAAGCCAAAAGACCTTGAAAAGATGAGGAGTTTACGGAATGCCAGGAATGAGGTAAAGTAAATGCCGCAGACTTGTTCGTAGCCCTAAGAACCAAGGAGTCGACTGGTGGAAAAGAATCTGCTTGAAAAAACAACCGACCCCTTGCCGCACCGGCTGGCATCGGCTTTGAGCAAGGTCAGCGTCTCGCTCAAGCGCCGCCTCTGGCGCGATGCGTCAGCCCGCCTCATCAGCCCTTTGCAAGCCCAGATTCTGGCCTTTTTGCGGCAGCGGTCCACGCACGGCGCGACGGTGACGGATATCACCAGGATGCTCGGGGTTAGCATGCCCACGGCGTCCGATGTCATCGCCGTACTGACCAGGCGGGGTCTGCTGCGGAAGTTCCGAACCGAAAACGACGGGCGGGTTTTCAACGTCATGCTGACCGTGCGTGGCCGTCGGCGCGCCGAGCAGGTCATGGGCTGGCCTGACTTTCTGCTCTGGGCCGCCGAACTGCTGCCGGTTGAAGAACAGGAAAGCCTGCTCCGCACGCTCGTCAAGCTGATCAAGTCCATCCAGGATCGGGGCGAGATTCCTGTCGCCAGAATGTGCGTCACCTGTTCCCACTTCCGGCCCTATATTCATGCGGAATCGCAACGGCCTCACCACTGCGCACTGGTGGACGCGCCCTTCGGCGACAAGCTGCTCCGCGTTGACTGCAACGAGCATGTGCCCGCTACGCAGGAGCAGCAGGAGCAGCAGTGGCAGGCGTTCCAGAACCGCACGCCGATTGCGGCGTCGAACGGCCAGTCGGGCTGACCGGGTTTCCAGGGGATATCATCCTCGACTCTTCCTCGTCTTCTGCCGGACACCATAATTGTCTTGAAGAAACCGGCACAGCTGGCATAGGGTACCGCCTGCCGTGCCGGTTGTCGTCAGGCTGCCATGCCGCCGCGCCCGCTCATTCACAAGAAAGGAACGTCATGCACGCAATCATCATCGGTCTCATGGTTTTTCTCTGTTTCGGCATCTCCGAGGCATCGGCGGCCCCGTCCGATCCGGTCACCGACGATCAGAAAACGCTTTATGCCCTGGGCGTTGCGATCAGCCAGTCGCTCGGCACGTTCAGCCTCAGCGAATCCGAGCTGGAATTTGTGAAGGCCGGCCTGGCGGATGGCGTGTTCAGCCGGAAGTCCAAGGTGGATGTCCAGGCCTTCATGCCGAAGGTACAGAAACTCCAGAAGGCGCGGGCCGGCGTGATGGCGGACAAAGAGATGAAGGCCGGGGAGGCGTTCCTGGCGAAGGCGGCTTCGGAGAAGGGCGCGACCAAAACCGCGTCCGGCATCGTGATCCTGGTCTTGAAAGAGGGCAAGGGCGCCTCGCCCAAGGAAACGGATACGGTCAAGGTGCATTATCACGGCACGCTGACCGACGGCACGGTCTTCGACAGCTCGGTGCAGCGGGGCGAGCCGGCGACGTTCCCGCTGGCGCAGGTCATTCCGTGCTGGACCGAGGGGGCGCAGCACATCAAGGTCGGCGGCAAGAGCCGCCTGGTCTGCCCGGCCGCTCTCGCCTACGGCGACCGCGGCGCGCCGCCGAAGATCAAGCCGGGCGCCACGCTGGTCTTCGAGGTTGAATTGCTCGATATCGTCAAGAAGTAGGAGCGTCACCGGTGAGCTGCCGGCGTGAACAGGGGCACGACCGGCTGACGGGAGGAGCATGAGCACGGCGGCGTCGGGCCGCACCACCACGAATATTCCGCAGCGCATGGACCGCCTGCCCTGGTCGCGCTGGCACAGGCTGGTCGTCATCGCGCTGGGTGTGACCTGGGTCCTCGACGGCCTCGAAGTCACCATCGTGGGCGCGCTCGGCGCCGTCCTCACGCACAGCACCACGCTCAACTTCACTCCGTCCGAAGTGGGGCTGACGGCCTCCGCCTACCTGGCCGGGTCCGTGCTGGGCGCGCTCGTCTTCTCCTACCTGACCGACCGCCAGGGCCGCAAAAAATGGTTCCTCATCACGCTCTTTCTGTACCTGAGCGCCACCGTGTTGACGGCGTTTTCATGGGACCTCTGGAGCTTCGTCGCCTTCCGGTTTCTTGCCGGCGCCGGTATCGGCGGAGAGTACG
>Ga0209541_10013655_pt1 | contig 12372 bp, 11 predicted proteins | sample RifCSPlowO2_01_FD_184027 | JGI IMG/M metagenome (GOLD analysis project Ga0209541, IMG submission 184027) | Groundwater microbial communities from Rifle, Colorado - Rifle CSP2_plank lowO2_0.1 (SPAdes) (version 2) | ecosystem: Environmental > Aquatic > Deep subsurface > Groundwater | place...
AGACGACAATTGGACGCATTATTTTTAACATGCAATTGCCTCAACAACTACAATTTCTCAATCGGGAAGTCAAAGCTATTGACTTAAAAATGATCATAGTCAAAGCCCTAAAAATCTATCAAAACGACTATTCAAAAGTAGGGAGTTTGATTGATCATATTAAGGAAATAGGTTTTTGGGCGGCAACCATTTCTGGAGGAGTTTCAATATCAACATTTGATTGTACTATCATTGATAAAAAAACCGCATTGATCAAACAAGCAGAAGAAAAAATTACCATAATTGAAAATAATTATTTTAAAGGATTGCTCACAGAAGAAGAAAAGAAAAGGACTTCAAATAATGTATGGATTGATATTTCTGAAGATCTTGCTGATCAAACATGGAATGCAATGGATGAAGAAAATCCAGTAAAAATCATTATTAAATCAGGAGGCGCACGAGCATCAAGAGAACAATTACGTCAACTATCCGCAATGAAAGGGTTGGTCATTGATCCTACAGGAAAAATTATTGAGGTTCCTACAAAATCAAATTATAGAGAGGGATTATCTATTTTTGAATATGTCATCAGCGCTCGAGGAGCGCGTAAAGGATTGACTGATTCGGCGCTTAAAACCGCTGACGCCGGATATCTTACAAGACGATTAGTTGATGTCTCACATGATATGATAGTTCGAGAAGATGATTGTGGTACTACTGAAGGATTAGTCATTCAAAAAAGTCAAGACCGCGGTGAAAAATTTTTAGAACGTATAGCCGGACGATACACTGTAAAAAATATTCTCTCTGATGATAAAAAAACAATTCTCATAAAATCTGATGAGTGTATTGATGATGAAAAAATTATACTATTGCAAAAAATCCACCTCAATAAAGTAACCGTGAGAAGCCCACTCTATTGTCAAACTAAATATGGTGTATGTAGAAAATGCTATGGTATTGATCTTGCCAATAATCAATTAGTTGAGATTGGTACTCCTGTAGGTGTAGTTGCGGCACAGTCAATCGGCGAACCAGGAACACAACTCACTATGCGTGTACGACATTTTGGAGGTATTGTGATTGCAGACGTAACACAAGGACTCCCTCGTGTTGAAGAATTATTTGAAGCACGCACTCCAAAGATCGTTTCTCCCATATCAGATATAGCGGGAAAAGTGAGCATACAAGAAGATACTGCAAAAGAAGTGTTTAATATCAATATCAAATCTATTGGAGTTAAAAACGATGAAGAGAGAAATTTTGTAGTACCTTCTAATAGAAAATTAAAGTTGACAGATGGACAACTGATCCATGCTGGACAATCACTTTCGGAAGGATATCTGGATATCAAAGAAATTTTAGCTATAAAGGGCTTAAGAGAAGGTCAAATTTATCTTCTGAACGAAATTCAACAGGTATACGAATCACAAGGAATAATGATACACGATAAGCATTTTGAAGTCATTATTCGTAAAATGAGCGATAAAGTGATCGTCGAAAATGAAGGAGATACTTCTTTCATAGTAGGAGAAGTCGTTTCAAAATTCAGATTTCAAGAAGAAAATAAGAAAGCATTATCACAGGGTGGACGACCAGCATCAGGAACTGTCTCTATTCTGGGAGTTACGCGTGCCGCAATACATTCTGATTCATGGTTATCCTCAGCTTCATTTCAAGGAACCACTACTGCACTTATGCAAGCATCCTTAAAAGGTCAAGTTGATGAGATGTACGGATTGAAAGAAAATGTTATAATTGGCAGACTTATACCGGTAACAGATACATTATTGAGAAAATATTATCCAAAATATTACGACATTTCTCCTGAAGAAATAACAAATAAAATAGAATAAAAACATACACTATGTCAACTATCAATCAATTGATTAAAAAAGGGAGAAAAAAGAAAATAACCAAAAAAAAAGCGGTTGCATTGAAAACCGTTTTAAACTCAATCGGACGAACACGGAGTGATATATCTGGACCTTTTAAAAGAGGAGTATGTATGGTAGTGCGCACTATGACTCCTAAAAAGCCAAATTCGGCATTACGTAAAATTGCCCGTGTAAAACTATCTAATGGTATGGAAGTGACTGCATACATACCAGGTATTGGGCATGAATTATCAGAACATTCAATCGTATTAATAAGAGGTGGAAGAGTAAAAGATCTTCCCGGTGTAAAATATCATGTCGTACGCGCAGTATATGATAGCACTGGAGTTGCTACACGCAAAACATCTCGTTCTAAATACGGAACAAAAACAAAATAAATATGCCAAGAAGACCATATAAAAAAAGAAATGTAAAACCAGATATTATCTATTCAAGTTATGAAGTTGCAAAATTGATCACGTATGTGATGAAGGACGGTAAGAAAAGTGTCGCAGAACATATCATATACACAATAATAGAAACAATGAAAAAAAATAAATTAAATCCCCTTGAAGTGATTCATAAAGCTATAGAAAACACAGCCCCTCAATTTGAAGTAAAACCAAAAAGGGTTGGAGGTGCTTCATATTTGGTTCCAATTGAAACACGATCTTCACGAAAAATTTTTCTTGCATTTAACTGGATCATTAAAGCGGCATATAATCGTTCATCAAAAGAGTACAGAACGTTTGATAAAAAACTATATGCTGAATTAATGGACGCATACCAAGGACAGGGAGAAGCAATAAATAAAAGAAAACAGGTTGAGAAATTAGCTGAAGCAAACAGAGCATTTGCTCATTTTAAGTGGTAACTCTTCATAAGAAATATTCTAAAAATGGCACAACAACAAAGTATTACTAAAAATCGTAATGTAACAAGTGATAAAATTCGCAATATCGGGGTGATAGCTCACATTGATGCCGGAAAAACAACCACAACTGAACGACTCCTTTTTTATACGGGACGAACATATAAGATAGGGGATATTGATGAAGGAACTACTCAGATGGACTGGATGCCTCAAGAAAGAGAACGGGGAATTACCATAGTCTCTGCGGCAACTACGACTTTTTGGAAGGATACGCGCATTAATATTATTGATACTCCAGGTCATGTAGATTTTACTGCTGAAGTAGAACGCTCACTACGCGTACTTGATGGAGGTGTTGTTGTGTTTGACGCTGAGGAAGGAGTACAAAGTCAGTCAGAAACTGTTTGGCGACAAGCAGATAAATATAACGTTCCTCGTATCTGTTTTGTCAATAAAATGGATAAGATCGGAGCGCATTTTGAAAAAACTATAGACGAGATTAAAAACCGTTTGGGCGCAAAACCAGCAGTCATGGTATTTCCTATTGGAAAAGAACAAAGTTTTGTAGGAGTTGTTGACCTTTTGACTCAAAAAACATTCATCTGGGGTGATGACCCGAGCGGAGTCAAATATAAAGTTCAAGACACTATTCCAGATGATATAAAGGATGCAGTTTTCCGAGCACGGAATACATTGATTGAAACCATTTGCGAACAAGATGACAGACTTTTGGATACCTATCTGAAAGGTGAACACATCGCAGTTGAAGATATTAAATCAGCTCTTCGTAAAGCAACTATCGCATATACATTGGTTCCTATCTATTGCGGATCGTCTCTTCGCAACAAAGGAGTTCAATTGATACTTGATGCAATTGTAGATTACCTTCCCTCACCTGCTGATTTGAAAGAAATTAAAGGAATTGATCCAATAACTAAAGAAGAAATAACAAGAAAATTAGTTAATGAAGAAAAATTTTCAGCTCTTGCATTCAAAATTCAACTTGACCCTCACGTTGGAAAAATTACCTATACTCGTATATATTCAGGCACTCTTGAATCTGGGTCATATGTTTATAACGCATTAAAAAGAGTAAAGGAACGAGTATCGCGTATATTACTTATGCATGCAAATAATAGAGAAGAGATAGATAAAGCATACGCGGGAGAAATAGTCGCGTTAGTCGGACCAAAAGACACAAAAACAGGAAATACCCTGTGCGACGAACAAGAGAGGATTATTCTTGAGGAGATTACCTTTCCCGAACCAGTTATATCTTTGGCAGTTGAGCCAAAGACAAAAGCAGATCAGGAGAAAATGTCACACAGCTTACAAAGACTTTCTGAAGAAGATCCTACCTTCAAGGTGAAAGTTGATCAGGAAACGGGACAAACTATCATGTCGGGTATGGGAGAATTGCATCTTGAGATATTAGTTGATAGGATGCGCCGTGAAATGGGTATGAATGTGAATGTCGGAAAACCTCAAGTTGCATATAAAGAAACAATACAACATGCCTCAGGAGGAGAAGGAAAATATATCAAACAAACCGGTGGACACGGACAATATGGTCATTGCATCATCACTCTTGAACCACTCGGGAGGGGAGAAGGGTTTAAATTTGTCAATAAGATTAAAGGAGCGGCTATCCCTAACGAATTTATTCCTTCCGTTGAAAAAGGAGTCAAAGAAGCTGTTGATAAAGGATTGCTTTTGGGGTATCCTGTCGTTGACGTACAGATTACTTTACACGATGGTACGTATCATGACGTTGATTCTTCAGATATAGCTTTTAAGATAGCAGGATCTATGGCTTTTCAAGATGCGGCAAAAAAAGCATCCCTCACACTTTTGGAACCTATCATGAAACTTGAAGTAGTAGTGCCTGAAGAATTTATGGGTGTTTCAATTGGCGATTTATCCAGTAAACGCGGTAAAATACTAGGAACTGACAAACGCAATAATGTAGTCATAATCAAAGCATATACTCCACTTGCTGAAATGTCAGGATATGCGACACAAATTCGTTCATTGACTCAAGGTCGTGGATTCTTCTACATGGAGCCTTCACACTACGAAGAAGTCCCTAAAAACATTGTCCAAAAAATGCTTGAAGCAAGAGTTTAATATGTTTGAAAAAAAAGCTTTTTTTGCTTTTAAACAATTAGCATCACATGCTGTAGGGTATGAGAATGAAGATCAACACGATAGACATAAAATAAAAGAAAAAGATTGCTCAACAAGTGTTTATTATGAAAAAGGACTGTGGAAATATCACGACAATTATTTTGGCGGAGAGCCGTACGGCGGAAGAGAAGTAATATTCTACGACAATCAGCCTGTTCATATAATAGTTTATTACGGATGGGTGAATAAAAATGAGGATGCTGATTTGATCTATGGTTTTCTGCGAAAGGCGCTTCAAATCAATACTGATCCTTCGTACCCAAGAGGACCAAAAAAATATAAAGAGGGTAAATTTATGTATAAAAATAAACAGAGGGGAGACATAATTTGTTTTTCAGGAAAAGAAGTGATTTATCAAAACAAAAAACAAATATATGAGGCTATATATGCTGGAGGTTTAGTTGATCAATTAAAATTGTGAGTCCACAGGGACTCGAACCCTGAACCCACTCCTTAAAAGGGAGTTGCTCTACCAGTTGAGCTATGGACCCATCGGATACAGCATGTATTTTAGCAAAAAAAAAGTAAAATTGCACAGGTGAAAAAAAGCGTATCCTGTTGAAAATAATTATATCTAAAGGTATTCTGAAATCAATGAGACGATCACCAGATAATACATCAGGAGTGAATTATGATATTGCTGATCCTGCAAAAATTTTTGCTCAAAAAAGCGCGCTCGAAACTAAAAATAACCTATCAAAAAACTATAAAGAAATTACAGAAAGCCGTGGAGAATCCTCTTATGTATTTGATATGGGTACTCACTACATCTCCTTTGTACAAGAAGGGCTGGGAAGTAAAAATCTCATCGCAGACGAAATGTATCTCCTCACTGGAAAAAACTACTATAGTCAAATTGCACAAGATGCCGTAGCTTCCATAATAAATGATCTCATTACCAGTGGAGCACAACCATTAGTACTCAATGCTTATTGGAGTATGCACCATTATAAATGGTTGAGAGATCAAAAGAGGACGCAACATCTTATAATCGGTTGGCAGAAAGCATGTAATAAAGCTGGAGTCGTATGGGGAGGAGGAGAGATGCAATCTCTATCAGGGATTATAAAAACAGGAAAAATAGAGCTTGCAGGTTCTGCAATAGGCGTTATCACGCCTAAAAAACGTCTCACCACAGGTAAAAAACTCCGTTCAGGGGATTGCATTATTTTATTGGCAAGCTCAGGTATTCATACCAATGCTCTGACCCGAGCAAGAAAAATCGCGTACAACCTGACTTCAGGATTACTTACTCTTGTAGATGGAAACACATTTGGATCTCTTCTCCTAAAACCTAGTTATATTTATTCAAAATTAGTACAAGATCTCTTTGAGCACAACATAGATATTCATTATATGATACATATTACCGGTCATGGATGGAGAAAATTGATGAGAGCGAGAGAAAATTTTACGTATAGAATCAATACAATTCCTCCTATACCTTCCGAGATTGCGTTTATTCAAGAGAAGACGAAAATGAGTCATGAGGAAATGTATTCAACGTTTAATATGGGAGCGGGATTTGCAATTTTCATTCCGGAAAAAGAGGTGGCAAAAGTCATACTCCTCTCCAAAAAACACTCCATTCAAGCATATGATGCAGGAATAGTTGAAAGAGGTAAAAAAAGAATAATTATTGAAAAGAAAGATATTGTCTTCACAGAAGACTCCTTGCGTTTAAGAATATAAAAAGAGAATCGTATATAATAAAATGTATACCCATCGTAGTTCAGTTTGCAAAGCAAAATGAACGTACGAAGGGTTATGCCGCTTACAGATGAAGTAAGTTGTTACAATTTCATCTGAAAGCGGTATATGAGTTTCATTTCAAATAAAAGATTCTTAAATAATATTATAATTTTGTCTTTAATAGGTATTTTAATTATTTCTCTTAAAAATTATGCATTTTCAAAAAATACAGATACTATTAAAATCACTTCTTTTTATCCTTCGCCTACCCTTTCAAATAGAGAATTAACTGACCCATACGTCCCCTGTATAAACCGTTATATGAGTTTTGATACAAAAAATACATGGAGATATAAAATAACGACATTTTTTCATGATGACAATCAGGATAAACAATCCTCTGAATTTTTTACTACTAAGATTATTCAGACAACACCAAGCTCACTTCTTTTTGAGTCTCGCTATGATGCAAAAAAAGAAACGGTAAAAACTCTTGTGCAATGTAAAAAAAGCGGAATATACGGTAGTCCTTTTCCGATCTTTATGACAACAGATGTGAATTTAATGAATGCTATAGATTATGCTCAATTCAATCAATCAATACGTCTCTTTCCTCCGAATAAAGAACTAAAAAAAGGAGAAACATGGCAGACTACGATCAATCTTGATCATTTACTTTCTCCTCCTATTCCATTATCGCCAGTCTTATATAATACAGTGATCAACAATCAAGTAAATTCTTTTTCATATCGTACAAATGTACCTACCACACAAATACGGACAGATGTCGTATTTTCCGATGAAATGCTGAAAAATTTGAATGATATGACCGACAATCTCTATACCATGTCTTTCGCAGAAGGAATTGGAATAATTAATTTTAACATGAATATAAATATTGATGAAATCGGCATTTATAAAACTACAGTTCAGCTGATAGATTTTAATTAACCAACACCCGTATGTTATTCTATTTTCTAAAAAGTTTAACCAACGTTCGAATGAGTTGAATACGGTCTTTTTTATTTTTTATAATATGAATAAGATGCGGAGATACTGAAAGCATAATAATACCTATGACAATAGGAAAAAGATATGTATCAACATCAGGGATAAGATTTCCAAGAAAATAACCGGCTAAAGTCAATCCGACAGCCCAAATCATACCTCCTACTATATTAAAAACAATAAATACCGAATACTTCATATCTCCCATTCCAGCCACAATAGGAGCGAACGTACGTATAATCGGAAGAAAACGCGCAAGCACAATAGTTTTTTTACCATGTTTTTCATAAAATTGCCGAGCTTTTATCAGATGATCTTTATGAAAAATGAGCGAATCTTTTCTTTGAAACAATTTTTTTCCAACCTTTTGTCCAAACAAATATCCCACGCTATCTCCAAGCACCGCCGCGATAAATGAAAGAATAGTTAGTATTTTAATATCAAATATATGTTGAGACGCAAGAAATCCAGCAGTAAAAAGCAAACTATCTCCTGGTAAAAAAAAACCGATCAGCAAACCTGATTCGGCAAATATTATAGCAGTAATCCCAATATAGCCAAGTGCAGGAATCAATTCTGTAAACGAAAGAGTGAAAAATGACATAAGAATAACAGTATACTATACTGTATATGTCAGCTTCAACTCACCTCCTCGCGTCGACAGTCATACGTCTTTTGGTTCTGGTATTTCTGATCATCGCGATGCTTGCAATGATCATATATATACCTCCGACTACCGTATATATAATTACCCTTTTTTTCTTTCTCCTCGCTCTTTGGTTGTTTGTCGCATGCTCTCAAGTAGTATCAAATAGCACATCCTGCATCATAACTATCAGTATAATCTGCACATTGTTGCTTCAGGTTGTGCGCATCCTTGATTTTTTTATATTCCTTCTCATGAGTGCATTAACCATACTACTTATAAGAGTAGTTAAAAAATAAAGCTCATATTGTTTGATATAATGACAACATGACGAAAACTTTTGTAAACTCTCGTTTTTTCTATCGTATCGCAGAAAGTATTGTTCCTGCGCTCACATGGATCATCATCACTTTTCCATTGTGGTTTTCTCCTTTTCATCCGGCGATAGTTGCTTATTTTATTCTTGCATTTATTCTCTATTTTCTCTATAAATCAATTCGCACCATGTATTATGCAGTCATCTCATATACCCTTATCAATCAAGCAGGAAAAATAGACTGGCTGAGCCGCCTCACAAAAATTCCTCTTCACTCAAAAATGTACCATTTTTTTATCATCACTAATTACAAAGAGTCAGTTGATAAAATGATACGCACGATTGAATACATTCAAAACCAGAAATACGCGAAGGAAAAAATGTCTATTGTCTTAGCTATGGAAGCACGTGAAGGACAGGCAGCACATGAACGTTCACGTATACTGCATGAAAAATTTTCCCACTGTTTTGGCGGTTTTGAGACAGTGTATCATACACTTCAAGAAGGAGAAATCGCGGGAAAAGCAAGTAACGAATCATACGCCGCACGCCATATCGCGCGCAAAATTAAAAACCAAAATATTAACCCGAAAAATGTGTTGATAACTATTTGTGATGCAGACAGTCTATTACCCAATGAATATCTCGCCTATACCACGACTGCTTTCTTGGAAGATACAGAACGAGCATATCATTTTTATTGCGCACCAGTCTTTTTATACAATAATTTCTGGAAGCTTCCACTCCCTATCCGCGTACAAGCAACTCTCTCATCAATATTACGATTATCTTTTTTGTCTCAAAAAAATCATCTCATACAAATATCAACCTACACGGTCAATTTATGGCTTTTACAAGAAGTTGATTTTTGGGATGTAGATATTATTCCTGAAGATTGGCATATTTGGTTGCAGGCGTTTTTTAAGTATGGATCGCGTGTAGAGACAATCCCTATATATTTACCTATCTCTGCTGATGCAACGCTTGGTACTACTCTTTTTAAGACTTTTAAAAATCGATATGAGCAGGAAAAAAGATGGTCGTGGGGCGTATCTGATATTCCTTATGCCATCATCCGTTTTTTTGATACTCCTCGTGTGCCGCTTATGCTGAAAATAAGAAAAATTTTTCAAATCGCAGAGACTCATTTATTATGGCCTACTACTTTTTTTGTACTCACCATATCTGCATCGCTCCCTGCCCTCATCAATCCAAGTTTCAAACGCACCGTAATGGGACTTTTGCTTCCCAAGCTTTCCTCATTTATTTTGACAATTTCTTCCTCATTGCTTCTCGTATTTCTCTATTTTGATCATAAAATGAGATCACGACTCAATATCAAAACCAAAGCAATCCAGCTTCCCATTCTCTTTATTCAATGGTATTTACTCCCCATCATCTCTTTTTTCTTCTCGTCGCTCCCCGCGCTTGAGGCGCATACACGAATGCTATTGGGGAAAAAACTTGAATATAAAGTAACTGAGAAAATATAGTTATAAGATTTAAGTTTTGTTAAAATCAAGCGCAGTTGAGTTGATACAATAACGTGTACCCGACAATACTGTATCATCATCAAACACATGTCCAAGGTGAGAACTACAACCAGCACACAATACCTCGGTTCGCTTCATAGAGAGACTCTTATCTTCTTTTAAGAAGATCTTATTTTTTGAAAGAGGCGTAGAAAAACTTGGCCATCCGCTTCCTGAATCATATTTTGCATCAGATAAAAATAATAGCTGTCCGCATGCTACGCACCTATATATCCCTTTTTGATTATGATGATAGTATTTCCCTATAAACGGACTGTCAGTTCCTTTCAGCCTGCACACGCGATATTGCTCTGGTGTCAGTTTGGTTTTCCAATATGAATTAGATTTATTTTGTGTTTGGTCGTTCATTTTTTTGTATTTTTTGTCACTGTGAACATCTTCTAAAAAGAAGAATCAAACAACATCTTGCTTTCCTAAAGATTATTGCCTATTGAAGAAATTCTATTGTTGCAAGGATTTCGTTAAATAAATTTTCATCAGCCATTAAACCTTTTATAATCAATACGTTGCTATTTCTTTTTAGATAAAGAGAGCCATCGTAGGCAGGATGTCCGTATCCAGCAAATTGTAATCCTTTTACTCCAACATTATTGAATCTATCATATGGTTTTACCAGTTTGATTTGATCAAGGTAAAAAAGTTCATCTTTTGACTTGGCAAAATCTTCTACTGAAAGATTTTGAGGATTTTTTTCAATAGAGAGATTAAAATATAAATAACCATCTGGTCCTTTTAAGGTATTTTGGTCAACAAATTCCAACAATTTATTTTGTATAATTTCAGTCATTTTAAACCTCAATGGATATGAAATCCTAAAACCTTCTTGATTATTTTCATACGATGTCCAGCCGCTTTTCTGCATTTTATTTTCTATATATGGCGAAATAGTATTTTGTGGAGTGTAAATAGAAACAGCTGGAGTGGGTGAGGTATATACAACATTTGTACTGTTTTGTGTTGGTGCAAAAGAGTCAGACTGATTTAATAAAAGATTATTTTGTCTCAAAAGATAAATCACTATACCAATGATAATGATAAATTGCACAACAACAAGAACATATAAAAATCGTAATTTTCTTCCCTCATTTTCCATATAAATAATATAATCCCCCAATAGCTAAATGTCAAGGATGAAGATATCGCGCTATATTTTCATCATGCTCCTCCAATGTCTTTGCATAATGTATTACTCCAGCTTTATCCGAGAGATAATACCAATAAGGAGTACTTATATCTGCATTGATAACTGCCTGAATAGATGATAAACCTGGATTACTGATAGGAGTCGGAGGTAATCCGGCGTTTTTGTACGTATTATACGGAGATTCAATAGCAAGATCGTCTGTGGTCAAATTTTTCTTCCACCATGTTCTCTCTATGGGCTGATACCCAAGAGCATACTGAATAGTTGCATCAATCTGAAGAGGCCATTCATTTTTATACCGCTTATATATTATTGATGCGACATGTTTTCTATCGTTCTCACTCTGCGCCTCTCGTTCAACAAGTGATGCGAACAAAAGCACTTGTTCATCAGTTAATCCATTATCTCGCGCTTTGTTTTTCAATTCTTGAGTATATTTTTTATTAAAATTGTCAGTGAGTATTTTGATCACTCTATCAACCGTTGCTGTTTTTGGGATAAGATATGTATCAGGGAAAAGATACCCTTCCTGAACGAATTTTAAAAATTCTGATTCAGGAAAACCTAAACTCGTTGAAAAAACATGAGCAATCTCCTCTTTGCGCAGACCCTCAATAAGCGTAACCCACACATCAAGCGTCCCCTTAGTGAGAGTGCGTGCGATAGTATATACATCCATTGAGGGAGATAATCTAAAATCTCCGGCTTGTAAGGTATTTTCAATACCTAATTGTTTCACCACCAGATAAAAAACTATTTTGTTTCTGATTAAATCAGCGCTCTCAAGATTTTTTGCTATCTGACTGACCCGTTCGCTTTTTTTAACTATAAAGATTGAAGACATCTTATTCGTACTATTGACAGGAAGTACCCCCTCTTGAAAGTATAAGAAAAATCCGCCGATCAAGAATATCATAATGATAAAAACAATAATTATTTTTTTCATAATTCATTTACTCAACTTTATAAATTGGTATAGTATCATACGTATCAATCGCTTCCTTCAATCGGTAACGATCATGCGAATACAACGTACACATCACTTCATGACGCGAGACCGATTCGTTTAATTTTTTATCCATATGTATACCAG
>Ga0209541_10013657_pt1 | contig 12370 bp, 11 predicted proteins | sample RifCSPlowO2_01_FD_184027 | JGI IMG/M metagenome (GOLD analysis project Ga0209541, IMG submission 184027) | Groundwater microbial communities from Rifle, Colorado - Rifle CSP2_plank lowO2_0.1 (SPAdes) (version 2) | ecosystem: Environmental > Aquatic > Deep subsurface > Groundwater | place...
ATTAGGCAGAAGATTGTTAAATGGTGAAAAAGAGCTTCGTCTTGAAGGTGAAGATAAGGTGTATAAGATGAATATGGGAATGTTTGCATTATCAGGCTTCTCAGGCCATTCATCAAGGCAGCAATTAATGAATTTTGTCAGGCACCTTGACCCAAAGCCAAAAAAAATCATTGTTGTCCATGGCGAGCCATCAAATTGCTTAGACTTAGCATCCAGCCTTCATAAATTGTTCAGGCTGGAAACAACAGCACCAAAGAACCTGGATGTTATAAGGATTAACTAGCTTATTTTACCAGCTCAACATTCTCCAGTTCTTTAAAATGGCTGTCTCCTGTTAAAAACTTTGTATCATTAACAATAGCAACCATATACCCAAGACAATCAATGTAAGATATTTGCAGTTTTTTTCTCATCTCTTTCCTGAGAACCATTGCCCTGCTAATCGTATCAATATCAAAATCCACAGCATAAACAGCGAACTTTTTCAGGTAAAAATCAGCTATCTTTAGATTAAACCTTGTCAGCAGGAAGTAATGCAGTTCTGCCAGGTTGTATTTTGTAGTAATAAACTCATTATCAAGAAATTTTTCATAGGCTTTACTGCCTTTTACAATCTCAATCATTGCATAAGTATCAAGAAAATAATCCATTTTAATCAAACCTGCTTCCAAACTCCCTGTCAATCTCCCTCATTATTTTTTGAGTAGATTCTTTTATCTTTAATGTCCCAAAAAGCTCTTTTACAGGATTTTCTTTCTTCTTTAATAAAACAACAACCTCATCATTAAAATGAATCTCCTCTCCTTTTAGCTCATCCTTTGACAGCCTTATGCCTAGCGAGTTCCCCCATTCCTGCACAACTTTAATAGTCTTAAGCATTTTGTCCTCTGTATATCCTGTATAATTATCCTGTGTATACACTGCTATATAAGCCTTGTTGTTAACATAGATTCATCCAATATCCCTAAAAAGTCTTTCCTAGGCAGAATAAGCATTTTATATTTTTTACCCACAATAATACCCCCTCTTTATCGTGTGTAAGCATAAGCGTCATTAAAATAGTCTTCAGGCTTCGCGCTTAATCCCCTGTTCATCCACCCGGATTTTTTTGTAAGCATAATCTTCATTTCCTTTGAAATAATCATCAAGCTTTGCTCTTAATCCTCCCCCCGTCCATATAGAGGTTTGGATAAATGTCGCAGGCTCATCATAATATACATTCACTAAATTAATCCTTCCTGCTTCAAAAAGTCTGCCTTTGACGCGATACTTAGAAGTGTCCATTATGTTAACAAAGCTTGCTGTATAGCCAAGCTTCCTCATCAATCCAACAACCCCTTCAGCAATCTCGCCATAAACCATAAACTCCTGATGAGTTTCATCAAAAACTACTTTTGTTCTTCTCACCCCAGATTTTACATCATTTTTAACTTCTACCATCTTCCCACCCCTGTTATTAGATGTCAGCCTCTGATTTAAGCATTTCCATAACCAAAAATATATATTAAAAATCAGGAAACAGCATCACGCATAAATCCCACCAAGCAATAACCCAATCAGGTAGCCAGCAAGCGCAGCTAATCCTCCAATAACAGCCATCTCCAGCCCTCTTCTCTTCCAGCTCCCAATCATAATCTTTGCCTTAACCCCGCCAACAGCAAACAGCATGGTTATTGAAAATATTAAAGAAACAATCATCCCGTTTTTAACAGAGAATATGAAAAAAGGAATAATAGGAATCAGGCTGCCAGCAACAGCAGAGCCCCCAACAAGCAATGCGCTGTTTAATGGCTTGTCATACTCTTCATCAAATAATTTTAACTCCTCTCTCATCATTGTTTCAAGCCAGATTTTTCTGTTAGAGGTTATCTTTCTGACAATTCCCTCAAGCACCCTCCCTCTAAAGCCCTTTTTATAATAAATGCTCCTTATCTCCTCCCTCTCCATATGCGGGATTTCATCAATCTCAAGGCTTTCTTTCAGCTTTTTGCTTTCATAATATTCTTTTGCAGCCTTAGTGCTTGTGTAAGCAACAGCAGCCATTGAAATTGATTCAGCAAATGTAGTAACCAAGCCTGAAATTAGGACAAAATTAGCTGTCTTGACCGCACCAGCAACACCCAAAACCAGCCCAAGCGTATTAACCAGCCCATCCTGAAACCCAAGAATAAAATCCCTTATATTGGCCCTTTTAATTCCCTTTGCTTCTTTTCTCTGATGCTCCCTTAATTCCATTAATAATTTTCTTCTTGAGTTTCTCATAAGCATCAATGCGTTTAATAGACAAGGAATAAATAAGCTTTTGCTATTAACTTTAAAGTAAATAAATAGCTCTGCTAAAATTAAAGTTGCCTTCTGCCCTGTAGCTTATTGGGATATTGCTCAGGTTCAGGAAGCTCTATTCGTTCTGCTTCCCAGCCTTTTTGTAATCCAATATTAGAGTGGATAATCTTGCTTAAAACACACAACTGCTCAAGTGATAAAGGTTCAAGGACAAGCTCAGCACGCCCATTGTTTCTGCTTCTTGCTGATAATTCTTCTGCAGAGGGTGGAGTAATATCCAAAGTAATGTATAATCCCATTATTGAAGAAAAACCCATCTCGTCTGGATAATAGGCTATTTTGGCTCTAAACATCCAAGCCTTTTCATCCTTTTCATCTATTGTTTTTGGCATGTTTCACAGCAATTTAACAAGAAATTTAAATCTATCTAAATCAAAGAGTAGTTACTAATTATTATAAACCAAGATTACTCCTTTAAAACAGATGGGTGCTAAAAAAAAGAGGTATTCACTTAAAAGAAATCTTGGATTATTCCAGGTTACAGTAGCAGGCGTTGGCATTATTCTTGGTGCAGGCATCTATGCATTAATCGGCCTTGCTGCAAGGGATGCAGGCAATGCAACCTGGCTGGCTTTCTTAATCTCAGCAATCGTAGCTGCATTCACAGGCTTAAGCTACGCAGAACTCTCAACATTATTCAAAGGTGATGCAGGAGAATATGACTATACAAAAAAAGCATTTGGCAGAAAGCTTGCATGGTTTATCACCATAGCAATTATTTTTACAGGCATTGTTTCAGCATCAGCAGTCTCATTGGGCTTTGCAGGGTATCTCTCAAAATTAATAGGCATTGATCTTTTGCTTGGCGCATTAGGGCTGATTATCTTAATGAGTTTATTGAATTTCTGGGGCATAAATGACAGCTGCAAGTTCAACACATTGGCAACATTCATAGAATTCGCAGGCTTAATCATCATCATTATTTTAGGCATAAAAAATTTTGGCAGCGCAAATCTTCTTGAAATGCCGAAAGGGTTAACCGGGGTATTCCAGGCCGGGGCATTGGTATTTTTTGCATACATGGGCTTTGAAACAGTTGTAAAATTAAATGAAGAAACAAAAAATCCTGCAAAAACAATTCCAAAAGCGCTAATTTTATCAATAATCATCTCATCAATCCTCTACATCCTGGTTGCAATAGCAGCAGTCAGCGTTATCCCCGCATCACAATTAGCAGGCAGCAAAAGCCCATTGGCAGATGTAGCAGCATATGGCTTTGGTCCAATTGCATTCTTAATCATAGGAATAATAGCCTTGTTCTCAACAGCTAACACTGTGCTTATGACAGTTGTAACAACCTCAAGATTAGCTTATGGCATGGCAAAGGAAAAATCCCTTCCATTATTTCTTGCAGTGGTCCATAAAACAAGAAGAACCCCTTATTGGGCAGTCATATTTGTTGGCTTAACCACTCTCCTTCTCGCACTTGTCAAAAACATAGAAATTGTTGCAGACATAACAACCTTCTTCCTGTTCATCACTTTTGCATTGGTCAATCTTGCAGCAATTTTCCTGAGGTATAAAATAAAAGCAAAAAGAAAATTCAGGGTGCCATTAAACATTGGAAAATTCCCAGTGCTCTCAGCACTTGGCGTAATTGTCTCATTAATCATGCTTTATTTCAGCATCATTAATTTTTTCTAATCATCATATTTTTCTGAATTTTCCTCTTCCAAAAGCCTCCTTTTCCCATCCAGAAACATCTTTCTTCTCTCAATGATCCTCATGCATTCCCTTGCTTCACCTGCAAGCTCCCTTGCCATATCCCTGCGAGAGCACCAATATCCAAAATTTCCTTTAAGAACTGCACCAAGATAACAGGCCCCGCTTAAAAGAGAAAAATTCCCGCCAGGATTGAACACTTTTCCCATATACTCTGAAACAGCATAAACCGGAAAAGCAACCAGCACATAAGTTAAAATATCCAGTAATTCAGCTCTGTTAAGAGCGTCCACCTCTTTTTTAGTGCCCAGTAAGAATTCTTCCAATTCTTCATTATCCATGCCAGCAAGATTAATCCTTCCCATCTCCAGTAAACACCATAAAGAGGCTAAGCGAAAAGCTTATATATCTATTCTATGCCAATTTTTCTGTGAAGCATTTTTCTGAAGAGAAAATCATTAAAATCCCAATTACCAATATTTTAAAAACCATCACTAACATTATAATCACACCACTATGCCCTGATAGTGTAGCGGTTCATCACACGGCCCTGTCAATCCAAAAAAGCAGTAGAACGGCCGCAACCCGGGTCCGAATCCCGGTCAGGGCGGGTGGGCCGGTAGCTCAGCTTGGCTTCAGAGCACTTGCCTTTTAACCAAAAGAGAGACAGCAAGTGGTCGTGGGTTCAAAAGTCTTGCAGAACATCTGCTGACCAGAAAATCCCATCCGGCCCGAACCAAAAAAGATAAAAACCCATCGCAGAGCAAAGAGATATTCAAAAATGGACGAAAAAAAGATTGACCTCACAAAGCATATTTTTGTGCCAAAGCACCTTAAGCTTACTGAAGAGGAAAAAAAAGAGTTTCTTGAAGCTTACAATCTCAACAAGTCACAGGTCCCAAGAATCCAGAAAGAAGACCCCGCAATCCAGCATCTTGAGCCAAAAAAAGGGGATGCAATAAAAATAACAAGGAAAAGCCCAACAATCGGGGAATCAACATTCTACAGGGTCGTAATCTAACATGGTGCAAGGCTACAAAACACTAATCAAGGCTTATTTTGCAAAGCATTCATTAATAGAATCCAATATCCAGTCTTTCAATAAGTTCCTGGATGAAGAATTGCAAAAAATAGTTAATGAAACCCAGGAAATCATCCCGACAATCATTCCTGCAGAAATCAAAGACTTCAAAATCAAGCTAGGAAAAATCCGGGTTGAAAAGCCCTCATTAACAGAGGCTGATGGCAGCAAAAGAGATGTCTTCCCTGTTGAAGCCAGGCTAAGAAGCCTTACTTATTCAACACCGGTTTACCTGGGCATCAGCACATTTGTTGATGGCATAGAAAGGGAATCATTTAATGCATTAATAGGAAAAATGCCTGTCATGCTTAAGTCAAAATATTGCCATCTGCATGGGCTTGATAAAAAAGCCCTCGCAGAGCATTACGAAGACCCTTATGACCCTGGAGGTTATTTCATCCTTAATGGCAATGAAAGGGTTTTAATCACTGTAGAGGACCTGGCATCAAACCGGGTATTTATTGAAAAAACAAGAACCGGCCCAAGCAAATACATGGCAAGGGTATTCTCAGAAAAAGGCAGCTACAGAATCCCCCACACAATTGAGCAGATGAAAAATGGCGTGATTTACCTTTCATTTACAAGGTTCAAGAGAATCCCAATAACAGCTGTTATCAAAGCCCTTGGCATAATTGTTGACCAGGACATAGCAAACCTTATCTCAAAAGAAAAGCAGTATGATGATATCTTCATCAACTTATATGAAACCAAAGACATTAAAACCCAGAAAGACGCGCTTGAATTCATAGGCAAAAAAGTTGGCTTGACCCAGTCAGTAGAGGAGAAAATCGCAAGGTCTTCAGACATGCTTGACAAATATCTTCTCCCTCATCTAGGCATCAGGCCAGAAGACAGGCTAATCAAGGCTTACAATCTCTGCAAGTACATCAAAAGATTCTTAATGGTAAACCGGGAAGGCGTCCCATTAAGGGACAAAGACCACTACATGGATAAAAAATTAAAGCTTTCAGGAGATTTGCTCTCTGACCTGTTCCGGGTCAATCTAAGAAGCCTGGTCCAGGACATGCTTTATAATTTCCAAAGGCTTGTAAAAAGAGGCAAGTTCCAGTCAATCAGGATTATCATAAGAGACCAGTTATTAACCTCAAGAATTAAAAGTGCCATGGCAACAGGCTCCTGGGTCGGAGGCAGAAAAGGCATCTCCCAAAACATTGACAGGACAAATTTCATGGCAACAATCTCCCATCTCCAGAGGGTTGTTTCTTTATTATCCACCACACAGGAAAACTTTGAGGCAAGGGCATTGCACTCAACCCATTGGGGCCGTTTATGCCCGGTAGAAACTCCTGAAGGCACCTCAATTGGCTTAAGAAAAAATCTAGCCCTAACAACAAAGATTGCTCAGGAAGAGCTTCAGGAGAGTAAAATCAAAAAAACATTGGAGGCATTAGGTCTGCAAAATGGTTGATGTTTATTTAAATGACCAGTTCATTGGTAATGTAGCAAACCGGGAAGAGTTCATAAGCTCTGTAAAGGAAAAGCGCTGGGAAAACAAGCTTCCAGGCACCTTAAACATCCGCTATGACCAGGGCTATGATGAAATCCTCATAGAAACAGCTTCAGGCCGTGCAAGAAGGCCATTAATAAGGGTAAAAGATGGCAGCCTATTATTAACCAAGGAAATCATGGAAAAATTAACCACCAACGAGCTCTCCTGGGATGACCTGGTTAGCCAGGGAATAATAGAGTATCTTGATGCTGCAGAAGAGGAAGATTCTTACATTGCATTAAATGAAGAGCTGTTAACAAAAGAGCACACTCATATTGAAATCAGCCCTGTAGTTCTCCTTGGGTTTGTAACCTCATTAATCCCGTATTCAAATTATGGCTCAAGCTCAAGGTTAATCAGGGGAAGCAAGATTCAAAAGCAGTCACTTGGGTTATACGCTTCTAATTTCCTGATAAGAATGGACACAGATGTAAGCGTTCTTCACTATCCCCAGATGCCTGTTGTAAAATCCTTTATGCATGATGTAACCAACTATGACAAGCATCCTTCAGGCCAGAACATTACAATAGCATTAATGTCTTATGAAGGCTACAACATGGAAGATGCAATTGTTATTAACAAGGGATCTATTCAAAGAGGCCTTGCAAGAAGCACTTACTTTAGGCCATACATTGCTGAAGAATTAAGATATTCCGGAGGCCAGGTAGATGAAGTCTGCATTCCTGATAAAGAGGTTAAAGGCTATAAAACAGAGCATGATTACAGGTATCTTGAAAAAGATGGTATAGTCTACACAGGTGCAAAAGTAACTGATAATGAAGTCATAATCGGCAAAACCTCTCCTCCAAGATTCCTGGGAGAATTAGAAGAATTCAGCGTAGCAGCTTCTACAAGAAGGGAAAGCTCAATCGCAATCCGCCATGGCGAGCAAGGCATAGTTGACATGACCATCCTGACAGAAAATGAAGAAGGCAATAAAATAGTCCAGGTAAGGCTGAGAGACCAGAGGATTCCTGAAATCGGGGATAAATTTGCTTCAAGGCATGGCCAGAAAGGAGTGATTGGCATGGTTGTCCCTCATGAAGACATGCCATTCTCTGCATTAGGCACAGTGCCTGATATTATCTTCAGCCCGCATGGCATCCCAGGAAGAATGACCATAAGCCACTTGATTGAAATAGTTGCAGGCAAAACAGCCTGCCTTTCAGGCAGGTATGTTGATGGCACAACATTTGATGCTGAAAATGAGCAAGACCTAAGAAAAGAATTACTCACCCTTGGCTTCAGGGAGGATGGCACAGAAACATTCTACAATGGCACAACCGGAGAGCAGCTTGAAGCAAAAATCTTCACTGGAAATATCTACTATCTAAAGCTAAAGCACATGGCAGCCAACAAGCTCCATGCAAGGGCATCAGGAAGAATCCAGTTATTAACCAGGCAGCCAATAGAAGGCAGGGCAAAGGGCGGGGGATTAAGAGTTGGCGAAATGGAGAAAGACTGCTTTGTAGCTCACGGAGCAACATTATTATTAAAAGAAAGGTTTGATTCAGACCGGGCAGTAATCTATGTCTGTGAAAAATGCGGCATGCTTGCAATCAATGATACTTATAAAAAAACAAAGTACTGCATAAAATGCGGCGGCAATGTGGAAATCACCCCAATAGAAATGGCATATGCTTTTAAATTACTGCTGGATGAGTTAAAATCATTCTGCATCTACCCAAAAATGGAGTTGAAAAGCAAATACTAGCATGGCACCTGAATATATCTACAAAAAAGTTGCAGGCATCTCTTTTGGCTTATTGAGCCCAAAGCAAATCAAGAAAATGGCAACTGTTAAAATAGTGACTCCTGAGCTTTATGACAAAGAAGGCTATCCTGTTGATTCTGGCTTAATGGACACAAGATTAGGTGTAATTGACCCAGGCATCCGCTGCAAAACCTGCGGGGAAAAGCTGAAAGAATGCCCAGGCCACTTCGGCTATATTGAGCTGGCAAGGCCTGTTCTCCATGTCAAATACACCCAGGTTGTCTATGACTTATTAAGAAGCACTTGCAGGGAGTGCTGCAGAATCATGCTTCCAGAGGAAAAATGCCAGGAAAAAATACAAAAGAAAGAGCTTAAAGCATTAAAAACAATAACAAAATGCCCAAGATGCGAGGTAAAGCAAATAAAAATCAAGCTGGAAAAGCCAACAACCTTTGTAGAAGCAGACATAAGATTATCGCCAATAGAAGTAAAAGCAAGGCTGGAAAAAATCCCAAATGAAGATCTAAAGCTGATGGGCATAAATTCTGAATTCTGCAGGCCAGAAAATATGATACTAACAATCATGCCAATCCCGCCTGTAACAATAAGGCCAAGCATCACTTTAGAATCAGGTGAAAGAAGCGAGGATGATTTAACCCATAAGCTTGGTGATATTGTCAGGATTAACCAAAGATTATTTGAAAACATTAATGCAGGCGCGCCAGCAGTTATTATAGAAGATTTGTGGGATTTATTGCAGTATCACATAACAACCTATTTTGACAATGCAATAGCCCAGGTTCCTCCTGCCAGGCATCGCTCAGGCCAGGCATTAAAAACATTAACAGAAAGAATGACAAGCAAGGAAGGCAGGTTCAGGCATAATCTTACTGGAAAAAGAGTCAATTACGCAGCAAGAACAGTCATCTCTCCGGACCCAAAAATAGGCTTTAATGAAGTCGGGGTTCCATTAATAATTGCAAAGGAATTAACCATCCCTGAAAAAGTAACAGAGTGGAATATTGACTATCTTAAAGCATTCCTAAAGCGCGGCCCATTAACCTACCCTGGAGCAAATTATGTCATCATGCAGGATGGCAAGAAGAAAAAAATAACAGCTGACAGTGTTGACCAGCTCTTGCAGGATTTGGCACCAGGCTGCATAGTTGAAAGGCATATCATCAACAAAGACATTGCAGTATTCAACAGGCAGCCCTCCCTTCATAAGATGAGCTTCATGTGCCACAAGATTAAAGTTCTTCCAGGCAGGTCTTTCAGGCTTAACCCTGCAATCTGTGTTGCACCAGACACAAAAGTTCAATTAAGCAGCGGAATTCAAAGAAAGATTGATGAGCTTAAAAATTGTTGGAAAGAATCAGAATTGGCAACATTCGACACAAAAAGAAAAAGAATAAAATCAACTGAATTAAAGAAATTTTGGGGTCTAAAACCCGAAGAGTTTAATGCAAAATGCTACAGAATAAATACAAAAGAAACTAACAGGCACATAGTTACAACAGGGGATCACCCTTTCTATACAAGTAATAAAATAAAGCCTGCTAAAGATCTCAGGCCAGGCAATAAAGTTATAGTAAGACCTGTAGAAGCACCAGAATATATTGAAGTAGATAGAACAATGCTCACAAAACAAGCATTAAAAGCTGATAAAACATACATGAAGCATACCTTAAAGACATTAGAGGAACTTAGATTGCTTCCTCTTAATCTTAAAGACCAAAGAACAATGATCCTAGCAAGGTTACTGGGGCATCTTTTTGGAGATGGGACATTTATATTAAAAGAGCATGTAGCAAGGCTTATTTTCAGGGGAAATAAAAATGACTTAGAAGACATTCAAGAAGATATTAAAAGCCTGGGCTTCAAACCGGAGAAAATTTACATTAAAACCTCTCAGGGAGAAATTCATACAATAAAAGGAAAAAAATTAAAGATAATAGGAAGAGGGGCTTCTTTCGAGGTAAGGAACAAGCCCTTAGCAGTCCTGTTCAATGCATTGGGCGCGCCTAATGGGGATAAGGTAAAACAAAGGACTTTAATTCCAAAATGGATAATGAAATGCCCTGATTACATAAAAAGGGAATTTCTAGCTGCGTACTTCGGTTCTGAACTTTCAAGCCCCGCCCTAAGGCAAAATTCAAAAACCAATTTCAGGACACTAAGATTCAAGATGTCAAAGACAGAGAGCAATTTAGCATCAGGAATAAGCTTTTTCAATCAAATACAAAAGCTGCTAAGCAATTTTAATATTAAAATGTCAATTTCAAAGGAAAATGGAAATATAAGAAAAGATGGCAATAAAACAATATCCATTGTAGCTAGCATTAACTCAAATAGAAGCCAGGCAAATCTATTCGGAAAAATCGGCTACATTTACTCAGGTTCAAAGGACAATAAAGCAAGATTAGCCTATCAATATTTAAGATTAAAAGAAAAAGAGATTATTGGAAGAAAAAAATCTTACAAGGAATTTGTTAACTTAAGGAGAAAAGGAACTAAATTTAAGGAGATTTCAAGAAGATTAAATATTCCCATAGGGGCTTTAGAGAACTGGGCATATAAGGGATACAACCCAGGGTTATGCTCTGGATTTATAGATTTTGATACCTGGTCAAAAAAAGCAACTGAGGGCATTGAAGATACAGGCCTTGTTTGGGAAACAATAGAAAATATTCAAGAAAGTTACTCGCCTTTTGTCTATGACATAACAACAACATCAGAAACTCATAACTTCTTTGCTAATGGATTTTTAACAAAAAACTGCCATCCCTATAATGCAGATTTTGACGGGGATGAAATGAACCTCCATACACCCCAAACAGAAGAGGCAAGAGCAGAAGCAGAAATCCTCATGTCTGTCCAGTCACAAATCATCACTCCTAAAAACGGGCTTAATGTTATTGGCTGCACAACAGACCCTATAACAGGCAATTACTTATTAACAAGAGAGATGAGCATGAGCCGTGAAGAAGCTGTCCAGCTCCTCTATTCAATAGGGATAACTGATCTAACCAGGCTAAAATCCAGCAAGCATACATTAACTGGTAAGGAAATCTTCTCAGCCCTTCTGCCTGAAGATTTTGATTTCATAGGCAATACAAAATCCGGCGAAGAAGTGATTATTAAAAAAGGGCAGTTAACCCAGGGCTTTATAGACAAGACAAGCATTGGAGAGGACAATGGCAGGCTAATCAGGAGCTTGTATGCAAGCTACGGCGAAGATATTGGCATTGATATTCTTGGAAAAATCTTCAAGCTTGGCATAGCTGTCCTGTTAAAGCAGGGCTTTACAACCTCAATCTCAGACACAGACATTCCAGAGCCAGTGGCAAAGAAGAACAAAGAGCACATCCAGGAAACAGAAGAAAAAATCCAGCAGCTCATCAAAGAATACTCACAAGGCAGGCTTGATGCCATGCCAGGGATAACACCCCAGGAAACTCTTGAAAGAATGATTCTGCAGTTGTTAAACCAGTTAAGGGACAAAATAGGCGAAACAGTTTACCAGACCATCCCGGAGAAAAATTCAACAATCCTGATGGTAAAATCCGGTGCAAAAGGCAGTGTCTTAAACATTGCCCAGATGGCAGCATGTGTTGGCCAGCAGTCTTTAAGAGGCTCAAGAATCCATGATGGCTACCAGAAAAGAACATTAAGCATCTTTAAAAAGCACAGCCTTGAGCCTTCAGCAAGAGGCTTTATCTACCATGGCTACAGGCAGGGCTTAACCCCAAGCGAATACTTTTTCCATGCCATGACCGGAAGAGACTCTCTCATGGATACAGCATTAAGAACCCCAAAATCAGGTTACCTGTATAGAAGGCTGTCAAACGCGCTCCAGGATTTAAAAGTTGAATATGATGGCACAGTCCGGGATGCTAATAAAAGAGTTATCCAGTTCAAATACGGCGATGACAATATTGATGTCAGCAGAAGCGAAGGCGGAAAAATAAATGTAAAAAAAATAGTTAAAGAGGTAGCAACCTATGGCTAAATCAATCTATGATGAATATACAGAAGCTATCCCTGCTAAGCTGCTTGC
>Ga0209541_10013658_pt1 | contig 12369 bp, 16 predicted proteins | sample RifCSPlowO2_01_FD_184027 | JGI IMG/M metagenome (GOLD analysis project Ga0209541, IMG submission 184027) | Groundwater microbial communities from Rifle, Colorado - Rifle CSP2_plank lowO2_0.1 (SPAdes) (version 2) | ecosystem: Environmental > Aquatic > Deep subsurface > Groundwater | place...
GATCTGGGCCAGGCAGATAGAAATCCGATTTATGCCGGTGATTTCCAGCCGGCAGTGGATTCTCAGAAGTTGGCCGAAGTGGCCGAAGTCTTAATCACTCAAACCGGATTTGAGCCGAAAGAGATAACCATCAAAGTCAATCAAAAATTGGTCTGGAAGAATGAGCAAGATAAGCTGCCGGCCTTGGTATTAGGAGTCCGAGAAATCTATGAGCTCAGGAGCGGGCTGTTAGAACCTGGCCAAGAATTTATACAAGTGTTTTCCCAGCCTGGCGAGTATACTTATGTTGACGGGATAGTGTTAGGAAGGGTAGGAAAAGTAGTGGTACAGTAATCGGGAGAAAGGATTATTTCCCGACCTAGTGGCGAGAAATTTCTATGAAAAAACAGTTAAGGTTTAGCTTTATCCAGAGCTTTCTGCAATTCTTTCTCCTTAAAGCCGACGATAATCTTATCGCCGATCTCAGTTACCGGAATGGCCATCTGGCCAGACTTTTCAATCATCTCATCACGGAATTTAGCGTTCTGGGTCTCAGTGATGTCAATATCTTCAAACTCGACTTTTTTCTTTTTCAGCCAGTCCTTCAGCTTATTGCACCAGGGGCAGGTCGGCGTAGAATAGACTCGTACTTTCATGTTTTGCGCACCTCGGCTATTTTTAGACAATTATAATAGTAGTTTAAGTTATGGTTTTAAATCATAATCTTAAGATAAGTTTATATATCTTTTTTTGTTTATTTTAGATTATGGCAAGTCCAAAGGCTTGGGCAGTAATAAATGTTTCTCTTGGAGTAGTGGCTTTGTTCTTAGTTTTAAACTTAATGGAAGTAAAGCTGCCGGCGCTGGGGAAGAGCGTAGAAATGCTGGAAAGTGAATCCTTCTGCGTGATGAAGAACTGGCCGGGAGAGTTCATCGAAAGAGAGATCAGGCCGTGCTGCCTGGAAAAAGCCCAGTTGACTTTAGGCTGCAAAAAAGGAACCTGGTATTATCAAGACCAGACGTTACAGTGGCAGTGCCTTACCGGCAATGGAATCGAATATTACCTGAATGGAGCGGGAAATAGTTACTGCAAAAAAGTTTGGTGATCCGGGCATGGTCAGGAAAAGGAGCATGAAGAGAAAAGTGAAACTGTTTAAGGCTATACCAGCCAATAATACTCTCCAGAAAGAAATTTTCTTTATTCTGGCAGCAGTAGTTCTAGTATTGGGCACGTTGAATATAGCGCAAGCCAGGGGCCTGCTGATCCCGCAGCAGCCGCAACTGGTTATTATCGATAACACCATCGATTTAAGCTCGATGACCCTAGAACAGAAAATTGCCCAGATGGTCGTGGTTCATGGCGGAATATGGAATCTTGAACCCTGGAAAAATATGCAGCTGGGTGGAATACACCTGTTTGCGTTGGAACGGGAAGAGCTCTATATCGATACGATCGGCCAGTTTCAGAATGAGGCTCGGATCCCCTTCTTTGTATCCATTGATTTAGAAGGATGCTGGAATCCCTTAGCTAATTTTAGAGAGTCAGTTTCAGTCAGCGAGATTACCGAAGTCGGGCAGGCATTTCAAAAAGGAAGCGAGGAAGGCGAATATTTGAAGCGGTTAGGGTTTACTATCAATTTTGCGCCGGTAGTAGATTTAGATGACCAGATCTGGGGCTGCCGCAGCTTTCCGGGAGATGAAACCAAAGTCGCTTCCTTAGCTGAAGCGTATGTATTAGGGCTGCAAAATGAAGAGATGATCAGCACGGCCAAGCATTATCCCGGCAAGACTCTGGTGGTCAGGGATCCGCACAAATATCTGGTGGTTGCGGAGATCGCTGACCAGGATATTTATCCTTATCAGGAGTTGGCGGACAATGTCAAAAGCGTGATGGTCAGCCATGTCATCGTCTCTGGAGCGGTCGATTCAGAAGGGTTGCCTTCCGTAGTCTCTTCAACTGCAATTTCAGCCCTGAAAAAGAATTTTGCCGGCTTGATAATCAGTGATGAAATCAACATGTTAGGCCTGAAAAACTTTTATAGCAGCCAGGATGAGATGTACCTGGCTGTGTTCAAAGCCGGCAACGATCTAGTGTTGAATTTCAATGAAGATCCCAATGAGATCAAGCATATGATTGAAGTTGTAGCTGAGGCAGTAGAGGGGGGAGAGATTCCTGAAGAGCAGATCGACGGTTCTGTCAGGAAGATCTTAGAGCTGAAAGGGTTTACGGTGAGCTGAGATCTCTGGTAAGTTGAGGCTTATTTTTGGTTGTATAATGCGGGACAAAAATAATTGAACGAATTTATCCCGCACTATATATGAAGGACACAACAATCTTGATCAATTATTTGTGTCCTTCAGTATAGCTCTGGTTTGTATTTGCATTATTTTTGACTTTAACCCTTCTTCACTTCTCCTTATCCACAGAATAAGTCAAATCCCGATGGTTGATGGTAACAATATTACCTTGTTCTAACGGCTGCCATTTGAATTCAGCCAAGGGCAATCTTTCGGAACTGAAAATCAGGCTGTCTTTGGTTTTGCCCACCTGCATCCGGTAATAAGTTGAGCACTTATTCTTTCTAACGGCCACTATCGACCGGCTATTCTTAGAAAGGATCAGGTTGGTGCCGTTAAGATTATGATAGCGCTTAAGATTATTTCTGATGGCTTCAACCAGGTTTTTATCATTTTTTAGATCAGTAAGGATCGAGTAAAATAGCTTTTCCGAGTCAGTCTGTCCTGACGGATGGTATTTTGATCGGTCATAAGTGATCTTTTCTTCGATAGACCCATTATGGCAGAAGAGGTAGGTTTCAGGGGTGTTTGTTTCCACAATAAGGTTTTCGGCGACAAAGGGATGGGTGTTCCGGATGGACTTGCCGCTGCCGGCTTTCTTGCGGATATGAAGCAATAATACTTTCGTTTTAATGTTTCGGAATCGTTCTATTTTTTTTATCTTTGAAGATGGCGGTTGTTGACTTATTGACAATCCAGTGATTGTGCTTATCAAGATAAGCAAGACCCCAGCCGTCAGCGTGCAGCCAGCTTCCCAGGCCTAGTTTCTGGTTATATTCATGAAGAGCAGTCTGGTCAAGGGCCATTTTTATTGTCGCATCAATGATCCTGCCGGCTTCGACTTTTCCCAAAGCAAGAATCATGCGGCACATTTTAATCATACTCACAACTTTTAAAGTCACTGGCTGGCGAATGGCGCGGAAAATCATTCAGATTAAACATGATCATCCGGTGGTCACGGTACTTTTTAGTCTCTAAGGTTTCAAAAGCTTCTCTCAGGAAGGCTTCCGGGATGGAAAGAGCGCCCAACCTGGGGTCGACAATCTCAAAATGGCCATGGCTGTAACCTTTAATAACAATAAAATTGGAGGTGTTCTTCTTTTCTTTCCGGATCGGTTTGGTATTCAGCCTGATGATCAAGAGATGGCGCTGCAGTTCAGCGAGGACGGTTTTAAAAGTGATCTCTTTCTGCTCGATAACTACTTTATTTTGCTCTGCTTCCTTAAGGTATTGCTGGTCGGTAAATGACGCCAGGTCGATGTCCTCTTTAGTATAGCGGTAAAAACGATAGTCCGGGAAGTCATATCCTATCCTTTCGACCACGACTACAGGATTAAGGCCGTGCAGTTTAGCCTGGTTAGCCAGAGCGAAGATTGAGGAAGCTCTAGTCGGCAGATTAGCGGTCTTTTTCCAAATCTCAAATTCTTTTTCTCTGCTGAGCTCAAAGTTAGGGTCAAAATAGTGAAGAACAGCCAATAATGAAGAGGTGGCGCAGGTATAATGGGTAGTCTGGAGGTAAGGAATCATTGATTATATTAAGTAAAGAATAAGTTTTTTTTAATGTTTTCCCTGTTTTATCCAATTTAATGGTTTAAGCCGATTTGATGGTTTCGTTGGTTATTATTCTGATTAAACTAAAAATTCAACATTTAATTCTGACTGAGTTGGGCTGCAAACCCAAAACCTTTTTAAATAAACCTAATTCTAAGCACAAATAGGAAAGGGTATCTAAAATAACAAATCCGGGCTTAAGAGTTTAAAAAAATGAGTAAACAAGCTAAAAGATTAAAGAAAGAGCAGAAAAAAGCAGCTCTGGCTGTCGAGAAGCTTAAACCAAGCCAGAAAGTCAGCCGAATCAAAGCTAAAAAGAAAGTCTGGTTTAAAATAATTTCACCGAAAGTGTTCGGCCAGGCCGAAATTGGCGAGAGTTATTTAACTTCAGCCCAAGTTGCCTTAGGAAGAAAATTAGAAGTCAACCTTAAAGAGCTTACCGGTAATGTCCGCGACCAAAATGTGCATATCAATCTGCAAATCAATAAGTTGGATGCTAATCTGCTCAAGACTTCAGTAATTGGCTATGAATTGTCTACCGCTTTCGTGAAAAGGCTGGTCCGAAAGAATTCTGACCCCATCAGCGGTTATTTCTTATTAAAAACCAAAGGCGGCAAGCAGGTCATTCTCAAGAGTTTAATGGTGACGCTCAGCAAGGCCCAGCGCTCAGTCAAGGCCCAATTAAACAAAGAGTTAGGGAACATCTTAAAAGAAGAAGTCAGCAACAGCAGCTTTGATAATTTTGTCAGCAGCTTAGTGCAGTACAAAGTCCAAAGCATGTTGAAGAAAAGGCTAAGAAAGATCTTTCCATTGAAAGAAGTTGCGGTCAGGGTGCTCAAGCTGCAGGAAGACGGGCTTGTAGTAGAAGATCAGGCTCAGGCCGAAAATGGTGTAGTTGCAGAAAACACAGCTGAACCTGAGAACAAAGACGGGGAAGAAGAAAGCAGCGAGCAAGAAGACCAGGCGGCTGAAGAGAGCAACGAGACAGAAGAAAATAACGAAGAGCGTTAATTTTTTTCTATATGAAATTTTTAACTTTTGTGGATTTGCATGATGACAAAAAGTATCTCAAAGAATTAGTTAGCCGGGCCAGCAAAGAAGATATCGATTTCATTGTCTGTGCCGGCGATGTCAGCCAGTTCGGCCGAGGGCTGCTTACCGTACTGCAACAGTTCAATTCTCTGGGGAAGAAGATGTACTTAATTCCTGGCAATCACGAAAACGATGAGATGTTAAAAAAAGTTGGTGGTGGGTTCAGCAACATCATCAACTTCCATCAACAAGCCGTAGAAATAGGCGATTACGTTTTTTTAGGCTATGGAGAAGGCGGGTTTGTGTTTGAAGACGCCGAGTTCAGGAAGGTTGCCCGCCAATGGTATGGAAAATATAACGGCCGGAAGATTGTTTTCGTAACACACGGCCCGCCATTCGGGACGGCTATAGATAAAATCAATCAAAAATATGTCGGCAACCAGGATTTCAGCAAATTCATTCAAAGAATCCAGCCAAAGCTAGTCATCTGCGGCCATCTCCACGAAACTGCCAATAAAACTGACCAGATAAATAAAGTTAGAATCATCAATCCTGGCTGGGAAGGGATGGTGATAGAGCTTCAATAAACAGTTCTGTAGAAAATCTCACTTCGTTCGGTTGCTATCAGGCTACGCACCGTATTCTTATAATTTATGAGCGACACATGAAAATAAACAACGATTTATTTTCAGTGCAGAAATGAAGTCGTTGCACACAGAAAAACAACGATTTTTCTGGTGCACCAATAAAGTCGTTGCTTTATTGTGTGCTTCATTTCTCGCGTTCCCTGGATTGGACAACCCCCTAGTCGCTTTGATATTAATTCAGGTTGTGCTCCGCAAATGATAGCAACTATATTTTCTACAGAGCTTCAATAAATACCCTGTTAACATTAAGAGCCAGACCTTTCTCTTTAGTATTAATCTCGACTGCGGACATCAAGGCTTCGCCGATGGCGACTAATTCTCCTTTTAAAGTTAGGATGGCGACCAGCTCTCCTTTCTTGAAATTGTCCAATTTACTGATTCCTGGAATGGCTAAGCCCCGGCCGTGAGAAAGGCTTTCAATAGTGGTATCCAGAATCCAGCATTTAGGCAGGTGATTGACGGCATTTTCTATCGGCTGGATACAGTAGCGCAGGAATTTATCATTATTCTCCTCTTGATGATAATAATAAGCATCCTGCAGGTCATTTAAAGTGATTAAGTTGTCTTTCTCGGTGAACGGGCCGGCTTGCGTTCTTCTCAGCTCAGCCATATGCGCGCCAGCTCCTAAAGTTTGACCCAAGTCGTGGCAATTAGAAGAAACAAAACCAGTTTCAATAAGGAAGTTATGGGTTTCAGGAACTGTTAAATCATAAACATAGCCTTCTCCTGATATTGTTTCTATAACATCAATTTTTTCTATAATAAATTCATCCAAACTGGGCAAGGCTACAAGCTTTGATGCTTTTTTGTAAAATGCTCTGGTGATGGGGATGTTGGCATTTAGGATTCGAGATAAATTTCCGCCCATCCTATATAATCTTGATTTATTTTTTTTAATGTTCTCTTTATAGTGCAGACCAATATAGAGGTAATCATCAGATTCTGCTTGGAATTTTAAAGCTAATAATTCTTTGAATTTTTCCGCCTTTTTAGGATGATTTGTTCCGATATCTCTGATAAACTTTTTTTCCGCTGGAATGCTGCCAACGGTGACATCATAAATAGTACATCTCTTTTTTATAAGGGATGAATAATGATTTCTTATAAATATCTTATTTGGGATTCCAATTTTTAATAACATCCTATGCAGGTTTATTGCGTCTAGGTGGTTAACAGTATGGATACAAATTTTACTCTTATCATTGGAGGGGGTAACTTTATGATATACTGAACCATCTCCATCAAAATATCCACATAAAAAAGATTTAATTAAATTTTCTTTTAGGTTTAGGACAGGTAATAATGAGGAATCTTTTTGTGGACTCTTTATACCTAATGAAGCAGCAATAGTAGCAAAAAAACTATTAGACGTATCCAGCTGCCAGAGCTTAGTTGTCACTCTTTTCTTAGATATTGGAATGGAAGGAAACAAATTTTGATATACTCTTACAAAATTATCAACAAGTGCTTCTTCATTATTATGGAATTTTATTCTAGTGTAGCGGTCTGTTCTCTTTTCTTTAGTGTTATTTCCATCAGAGGCAATCAAACCTAAAAGGTAAAAGAAATCTTCTTTAAGTTCTTTCATTTTGACAAGGTTGCCTTTTTGTGTTTTAAAAGTATGGAGATCTCTCTTAACTCTCTCATAAATTCCGGCTAGTTTTAAGTGGCGAATGGTAATGGCATAATTTGCTTTGGCTAAGAATGCTTTTCTATCCAGTTTTAGATTACGATACATCGCTCGGATACTTCCATATTTGGAGATAAACGCTCGTTTGCACTCTTCTTTGATCTCTTCTTGTTGTACTAAATAATTGTTATCCAATAAGTCAGCAATTACATACTCTTTTGACACTTTGGGAAAAACGAGACTTTTAACAAGATAATCTCCTTCTTTAAGCGCTTGCGCTTCTATCATTTTATATCCTTCTTTCTGAGAAGTTAAAAGTTCGTGATCTGAAGTAACTGCAAAGCTTACTCCGGAAGACATTGTAATCTTATTTAATTTCGCAGGGGAATTAATTTTTTGGGTTGCTGAAGGTTTCTTTTCAATCATCTTGCCCTGATGGTATGAATACACACCGGGATGACTAGTTAAAAAATCAGAGGCACTCAAAGGCCCTTCAGAAGTTAAAATTGTAGTTTTAGGATGCAAGCAGAGTTTCCTGATATAAGTCCCTGCCTGGCATTTGACTCTGAACAAGACGTCTTTATCTCTGATTTCAATAATGTTTATTTCATAAACTTCTCTGGTTCGCTCTACCCGTTTAACAGCGCTTTTCACCGGCGGCAGCTGCCTGATCTTACCTTTGAATTTTTCAAAATTTTCTTTGATTTTCTGCTCTTCTACCTCTTGATGCAGGTGCATCAGGCAGACATATTCTTTAGGAGCGGTGAGAAGAAACTGGGCGATTTTGGTAGCTCTTCCTAGAGCTACGGGCTGTACTCCGGTAACGGCTGGATCAAGAGTTCCAGAATGGCCGGCCTTGCCGATCTTCATGATTTTTTTCACAAAATCAGAAATCTGGTGGGAAGTCGGGCCTTTTGGTTTATCGATATTGACAACTCCGTACTCGAGAAGTTCTGTGATGGAACGCCGTTCCGGCTCTTGGCCAAACTGCCCAACGGCTGGTTTTTTAGTGAAAATCTGTTTCATACCATTCTCTTAGGGAAACTGTTTAAAAATATTCTTATGGAAAATGTAGTCACTGCCAAGCTCCGCACCAGTCGCGTTTATCGATAAGCGACGTTCCCCGTAGCTTGCTGATAGGCAAGTCACGAACGCAGTGACTTGAGGGGCAGTCCCCCTTGTCGCTAGGAAGCGTACTTAGATAGTGCTCTGCAATGGGGGCAGTGATTACATTTTCTCTAGAACTTATGGAACGGTGAGAAATAATTATTGCTTAGCAGCTGGAGTGGGCTTTTTCTGCTTAGTTTCTTTTTTGTTTTCTTTCTTGGACTCAGTTTTTTTGCTTCCGAACAGTTCAGCCCTAACCACGCCGTCTTTATCTTTAGTTACATTGACTTTAATATGATGAGGAGGGTTCCTGATACCGTGCTGCCACATTTTTTCGTTGACTTCCCGGCTGATCTTTACGTTCTCAGATTTCATATGCTTCTGCAGGAATTCTCTTAAAGCGATAGTGGCTTTCTTGGTTCTTCTCCAGCGCGGAGATTTTTGATACTCTTTTCTAAGCGGAACATTATAGACCCGTTCGAGTTCAGGCTTGGAATCTGGTTGTTTTTTAGCCATGCTTTATCCTGCTTATGCTTTAGTGCTGGTCCTTCTCCAGGATCTCTTAACTTCAGTATGCCGGCTGGGATGCACTCTTCGCCCTTTCCCGTAGATCTTAAACACGGTCCAGAACGGAGCCCATTTAGTCTGCTTGCTTAGTTTGATCAACCGTTTCTTTTTGGAAGGATGTTTATAACGTGCCATTTTATTTTTTTACTCATTAAATAATGGTTCTGAGAGGCAAAGCCTCTGGAACCCCCAGAAAACCTTTGGTTTTCTCGTGGGCGACCAAAAATTGTTTCTAATTTTTGTGTATGCCATCTTGATGTTCCTGTTTAGATATTTGTATTGCAATCCTGTCCAGGAAGGCTTGGCCTTTAGGGGTCAATACTCTGCCTTTATGGACTTTCATATCGGTCTGCTTTATCAATTCCGAGTTTTGAAGCTGCTGGAGAATCTTTCTGATGATTGAGCCGGAAGCTTTGTAGCGATGTTCGGGCTTATGGCCGCGGTTCTTCTTGCCGCCGTACTTAGTCCTAAGTTTCTCAGTGCCGACCGGGCCGAGCTTAGCGATTGACCTTAAGATTGCGGCTGAACGGAAATACCACCAATCCAGGTCGTCGGGAAGACGCTCTTTATGATGGCCGGTCTTAACAAACTTGGACCATTCTGTAGGCTGGACTAATTTTTGTTTCTTCAGCTCTTCGGCCGCTTTTTTTACCAAAGTAGCGGGATTAACAGTTAAGATTTTAGTCATATTGAGGTTAAATTAAGTGACTGATTTATAAAGTTTATGCTGGCGTCAAAGAAATCCGATACTCCTAGTCAAATAAACTTGGCGCAGGCTCGACTTCGCTTTGGTCTGATTTCTGACCCTTCTTTTTCCAATTATTGTGTTATGAATATCAACTACCAGTCGAATATGCTGATGGAAAAAGAAGATTTTACCGCCAGAGCAAGGAAAAGTTTAAATAAGCTGAATTATTATCTTATTATTAAAAATGGATGTTAAAGCGAAGAGGTTTATTTTAATTGGAATTTTAGCTTTGATGTTATTACAGTTGATAATGTCGGTTTCAGCTGCGCCTCAGAAGTCCAGCAAATCAGGTTCTTTTGCCGGCTCTTCTGATAATGTATTCTTAAACGCCTTGGACAGGGTTTTGGAATTTGCTAATTTAGATTTTTTAGGCAGCGACCAAGACCGCTTGCTAGGATTGCTGAGGATCGGAATAGGAATCATCGTCTTCTCATTCATCTATTGGGGCTTTGGGGCGCTTAATAATATGGGCAATCTTGGTGGCGGAAATGCCGTCCCCAGAGGGATAGGGATAACGATCAGCATTGTCGTATCCATCATTACAGTTATTTTTTTACCTAATGAGCTTTTGATCTTGATGGGCGATTCCTTCGCCTTAATTTTTTCATTATTATTTTTTGGGCTGGTGTTAGCCGGAATCATTGGAATGTGGATGGTCATCCCGGTTGGCAACCATCGAGCTTTTTGGATCGTAAGAGCCTTATTGGTAGTGGCAGTAGTGGCGCTGTTTGTCGTTATTAATGAGGCAGCTCAAAGATTGGTTGGCGGTTAAATAAAATGGCTTTAGAACAAGTGGCAGCATACATCACGGATTTTACTAGTTTTGCTTACATACCTCTGGCAATAATGTTCATTTATTGTTTAGTCAAAGCCTTTAGCGGCGGAGATAAAGATAAAGGCCGGGGAGGCGGAAGCGGATTTTTTGACAAAGCGAAAGATGTTTGGGCAGGCATAGTCAGCCGTAAGGAAAGCGAGAGAAGAGAAACACCTGAGCAGGCGGAAAGAGAAACTGAACAAGAAGAGAAGCAACTGAAAAGAGCAGAGAAGAGAGAAGAAACCGCGATCATGAACGAATTCTTATGGTTAAAAGAATCCAAGGAAGCGATAAAGAAATATTTTGAAAATGATCAGAATCTGCATAGCCGCTTAGGCAGTGGAGCAAAGCAGAAGAGAGTAGAGCTGCATGAACATACTGAAAGAAGGGACGTCCGAAGATTGGCTAAATTTAGCCAGCGTCTATTACAGAGGTTAAGTGAAGTAGAAAGCGAAGCAAGTAATGAAGTGAAAGCTAAAATCGAAGCCTGGAAAAGAGAGATTGGGGTCTATGACAAGACTATTATTGAACTGATGGGCTACCCAGACGGTGAGTTTGAGACTGAATTAAAAAGACAGGTATTTATTGTTAAAGACATATTATCTAAGGAAGATAAGGATGTCGAGAAAAAGTATGAAAACCTTATCCTGATTCTGGATAAAGCGATGAAAGCAGTGGAAGGGCTGGCGGCAGTGGAAAAACAGATTAAAGAGACTTTTGGCTAAATACTTCTGTAATCCTTTTTCTTTCTCACACCCAAAAATCTTACTAAAATGATTATAGCTTTCTTGACCATTTCTTTTTAGCAGGTCAACTAAATAAATTTCTGAATCGCCTTCTGATGCTTCTCAAAGACGTTCTGGTCGAAGGAGCCGTATACTCCGGAAAGGCCGTCTTTAAACTGTCGGGAAGAGATTTTCTCAATTATTCTGGTGATTCTATCTTTGAAATCAGCTCTTATCTGAATCTCGGATTTGAGCCATTCTTTATCTTCAGCTTGGGGAAACATCATGAACACGTCTCTTATATCTGTGGCTCGGCCTGAGATGATTTTCATGACTAACAACGCGTCAACATTTATTATCCGTACCTTGAGCTCTTCAGCGATGGTCTTTCCTTTCAGTATTCTTTTGCTGGAGTTGGCAAAAATCCAATCTGCTGAAAATATCGCTCCGGTCATTCTGTCCGTTACGTTATCTACTAATAGATCCATACTTACAGCAAAATTATGCTCCAGTTTTTTTTCATATCTGGAGAAACTTCCGGAATATTGTACTGCTGCGGGAAGTTTTTCTTTGCTATAGCCGATAGTTAAGAGAATCTTCTCTATTTTTCTTAACCCCTTTTTGTCTTTAATCACAAAATCGCAGTCTACGGAAAATCTGGGCAGGGCATAAGCGTTGACTGCATAGCCTCCGATAATCACAAAATCACAGTTTTTTAATTCTTTAAGAGTCTTGAATATCTCTTCTTCCCTTAGAGACAAGAGGTCTTTAATCATGCTAAAGCTCCATATCTATTTTTAATGTACTCAGAAGCGTAAGCATAGACGTCGTTAGATTTGGCGTATTTTACTGTTTCTGTTAACGAATCGACTTTGAATCCTTTTTTTTCTTCAAATGACAACGAACTTACCGGTATCAAAATGACAAACTCTCCGATAGCTCCTCCTGAACCAACATAGTTAGATATTTCGTTACGGTTGAAAAATTCTTTCCAATATTTCAAGTCTTTCTGCAAAATTTTGATGAAATAGGGCGATTTTTCTATGCTTCTCTGCACATAGGAAAAGTCAGACCAGATCTCTACTGCTGACAATCTGGTGAAAGCATAAGGCTTTTCGGCTTTTTTGATAATCTCGGGAACTCTGAATTCCAATAATCCATTTATTGCTTCGGAAGGATTGATGCAGGAATAGGTTTTATTAGGGTTTTTTTTAATCCAGCCAGTTCTCAATAACAAAGAGAATATTTTCTTTTTCATGCTGACCGAGACTA
>Ga0209541_10013660_pt1 | contig 12368 bp, 13 predicted proteins | sample RifCSPlowO2_01_FD_184027 | JGI IMG/M metagenome (GOLD analysis project Ga0209541, IMG submission 184027) | Groundwater microbial communities from Rifle, Colorado - Rifle CSP2_plank lowO2_0.1 (SPAdes) (version 2) | ecosystem: Environmental > Aquatic > Deep subsurface > Groundwater | place...
CCTAGTGTTCATATTTTCAACCCTTTCGAGTATCATTAACGCATGACCAAGATCGCCATAAACGGGTTCGGCCGCATCGGCCGCCTGTTCTTCCGGCAGGCCTTCGCCGCGCCGCAGCTGGAGATAGTCGCCATAAATGACCTGGGCGACCTGCCTAACCTCGCCTATCTTTTGAAGTACGACACAGTGTACGGCCGCTGGGACAAGAACGTGGAGGTCAAGGAAGGCGCGCTGGCAGTGGACGGCAAGAACATAAAAGTGTTGCAGGAGAAAGATCCGGCCAACCTGCCCTGGAAGGACCTCGGCGTGGACATCGCGGTGGAATCCACCGGATTTTTCGAATCTTTCGAGAAGGCCAAGGCGCATCTTGCCGCCGGCGCCAAGCGCGCCATTCTGACCGCGCCCGCAAAGGACGAGGACGGGCCGGGCGGCATGACCGTGCTCATTGGCGTGAACGACGGCGACATGCAGGCCGCGCCTCTGACCTCCAACGGCTCCTGCACCACCAACGCCGCCGCGCCGGTCATCCAGGTGCTCTCGGAAAACCCCGGCATCGTGAAGGCAATACTGAACACGGTGCATGGCATGACCGCGACGCAGTCCCTGACCGACTCGCCGGCGAAGGGCAGCGACCTCCGCCGCGGGCGCGCCGCGGCGCACAACATCGTGCCTTCCACCACCGGCGCCGCCATTGCGGTGACCCGCGTCGTGCCGGAATTGAAGGGCAAGTTTGACGGCATGGCCATGCGCGTGCCGGTCATCAGCGGCTCCATCGCCGACGTCACTTTCATCGCCAAGCGCAAGGTGACCGCGGAGGAGATCAACGATATCCTACGCAAAGCGGCGGCCGAGCCGCGCTGGCAGGGGATACTCAAGGTCACCGACGACCAGCTGGTCTCCTCGGACATCCTGGGCGAGCCGTACGGCGCCATCGTGGACCCGGCATTCACCAAGGTGGTGGATGGCGACCTGGTCAAGGTCCTTTCCTGGTATGACAACGAAGCCGGTTACGTGAGTACCTTGGTGAAGCACGTCCTGAAGGCGGCGGAGCTGTTGTAACAGGACGGATTTTCTCTGCGGACTTGAGGTATAATTGAGGCATGATCGTGTATTTCGGCGCGGACCATGGCGGCTTCGAGCTCAAGGAGCGCCTGAAGACCTTCGTCAAAGACCTCGGCTATGAGCTCGTGGACATGGGCAACGCCGTCCTGGACCAGAGCGACGATTATCCTGATTTCGCGGCTGCGGTGGCCGCCAAGGTGGCCGCGGAAGGCGATATGGCCAAAGGCATACTGGTCTGCCGCAGCGGCGCCGGCGTGGACATCACCGCCAACAAGTTCGATGGCGTGCGCTCGGTGCTCGGCGTGAACCCGGACCAGGTATATGACGCGCGCCACGACGACGACGTGAACGTCCTGAGTTTGGAGGCGGGTTTCGTGACCGAAGCGGACGCGGAAAAGATGGTGCGCATTTTCATGCAGACGCCCTTCGGCGGCGAGGAACGCTACAAGCGCCGCTTGGATAAGATCAGGGATATAGAGAAGACCAATTGAATGGCCAAGGTCCTGCCGTCCATAAATTGCCATATAGGGGACACCGGGGCGGTCACCGCCCGGATCCGCGCGATCGAGGCCATCTTCAAGAAGGCCGGCCGCCCCGGCTGGGAGCAGATGGCCCACTTCGACGTCGCCGATGGCATCTTCACTTTCCACAAGAGCTGGGACGAGCCGGAAAAGCTGGCGGAGATAAGGCCGAAGTTCCACTACGAGGTCCATGTCATGGCGGAGAACCCGCGGCCGAGCGTGGAACGCTGGCTCGCGGCCGGCGCCAAACGGGTCATCGTGCACCTGGAGGCCGCGCCGCTCGAACTGTTCGCGGAGATCGCGGTCTTGGCCGAGGACGCCGGCGCGGAAGCGGTCTTGGCCTTGAACCCGGAGACGCCGATCACCGACGCGGTGCCGTATTTCAATTCCACTTCAAACTTCCTCATCCTCGCAGTGCATCCCGGGTTGTCCGGTCAGAAATTCCTGCCGCTCGTCCTGGAGAAAGTGTCCTTTTTGAGGCGCGAGCTCCAGAATGCTAAAATTGAGATCGACGGCGGCATCAATCCTAAAACCGCACGCGCGGCCGTGCAGGCCGGCGCGGATACGCTGATCTCCGGCTCGGATATCTTCGAGAGTCCCGATCCGGAAGCCGAATACGAAGTGCTCATATCCATATAAATGGAACCGCTCACCGACGACAAGCTGCAGCATCTGGCCCTGATGGCCACCAAGATCCGTGAGGACATCATCCGCGAGCTGGTGGCCGCCGGTTCCGGGCACTCCGCCGGTCCTCTGGGCATGGCGGACGTCTTCACCGCCCTGTATTTCCATATCCTGAGGCATGATCCCAAGAAGCCGCTTTGGCCGGAGCGCGACCGCGTGGTGCTTTCGAACGGCCACATCTGCCCGGTGCTCTACGCCACCCTGGCCCGCGCCGGATATTTCCCGCTCGAGGAGCTGAAGACCCTGCGTAAGCTGGGCTCGCGCCTCCAGGGCCATCCGCACCGCGGGTCTCTGCCCGGCGTGGAGACGACATCTGGCCCGCTGGGCTCCGGGTTGTCGCAGGCCATCGGCTTCGCTTTGGCGGCGCGCTTGGACAAGCGCAAGCACCGCGTCTACTGCCTAACCTCCGACGGCGAGCACCAGGAAGGCAACACTTGGGAAGCCATGATGTTCGCGGCTAAGAACCGGCTGTCGAACCTGACCGTGATCGTGGACCGCAACCACATCCAGATCGATGGCTTCACCGAGGACGTTATGCCGCTGCATTCCCTGCGCGCGAAGTACGAGGCCTTCAACTGGCACGTGCTGGAGATCGACGGCCACAACTTCGAGGCCATCATCGCCGCCGCGGCGGAGGCACGGGCCATCCATGAACAGCCGACGGTCATCATCGCCCACACCATCCCGGGGAAAGGCGTGGATTACATGGAGAACGACTACAGGTGGCACGGCGTGCCGCCGGGCACATCCAATATGCCGGGCGAGCCGCCGAAGGAAGACCAGGCGCGGGTCGCCTTGCGCGAACTTCGTACCCTGGCGGGCCGCATCAAGAGCGAGCACGAGTAGGGTATAATTAGCACAAGATAAAAGGTCGAAACGTAAAAACAGTTATATTGTCTTATGGAGAATATGAACGAACAGGCAGGTATGTCGAAGGGTATGGGCGGCCGCATGTATCACTGGTTCTGCTGCGTGTTGCCGACCGTTTCGCTGCTCATGTGGATCGCCGCCCTCGTCTTCGTGGTCCTTTCCTGGGTCTCGGTCTACAGCTCGGAAGGCCAGATCTGGGGCCTCGGCCCGCAGTGGTATATCTGGAACGTGGTGATGTTCGGCATCCTGGCCCTCTTCGGAGGTTCCAAGAAGATCGGTAAACACGAAATGTAAGATGTTCACAGGAGGGCTGGCGCCCTTATCGGCCGCCAGCCCTCCGAGTGCGAGACAGTTATTTTAATAATGATCCCCGCATCCGCAAAACTCGACCCGAAACTTTTCAAAGACAAGCTCGACGAGCGGCCCACGCGCGACGGCTATGGCGAGGGCCTGGTCCTGGCTGGCGACGCGGATCCGAACGTGGTGGCCCTCTCCGCGGACTTGACCGAATCCACCCGCGCGGAGGCCTTTGCTAAAAAATACCCGGAGCGCTTTTTCGAGATTGGCGTGGCGGAGCAGAACATGGCTACCATCGCCGCCGGGCTCGGTACGCAGGGCAAAATACCTTTCATTTCTTCCTACGCGACTTTTTCCCCGGGCCGCAACTGGGAGCAGATCCGCACGACCATCTCATACAACGACTCCAACGTGAAGATCGCCGGGCATCACGCCGGCATCTCGGTCGGCCCGGACGGCGCCACGCACCAGGGCATCGAGGACATCGCCACCATGCGGGTCATGGCCAACATGAAAGTGATCGTGCCCTGCGACGCCATCGAGGCCCGCAAAGCCACCTTGGCCGCGGCGCATATCTGGGGGCCGGTCTATCTGCGTTTTGGCCGCGAGAAGTCGCCTGTTTTCACCACCGACAAGACCCCGTTCACGCCGGGCAAGGCGCAGGTCTTCTGGCAATCGGCTAAGCCACAGGTCCTGATCATCGGCTGCGGTATGCTGCTGCACAACGCGCTCCTGGCCGCGAAACAGTTGGATAAGGAGGGCGTATCCACGACCGTTTTGAACGTACACACAGTGAAACCATTGGACGAGGAAACAATTCTGGAACACGCAAAGAAGGCCGGGGCCGTGGTGATCGTGGAAGAACATCAGGTCTCCGGCGGCCTGGGCGGCGCTATCTCGGAATTACTGGCGCGTCGCGCGCCGCTCCCGATGGAGTTCATCGGCATGCAGAATGTTTTCGGCGAATCCGGCTCGCCCGCGGAACTTATCGAAAAATACGGCATGGGCGCGAAGGATATAAAGGCGGCGGTGAAGAGGGCGGCGAGGCGGGGATGATTTTGTCCATTCCGGTTTTTCCGATATAATTCTGGCATGCAATATGACTTCATAGCCATCGGGGACACGGTCACTGATGCGTTCATCCGCCTGCAACAGGCGGAGGTCCATTACACCGCGAGCAAGGAAGATTCCGAGATCTGCATGCCGTTCGCGGAAAAGATCCCGTACGAGGACGTTTGGGTGGTGCCGGCGGTCGGCAACGCCCCGAACGCGGCCAACTGCGCCGCGCGCCTGGGGCTTAAGACCGCCATGGTGAGCAACATCGGCGCGGATGCACAAGGCAAGGAAGCTCTGGCGGCTTTCAAGGCCGAGAAGGTCAGCACGGAATTCATAAAATCGCACAAGGGCATCAAGACCAACTATCATTACGTGCTGTGGTACGAGGACGACCGCACTATCCTCATCAAGCATGAGAAATACCCATACGTCCTGCCGGTCATTGACACGCCGAGATGGATATACTTCAGCTCCGTGAACATCGACGCGTTCCCGTTCCATATTGAACTGGCAGAGCATCTGGAGACGCATCCTGACATTAAATTCGCGTTCTCGCCTGGTAAATGGGAGATCAAGCTCGGCAAAGAGAAACTGGCGCGGCTGTACGCGCGCACGGATGCCTTCTTCTGCAATAAGGAAGAGGCGGAGAAGATTCTGGGAATGGGCGACGGCTCGGACATCAAAGAACTTCTAAAAGGCATTCGGGCTCTGGGTCCCAAGATTGTCATCATCACCGACGGCCCGCGCGGCGCTTACGCCCACGAGGGCGACACGTTTTGGCAGATGCCCATCTATCCGGACCCGAAGCCGCCCTACGAGCGCACCGGCGCCGGTGATGCGTTCTCCTCGACCTTTGCCGTGGCCCTGGCGCTCGGCCTGCCGGTCGCGGAGGCCTTGCGCTGGGGGCCGGTTAATTCTATGTCCGTGGTGCAGTATGTGGGTGCCCGCGAAGGATTGCTCACCCGCGAGAAACTGGAAGAATTCCTTAACAGCGCCCCGGCCGATTACCAGCCGAAGCGGATATAAATAAAATAAACATGAAGTCCCTGCGCGAGACCATTGAGGAAGCGGCGGCGCGGGGCGCCGCCATAGGACATTTTAATATCTCGGAGCTAGCCGCGTTCGAGGGCATCGCCCGCGCGGTGCGGGCCACCGGCCTGCCCGCGATCATCGGCACCTCGGAAGGCGAGCGCGAGTTCATCGGCGCGGCCGAGGCGGCGGCGCTGGTGCAAGCATTGCGTGCGGAGGGCCTGCCGGTGTATCTGAACGCCGACCATCATCATTCACTGGAAAAAATAAAAGAAGCGGTCGCGGCTGGCTACGACGCGGTGCTTTTCGACGGCGGCAAGCTGCCGGTGGAAGAGAACATCACGCGCACCCGCGAGGTTGTTGAATACGTCAGGTCGGTGGATCCGAACATCTTAATCGAGGGCGAGCTGGGCTTCATCGGCTCCGGCTCCGAGGTGCGCGACAAGGCGCCGGAGGGCGCGGCGCTTAGCGAAGGGGCGCTGACCACGCCTGAAGAGGCCGCGCGCTTCGTGCAGGAGACCGGCGTGGACATGCTGGCGCCCGCGGTGGGCAATTTCCACGGCATGGTCACCGGCGGGACGCACAAGGAGATTAATATAGAGCGGGTGCGGGCGATCAAGGCGGCCGCGCAGGTGCCGCTCGTCCTGCACGGCGGCTCCGGGACGGCGGACGAGACCTTCCGCGCCGCGATCCAGGCCGGGATAAACATCGTGCATGTATCTACGGAACTGCGCGCCGCCTGGCGGCAGGAAGTGGAGGAGAGCTTAAAAGAAATGCCGACCGAGGTGGCGCCGTCGAAGCTTTTGGCCGCTTCCGCGGAAGAAATAGAGAAAATAGTGACGCAACGCCTCAAGCTTTTCGCGGGAATTTGAGGCAAGCAGGTTGCTAAAAGGCCAGCCGCCTGCTATACTGAAAACCTATGGAATTACAAGCCCAGGCCCGTTCCGTGCTCGGAAAATCGGTCAAGTCCCTTAGGAATAAGGGCTTTATTCCAGCCGAATTCTACGGCCGCGGCTTCCCAAACCAAGCCTTGGCCGTCGCCAAGAGCGACTTCGAGAAGGCCCTGAAATCGGCGGGCGAAAGCACCGTCATTACCCTAGTGGTGGACGGCAAGAAGCACCCTTCGATCATCCACGACATCCAGCACGATTCCATCTCCGGAGATGTGATCCACGCCGACTTCTACGGCGTGCATATGGACGAGAAGATCAAGGCCCACGTGCCGGTGGAGTTCTCCGGCGAAGCCCCGGCCGTGAAGGCCCACGGCGGCGTGCTGAACAAGGCGATGGACGAGATCGAAGTGGAAGCGTTGCCAGCCGACCTGCCGCACTCCTTCGTGGTGGATGTGAGCGGCCTGGCCGAGATCGACCAGAGCATCTATGTCCGCGATATCTCTGTGCCAGCGGGGGTCAAGGTGCTGTTCGACCCGGAGACGGTGGTCGTAACCGTCATGCCTCCGGTCAAGGAGGAAGAGGTCGCGCCGCCGGTCGTTGATGTCGCCGACGTAGTGGTGGAAACGGAAGAGAAGAAGGCCGAACGCGAGGCCGAGAAGGCCGATGCGGGAGGCGAACAGAAGAATGAAGCTTAACACGCAGAGAACGCTGAGCGACGCACGCACTCCCAACCTTCGGGACAGTACCACGAGCGGCCCCCGGATAAATTTGAGCCGGCCTTCCAGATTCGCGCGCTTGCCGTGGATGAGTTTCGCAAAAGCCGCCGTCATCGCGGCCGCTTTCCTATTCTTCGCCGTCGGCCAGGTCCTGCCGCCGGGCCCGACCACCAGCGCGCAATCCAATTCGGGAAGCAGCGCGCCGAATCCCGAAGAGCGCGCGGCGCTGGAGGCGGAGCTTGCCCGCCTGGAGGCGCAGATCGACCAATATCAGGGGCAGATCGAGACGTATCAAAAACAAGGCAAGAGCTTGTCGACCGAGGTCGCCAAGCTGAACGCCCAGATCGCGTCGCTCAACTTGCAGATAAAATCCATCGACCTGACCTTATCCAAGCTCGGCGGACAAATTACCGCGACCCAGGCCAAGATCGGCGACCTGGAGGCCAACATCAGCGAGAACCAGGAGGCCCTGGGCGAGCTCTTGCAGCAGATGTACGAGAGCGGCTCCGCCAGCATAGTGGAGGTCCTTTTGCAGAACCCGAAACTTTCCGACTTTTTCAACGATTTGAACAGCTATACCCTCCTGCAGACCAGTGTCCACGGCACCATTCGGCAGATCACCCAGCTGCGTGACCAGCTGGTGGGCCAGAAGCAGGAATTGACCGAGGCCAAAGCCGACGCCCAGACGATCAAGGATTTCCGGGTGACCCAGGCCGGTAAGGTCAATTCCACGAAACAGCAGCAAAGCCAGCTCCTCGCGGCCACTAAGGGCCAGGAATCCAAGTACCAGACCCTGCTGACCCAGACCAAGCAAACCGCGGCGCAGATCCGCAGCCGTCTCTTTGAACTGCTGGGCGGCGGCTCCATGACCTTCGAACAGGCTTACAATTTCGCGAAGGTCGCGAGCGGCGCCACCGGCGTGCGCCCGGCACTCATTCTGGCGGTGCTGGACCGCGAGTCCGCGCTCGGCCAGAACGTCGGCCAGTGCGATTACCGCACCGCCATGCACCCGACGCGCGACATCCCCGCCTTCCTGCAGATAACCGCCGCCCTGGGCATTAACCCGGAGACGACCAAGGTCTCCTGCGCGAACGCGGACGGCGCCTACGGCGGCGCCATGGGCCCGGCGCAATTCCTGCCCTCCACCTGGCTTGGTTTCGTGGAGCGCATCAAAGCCATCAGCGGCCGCTCCGTGGCCAACCCCTGGAACAACGCGGACGCCTTCATCGCTTCCGGCCTGTATCTGAGGGACGCGGGCGCGGCGACGAACGAGCGCGTGGCCGCGGCCAAGTACTACTGCGGCGGCAACTACAACCGCTACGTCTGCCTGAGCGTCTATGCGCAAAAAGTTCTGGAGCGCGCCGCGCAGTTCCAGGAAGACATCAAGACGATAGGGGGATAAAAGCCCGGAAGTGGGTTATACTAGGGCAATGGTGAAGAAGATCACGCTTGCTAACGGTTTGCGCGTAGTGCTGGCGCCCGCGCCGGGCCCGGCGGCCACGGCGCTCATTTTGGTCGGCACCGGTTCGGAATACGAAGCGGCTCGCGTGAGCGGCATCTCCCACTTTCTGGAGCATATGGTCTTCAAGGGTACTCACAAGCGCCCGCGCGCCGGGCAAATCTCCGAGGAGCTGGACGCCCTGGGCGCCGCGTACAACGCCTTCACCAGCCAGGAATGCACCGGCTACTGGGCCAAGGCCGCGAGCAAGAAACTGCCGCAGCTCCTCACGCTCCTCGCCGACCTGTACCTGGACCCGACCTTCGACGCCAAGGAGATCGAGAAGGAGCGCGGCGTGATCATCGAGGAGATCAATATGTACGAGGATATGCCCATGCGCAAGGTGCACAACGAGTTCACCGAGCTTTTGTACGGCGACCAGCCGGCGGGCCGCCCGGTCGCCGGGAAAAAGGACGTCGTCCTGCGGCTGAAGCGTAAAGATTTCGTGCATTATCGCGGCGCGACCTATAGCCCGAAGAACACCGTGGTCGTGGTCGCGGGGAATTTCTCGGCGGCCAGGGTCACCAAACTGGCCAAGTCGCTTTTCTCCAGGGTTCCGGCGAAGAAAGCGCCGAAAAAGACCGCGCCCAAGGAAGCCCAGCGCGTCCCGGCCGTGCGCCTCGCGTACAAGAAGTCGGACCAGAGCCACCTGGTGCTTGGCGTGCGGACATTTTCCATGTTCGACCCACGCCGCTATACCCTGGAGCTCCTGGCCCACCTCATGGGCGGCGGCATGAGCTCACGCCTCTTTCAGCGCATCCGCGAGGAGCTGGGCGCCGCGTATTATGTCCGGGCAGAGAGCGACCTGGGCCATGACCATGGTTTTTTCGCCATTTCCGCTGGCGTGAATAATCCGAAACTCTCCGAAGTGGTGACAGCGATTTTGGCAGAATGCACTCGGCTCATCAAAGAGCCGGTCCCGGCGAACGAGCTCCGCCGCGTCAAGGACCATCTGTTGGGTACTTTCCTGCTCGGCCTAGAGACCTCGGACGAGATCGCCGGTTTCTATGGCGACCAGGAGCTCGCGAAGCGTAAAACACTAACGCCGTCCGAGGTCTCCGCTCGCATCGAGACGGTAAAAGCGAAGGACATACAAAAACTGGCCGGCGAGATATTCAGGAACGATGCCCTGAACCTGGCGGTGATCGGGCCGCTGAGGGATAATCGGCCGCTGAAGACCCTTTTGCGTTTCCCAAAGTGAAATATTATCTCACGACAACCATCCCATACGTGAACGCCGCCCCGCACCTGGGGCACGCGCTGGAGTTCGTGCAGGCGGACGTCCTGGCGCGCAATGCCCGCAGGCGGCTTGGCGCGGACAACGTATATCTGTTGGCCGGCAGCGATGAGAACGCCATCAAGAACGTCCAGGCGGCGGAGGCAGCCGGAGTGCCCGTCAAGGAATTTATAGAGCGCAACTCCAATATCTTTCGCGAACTACTGAAGGCCTTGAATGTTTCCAACGACGATTTCATCAGAACTACCGAGCCGCGGCACATTGCCGGCGCCCAGGCACTCTGGAAGGCCACCAACCCGGCGGATGTTTATAAAAAGAAATACAGCGGCCTATATTGCACCGGCTGCGAACTGTTCTACCAGCCGGAAGAGCTGAACGAGAACGGCGAGTGCTTCGAGCATCCGGGCAAGAAGCTGGAGGTGGTGGAAGAGGAGAATTGGTTCTTTAAGCTAAAGAATTATGAAGATTGGTTAAAGGATATTATTACAAACGAAGATCATCCAGAGCACCTCAGAATAGTCCCGGAGACCCGCCGCAACGAGATGCTGGCGCTCATCGAGCGCGGCTTGGAGGATTTCTCCATATCCCGCCCGGTCTCACGCACCAAGAACTGGGGCGTGCCGGTGCCGGGGGACGAGGGCCAGACCATGTATGTCTGGTACGATGCTTTGGCGAACTATATCACCGCCCTGGGCTATCCTAAGACCGATGGCCTGTACGAAAGATTCTGGTCCGGGAACGAAAACCGCGGGCACATCCTGGGCAAGGGCGTAAACCGCTTTCACACTATATATTGGCCGGCAATGCTCAAGAGCGCGGGCCTGCCGGTGCCGAAGTTCGCCCTGGTGCACGGCTATATCACCATCGACGGCGCGAAGATGTCCAAGAGCACCGGCAATGTGGTGGACCCGACGGACATTATCAAGGAGTATGGCACGGACGCCCTGCGCTTCTATTTGTTGCATGAACTTTCTTCGCGAGAAGATGGAGATTTCAGCATGGAAAAAATGAGAGTAGCTTACAATGCACATTTAGCTAATGGACTAGGCAATTCGGTCAGTAGAATTTTAAGATTGGCTGTCAACGACGGAGTGAAGCTTTTAGATGGGGATGTTATGACTTTGGAGGAATGGATGAAAGTGGACCCAAACGCGAAGCGTATAAACGATACTATTGATAGTTTTGATTTAAGTGGAGCCTTAGACCTTATCATCGACACACTTAAGGAAGAAAAATCATCTTCATTTGAATTGCCCCAGTATCCCGGCTCCGGAGTGAGCGTACCCGCTGGCACGGTGTCCATAGGCAGTATTAGTGGAAGTATCCAAATCAATCAACCTTACAAAGAAAAAGATCGGACCATTAAGGAGGCAAAAATATACAGGGAACTCCTGTCGCTCCATAGAGTTGCTTTGTGGTTAGAGATTTTTATGCCCGCGACGGCCGTAAAGATTCAGCAATCGATAAAACACCTTGATATGCCGGAAACGCTCTTCCCGCGCAAAGCCTGACCTATGAAATATTTCGACGCCCACACCCACGCGCACTTCTCGGCGTTCAAGGACGACTGGCGCCAGGTCATCCAGCGCGCCCTGGACCAAGGCGTCGGCATGATCAACGTCGGCACGCAAAAGGATACCTCCCGCGGCGCGGTGGCGACGGCGCACGCCTTTCCCGAAAGCGTATATGCCGCAGTAGGCCTGCACCCGGTGCATACCGACAGGTCCTTCCACGATGCCCAGGAGCTCGGCGCCACGGAGGACGCCGAGGGTTTCACGAGTCGTGGCGAGGAGTTCGATCCAGCGTATTACAAACAGCTGGCGCTGGACTCGCGGGTAGTGGCGATAGGGGAATGCGGCCTGGACTATTTCCGCATCGAGGGGGATATGAAAGAGAAGAAGCGCCGCCAAAAGGCGGCCTTCGAGGCGCAGATCGCTCTGGCCTATGAAGTGCAAAAACCGCTCATGGTCCATTGCCGCGACGCCTTCCCAGACCTAATCGACATACTGACCGCGAACCGGCACTCCCTGAACGACACTCCAGGCGTCATCCATTTCTTCACCGGCACCATCGAGAACGCCCAGAAGCTTTTGGGTCTCAACTTCGCTTTCACCTTCGGCGGCGTCATTACCTTTGCGCGCAGCTATGACGAGATATTGAAAATGCTCCCGGCGGACCACATCCTGTCCGAAACCGACGCGCCCTATGTCAGCCCCGAACCATACCGTGGCAAGCGTAACGAACCGGCCTATGTCATCGAGGTCGTGAGAAAATTGGCGGAGATCAAAGGGCTAACACCGGAGGAGATGGCCGCGGTCATCCTGGCCAATGCTCGCAAGATTTTCCGGTTAGACCAATAGGATCGGCCGGTTTTTAGCCCGAAAAACCTCGATTTTCGGGCCTTCCCAGGCCAGGTATTGACATATTTTTCAATGGGTGCTATAATGCGCGGGTCAAATTAAATAACCAATGACCAAATATACCGCTAAGAAAATCACGCTTTTG
>Ga0209541_10013662_pt1 | contig 12367 bp, 6 predicted proteins | sample RifCSPlowO2_01_FD_184027 | JGI IMG/M metagenome (GOLD analysis project Ga0209541, IMG submission 184027) | Groundwater microbial communities from Rifle, Colorado - Rifle CSP2_plank lowO2_0.1 (SPAdes) (version 2) | ecosystem: Environmental > Aquatic > Deep subsurface > Groundwater | place: Rifle...
CCCCCCACTGAAACCAATTCCGGTTAGGTCTCTTTGATCAGATCTCATCAACAATCTTTGTCAGCAGTCCGATCGAACAATCCTTAAGGCGGCTCTTCCCCGAAAAAATCTTGATCGGTGAATGCTGGAAGCAATAGACATGGCTGCTTACCCCATTCTGCTCCGGACCATTCTTAAAAAAATGTTCCAATTCACCTAGATTGCGGAAGCCGTAAAATGCCATAAAACGATTCTGTTCTGGAAGCTTGTTCAGCTTGATCACGTGCGGGCTTTCCAGCAGAGCGGAACAGCAATGTGTCGATTCTTTGCCGCAATGCGGAACAATGGCCACAGTTTCCGTGGCAAAAACATCAACGCCCAATTTGGCAAAATCAATTTTGGTGGAATAGCCGATGATCACCCCGCTCTCTTCTAACTTACGGCGGATCTTACCCACCGCCTGCTTGGTGATCTTAAGATGTTCAGCAATATCCGTATCAGAAACCCGCCCATCCTCGATAAGAAGCTTGAGCGTCCTTTTTTCGTTTTTGGTAAATGTGATGCATCCCGCCTCTTTTTAATTTTTGGATAGCTTTACTCCATTTCCACAAAAAAAGTTTACATCCGCCGCCAGATTGTAAAAGGGAGAGTAAGAGATTATTACTTTTGTTATAGAGAGGTCTGGCTTTTATTTAAATTTTGCGTTGATAAACTAAAGCAAAAAGAGACTCGAAAATTACCTAATGAACCACCCGAGATTTACTCTTTCTGATTCCTCGCGGTAAAACCTCCCCAGTAAAGTTCATTTTTGATTAAACAAGAACCAGAAAAAAATATTTTGTTGATTCTGTCAAACGCACCTATAAAACGACGTAAAACGAAAATAAGCTTGTTCTGCCATGAAAAAAGGACGCGTCAGGAGCAAGGAGATAGTTCTACTCTTATTGCTGTTGGGATTAGCAGCATTTACACAAGCAGCGATGACCGAAATTCATGCCCAGAGCTGCGCGCGGCAGACAACTCAGCAGACTCAAAATCTCTTTGACGTAAGCTGCGCAGGGACATATCCAGCAATCTGCCAAGATACCGGCGATCGCTTGTTCTGCGATGATGCCAGTGCCGAGACGGGGGATTCGTATCGCGCCGGTTCCAATCATAGTTACGGAGGGGTGCAAGGAACGTATTTCAATAGCAGCATCACTGATTGTGCTTCCGTAAAATCAGTCTCGCTCTGTTATAAGTTCTGGTGCAGCACAGCCGCCTGTGATGTCGCGAATCACATCTGTACGGTTGGTATTGATGCCAATAGCGGCGCATCCTGGACGGACTCTTCTGCCGCGTGCCTTGCGGCGGAAGCGGCAGGAGTGACTTGCATCAACGTGACGGCCAGCGAATCATGGAATTGTACACAGTTTTTTGCCGCGGGAACAACGAGAGCGCTGGCAAAAGCGCAGGCGCAGCGGACTGGAGGGGGGACGGGAGCGAAGACGTGGATTTTTGATGTCCTGACCTTGAATGTGACCTACACATCGAGCACAGACACTACAACACCAGCTATTGACTTCGTTGATCCAACTCCGGCCAACAATACTTTTCTGAATACGAGTCAGGCCACGGTCAATATCTCGACAACAGACAACAGTGAAGTTGCCGCGTGCACTTTAACTTTTGATGGTGTCAATGAGACGATGACAGAAGTAGGCTCAGGAGCGAGTGTAAACTGCAATCTGGCAAAAACAGCATTAGCGGAAGGCGTGCATACTTACAAAGCTTATGCTAACGATTCCACCGGGAACGAGAACCAGACACAGACGCAAACATTTACGGTTGATACAACGTATCCCTCATTAAATCTTTCTGTGAATACATCCGTTCTGATCTTGGGACAGGATTCAATTAAGATCAGCTGGCTGGTAAATGACACACATCTCGAGATGACCGCACTGAATGTGACGCTTCCTAATGGAACACTCCTCTCCGAAACGAACAACAACAGCGGGGAGATATCCTATCCCCCGGCAGTTCTGACCAGTTTAGGAACATATCTGGTCAGATTAGAAGCAAATGATTTGGCAGGAAATACAAACCTGACGAACACCACGTTTACCGTGACGGATAATCACCCACCAACAATTGATTTCGTCGATCCTACTCCGGGAAATAACACTTTTTGGGATAGCACGACGGCGACGATTAACATCACCGCTGAAAACGATGTAGCGATCAGCAGATGCACGTTAACTTTTGATGACATCAACGAAACGATGACCAACGTGGGCTCAGGCGCGAGTGTAAGCTGCAATCTGGCAAAAACAGCATTAGCGCAAGGAACGCATACTTACAAAGCTTATGCCAACGATTCTTCTGGCAATGAAAACCAAACGGGAACAAGGACGATTACCGTGGATACGATCAACCCGGCGCTGGACGTGACAATAAATGTCACTACCGTGCCGCTGGTGGGGACGACGGCGACAATCACCTGGACCACGCAGGATACAAATCTGGAATCAAAAGTCCTCAACGTAACGTTCCCGAATGGAACCATGCTCATCCAGACGATCGACGATTCCCTGCCGCTGATCTTAAGTCCCAGCGAATTGATCGTTCCCGGAGTCTACGGCGTGCGGGCGATGGCTAACGATTCTGCGGGAAACAGTAACCAAACAACAACGGCGTTTACAGATGTAGATGTCTCTCTGCCGACGATTGATTTCATCAGCCCAACCCCAATCAACAACAGTTTCGTCAACGCGAGTTCGGTGACGGTCAATCTCTCCGCGGGAGATGATATTGAGATCAACATCTGCACGCTTGCTTTTGACGGCCAGAATGAGACGATGACCACTGTCGGTTCGGGAGCGAGTGTAACCTGTCATGCTGTTAAATCCGGACTTGGCGAAGGCGCACATACATTTAGGGCATATGTAGTGGATTCTTCTGGTAATGAAAACCAGACAGCACTCAGAGAATTTATTGTAGATACCATCCTGCCATCATTAAATCTCTCCCTAAACGCCACAGTGTTAGAATTCAATACGGACTCCATCAACATCAGCTGGCAGGCCAATGACAGCAACCTGCACACGACCGCTTTCAATCTGACCTACCCCAATGGAACGCTGGTTATCCAGACAAATAATAATAGTGGAGCGCTGGTCTATCCGCCAACGGTGCTTGTTGCGGAAGGAACATATCTCCTTCGGACAGAAGCAAACGATTCTGCCGGCTGGCTGCAGCAGGCAAACACAACCTTCCTGGTGAGCAGTAGTCAAGACCTTGCCGCCCCGCTGATTGCCTTTGTCAACCCCACACCGGAAAACAATTCCATTGTCAACACAAGCTTTACTATCAATGCCAGTATCGAAGATCTCGTGGCGATCGGCGGATGCAGCTTGGAATTAGACGGGGTTAATGAGTCAGCAACACTGGGAGGAGGGAATACATTCTGTTTCTCCAGCAAGACCGGTGTTTCAGAAGGAACGTATGTCTTCCGCCTGTTTGTCAATGATACTTCGGGGAATATCAACCTGACCGAACCGCGGACGATCACCGTAGATGGGACGTTGCCGGAGATAAACCTGACGCTGAATGCGACGACGGCAGAGTTAAATCAGAGCAGTCTGCTGCTCTCCTGGCAGATCAGTGATATCCATCTGAATCTGACTCTCATCAACATCACATTTCCTAACGGATCGCTGATCATCAGCTCCGAGAATAATTCTGGAAACTTTACCCTCACGCCGCTAGAACTCATCAGCTCGGGGATATACTCAGTCCAGGCACTGGCCGACGATTCTGCAGGAAACAAAAATGAAACTGAGATCACATTCAGCGTAAACGATACGATCCTCCCTACACTCATCTTTTCGCTCAACGACTCTACCATCAAACTTGGCGAGGAAGCGGTCAATATCACCTGGTCTGCTGCCGATCCCAATCTGCAAAGTGTTATCTTTAATCTCACTTTTCCAAACGGCACACTGCTTGCCCAGACAGAGAATGTCAGCGGCAGACTGCTGATCTCAGATGCACTAAGCGCTGTCGGCACATATACCGCACGCTTGTCTGCCAATGATTCATTGGGGAATATGAAAGTTACGGCTATCACTTTTGTCGTCAACGACACCCTTTCCCCCATTCTTTCGGGAACTATCCCCACATCAGGAAGTATCTTTGATTATCCGGCGATAATCGAATTAGCAGTCAATGTCACTGATGCCTCACTCATCGATAAGGTACAGGCAAACGTCACGTACCCCAACGGGACAGACGAGATCATCAGCCTGCTGAATACACTTGAACGCTATAATGGATCATTCGTCTCCCCGCCGCTTCTTGGCCAGTATACGATCATCTTCATTGCGAATGACAGCTTGGGCAATCAGAATAATTCCGCGGCCATCCAATTCACGGTCAATGCAACAGACGATGACAATGACTTTGTTCCGGATGCCAACGATACCTTGCTAGGCAACGAATCTGCCGTAACCGCCTCGGGAATTGTCCAGTTGAACATCACGGTCGGAGGACTGCCGCCAACGGGGAACACCTTTACTGGAACACAGACCATCCTCTTTCAGGATGGAACATCTCCTTTTCTCAATTTCTCACACAACTTCTCCACGAGCACATTGAACCTAAGCCGGATCCGCATTACACGCACAGCAACAGCGCTGATCGTCAACATCAGTGACCAGCTGCAGGAAAATGAGACCAAAACGTTGTTGATCACGGACGATTCTTTCCTTTCGTTTTGTGTCAAAGATGCGGAGATCGCTTCTCTCGCTGAAATCAGTTTGGAGTGCACGGAAGAGGATGAGACAGATCTCAGCGCTTGCCTGGGCAACAGTTCCGGGATTACTCAGCAAGGTATTTCCTGTCGTGATGATAATAACACATTGATCGTCAGTGGCCTGAATCATTCGGCTTTGCTCGGAACACAGGCAGAAGCAGCAGCAGAAACAACTGTTGTGGCAGGAGGTGGTGGCAGCGGAGGCGGCAGGGCAAACGGTGACGGCGGAACTGTCTGCCCCGAAGGGATGACGCTGCAGCGGGGAAAATGCGTCACGTTGGCCGGCACGAAGGAAAGGACGGGGCCGGAAGAACCAGAAGTACTCTTTGACATCATTCTGACAATCCCGCCCGGCAGGCAGGAAATCGAGGAAGGAACGCGAGAACTACCTTTGGAAATTACTTTTCTCAAATTCGGCGGGACGGAGATTGACACCGAAGTGCTCTTGACGATACAACTCCTGCATAGCAATGATCTGATCCAAGAATGGAAAGAGGATCTCGCGGTCAGGCGGGAAGAGAAATTGGCCAGTGCGCTCTTTCTTCCTCTTCTCCCAATTGGAGAATATCAGATTAAGACAAAAATAGTATACGGAGAAAGAACCGGAGAAAGCAAACTGGCCGAATCCAGCGCCGCGTTTACCGTGATCGCTAAACGAAAAGAAAACCTGCCGTTGATCATCTTTGAGATAGTCATCTTGGGCCTCTTCTTGTTTGCGGTTCTCAGTCTCAGCCAGGAAAAATGGCAAAAAAAGAGAAAAACGGGAATGCGGCGGGCTGGCCGCGCGGCAAGAAACAGCAACAGAAAAGTTAAGAAAATATCCCGACAAGAAAGCTATCCACAGAATAAACAGAGAATAAAAAAAGATTTTCTCCGGGTTCAGAATGTTCAAAATGAACAACTATCTTCCACAATAGATTCTGAAGTGAATTTTAAGATCGAAAATCTTCTGCCCCCATTTAGTCAACAAGAAAAAAAACAGGATGAACACTCTGGGCTTCCGGTGATGGAAATGACACGAAAAGAGAAGAAAAAAAAGGATGGGGAGAATCATTCCCGATGACCACAATGACACTAATGAAGAGTAAAAAGAAGAACAAGAAGAACAATGAACTCGTGAAAATACTGCTGATCTCCGCTTTGCTGCTCTCTCTAGCAAGCGTCAGCGTCATGTCCAGCAATGGAGATGACACACCAACGCTGGGCATTAGTATAGCTTTGCTTCCGGAATTTGCCGAGATCAATGTGGGCGGGACGATTGTCGTGTCCACACGGCTCGTCAATCATGGTCTAGAGAAGCCGGAGGATATTGTCTTGAGATATACTCTTCAGGCCGAACAGGCAGACGGTAAGCAAGAGGACGTCCTGGAAGTGAGCGAAACGGTGGCCGTCCAGACATCAGGAACATTTGTCAAGAGCATCTATATTCCCCTTTACCTCAACAGCGGCAATTACCAGCTGAGAGTGAGGGCAGAATTTGCCGGGAAAGAGACGGAGGCGACACGCTCGCTGACCATCCTCAACCGAGAGCGTTCGGAGATAGAACTCATTTACATCCTGCTTGGGCTGATCGGGCTCATCTCTTTCACGTTCATCATCGTGACTTATGCATTCACGCGGCAGTTGATGAAGATACAGAACAGATGAAAGATACTCAAAAATAAAAAATGAACAGACGAGCAGAAATGGGAGACAAAAATGAGAGGAAAAATGAATTAAAAATGAGACCAAAGACAAACCAGATCAGCGGAGAAACAGCTCCAATGAAGAAGACGGCGAAGAAAATGCTAGCCATCGGCATCCTGCTGATCTTCTCGTTCACTTTATTCGTGTCTGCGGCGCATCAGACGACACCGATCCGCATCCAGCTCTATTATCAGCACGATTTTCTTTTTGCTGGATACTACGCCGCGCTGCATCAGGGATATTACCACGATGCAAATCTCGATGTTCGATTCATCGAAGGCAATTCCACCACCAATATCGGAGAAGAAATGTTCAGAACTGGCGCGGAGTTTGGCATCGCCAGCCGAGATGGTCTAAAAACAGCAAGGACGGAAGGCTACGACATCAAAGCAGTCGCGGCCGTATACCAGAAATCACCGGTGGTCTTTACCATGCTGGCCAACTCAATAGTCAAGACACCGAAAGACTTTGCCGGGAAGACGATCGGCATACGCAGTGAACTCAGCAGAGCGGTTATCGAAAGGGTTCTGGAGAACGTCAGAGTTCCGCGCAATGAAGTCAAAATCGTGAACATCGAAGAGAATGCGCAGTATTTTTATAACGATACGGTCGATGTCTTTGCCGGATCCTTCTTCGGCCTGCCCGTCACCGCGAAATTGGAAGGGCATGATCTGCACATCATCGAAGCCGCAGATTACGGAATTGATGACCATGGAGGATTGATCTTGGCATCAACGCAGTTTATTAAAGAGGATCCAAAGATGGTCCAGAATTTTGTCGATGCTTCATTGAACGGCTGGAAGTATGCTCTCGACCATCCGGCAGAAGTGGCAGAATATGTCTTTGAATATGACAACCGGACGACGCTTCAGAGAGCAGAAGAGACGGCAAAGCTGCTCCCCGCATTTCTGTTTCATCACGGATATTTCGGCTGTCTGGACGGTGCGGGAACGGAGGAAGACCAATGGTATGATCACACTTTTGTGAAAGAGAGATGCAGAGCAGTTTATTTTCTGGGTGGAGAAGATAGGTCTTTCCTTATTCTGACCATGTTTATTTTCCTGTTGATTTTTCTGCTCCCTGCCTGGTTGATGCTTAGAAGGAAAATAAAATCAAATCGAAAAAAAGAAAGATAAAACAAATACAAAAAAAGAAAAAAAAGGTGAAACTATGGTGTTAGAATGGTTTATGGGAATGACGAGCCGGATCGTCGTTGGAAGCTTGAATATTATCTTGGCGGGGGCAATCACTGCGTATTATCTCAGTTCGCAGATCCTCCACCGGCGGGGAAAAATGGGGTATCTCTGTTTCCTGCATACCTACGCTTTTGGCATTTTATTCATCGCCACAATTATTGACTTTCTGAATCTCTTTTCGCTCATCGCGACGGGTAGCCTGTCGCGCTATCTTCTCTTTCTCTTCTTGATTCTGATGCTGGCATCGGCAAGTAATGTTCAGAAAAGAGGGATAGCCAGGCATGCCCGCTATGTGGAAAATAATGGTAGTAAGAGAAAGAATCGAAACAAAAAAAGCCGAAGGCATTGAGAGTGAGTGATAACATCAACAAGTGGGAGGGGTTGTACACCAGCCGTAAGCTTTATAGCTTTGTTCCTCTTTATGATCGGGGATGAAAAAGAGGCTGGCCCGGTTCTGGAACGAGCATCGCAAGATAGCAATAACATTGATTATAGCTGTGATCATTCTTCTCTCTTTCTTCGGGACGCAGATCTATCTTTATATCAACTTCCTCTTGGGGAATAATGTCGTGGCGACAGTCGAAGTCTCGCCGCAGCTGCTTCAGGTAACCAAAAGAGAAACAGCAGCCCTCCTCGTTAAGGCGAGCGTGACCACAAACCCTTTTTGCAGCGCGGAATGTACGTTACGAGTTGAAAATATGGTGGATGGAACGGTGCTGGCGGAAGAACAGGCAACCCTCCGGCCGGGACGAGGCTTGGATCGGCAAGTTTCCTTTTCTGTCACGGAACAAGGCCACGGTACGATCCCCATACAGGTGCGGCTGGAATGTGCCGGCAGGGAAACTTTTCTCTGTCATACCAACGAGAAGCCAACACTGCGCAACCGGCTGGTCATGGTCGAATATAATCTCAGCGCAGAAGAGCAGGCCGCAAAAGAAATAGTCTTTGCCGACCTAACTCTCAAAACAGAAAACCTGACCACCGCAAAAAAAACAATAGAATCACAGAAAAATACAATCCTCAAAATCAATGAATCGCTCGTCGTTGAACCGCTGCGGGCCACACTCCAGGAAGCAGAAGCGGAGTATACTATCCTCTTCCAACAATTTCAAGGATGGCAGAGTTATTGGCTAGCCGAAGACTATCTGCAGTTAACCAACAAGATCTCTTTCTCTAATTTCCCCGAGCAGCACGCTAAAATTGCCACCGCAATAACACTCGTAGAACAGAATCTCAACGTGTACAACTCCGCAATCAGCGCGATGGATCAAGCAGGGAAAGTATTAAGCAGGCTCAGCGAAACGACAGTAGTCGATAAAGAACTTGCGGCAGAGATCCAAAAAACGATCTCGGAATATAACAATGTAACAGTTACGTTTAATTCCCGAACACCATTGATGATGAAACAATCAGTCAGCGAGAGCTACAACCTAACAGTTTTCGCTCTGGATAATAAGACATTTGTCCAAACCAATCATGATGTTCTTTCCCTCGCTCTCCAAAGTAAGAGTATCGCCATAGTCTTGTGTCAGGAATTTAATTCCTGCCTAACCACACCAACCATTCCAGAACTTGCCTGGCAAGTACCTGCTAATCTCACCTCCGCCTGCGCCTCCGTCCACGATCTGCATGCACTAAACTCAATCATCAAACCTACCCTCCAACAACAGGCAGCTGCCCAGAATTATCCCACGACAGAGGAATTCACGACAACAATCAAGACACTTTCCGAAAATGCGCAGCAGAAAATAATCAACCCTCTCAGAGAAGAAATTCCCCCAGCCGCACCAAACACAAAAGTACTTCGAGAATTATTACTCTTTAGCCGCCTGCTTCCTACTCCATCTTTCCCAGAGTATGATCTTACTCCCGCTGTTCTTCTCAAAGTCCTCGAGAACATTCCCCCCGAATGTGAGCCAATTAAAGCAGGAATTGCGGTTCTGCCGATAACCGCCAAAGCGGTTTCTACCGGAGAAACAGCAGGTGATTCTACATCGATAGCGCCAGTAATAACCTTCGAACAACCGCCGGCCCAATGCTGCCTAAATCAACAATGTCAGACCTGCTGTACGGAACCAAGCTGCCGGGAAAATGCCTCTTATTACCCAATCGTTTTCCTGCACGGCCATGCGGTTAACAAAGATACCTCGTATGAGTATAGTCTTGATGCGTTCAACGGCATCCAGCTGAAACTGGAAAAAGATGGGTTCGTCAATGCCGGAGCGGTTTCCATGTACACGAAAAAGGACCTGCCCTCAGGAATATTCGGCTTGTTCAACGTCCCGCTGACAATGAAAGCGAGTTATTATGTGGATCTGTTGCAAACCCCGGAGAATTATGTCGTTATTCAGGCAAAGAGCGAGAACATCGATGTCTATGCCCTGCGGCTGAAAGAGATTCTGGACACGATCGTTTATCAGACGGGAAGGCCAAAAGTGATTCTTGTTGCCCACAGTATGGGCGGCCTGGTTGCGCGAAGATACATGCAGATTTTCGGCGCAGGAAACGTCGCCAGGCTGGTGACGATTGGCACGCCGCACCAGGGAATCGAAGGCGATGTTGCTGAGTATTGTGATGTCATCGGCGAGCAGCGTGAGTGTCAGGACATGAACGCTGAAAGTGTGTTTATGAACAAATTAAAGAACGGGATCCTACCACCGCTTCCCGTGACAACGATCATCGGGACGGGCTGCGCGATGAATGGTGAGGATGGCGATGGCGTGGTCTTGGAACGCAATGCAGAATTGGATGGTGCAGAAAAGGTCTTGGTGCAAGGCGAGTGTTCGACATTTTCAGTGTTGCATACAGAATTATTGGACGTCTGGAAATATCCGGAAGTGTATGAAGCGGTTAAGAAAGGTATTGGGAAAGAGTAGATTACCAGAAAAGCTAAACAGATACGATTATTGATCTCGTAGCAGTCGAAAGAAATGGATGACGCCGCTTTCCTCGATGATTCTAAGCCCTAAATCATAAAAATGCGTGAAGCCGTCTCACCCCGTACTGATGTACTGCTTCTCTCATTGAAGTAGGAAGAGAAATCGCTGCCCCGGCAAATCCAGGATGGGGGTCATATAGACTTACCAAACAAGATTTTTCTGAATTCATAAGATTAAATCACTCTTTCTTCAATTCAAACCCGTCCTTAGTATCACCAATAGTATACCCGAGCTGATTTATCTTTCCCCGTAATTCATCAGATTTCTTCCAGTCTTTCTTCTGACGAGCTTGTAAACGTTCTAGAGCCAAGCGAAGAACTTGCGGAGGAATTTTCTCTTCTTCGGCTGTCTTTAGATCCAAACCGAAAATGGCATCGAATTTCAAGAGAAGACCCAGTTTATCTTTTGCCGAAAGCACGCCGTCTTTTAACATATCCCACATTGTAGCGAGAGCTTGGGGAGTATTCAGATCATCATTGACTTGCGCAGTGAATTGGTCCAGATATTTCTTTTGCCGAACAGCAGATGCCGTGCTTTTCACTTTTTTAAGCTCGATAACTTTCTCATTCAATCTTTTCCGTGCAGTTTTGGCCCCATCTAATGCTTCGTAGCTGAACATCAACGGGTGGCGATAGTGTGTACCCAGACAAAAATAACGGAAATCCAGGGGATGATAACCTTTCTCTTCTAATGTAGCAAAAGTAATGAAATTCTCGCCAGACTTAGCCATTTTCTCGCCCTGCCCAAGGACCAGAAACTCATTATGCAGCCAATATTTAACCCAGGGTTTTTTGCCAAGAGCCGCTTCCGATTGGGCAATCTCGTTGCTGTGATGAACCGGAATGTGGTCAATCCCGCCGCAATGGATATCAAACTGTTTTCCCAGATATTTGATTGACATCGCAGAACATTCAATATGCCAGCCGGGATAACCGACTCCCCAGGGAGAAGGCCACTTCATCTCCTGTTCCTGAAATTTTGATTTGGTAAACCAGAGGACAAAATCGTGGGGATTCTTTTTGTTGGAATCCTTTCGTACACGCCCCCGTGTTTCTGCGCGGAGATCTAATTTGGCCAGTTTGCCATAATCATCTAATTGAGAAGTGTCAAAATAAACATTGCCCCCCCGGAAATAAGTAAAGCCTTTCTGTTCCAGCTTTTGGATTAAGGCTATCTGTTCTGTGATGTGATCGGTCGCTTTACAGAAGATGTCAGGAGAAAGAATGTTTAATTTTTTCATATTTTCCAAAAAGGCTTCGGTGTAAAATTCAGCAATTTCCCACACCGTCTTCTTTTCCCGCAGAGCCCCTTTGCGCATCTTGTCTTCACCTTCGTCCTGATCGGAAGTCAAGTGACCAACATCAGTGATGTTCATCACATGCTTAACGGGATATTTATTGAAGAGAAGTGTGCGTTTGAGCGTGTCATCAAAGAGATAGGCCCGTAAGTTGCCAATATGGACATAATTATACACCGTCGGACCGCAAGTGTACAGGCCAACCTGGCTTTTCTTCAGCGGAACAAACAGCTCTTTCCTGCGGGTGAGGGTATTGTATAGCGTAAGCGACATGAAATGATGATGGAGAAGAGATTATAAAAACATTTCTAATGTGAGGCACAATCCGAAAAGTGAGTGATGGTGACGCCAAATGGTCGCTGAAGGATAGCTATAATACTGGAACTGGGCCAATTTTCTTCTGTATCTCTGAAATTTCTTAAAATTGGCTTCAGCGACGGCTCACCATCACTCACAAAATGGATTGTGCCTTGGG
>Ga0209541_10013663_pt1 | contig 12367 bp, 10 predicted proteins | sample RifCSPlowO2_01_FD_184027 | JGI IMG/M metagenome (GOLD analysis project Ga0209541, IMG submission 184027) | Groundwater microbial communities from Rifle, Colorado - Rifle CSP2_plank lowO2_0.1 (SPAdes) (version 2) | ecosystem: Environmental > Aquatic > Deep subsurface > Groundwater | place...
GATAGACCCGGCGAAATTGCAATGGCTGTGAAGATGCGGCCTTCCCATACTTGGACAAAAAGACCCCGTGGAGCTTTACTGTAGCTTGACCCTGATTTAAATTTAAAATTGTGTAGCGTAGGAGGGAGCTTCGGCAACAATGAAACACCTCTCTTTTTTGAATTTAGGTCTCACATTATCCCTTATAAAAACAGGGAATTGGACAAGGTCTGGCGGGCAGTTTAACTGGGGCGGTTCCCTCCAAAAGAGTAACGGAGGGGCACAAAGGTACACTTAAGCCGTAAGGAAATCGGCCATCAAGCGTAAAGGTATACAGTGTGCTTAATAGCAAGACTTACAAGTCAAGCTAATACGAAAGTAGGTCTTAATGATCCCCTGGTGGCTCATGGGAGCGCCAGGGCTTATCGGATAAAAGTTACCCCGGGGATACAAGTGTGTCCCGATTTCATGGTAACATGGAATCGTGTAAATATGGCTAATAACGGTGAAACCCTGAAATTTTGAGGTTAAAGTCTTACCTCACATCGAGATATTTTAGGGTAATACCGTGGGAAGTCAAAGGTATGGACAAGATACAAAAAGCAGTAGCAGTAGGAGCTATTTTAGGAGACGGTTTTTTGCAGAAAACCGGTAAAAATAACGCCCGCTTAAGACTAGAACATAGTTTAAAACAGCAGGATTATTTAATCTGGAAGTGTAAAATTTTAAGTAATTTCTTTCAGAAAAAACCGGAAATTCTAACAAGAAACAATCTGAAATTTGGTAAAAGTTACCAATATATCAGGAATCAATCCTATTCCGGCTCGGAGTTCGGTAAACTTCATCAACTTTTTTATGTTGATGGTAAGAAAGTTATTCCGGATAAAATCTCCAAACTATTAAAAGAGTCAGTGAGTTTAGCTGTGTGGTTTATGGATGACGGTTATTACTATCCAAGGGATAAAATAGCTTATATCTATCTACCCAAGTTAGATTCAAACTCAATAAAAAATTTGCTAATTGCTTTAAAGATAAATTATGGTTTATCTCCTCGGTTAAAAATTAAAAAAAGAGGAGAATATGTTTTAATTTTTACGGTTAAAGAAACTTTAAAATTAATTCATATTATTAAGCCATATATTATAAAATCTATGTCCTACAAATTACCTTTTGACCCCGTATCGACTGATCCTAGTAGCAAACAATAGTTCCGCTATTGTTGGGAGAGATCGTGTACCATTTTTGGTACGTGATAATATGCCGTACCCCTGCAGTGAGAGCGAAGCGCTCTACTACAGGGTGATGATATAGTCAGCGCCCCGAGTAATCGGGGATTATCGTGAACAGGCTAGTCTTGCCCTACAGTCCACAAGGACGGCAAGGTTCGGCACCTCGATGTCGGCTCATCGCATCCTCCTGCTGAAGTAGGTGGGAAGGGTCTGGCTGTTCGCCAGTTAAAGCGGTACGCGAGCTGGGTTCAGAGCGTCGTAAGACAGCTCGGACTCTATCCAGTATGGGCGTTTTGATTCTTGAGGGGAGTTGTCTCTAGTACGAGAGGACCGAGACGAGGCAACCTCTAGTGTGCCTGTTGTCACTACAGTGGCAGCGCAGGGTAGCTACGTTGTTTTTTGATAAGTGCTGAAAGCATCTAAGCACGAAGCAGACCCCAAGATGAGGAATCTTTAAGATCCCTGGTAGACTACCAGGTTGATTACGCTAACGCGTAGTCGTCCGCTAACGCGGAGATAGGAGAGCAGTGTAAGCACTGTAAGGTGTTTAGCTTACTCTTACTAATGATCATCGTTGAGATTTTTTGGTAGGCTTTCTTACAATCCGTGTTCACATTTTAGAGTACAAATGGTACAGTTGAGGTATGAGTAAATCTGCCCGCGGGTTCACCCTGATTGAACTTTTAATTGTAATTGCCATTATCAGTATTCTGGCGGCAATAGGTATGGTCATGTACGGTAGTACTCAAAAAAGCGCGCGACTGGCCAAACGAGTTTCGGACCTACAGGGCATTCATAAAGCCCTGGAACTTTACCGCTCAGACAATGAATTTTATCCGATAGTTGCTTCTTTGAATTCAGAGTGTGCGATCGGAGGGAGTGTCAGCCCTGATAACGTAATTCCGGGGCTTGTCCCCAAGTATTTGCAAAGTTTTCCGGCTGATCCCCAAATGGATAAAGCCGGCAATACTTCTTGTTATATCTATATTTCCACAAGTGACGGTTCAGGTTATAAGATTATCGATTATCAAATCAGTGATTTCGACGACGCCGCTGATTATATGAAAATTAGGGGATTGATTGATCCGGCTAGAGATGGAGGAGCTGATTCCTGCAGAGCTGACGGAACCAATCCGGAAGCTTGGGGATTTTTTACCTACAATGCCTGCGCGCTATAATAAGTGCAAAGTGCAAAGTGCAAAGTGCAAAGTGCAAAGTGGTGGATGATTTATTCGGAAATTTGGCCTTTGATTTTTAAACCTTAAACCAGTATAATAAACTTCTCGGTGATTAGTGCGGCATGGTCCCATCCCTTCCCATCCCGAACAGGGTCATGAAACGTGCCAGCGGGGACGATAATTCCGGCGCAAGCCGGAGTGAAAATACCTCATTGCCGGGATTTAACTAGATGGTAGATGATAGAAGGTAGAAGATAGTAATTTGAAAATAGATGGTAGAAAATAGATTATTTATTTCTATCTTCCATTTTCCATTTTCAAGAATTCCATCTTCTATTCTCCACCATCCATCGTCAAAATTTACAGAAAGCAAGGTGACCATGTTTGGCTACAAAAACTACAAACTCTAAACTAATAACTCCCAACTCCATTATGGAGGAGCTGTTGGCTTCTCAAACCAATAAACCAACGTCCGTTTTCCGCGGTAAAGAAGTAGAAGGCGAAGTGGTTTCTATAACCGATAAAGAGATTATTTTGGATTTAGGCACTAAATCAGAAGGCATTATTTCTACCCGTGAGCTTTCGGAGCCTCAATTAAAAGATCTAAAAGTCGGTAGCAGGCTAAAAGCCTATGTTTATATGTCCGAAAATGAGCATGGTCAGACGATGTTGTCTTTACAAAGGCAAGCTCCCAGAATGCAATCGGATGATAGATCATTCCGGGGTGGGTCGTCCCGGGGTGGTAAATCCAGAGGGGGAAAGTTTATTGATTGGTCCAGATTTATCCAGGCTCAAAATCAAAAGAGTAAAATGCAAGGCTCCGTATTGGAGGTAAATAAAGGCGGCTTGATTGTGGAATCTGCCGGTATCAGGGGTTTTTTGCCGAACTCACAGGTGGGATTCGAACTACTGTCTAAAGCAGGAGCCGGAATGGACAGTTTGATTGGACAGGATTTAACAGTCACTGTTATAGAAGTTGATGCTGATAACAATAAATTGATATTTTCGGAACGGGGACAGATTTCAGAAGAAGTTAAAGATAGTCTTAAAGCCTTTAATACCGGTCAAAAAGTATCCGGCAAGATAGTGGCAGTATTGCCTTTTGGGTTAGTAGTAGATGTGGAAGGTAGCGAAGGACTAGTCTTTATTTCCGATGTTTCCTGGGAGAAAGTGGAAGATTTATCACAGATGTTCACGACAGAGCAGGAACTGGATGTTTTAGTTTCCAGTATAGACAATGAGTTGGGCAGATTAAATTTATCTATTAAAGGTTTAAGCGAGGATCCGTTTGGGAAAATTGCAGAAAATTATCCGATAGATGAAGTAGTTAAGGGTATCGTTGGTGAAGTATCCGATAAAGGGGTAGTTGTGAAATTAAAAGACGGCATTGAAGGGTTTTTGCCGGCGTCAAAAATGAACCCGGATACGGCATACGAGCCGGAAAAAAGTATGACTTTTTTAGTAGATAGCGTAGACAGCCAAAAGCGAAGAATTAATCTGGCTCCATTTGTGACTTCAACAGCCGGACTGATTTATAAGTGAGGGTAAAGGGGCAAGCGGAAAGGGTAAAGTAAATTTAAAACTTCCCCCTTAACGCTTCTCGCTTTTCCCTAAAAATTATGTCAAAGATCCACTCCACTTATATCTGCCAACAATGTAATTATCATTCTTCAACCTATTTGGGCAAGTGTCCCCAGTGTGACTCCTGGAATTCGTTTGTGGAAACAGTGGAAGAAAGCGTAAAGGGGGAAGGAGGAAGGGGAAAGTTTAAAACAGAAAAAGCAGAAATTATTAATTTGTCAAAAATTAAGAAAACGGATTTTGAGAGATTAAGTACTGGTTTGGGAGAGTTTGATAGGGTATTGGGTAATGGTATCGTGCCTGGTTCGCTGATACTGGTTTCCGGAGATCCGGGGATTGGGAAGAGTACGCTGCTGACACAGCTGGCGCTGAATGTCCAGGGGAAAGGGGAAAAGGGAAAGGGGAAAGAAAGAGAAACTTCTCCCTTAACGCTTCACGCTTCACTCTTTGTCTTGTATGTTGCCGGGGAAGAATCTGCCCAACAGATTAAGATTAGGGTGGACAGAATTGACCATAAAGCTGACATGGCAGTCTTAAACGAGATAGATGTAGATAATATAGTGGAAGCTATCACGCACACAAGGCCGAGCCTTGCGATCGTGGATTCCATTCAAACACTGGAAACTACGGACCTCAATTCAATAGCCGGATCAGTGGGACAAGTGCGTGAATGTGCCCACCGGCTACAAAGGGTGGCCAAAGATTTACATATCCCGATTTTTCTGGTGGGTCACGTGACCAAGGAGGGCATGGTGGCCGGACCCCGTACACTCGAACATGTTGTTGACGTTGTTCTCTCGCTGGAAGGTGATACTACCAGTATGTTCAGGATCCTCAGGAGTACCAAAAACCGGTTTGGACCGACTGATGAAGTGGGAATCTTTGAGATGGAAGAGGGAGGCATGATTGAAGTAAAAAACCCTTCCCAGGTTTTTTTGGATACCAAAGTGGAAGCCCCAGGCTCGGCAGTGGTGGCCACTTTAACCGGCCTCCGGCCGTTGATGGTAGAGATCCAGGCGCTTACCACCAAAAGTTTTCTACCTATGCCGAGACGTGTAGGGACAGGGATAGATAATAACAGACTGCAGTTACTCACGGCAGTTCTGCAAAAGCGGTTGGGTTTGCCTCTTTTTGATAAAGATATTTTTGTGAATGTGACAGGAGGATTAAAAGTGTACGAGCCGGCGGCGGATTTGGCAATTTGTCTGGCAATCGTTTCATCTTTGCAGGATAAAATCATTGTCAAAAAGACAGTCATTCTGGGAGAAGTGGGTTTGTTGGGGGAGATCCGGCCGGTGCAGAGACTGGATAAAAGAGTCATGGAAGCCAAAAAACTGGGCTTTACCAATATTATTTCCCCGGAAAAGGTTAAATCTCTTGCCCAGGCAGTTAAATTATCTCTCTCTTGAAAAATTATAAGTTAGTGGTACAATCTGGGGCATGATAAAAGAATCTCCTTTACATGAGTTATTTGATAGGACAACCGAGGACATTGATTCAAAATTAAGCGGGATGGGTGTTGGCGGAAGACAGAGAAGTTTGGACAACCTGTTAGTGCCGGGAATATTTTTTGAGAGAAACCAACTCACTGCCCAAGTTTCGCGCGACCTGGGATTACCAGAAAATTTGTCAGTGATCTTTGTAAAAGATCCGGATCAGCCGGATGGGCCAAATTCAGTTGTGGTAGAAATTAGGCGTGATTTTTTACCAGAAAGAGGCGATCCATACGAAAGTATCTATAACCGTTGGGCGAGTAAACCGAGATATTCCCCTCGGGTTGAAGTCAATAGATTATATTTAACAGTACATCCGATGCCTAAGCTTCACAGACCACTTGTACTGCCTTTACCCAGGCAGGCTCGCAATGGTTCTGGTCTAATTGCAGTAGAAGATGGTGATATTAGAGAGCCGGCGGTATTTTTTGCTGATGGAAATTTTCCCTTAGGGACAGATTTAAGTTATTCGGACAAGGAAGATGTCATGCTTTTAATATCTAAACCTGAATCAGAAGGGGAAGAAGTCATGGTCGGTTCTGTTCAACTTCAAAAGGATTGGAAAAAGTTAGTTACCGGTGGACGGTTTATGGAAAGGCATCAGATACCTGTACAACAAGAGCAAGTTCAGAGCACTGAAGAGAGTGATTTGGAACAATTATTATTGAATTCTCCAAGAAAAGCTTTAGAGGAAATGAAGGCTATGGTTAGCGAGTTTCCCGATCCGCCTAATTTAAAATCAAGAGATGGGGCTAAAATTGGTAGATTCGGCAGAAGGGGAAGGGCAAGGATCTTTCCAGACGATAAAGGTTTTTTTGGTATTATGCTGGAAAATCTTCAGGTTAGAGAGTTAGCTGAACAATGCTACAGAGGAACCCTGCAGCCAACAATTTTAGAAAAGTGCCTTTATCAAACAACGGAGGGGGACGGACATGATCAATTGGTATTTAAAGTGGGTTCATTATTCGGGGCTTCTACTGTCGAAGTGGGAGTGGTTAGGTGGGATATGGGGAAGAAGGATTATGTTGATTCAAAGCCTTATATTGCAAAGCTTGTGCAGCAGCCGAATTTTAACTTCGATGATTTCAGCAGAGTTTTACAAGCTAAATTAGGTACAGCAGGAGCATTGACCCATGTTTTTAACAAGATTAAACCGATAGAATTTAGGCTAGGTCCCAAAGCGGCAGATATGGCTAATCCCCAAAAAGTTTATGGGGATAGGCCGGATTTATTGCGCAGTAGAGAGCCGAGAATGGACAGGCCGAGAATAATGACGGCAAGAGATCTTTGGTGGCTTTAATTACCAGACAAACGAGATAATTTCTGATCTTGTTTTTGTGGATAACTGGTTGAAAAGTGGTCCGCCAGCCGGCGGATTCGGGTTTTGCTTCGGGCATAGTTTCCAATACGGTATGTTCCCGTAAATATCCGGCACTCTATCTTTCCAAAGGTACCCTCATTCCAAGTCCTATGTGTGGTCTATGGTAATGATACCTGTCCAGGAATTGATTAACAATCGCTGTTAGCTCCGGAATCTGGTTAGTTTTATATTTACTCCAACCTAAACATTCTTTTCTGACTGTCCTGTTAAATGACTCAATGTAGCTTTGCTCATTTTTCTTATATGGCCTGGAAACTCTGAATCTGTCAGTGTAGCTATATACCTTAGCTTTGAATTTATCCTTAAACTCATGTCCACCATCAGCCTGGATTAAATCTGAGTGAGAGTTAAACCTCCTTTGCATACAGGTATCCAGAAAATCAGCACCATACTCACTGGTTAACTCCGGAGCCAAAGTTACATCAGCTTCTTTGGAGAAGATATCTACTGCTGTGAAGGCAAATATACCCCCAAAATCAATTGAATCCATCTGGATGACCTCTCTGGGTGCTGCTGCACGAGGAACAGCACCTCTGGCCTGGTTATGCTTCCATTTAGACTTTATGATATATTTTTCAGCCAGGATTTCGTACACCTTGGATAATGCTGGACTGACTCCGTGCTCTTTCTCCAGAAAGTAGATGATCTTCTGACCACAGCAATCCATCTCCCTCTCTCGGATATCCCAAACCCATCTTTTGAGAATCGGATCTACCTGTCGTTTAATCCTTGGCCCCTTTTTAGCTTCAGAATAGTCATTAAGAAAAGTATCTAAACCAACCGTCTTAATGGATTTAATCCAAAGCCTTATTGTATCTCTATTAAGATCCAATTGATTGGCTATATGAGTTTTAGAAATCCCAGATCCAAACAGTTCCCAGGCCAATATTATTTTAGTTAGTTGCTGCATATTCATATTGTATTATGAATGCCGGATTTCTATGGGGAATATTGCGCAATATTGCCAAAATAACTTTAATAGGTATATAATTTTAAAATATGGAAGAAAAGCCGGAAAATCAGAGTATGAAGAGTGCGGTTGATGATGCTCAATCTGAAAGCGAACAAAAGCAAGAGCCTGCGCCGATAAAAAGGAGCTTTACTATTAACCAGGACAGTGAATTAAAATACGAGACAAGAAGCCCGGAGAAAAAATCAGGCAAAACAATACTCCTGATCATTGTTCTATTGGTAGTGTTTTTGGTAGGAGGGTTTTTCTTAAATAATAAGTTTCATTTTCTTCCCGGAGGTTCCGGATCAGACCAATTGGCTGTTGCTACTCCGTCACCCACTTTTTCCCCGACCCCAACTCCGGCACCGGCTCTTATTAAATCAGACTGGAGCTTTGAAGTATTAAATGGGTCAGGAGTGACAGGTGAGGCCAAAAGAGTGGCTGATGAAATAAAGGTGGCTGGGTATGAAGTAGTGAAAACCGGAAATGCGGACAAGAGTAGCTATCTTCAGACTGAAATATTGGTCAAGGAAGAGCTTTTGGAAAAGATAGATTTAGTCATATCGGATTTAAAAGACATTATTAAAATTGCCTCAGTGGCAGGGGAATTGACGGAAGGAACAGCCTCGGCCCGGATTATCATCGGGAAAGACTCCATTTAAAATTAACCTAATTAACCTAATTTCTAATTGACCTAATCAATTTCAACATTTGGTCATTGGGAGTTGGGATTTGTTTAGAAATTAGTACTTAGAAATTAGAAATTGTAATCCTCCGCTCTTTATGGCATACTTTCTTCAGTAGGGACTTATTCATCAGTTAGTTGTTTTCCCTACGGAAGGAATTATTTTCGTGTCTGTTAAAATTGTTCTGCGCCTGATTTTGGCGCTTATATTCGCGGTTTCCGCGGCCATATTTTCACAGTTGATCCCGCCTCTTCCCGGGGGAGTTTCCTTTACCATCAGAGCACTGCTTACTTTGGCAGCCGGCGGTATCGGATTTGTAGTTTTTCCGGAAATAGCCCGGTCCGTCAGAGTTATCACTATAACCACATTTAATTTTGTGGTGCACCGGGTTTCCTCTGAGGTATCAAACCAGGTAGTAAAGCTGACCAAGTTTAACACTCCTTTTTCTCAACCCATTCCCCAAGTCGGATCAGTAGCCATTACCAGGCCACTAATCCTCGATACTTCTGCCATCATTGACGGCAGGATTTTGGATATTGCCAAAACCGGTTTTTTAAGCGGGTTGGCATTGGTGCCTAATTTTGTTTTAACAGAACTTCAACAAGTGGCGGATTCAGGGGACTCTCTAAAACGCGCCAGAGGCAGAAGGGGGTTTGAGATTGTGGAGGAGCTAAAAAAAGTAAAGGAAATAAAGCTGGAAGTTTGGGATAAGGAACAAAACGGTAAACAAGTTGATGACAAAGTGATCAATCTGGCAAAAGCCCTGCACGGCAAAATTATTACCACTGATTTTAATTTGAATAAGCTGGCCTCTATTTCCAATATTGGTGTATTGAATGTCAATGATTTGGCAAATGCAGTCAAGAGCATGAGTTTGCCGGGGGAGAGTATGGAAATAAAAATCGTTCATTTGGGAAAGGACAGCTCTCAGGGGGTCGGTTATTTACCGGATGGCACCATGGTGGTTGTAGCGGCCGGCGCGGATAAAATCGGCCAGACTATTAATATAGAAGTAACTAAAAACATTCAAACCCCGGCCGGCAGAATGGTTTTTGCCAAAGAACTTGACTAATTTACCCTATAGTGGTATAATGCCGGCAAATGACAAATCATGAAGGTGGAATAGATCGTCGCGGATTTCTTCGTTTAGCTGGTTTAGCTGGCGCTGGTTTATTTGTAGCCAATATTCCACCGTTTTTCGAACCAAATCAAGCCCGAGCTGCAGCAGTTATCTCTTCGCAGACCAGGGCTATAGATCGGGTTCTTTCAGAGATTGAAGCATCAGGGATAGTCCTCCCTTCGTTTTTACCACTATCAGAAGTTCAAGTGCCGGGGTGGGAAAGGGTAGGACCGGATCCCGGAAAGTTAAATCAAGATCAATGGTTTCCGTTTGCTGAACTTAATGGGCAACGTGTCCTGCATGCTCCGGGAGGATTCCTGGATAAGATCGGTAGGATAGGGAATCGCCACGGACTACAACTTGACCCCCGAGGACACGAAGAACAGTATGCTTATAATTCCTTGTTGCTGGGAGGGGTAGGATGGAGAGGCCATTGTCATGCTCTCAGTAATATGATGGCTTATCAGGAGCCGTTAATAATAAGCGCAGGAGATAGTTTTGAATATGAAGGGGAAATTATTGATATAGATACGATTATAGAAGGTTATGCTGCCAAACATGCCTCTGATGCAACAGTTATTTTTCAGAATGACCAAGCTGGTATTTCGAATGTCCTAAGAGCTGCAATTATTAAACGCTGGACTCCTGTTGCCAGTTGTCCTGACCCCGGAAGAGAAAATGAAGATTGGTTATATGCAATTAAAGAAATAAGGACAGATTTACGAGCTGTTGTTGGATATAATTTCGGAGTAAGGAAAATATTTCCGATTGAACAAATAAAATTCATTTACTTTCCTGGCTACTATGATCCTAATAATCCGGAGAGTGTGAAGAGTATGGATTATGTTGCCAGGCGCAGAACAGCCGGTTATATCAATTGGCAGTTAGATCATAACCTTTTAAGCCATGCGGTGTTGAATATCCCACTTGACCAACCTCTTCCTAGTTAATCAGGAGCGTTTATCATTTATCCACACCACTTATTTTCTTGTTAATATCTAAAAGTATACCTATTATTTAGCTTATTATAGCAATCTAAACTTATTACCATATCCTCTGAAATAGACTCTAGGTCTAAGGAAATAAATAGTAAAAATACTTATGGGATTACTAAAACTTGACAAATAGTAATTTTCCTGGTAATGTAGGAATACTATGTTTGCAAGCAAGTGGATGACCAGTTTTAGGTGGGACAAGAGAACAAGAGTTAGGAGAGCCGGCCTCGAGCGGAGTCGAGAGGTTGATACTGTGGCGGAGCAGGTAAAGCAGGTATTGCAAACAGCAGACCAGAAATTAATATTGATGGTCCGCAGTTAAAAAAAGATTCCTTGGAGGCAGACGGACCAAGGAATCTTTTTTTGCCCGCTTCGCCCGCGAAGCGAGGCGAGTACTTTGAAAAATTTGCATAAAAAAAGAGCATTTAGATCCGCCTTTGGCGGGTCGCAATGTCTCTTTTCTTGAGCTCCGATAAAATCGGAGCATAAAAAAAGAGCATTACTACCGCAGACGGACTCGAATAGCAATGCCCTTTTTATTGATTTCGAAAACAACTTCAAGAGCAGATAGAAGTTGCTTTCTGATTTAACAATAGAGCAAAAAATAGGGGGTTGTCAATACCCCAGTTTAGCCTCATATTTGTTAAATTGGAAACAATATGCCCTCAAAAAGATGGGTTTGGATACAGGAGTTTTTGGTGGTTAGTATCGGGGGTTTGTCTAGGGCAGGGACAAGTCCCCGATAGTAGCTATCAAACTCCCCCTTGACAAATTGGCGAACCTATAGTACAATGTGCAAAACAAAATATGAATATTCCTAATCGAGCAGAGATTGGATCAAGGTTAAACCCGCTTAAAAAACTTCTTTTCTGGAAGAAATTCAGCCGCTTTCTTTTAATAAGTCTATCTATGCTGGTTTTATTGGCAGGAAGCCAACAGGTTCAGCTAAGTAAAGTTTTTGCCACATCTATTGGGGAGTGTGTAAACGACAGAACCTTTTTGGGGGGCGACGAGGGTGATGATGCAAATTGGGTGCCAGGTTGTGATAGTGGTTCGGGCTCAGGTGGTCAGGGCGGACAAGGTGGTCAGGGAGGTCAGGGTGGCCAAGGCGGCCAACCGGCAGTTTCTTGTCCAGATGATTTAAGATACTGCGACACCAATATTAATAAAACAGTCTATAAGCATGGCGGGTATTGGGATGGCACTCAATGTGTGTACGCCTTCGATCAAGAGGGGGCATGTAATGTTCCTGCCCCTGTTTCTTGTCCTGATGATTTAAGGTATTGTGATACTAATGTCAATAAAATAGTCCATAAATTTGGTGGAGTTCCTGACGCAAGCCAACCAGGCGGTTGCCGCTACGCTTTTGAGCAAGAAGCAGCTTGTAATGTACCGGCCCCTGCTACAGTCACTCTTTGTACCGGTGAGTCTAAAACTTGGGATGAGATAGACCGGCTATTGCGCGGAGCAAACTATCCCGGTCCTTTTGATCAATCTCAATCAGAAATAGATGCATATAATAGAGCTGCCTGTCCAGCTTCAGCTCCTGTATGTCAACCAAACGGTTCCTGTTCAGCTCCTGCTCCTGCTTGTGGTACTTCTACCACCGGAGTAGATAATTGTGGCAATGCTTGTACAAAACAAGGTTCTGCTTGTCCTGTGCCAACTCCAACTCCTACACCTACTCCAACACCCGGTCCTACAGCTGCGCCTACACCTACTCCAACACCCGGTCCTACAGCTGCGCCTACACCTACTCCAACACCCGGTCCT
>Ga0209541_10013664_pt1 | contig 12365 bp, 14 predicted proteins | sample RifCSPlowO2_01_FD_184027 | JGI IMG/M metagenome (GOLD analysis project Ga0209541, IMG submission 184027) | Groundwater microbial communities from Rifle, Colorado - Rifle CSP2_plank lowO2_0.1 (SPAdes) (version 2) | ecosystem: Environmental > Aquatic > Deep subsurface > Groundwater | place...
TTGCCTAAATCTAATCTTTCTATTTTTATCTCCATTTTTCGCCTCTTTTATCCTCTAAGCTCCTTTACAGTCTCTTCAAGAGATTTTATATCATAAACGTTTAATACTGAAACATTTGGGTTTGTTTCGCGGATGAACCTGCTCACCATCTTTGGCCCAATTTCTATGAATAAGTCTGCTCCATCTTTAATTACTTTTTCCACACCACCCTTCAATCTCACACGCTTGCGCATTTGGTCGGAAAATTCCCGCCTTATAAGGTTTGGCTCTGTCAGGTAAATCGGCTCTTTTGTGGCATCATCCGTTATTGCATTGGCCACTATTGGTGTGCGGGCAGGATAAATAGTAATGTTGTCAAGTTTCTTTTTAAGTTTTTTACCGGGCTCTAGCATGAATGGGGTGTGGAATGCCGCATCCAAATCCAAAATTTTTGTATAAATGCCTTTTTTGTTTAATTTTCTCGATATTTCTCTTAATTTTTTTTCATTGCCCCCTACAACAATTTGCCTTGGGGAGTTTATCAAAGCCCAAAAAACTTGTCCATACTCATTGCATAAATTTTCTATCATATTGTAGTTCAATTCTTTTTTGTCCATCACTGCCATAAGCTTTGTTCTTGGGCGTTCTCTTGCAGCATCTGACATGACTTGTGCCCTGTAGTTTACAAGACCTAATGTAGTTTCAAAATCCATCGCGCCTGAAACTACCGCAGCAGTGTACTCACCTAAACTATGCCCCATAACTTTAAACGGATTTAGCTGAATGCTTGCATCTTTACACATTTCTTCAAGTGCCGTATAACATGCATAACTTGTTGTGAATACTGCCGGCTGTATGTATAATGTCATGTCAAGAGGCGATTTAACCAGATAGTTTGTTAAGTGATGTTTTTTACCATTAATTCCATTTGTTTCAGTGGAAGGATGCTTTCTGTGCTGACTCATGAAAGATTCTACTTGTTCATCAAATCGCCTTATGATTTCTTTAAACTTGCTTTCCGTAAAGCAAATATCTTCCAATCTGTAACCCAAGATTTTATTTGCTTTGGTGTACACTTCCCTGACAGAATCCCTGACAGACGGATGCTTATCAGCATAGTACAAATCCTTCCCCATTCCCACATACTGCGAGCCCTGCCCTGGAAAAACTAAGACTACTTTTTCATACTTCATAATGTAGAATAAGCCTTATAGGTTTATAAACCTTACTATCTTTTACTATCTAATAGTTACAACAGCAAACCCCTGAATCCCTCCCCCTCTGCCAAAAGCAGTAAGCTTTTCCCCTGAAGTGTAAGCAATTCCAATCCTTTCTTTTTCAAGCTTTAATATTTTAGACAATGAATCTTTAATTTTATCCGTATATTTTTCTAATTTTGGCTTGGCTGCCTCCATCATTATGCTTACATTGTTGATTTGATAATTTTTTTGCTTTAATTTATTCAAAATCACTTTCAAATACTCTTTGCTGTCTGTTACGCCCTTTCTGCACATTTCATCAGAGTAATATCCAAGCGACCTTTCCCCTATTGCAGTACTTATAGCATTGAACAATGCATGCAAAATAACATCTCCATCGGAATTTGCCTCCAGCCCAATTTCATTGGGTAAGATATAGCCGCCTAAAACGAGCTTTTTGCTTTTATTTGAAGAAAACCTGTGGCTGTCCTGCCCAAAGCCGATTCTAAATCCGCCATTGTTCCTTTTAATCAGAATCGCTTCTGCAATTTTTAAGTCTTCAGGGGTTGTAATTTTTATATTTTCATAAGAGCACTCAAAAATTTTCACTTTTTTGCCGAGAGCCTCAACCAAGGAAACGTCATCCGTAAATTTTAATTTATTTTTTTTAGCATTTTCAAATGCGTCAACAAGCATACCATATTTAATTGCCTGGGGCGTCTGGACTTGATAAATACCATTCCTGTCGATAGTTTTTTCCACAAAACCATTGCTTATTTTTTTGATTGTGTCCTTCAGTGGAAAACCTGAAACAGCCGCGCCATGTTTTTTTGCTGTATTTACGCATTCAACAATTTCATTTTCCTTTACTAAAGGGTTGCTTCCGTTATGCACGACAATAACATCATTATTTTTAGCATTCTTAATCGACATTAATCCGTTATAAACGGAATCTTGTCTTTCATTTCCTCCAGCAACAATATTTCTAATCTTGCTGAAATTATATTTTTTATTTATTTCGCTTATTTTTTTAATGTCATTTTTTTGTGTTACAATAATGATTTCACCAATTAAATTGCATTCCTGAAAAGTTTTTATTGTGTAATAAATCATCGGCTTGTTTAGTAATGGCAGAAACACTTTATTTGTACCTTTTTTCATCCTCTTGCTTTTTCCCGCAGCGACGATAATTGCAAAGTTCATTTTAGAAAATTTTAAATCAAAATAATGCTAATTCTCGACAACCATCTCCTCTTCTATGATATTTTTTGCCCCTTCCTTGACTTTTCTGTCAACTTCAAGAATTTCTTTCAAGCCCGGATTTTTAATCAGATTGTGCCCGTCCATCATTTTCCTTATCAGTCTAGCAATGTCCAAAAACCTTATTTTTCCGCCTAAAAACGCGTGAACTGCAGCTTCATTGGCAGCGTTCATCACGGCAGGCAATGTTCCCCCAGCAGCCCCAGCTTCATATGCATATTTCAGGCATGGAAATTTCTCAAAGTCAGGCTCTGAGAATTCAAGTGATTTTATTTTTGTTATATTAAGCTGCGGGTTTTCGCTTTTGAATCTCTTCGGATAAGAAAGGGCATATTGTATCGGGATTTTCATGTCAGGAACCCCCATCTGCGCAATCACAGATTTATCGGCAAACTCAACGAGGGAATGCACGATGCTCTGAGGATGGATAACAATTTTTATTTTATCATAGCCAATGTCATAAAGCCAGTGCGCCTCTATAACCTCAAAGCCCTTGTTCATCAATGTCGCGGAATCTATTGTTATTTTGTTGCCCATACTCCATGTTGGATGCTGCAAAGCCTCATGCGAAGTCACATTTTCCAATTGCTGTTTTGAATAATTACTGAATGGCCCGCCTGAGCAGGTTATTGTTATATTGCTAACTTCCCTTATGTTTTCTCCGTTCAGGCACTGGAAAATCGCACTGTGCTCCGAGTCAATCGGCATCAATGCAATATTGTTTTTCTTTGCCTCTTCCATGACGACAGAGCCTGCTGCCACCAGAGTTTCCTTGTTTGCCAATGCAATGTTTTTTTTGCTTTTTATTGCATTGTAAGTCGGCTCAATTCCTATGCTTCCGACCAATGCATTTACAATAGTGTCTGCTTCGCTTAAAGTTGCAATTTTGTTCAATCCTTCTAACCCGGAATAAACTTGGCAGGAAGAAAAATTCAGCAAATCATCAGCCTTGCTTTTGTCCATTATTGCAGCTGCCTTTGGCTTGAACTCCTTGATTTGCTTCAGCAGCAATTCAGAATTCTTGTTAGCTGTCAGGCCAACTATCTTGAACTCGTCAGGAAACTGCCTCACAATTTCAAGAGTTTGTGTGCCGATGCTGCCTGTCGAGCCTAAAATGGAAATGTGTTTCATTTTTTACGTTTTAAATTTTTCCAAGCTTTATCTTCTTCCTTACTATTCTATTTTTTAGCTAAGGATTTTTCACTTGCTAAGGCACAAAACATTTTTTCTTTTTCGACTTTATTTTTATTCTTCATCTTTTACAAAATCATAAATTTCCTGCTGCTTTTTTGAGTTTAATGAAATATGCATTTCGCCTGTTGATTGCTTTGTTGTTATAAACTCCATAGCAACTAACTCCTTAATCGCTTCTTGAGTTATCTTTTCTCCCCTCAGGTGCTTTGGAATAGCTTTTTTTAAGTTTGTTAGTTCAGTATGCCTTCCACCCCATATATTAAGGTTGATTAGCTTTCTTAAAAACCTTTTCATAATAAAAGCTTTATCCATTAAGAAGGTGTATAGAATTAGATATATAAACATTAACTCCAAATATGAAACATATACGTTCCAAAATAGAAACATTTAAATAGTAATTCGTAGTTAGAGTATACTATGGAAACGATATTCACAAAAGCAGTGGGAAACACGCCCAAAATCAAAGTCTTGGAGTTTTTGATAGAAGGCAGGGAACTTGACTATTCAATATCGGACATTGCAGAAGGTGCAGGAATTGGAAGGACAACTTTATTCAGGATTTGGAACGATTTTGTTGAGCTCGGAATAGTGAAGCACACAAGGGACATTGGAAATGCAAGATTGTACAAATTAAACTTATCAAACCCTTTTGTCAATAAAATGGCTGACTTGTTTGACACTTTAGTTATAGAGCCGCTGAATAAGAGGAAGAAAGTTGTGGTGAGAAATTGATTTATTTTTTTAATTTCTTGATTTTTGGATTATGTTTAGAAATAATTGCTAAACATGCTAAAGAAGTGACCAAGAAAAAAGTGAAAATTAATCCTAAATAAAATAAAATGCCTTGTACATGTCTTGTTGTAAAAAGATTGTTGAAATAACTAACATTTGGAACTAGACCAGCTACAATAGAGATTAAATATGAAAAAACTGACATATATAACCATAATTCTGGGTTAACTTCTTTTTCAAGTGTTTTTATAGAATTAAATTCATCCGATAAATTATCAAGTTCTCCTTTATCAATCTTTTTATGGGCATTCTTTTTTATTTCTATTATACTAGTTTCTATAAATTTTCTGAATGGTATAGAAAATTTTTCAGAAGTATGAACAAAACTAAAAAAAACAGCCACAAAAGTTAGCATACCTACTGCAATAATAATCCCAATGTTTTGTGTATCTTGAATAAAAAATTTTAAACCATAGAATAAAAGAACAATTCCTAATATCCCTTCTATGATATACATTAATTGAAGCCTTTTATGATTTATTTGCATTTTATTTAATTATGATTAGCCATCTCCTCTATCTCCTTCAGAAGAACTTCATAAATTTCATTGTCATTGACTCTTTTGACAATCTTGCCTTCCTTGTAAAGCAAATGATTCCCAGGAGCGCCAACAATTCCGATGTCTGCTTTTCTTGATTCGCCTGGCCCATTAACAGCGCAACCCATCACAGCCACTTTAATCGGCTTTTTTATTTTTTCAGTTGCATTTTCCAATTGCTCAACCAGTTTAATCACATCAACCTCTGTCCTTGCGCATGTCGGGCATGATGTGACCTGCACGCCTTCATTCCTCAGCCCAAGGCTCCTCAAAATTAATTTTCCAATCTTGACTTCCTCTTTTGGCTCGTCGCTTAATGAAACCCTTATTGTGTCGCCTATGCCGTCTGCAAGAAGCATTCCCATGCCCATTGCCGACTTTACAGTTCCTGGAATCTTGCTTCCTGCCTCTGTAACCCCAAGATGCAGCGGATAGTCGGTTTTTTCTGCAAACAATCTATACGCTTTCACCATTCTAGTGACATCAGATGCTTTCAATGAAACAATTGTGTTGTAAAAATCCAAGTCCTCAAGAATTTTGATATGCCTCATTGCGCTCTCAACCATTGCCTCAGGCGCATACCCATATTTCTCAAACAAGTCCTTTTCAATTGAGCCTAGATTAACCCCAATCCTCATAGGAACTCCATATTCCTTGCAAGAATTAACAACCTGCTGCACCTTGTCAGGATTCCCAATGTTGCCGGGGTTTATCCTGACTTTGTCAACATATTTTACAGCTTCCAAAGCAATCCTGTAGTCAAAATGAATGTCAACAACAAGCGGAATATTTATGTTCTCTTTTATCTCTTTCAATGCTTTTGCCGCCTCCATTGTAGGGGCAGAAACCCTTACAATGTCGCATCCAAGCTCCTCTAGTCCATGAATCTGCTCAATTGTTGATTTGACATCAGTTGTGTCAGTTATCGTCATTGACTGCACTGTTATTGGAGCATCTCCGCCAATGTACAATTTTCCAACTTTTACCTTGCGGGATTTTCTTCTTTGAATCATTTTTATATTAGTTTTTTATTTTTCAATCCGTTGCTTCGCAACAAAAGATTAGTGCGCCTCGGCATTCAGCCGTGGATGTTGTTTACATTTGTACTCCCCCTCGGCGCAAATACATTGGAACTGCCAGCAATACTTTCCTGAGCTGGGCTCCCATTATTGCTTACAGCTGCTGGGAAGCGACGTTTTTTTGAAATTATTTTTATTTAATGGTTTTAATTTAATTTTTCATTCCAAATAAGCATTGCACTTGTAGCACCAAGTAAAATCATAATCACAGTGTATTGTCTTTATTATCAGATGCCCTGTTTTCCTGAAATGCTCTGTGTCATGGGCATTGTGGGATTCACAGCAAAAAACCCTGCCGCATGACGTGCATATGCGCAAATGCTCTTTGTCGCCGCAAACTTCGCATTCTTTCTTGCTTGATTTTGTTATTTTGATTTCGGAATTATGCGGGCATTCCGCTTTTTTAATTTTTGGATGAAGATGCATTGGCATTTTGAGTAAATTTTTATTTTGTATTTTTTATTATTTAATAATTTTTAGTTTAAATTAACAGATTCTAACCTATCGCATCTATTACTTTCCACAATCTACTATCCGTTTGTTGTATTCTTACAGATACAATTTTTTCTTTTTCAAATCTTGCATTATTCCGAGTTAATTTCTGAAAAATCAAAGACATACCTTCGGTATATTCAATTTTTGGATTTGGAAATAAAAAGCCATAAGAATTATCTTGTACATAAAATCCAATAAAAGCAGCACTAGAATTGTTTGTTTCATCTAACAGATAAGATATTCCAACAAGCTCAGCAAGTTCGCCTCCAGCATAAGATTTTGGATTTATTTGTAAGTAAAATGGATTAAGTCGCGAAGGTTTATTAGCTAATAATGATTTATAGCTTTCATTAGCTAGCTTAGCAAAATCATCTTTAGGAGTAGTTTCTTTAACATGCCCTCTGATTTGCAGAACTCTATGTGCTTCACCTCTAGCTAGATTTATTTCTGACGATAAATAATCCAAATCTGAGGTAACTTTTTGTATCCATTCATTTATTTCATATTTGCTAAAATGATGAAGCAGTTTTATCAAATCACCTGTACGTGCATGATACTCATGTGAATGTCTCTTTAATGTTGGAATTACTTCCAAAAGTTTAATGACTTTAGGCTCTAATGCTTCAATACGAGCTTCTAATTCTCCCAATTCTTTTCTATCTTCCCAAAGATTAGCTAAATCTCCTTTAATCTTGGACTCAATGTTATACCATAAACTCATTATTTTTTGTCTATCGTCTTCAATTGGCATTTTGAATCAGTTTTATGCTGTTTTAATTTTTTATTTTTTACCAAGTATTTCCTGTATTGCCTTTCTGATGCTCTCCTTGTCAATTCCTGCAAGCTTCTTCTGTATATCGGGCTTGCCGTGCTCGATGAAATCATCAGGAATTCCTATGGTTTTTACATTGGATTTTATCCCGCTTTTGTTCAATAACTCCAGCACAGCAGATCCAAATCCCCCTTTTATTGCCGCTTCCTCAAGAGTGATTATTCTTTTGAATTTTTTTGCGTATCTTAAAATTAATTCCTCATCAAGAGGCTTTGCAAACCTAGCATTGATTATTGCTGCACTGCACTTAAGCTCTTGAACAACATCAATTGCATCGTATAAAATCGGCCCTATGCCAATGATCAGCAAGTCCTTGCCTTCCTTAAGCACTTCCCCTTTTCCAATTTCAAGCTTTCTGAACTCCGAATCCAGGCCAACTCCAATCCCGTTTCCTCTTGGATACCTTAAGGCGCATGGCCCTTTCAATAAAGTTGCAGTGTAAAGCATGTGCTGCAGCTCATTCTCGTCTTTGGGAACCATTATTGTGATGTTTGGGATTGCCCTGAAGTAGGCAATGTCAAAAGGCCCGTTATGCGTCGGCCCGTCATCTCCCACTAATCCAGCTCTGTCCAATGCAAATATTACTCCAAGATTTTGCAGGCATACGTCGTGGACTATCTGGTCATAGGCTCTTTGCAAAAATGTTGAGTAAATTGCGCATACTGGCTTCATGCCTGAGATTGCCAGCCCGGCAGCAAAAGTAACAGCATGCTGCTCTGCAATTCCGACATCGATTGTTCTTTCAGGAAAATGCTTTTCAAACTTGTTCAACCCGGTTCCTGACTTCATCGCGGCTGTGATTGCGACAATTCTTTTGTCATCTTCCGCAATCCTTATCAGCGCATTTGCAAATGCATCCGTGTACGTAAGCCTTGTTGCTGTGACATATTTCTGCCCGTTTACAGGATCAAAGGGCGACATTCCATGGAATTTGTCAATGTCTTTCTCCGCAAAGGCATAGCCTTTTCCTTTTTCTGTCTTTACGTGCAGCAAAACAGGCCCTTTTAAGTGCTTGACATTCCGCAAAGCCAGTATAATGTCGTCAACGTTGTGCCCGTCGATAGGGCCGAAATACTGGAAGCCAAGGCTTTCAAAGAACACCCCTTCGCTTGTGATGGTCCTCAGCCTTTCCTGCATCTTGAAAACCTTGTCAACCTCCTCTAATCCAATTCCAGGTATCTTTTCCAGCAGGCTTCTGGTTTTTTTCCTTAATTTAAAATAGCCTTGGCGCAGCACTATCCTGTTTAGGTAGTCGGAAATAGCGCCTACATTAGGCGAGATGCTCATCCTGTTGTCATTCAAAATAACCAGCATGTCTGTTTTTGACGCTCCCAAATTGTTCAGGCCCTCGAATGCCAGCCCTGCTGTTATTGCGCCATCTCCAACAATTGCAACAACATTGTGCTTCTTATTCTGGTAGTCGCGGGCTTTTGCTATGCCAAGCGCAGCTGAGATGGCAGTCGAGGCATGCCCGGCTCCAAAAACATCATACTCTGACTCAAAGATATTACAAAAGCCGCAAACTCCTTTGTACTGCCTCAAGGTATGGAAATTTTCTCTTCTTCCTGTGATAAGCTTGTGCGGGTAGCTCTGGTGCCCTGTGTCTATTACAATCTTGTCGTAAGGCGCATTGTATACGTAATGAACTGCCAGCATCAATTCAACAGCTCCCAATGGACTGCCAAGGTGCCCGCCGTTTTTGGAAACTGTCTCTAAAATCTTCTGCCTTATTTGGCTGGCAAGCATCTTGAGCTGCCAGCTGCCAAGTCTTTTGATGTCTTTTGGGGAATTAACAGTGTTAAGAATATCGTAAACTGGCTTCTGCATCGCCTCACTTGGCATCTCTTTCCCGAATCTTTGCGTCTGCACCAGCAGAGAACTCTGCGACTTTTTGCTGGATAAAAACCTCTTAAAAGACTTGCGTTTAGCCAAAATATTGTACCCCTTATTGCCTGTAGTTAATTCAATATTTATAAAGGTTGTGTAAGATAAAATTTGGGATAAAAGGGGAAGATATTTATATAAAATAAATAGTATGCAGCGAATATGATAAAAAAGATTAAAGGCAGGTACGCTGTCCTGTCAGAAACAACGGGCAGGAAATTCGGCACTTACAGGACAAAAAAAGAGGCTTTGAAGATGCTAAGGCAGATTGAGTTCTTCAAGCACCTGAAAGGAAGCCCAGGGCTAAGAAAAGCGTTGAGGAAGAAGTCTTTGGCTGTGAAATAGGGCATTGCGGGGGTTTTTATGCAAATCCCATTAAAAATTAAAAACATATATTTAAAAACCCCCTGACATTCCACTTCCATATTACCCGCATAAGACTACCTAGCGTAGGAGGGCATTAAATGGACAAAGAGCAAATACAGGCTGCAATAGCAAAGGCAAAGGATATTTCTGATAAAAGGAATTTCAAACAGAGCTTTGACTTGATTATAAACCTTAAAGGGATAGACATCAAAAAGCAGGAGCACCAGATAGACGCTTTCATCACATTGCCCCATGCAAGGGGAAAGAAAGTAAAGGTATGCGCCTTGGTAGGCTCGGAGTTAGGAGACCAGGCCAAAAGCGTATGCGACTTTGCCATAATGTCTGACAATTTCGACAGCTACAAGGACAAGAAGGAAGTCAAGAAAATCGCAAGCAGCTTTGACTTCTTCATCGCCCAGGCAAATATAATGCCGAAAGTTGCCACTGTCTTTGGAAGGGGCTTTGGGCCAAGGGGAAAGATGCCAAACCCGAAATCAGGCTGCATTGTAGCGCCAAACGCCAACCTAAAGCCATTGTACGAAAAGCTGCAGCACACTGTAAGGGCAATCACAAAAGGCTCTGCCATAATCCAGTGCGCAGTTGGCACAGAAGACATGAATCCAAATGACATAGCTGAAAATGCGCTTACAGTTTACAATTCATTGTTGCAGGTCCTGCCGAATGAAAAGCACAGCATAAAGGACATTTACATCAAGCTCACAATGGGCAAGCCGGTCAAGGTTGGAGAAAAGATTGAAGTAGTAAAAGAGGCAAAATAAAGTATTAAATATGATAATCAATTGAAAAAATCATTGAACAATAACAAAATTAAAAAAATAAACAAAAACGAGAGCGTCCTCTGAAAATAAAGTGAAGGAGGAAACCCGCTTGTGATAGTTTAATACAATATATAGGCGAGCCCGAGCGATGTGGCAGAACAGCGAGGGAGAGCACAATATATTGTGCCGAAGGCACGGATTGAAAATATAAAAAGTCAAAGAAACTCAACAAAAAATGGAACAAGAACTTAAATCCAAAGTGCAGGCTCATGTAGCTGACTATAAAAAGGAAATTGTAAGCAATATCATAAGCCTGATTAGAGAGTATCCCATAATTGGGGTTGTCAACATGGAGAATCTGCCTGCGCCGCAGCTGCAGACAATGAGGGCTCAGCTAAGGGGCAAATTTTTCATAACAATGACAAAAAGAAGGCTGATAAAGCTCGCTTTTGAGAATGCCAAATCAAGCAAAAAAGGAATTGAAAAGCTTGAGCCTCATCTTGGGGGGGAGCCTGCCCTGATATTTACCAAGGAAAACCCGTTCAGGCTGAGCAGGACACTGCAAAAAAGCAAGTCCCCTGCGCCTGCAAAGGCAAACCAAACAGCACCAAGGGACATAATCGTCAACAAGGGGGCAACATCATTCGCCCCGGGCCCGATCATTGGGGAGCTTGCAATGGCAGGCATAAAATCCGGAGTTGAAGGCGGCAAAGTAGCTATAAAAGAAGACACTGTTGTTGTAAGAGCCGGAGAAAAAATAAAGCCAAAGACAGCTGAAATCCTTACAAGGCTCGGCATCCAGCCGATGGAAGTCGGGCTTGATCTGGTGGCTGTTTTTGAGAATGGGATTATTTACGGAAGGGATGTGCTGTCAATTGATGATAAGGAGTATATGAGCCGGCTGGGCAACGCGGCAAGATGGGCATTCAACCTTGCAAATTACGCAGCTTACCCGACAAAGGAAACAATAAGATTGCTGGTTGGCAAAGCATATAACGACTCAAAATATCTTGGAATTGCCCGGAATATTTTTGATAAGGGAATCATTGATTTCCTGCTCGGCAAAGCCCAGCAGCAGATGCTCAGCCTGAAAACTGCTGCAAGCATAGAAGTCATTGAAACCAAGCATGAAATTCAAGCAGAGCGTAAAGAAGAGAAGCATGAACATCCGGCAGAAAAAAAAGAAAGTGCAGGGCAAAAGCACGAATCAGCTGAAATAAAAGCCCCGACAAGGGAAGAATTGGAGGCAAACATAAAGATGAGGGAAAAGCAGAAAGAGGCAAAGGAATTTGAGAAAATCTACCATGACATTCATAAAAAAGCCATAGAGGAGCACGAGAAGAAAAAAGAAAATTAATTCAAATAAAAATTAAAATATTTTTAGAAATAAAAATCATAAAATCAAATAAATAATATTTGCCGTTGGCATTCGTGCCATCGAAGATGGCACAATTTTTGTTCAAACTTTTTCGCAAAAAGTTTGTCGGTGTCAACGGACGAAACCGTTGGAGGTAAATAAAATGGAATATGTATATGCAGCTATGTTGCTTCACAAGGCAGGGCAGAAGATAGATGAAGCATCTGTAAGGAAAGTGCTTGAGGCAGCCCATGTGAAAGTTGATGATGCAAGGGCAAAAGCACTTGTTGCAGCCTTGGAAGGGGTCAACATAGACGAGGCTATCGAGAAAGCGGCAGTCGCCCAGGTTGCGATAGCAGCAGCGCCGGCAGCAGGTCATGAGGCAAAGCACGAAGCTAAAGCTGACCATGCCAAGAAAGCAGCTGAAGAAAAGAAATCAGAGGAGCAGGCTGCAGCAGGATTAGGGGCATTGTTTGGTTGAATGCTGAATCAAATTCATGGCGTCAGGTTACAAAGAGCTAGTTGAGGAACTTAACAGGCACAGGATAGAGGTATCTAAATTAAAAAGCTCGCTTAACGGGCTTGATGAGGAAAAAGAATCATGGTTCGGA
>Ga0209541_10013666_pt1 | contig 12363 bp, 15 predicted proteins | sample RifCSPlowO2_01_FD_184027 | JGI IMG/M metagenome (GOLD analysis project Ga0209541, IMG submission 184027) | Groundwater microbial communities from Rifle, Colorado - Rifle CSP2_plank lowO2_0.1 (SPAdes) (version 2) | ecosystem: Environmental > Aquatic > Deep subsurface > Groundwater | place...
CTTATTTATCCAGTAATCTGCCCCTCCGCGACTTGTTGATTTTATCCCGCCCCATGGAATTAAAGGATGGATATCCAATGTTTCGGAGTTGATTATAACTCTTGCGGTATTTATTTTTTTAGCTAATTCTAAAGCCATTTTGATATTGCTACTAAATATGGCGCTACTTAGTCCATATTTGTTATTTTTATATAAATCAAAAATATCTTTTTCTAAATTAAATTTTTTGACCCACAAACTGGAGCAGAATCTTGGATTACCAATCAATTCCCTAGAAGGATTTTCATTTATTTTAATATCCTTTATTTTACTTTTTAATAAATCTAAGAATTCTTTATAAATTTTTTTGTGCAGGAGTATACCCTTTATAGAATCACAATCTCTTCCTCCCTTGAACATAACATTTTCTGCAATTTTATTTGTTATAACTTGCAAGTTTCCATCAAAGATAATTGCCCAATCATTGCCACCATATTCTCCAGAATATTCAATTTCTCTTTTATGGCAATATTTCTCAATTTCTTTTCCATTTTCTTCGCTGCCCATAAAAAAAACAAAATCATAATTCCTTTTAAGAATTTTATAAAGGAATTCTTTTCCCGAACCGATTTCAAATTGGATGCTTTTGATATTCTTTTTTTTAAAGAATTCTTTTAGAAATAATGCAATACTTTTTGATTTGGATGATGGTTTGACTACTACCTTATTTCCAATTATTGCAGCACAGAGTGGCAAGAGTATGCAAGAAAGAATAGGTGTTGTTGCTGGAAGTATTTGTAAGATATTTCCCTTAGGAATTCTGGAGATGATTGCTTTTTTGTTGTAATTCGGTACAAAAACTCTTTCAGTTTTTAATAATTTATTTGTTTGGATTGGCAAACCCTTAAGCGCTAAAAGGGAATCTTCAAATTCTTTTTCTAAAAAATATTTGTCTATGTTTGAATCTAAGCTAACTTTTTTAATTATATCTGTTTTTTCTTTTTGTTACCATAAAAATTAACCTAAAGAAATATTAATAAATATATGTGTAATCTTTAATAGGCCTAGGAGGAATTGAACCCCCGTCCCAAGGTTTCTTCAATAGCATTATTGCCGAAGCCTTGTATTCTATCCACTGAACTATAGGCCCATTGCCACTAAAAAGAGTTAAATATCTGTGTTTATTAATCTTATCGGTAAAAGAGAGAATATGAGAAAAATTATACTGGCTGTTTCTGCACTGATGGGAACTATAATTGGGGCTGGAATCTATGGTATTCCGTTTGTAGTAAATAAATCTGGTATTGTGATTGGAGCAGTGCATCTGATTGTTATTGCTTTACTAACTATGATAACAATGCTTTATCTTGGAGAGGTTTCATTGAGGACAAAAGGAGATTTTCATATGACAGAGTATGCCGGAAAATATCTTGGAAATAAGGGGAGAATGATAATGTTGTTTGCTATAGTATTTGGAGTTTGTTCTGCTATTATTGCTTATCTTATTGGGGCAGGAGAGTCTTTGAGCTTTTTATTATCTGGAACAGGAAATTATGCATTTTTATTGGGCTTGGTTTTCTGGGCAGTTGTTTGCGCTTTAAGTTTTTATGGAGTTAAGGCTTTGGAGAGAGGTGAGTTTATGGGGATAATTTTTGTTGGAATACTGATGATTTCTTTAGTTGCTTTTTTCTCAAATAAAATTGAGCTTAGCAATTTTAATAATGAAACAGGAGGTTTATTGAATTCTCTTGCGCCTTTTGGCGTAATTATGTTTGCATTTTTAGGATATAATGTTATTCCGGAAGTTAAGAAGATATTAAAGAATAACAAAAGGAGAATGAAAAAATCAATAATTATTGCAGTTTTAATTTGCACGGTTATTTATGCGTTGTTTAGTTTTATTGTTATTGGATTTAAGGGTATAGAGACGCCAGAGATAGCGACGATTGCTTTGGGAGGACCGTTTATGCTGCTTGGAGTACTCACAATGTTTATGGCTTATTTATCTGTTTTTGTTTCTTTTACAGGATTATTACAAACAGATTTTGGGCAGACAAAAACCAAGGCTTGGCTTTGGGTTTCTTTATTCCCTTTGTTCATCTTCTGTTTATTGAAACTGGGTAATTTTACTGATTTCACAAAGATAATTGGAATTGGAGGAGTAATTTCTGGAGGAATGACTGCAATATTAATTTTATTAATGAACTATAACGCTAAATATCTCGGAGAGGTAAAGCCAGAATATTCCATACCCATTTCTAAATTGTTTATTGTTGTTTTAGCAATAATTTATATTTTGGGAATTGCTGTTGAGTTGATTTTTATTTGAAGTGGAGGAAGATTTTATTAAAGTTAAGGAAAGAATTATCTAGATATGATTTTATCTTTAATAAAGTATTATGAGGATGATTGGTTTCTGGTTTGTAAATATAAATTAGGGGTAACATTGCAAATACTGCACTACCTTGTCCTTAAATTAGAGATAGTTAGATGTAATTCGATATTCTTCCGTAATATATTCGTGGAGTTTAGGGGTTTTACTTTAAAAAGATAAGTAGATATATTTATAGAGAAGGATTTTTAAGTGAATAGAATATTCTTTGATTATGGGGCCGTGGGGTAGCCTAGTTAGCCTTCCGTCATGGGGTGGCGGTGACCCGGGTGCGAATCCCGGCGGTCCCATTTCGTTCGCCGCAGCGAGAAGCTTCACAGCAGCTTCAGAAAATTGCGAGAAAGCTCGCAGCAAGAGCGAATCGAAATATATAAAATCGCACTGCGAAGATATTGCTTTCCATTTGTTATTATTTATTAGAAGATTGTTGAAGGGTGAATGAAATAAATAAACCATGACTCGCTTTGATATGGTTTTTTCTATGAAAAAAACCAAGATTTATTTAGAATTTTGCGTATTTTATAGTAAATAAAAGTATAAATAATATTAATTAATCATATTTTTTATGAGTCTAGAAAAAAAGATTCCTAGAAAATCTGGCAAGCGAATAACAGTTGATTTGACTGCCCCGGCTAGAGAAGAATTTGAGAGATTAGAAAGAATAACTGGGTATACTACTGCGCAACTATTTCAATATGCTCTGACACAAACAAGATATCTGATAGAGCATTATTAATCTGGAGGCAGAGTAATATTAACCTTACCAAATGGCAGTTCTAAAGAATTAGATAAAAGATACTAATTTTGTTTAGGAATGGAAGTTTGAGACACCGCGAAGATATTGCTTTGTGTGTGCCTGGCGGTCCCATTTATATCTTTTTGAGAGATAAACTATCAAGTATCCAGAAGCTAATCCGATGGCTGCTCCGAAAGCAGCATCTGAGAGATAATGCACGCCGAGATAGATTCTTGATAGGGCGACTAAAGAGGCGAGGGAAAACCAGAGCCATTTAAATTTTGGGAATTCTTTGTTTAGAATTATTATTGCTGAGAAAGCTGCTGCTGCATGTGCACTTGGAAAACTGCTGCCAATTGAAGAGACGAGAGGTGGGATTAAAAAAGATTCAAATGGCCTTGGTCTCATAATTATCAATTTTAATAAATGCGCTACTGCCTCTGCGATACCTAAACTTAGCCAGAGGGGAAGAATCCATTTTCTTTTTCTTTCATCCCAGAGGAATAGAGAGGTCATTAGAAATAAAACAACAAACCATGTTCCGCCGTAACTTATCCAAATCATAAAATCATTCAGAAATGTTGAACGCAGGCTTAAGATGAAGAGGGAGATTTTTGAGTCTAGGAGCAATCCGATTAGGAAGATTATTTCTAAAATTATAAATAGAAAGAGGGGGGATTTTTTCATGTTTTTAATTTCTGCAGGACTGCATTTTTCTTTAGCTTTAATTGCCTTGGCGTAAGGTTAAAATATCTTTCATCTTTAAAGTCTTTTATTATGTTTGTTAGTCTTTGGTAATAGTTTGATTTATTGAATTTATTCAATAATTGCAAGTATTTTTTAAAATTAAAGTCTTCTAGGAAAATTAAATTAAGAATGTCTATTCTGTCTTTTTGGCCTTTTTCACTTAGTCCTCTTTCTTCTTCTGCTCCTTGCTTGAGCAAAACAAGCATTTCTTTGCTTACCACATTGAATCCTTCAACTTTTGTTATTTCTTCTTTAAGTATTTCTTCTATAGGGATTGAAAGTTTAGAATAATAAGGAACATAGATGTCAATGTCAATTTCTTCAATTTTTATTTCATATTTTTTTAAATTGTCATTTTTGCTAATACTATAATTACGCTTTAATTCTTCTAATGTGGGAAAATCTATTATAACATCTAGGTCTTTGCTTTTTTGCCCTTGTGTCCAGAGATATGTTGCCCAGCCACCTATGAGGACAAATTCAAATTGACCCTTAATTTTTTGAAGTATCTGCCAACTTTTTTCTGTGATTAAATTATGCCAATAGTCCATCAGCCATAAACCTCCTTTATTTTAATATCTAAAGCATTAAGAAAATCTTTTGCATACCATTCTTTTAAATTCCATAAATCAACAAATATTAAAGCCAGGGTTATTTTTTTAATTTCTTTTTTTAAAACAAAGAGATTTGGCCTATCATTATTGCTATTGAATCGCTTTTTAATTTCGTTGAGATTGTCTGCATAAATATAAACTTCTGAATAATCTGCTGGGGCGTCTTTAAATTTATATTTGAAAGCTGAATAAGCGCCGAATAAGATGTCTGAAGGCATGTTTTTTTCTATATCTGTGACTGTTTTTTCTACTCTTGTTTTGAAGATTATATCTTTTTCGAGGTTTCTTATACTTGCCCAGAGATATAATATCTTTTTTGCGTTGACTATTTCAAATCCATTTTTTTTAATTCTAATTGCCCCCATTCTTTTAAGGGGGGCAAGTGCATGATTGACTGTGCTTAGGGAGATAGACAGGGTCCGGGCTATCTCTGCCTGGCTTGTTAGCTTATTTCGATTATTTTCGAATTTCTCCAATATCTCGTTATAGACGAGTTCTATTTTCTTCATGTATTTTTCTATAATTGATTGTTTATAAATCTTTCTATGATTGTCGAAAGATATTTATATAGGAGAGTTGGGAGAATATAGGGAGAGGTCAGGGGTAAGTTAGACTTGTGAGGATATAAGATTAATGCCCACCACAATTACTTAATCCTTCAGCAATCTCTCCAAAACCTTTCTTGCCATATTAAAATCTGCTCTTCTGTTTGTTTTCTGCATGATTTTGCCCATGAGAAAATTAAAGGAATTCTTCTCGCCTTTTTTGTAGTCTTCGACTGCCGGGGAGTTTTCCTTTATAACTTGGAGGGCTAAAGAATAATTCTTAAAAAGTCATCAATCGGTATAGAAGTAAAATCATTCGATGCAACTTTTTCATTTGTAATGAGAATGAATTCTTTTATATGTTTCCTTTTTTCTCTCAGTTCTATTAATCCTCTGAATTCTCTTTCTGGAATTTTTTGAGAGGAGACAACATTAATAGCTTTATTATTAAAAACAAAATCCACCTCATTTTTGCCTGCCCAATAATATAATTGTTCTTTTTCATCTCTTCTTAGTTTTTGTGCGACAAGTGCTTCAAATAAATGCCCTTCGCTGATTCTTTGAGATAAAACTGCGGTTAGTCCGTTATCTAAGGTATAATATTTAGAAGCTCTTCCTGCAATGTATTTTGTTTTAGCAGAATAGGAGAAGAACGGAACTTCAAAAATTAGATAAGCATCTATAAGATAAGAAAGATAGTTTTCTGCTGAACGTGGATTAATGCCCAATTCTTTTGCTAGTTTGTTTGGACTTATTTTTAAGCCGGTATTCGATATTATATATTGTGCAAGTGCCTTAAATTGTTGCGTTGCTACGATTGAATATCTTTCAAATATGTCTCGTAATAAAATATCATTGAAATATTGCAATAATAGCAGTTTTTTCTTTTCAACATCTTTTTCAAGAACGACTTCTGGAAAACCGCCATATAAAAGATACTCTTGAAAGTTTCCAAGTTTTTCTTCTTTTATTTCTAAATAACTAAATGGAAAGATTTCAAAAGTTATATTCCTTCCGGTAAGAACCGTGGATAGGGAAGGAGCAAATAAAGAGATATTGGAACCGCTTATTATAAACTTTTTATGAGATTGGATATCGTAATGGGTTCTTAACCAACTTTCAAAACCATTGATTTTTTGTACTTCATCAAAAAAATAGTAATCATAATCTGGAAATTCTTTTAAAACTTCTTCAAGCAGTGAAACATTAAGATATTGTAAGAATCTATAGTCGTCAAAATTAATGTAAACACATTTCTTTTTTGTCCTATTCGCTATTTGGCGTAAAATTGTAGACTTTCCGCATCTTCTTATTCCTTTTATGATTATAATTTCTGGACGAGAAAGCCAGGTTTCTATTTTTTTTAGGTACTCTTTTCTTGCTATTCCTTTTTCGGAGAATTTTGTTATTGCTACATTTTTTATCGCTTCTTTCATAAAAATTATATGTTTTTTATATTTATAAAGGTTTGTAGTGCTGTACGAACTGACTTAAAAAGTATTGATAATACCAGTTAAAAGCGAAAGATTCTTTTTTATAAAAGATTTTATGCTTTAATGGCTTTTGTTTTTCGTTAGCCCAACTCCTCTTTTTCCTATTTAAACATTAACCATTCAGCAATTTCTCCAGTACTTTCCTTGCAACACCAAAATCTGCACGCCTGTTTGTTTTTTCCATGATTTTACCCATGAGGAAATTAAAGGAATTCTTCTCGCCTTTTTTGTAGTCTTCTACCGCTGGAGGGTTTTCCTTTATAACCTGGAGGGCGAATTTTTCTAGCTCTTTCTCGTTAGAGATTTTAGACTCTTTCTTTGTTAGCTCTTTTACTGAAAAACTCTTTGGATAGAACTGATTAAGGATTTGCTTTGCTTTTAAGGGGGTTATCTTTTCTTCTTTGACTGCTTGAAGAAGTTCTATGAAATGCTCGGGGTTTAATTCTATTTTATCTAAGGTTGTTTTATTATAATTTAGAAATCTTAGAAGTTCAACTGTAACCCAGGGGAGGGCAAATTTAGCGTCAATGCCTTTTTTAATTATATTTTCAAAAAATTCTGCAATGTCAACGTGTTTTGTTAGAACCTGCGCATCTGTTGGACCCATTTTATATTGCTTTATCATTTTTTCTAATTTTTTTTCTGGGCTTTCAGGCATTGTCTTTTTAAGAGATTCAATAAATTTATTGCCCATGGTAATTTGCTGTAAATCTGGCTCTGAGATAAAACGATAGTCCTGGGCGTCTTCTTTGCCTCTCATCTTAATTGTCTTTCCTTTTAATGAATCAAATCTCCTTGTTTCCCTTTCACTGCCTTCTTTAAGCTGTCTTTCTAACTCGTAGTCTATTGCTTTTCCTATATCTTCTATTGAACTAATGTTTTTTATTTCAACTCTCTGGGTTTTTCCAGGAATATTTACATTTACATCTACTTTTATTCCAGCGTTACTATCTACGCTTTTTAAATAAGCAAGATTATGAAGTAATTTTTTAAGCCAGTCCATTACTTCTTCTGAAGTTGAAAATTCTGGTGCAGTGATTATTTCAACTAATGGTAAGCCAGAACGATTGTAATCTACTTCGCCGGTTTCTGGTTCCCAAGAAGCAGGGTCTTCTTCTAGGTGCATGCTCCAAATTCCAATGCCAAAGAATTCACCTTTTAATCCAACTGGAGAGGCATAGGGGCCTGAAAGAGTAGTCTGATATCCTTTTGGCAGGTCTGGCCAGTCATAGTGTTTTCTCTGCCATTTCATTTCATGATTGATTTTGCAGTTTAGCATTAGACCTATTTTGACTGCATGTTTTAGAGCTTCTTCATTTGGAAGCATTGGTTTTGCGCCCGGTTGAGCTGTACAAATTTGGCAGATGTTAATATTTGGTTTTATTCCCTTTTCTCTAGAAGCCTTACAAGTACAAAATAGTTTCTCTTTGGTTATCAGATAAGCATGTATTTCCAAACCAATCATTCCTTGTGGTTTTTCCATGAATTGAAGAATAAAAGGCGCTATAAAAATATTTGTAAGTTATAGAGAATTCGGGTAATTGAGTTATATTTAGTCCAGAATTCTCTAATAGATAATTCTTAAAAATATGTGTTCTAATCAAAAGAATTATCTATGATTAAGCTCTTTAGAAATTGAATAATCTTTCGTAATCTTTATGATTCATCCAATCTAGAATGACTGCTAAGACTTCCACCTCATTGTTTGTGATTGTATAAAGTAGCCTCCAATCCTTTCTTAAATTGTAAATCCAAAGGTTATCTATTTCATATTTTTGTATCAATTCTTTTGGAATAAGTTTTTTCCTTACATTTCTCCCAAAGAAAGCATTTTGTTTAATCGCATTAAAAGCTTCTTCTATTTCTTTGTAAAGTCTTTCATCTTCAAACTTCAGGTTTTCAAATGCCTTTTTCAGTTCTTCATCAACAAAAATTACTTTGGATTCCATTCTAGTTCTTTCCTGTTTGCATATTTTTTATAAAAATTAGGATTCCAAATATATACAACATACCCCTCATTATCATATACTATCCTTAAGGTATCTGCTAAATATTCCATTATAACTTGAAAGGTTTGCCACATTACTTTTTTTGGTAAATTCTTGAATAAATCTGTTTTTTTGTATTCGCCCGAATTATCTTTGATAAATTTTTCTACCATTAAAACTGTTTGTAAAGTTGGACTTCTAGCAATATCATTCTTTTCGCCATAACTTTTTTCTTCTTTTGAGATTTCCATCTGCATTTTATTACCTCGTGATAGTCATATCAATTGATATTACTATTTAAATGTTTCTAAATTATATTAAGTAGAAGTTATTGAGGGTTAAAGAACTATTTCTTAGATAGGATATTAAAAAAAGACTTAAGCAAGAAGAGCCAGCTCTTTTTCTAAATCTTCAGTGGAATACTCTGATTTATATCCTCTTTCTATTAAGAATCTTTCCATTTCCCATAGGGTTAGATCTGCTTGATGGGCTGCTTCTGATAAAGTTATTTTTCCTTGTAAATAAAACTCAGCGGCTTTTTCTTTTACTAATTGCATATAACCTAATGTGACTAATTTTCTAATTAAAGTGCTTCGGTCTTCCATCTGTATTTTACTTAATTTATTTATTTTTTCTAAAATCTCCTTTGGCAAACGTATCCCTATTGGATTGTCCATTTTATATAGCCTCCATTTTCATTCTATCAAGAACCTGATTAGTGAACCATCCTATTTTTCTCAATGAAGAGATGCTATCTAAATATTTCTCTTTTGTTATCTTTTGTTTTTTATAGAGGTTCATTATTATGGCTGGTGTACTAATCACAGAAATATTGAGCAATAACTTTTTTTTCCTTACATTGTCGTCGTCAGTTGCTAAAATATCTGCGTTTTCTTGCCAGTATAATGCAAGAGCCTCGGCTTCACCTCTATAAATATTAAATTCTCTTGCTTTTTGCATAAGCGTTTCATCTTTTATCTTATTTATTTTTATTTTATTCATTTTTATTAAATTCTCAATGATAATAACATCCCCATAACCTTTATCTTTGCCTTTAATTATTTCATCATAAACCATTAATGGCATGATTACTTCCCTAAAATATTCGCAGCTTTTCTCTAATAAAGTAATTTTTGCTAAATGAATTAATACCATTGCATCTTTGACTATCATGTAATCTAATGTGCACATTGTAGTTTATAAATCTTTACATGAGAATTAAGAGAGATTAATTTTGCAAACAGCCGGATAATTAATTCTTAGCGAAACTCTCTGCGACTATCAAAGGGAATAAGATAGTGGCATCGCCGAAGACTTTTATGCTTTGGGCATCTGCAAGGAGCTTGCCCCAGCTTACTGCTTCGTCGGGCATGGCGCCAGCATCAGAGCCGTCAAATTCCTGGGAGTTGTTTATGTATACTGAAAAATCTGCCCCATTTCTGAGCATGTTGGCATTTAGGATTGCATGCTTTATTGTTCCTGCTCCAAGAATTATTAATCCGCTCTTCTTTAGACCAATAGTTGAATTGTTTAATCTTTTTATATCTTCAACTAAATCGATTTTAAAATCCGGATGATTGAGGCTGAAAAAATAAATATTATCTCCGAGTGCTCCGTCTGCTATTGCTGGACAATAAACTGGAATTTTGTTTTTATAAGCCCAAAAGTAAATGCTCTCTTTGTTATTGATTTTTTCTCCAAGTTTAAAAATTAATTCGCTTGCAGATATTATTTTACCTGTCTTCTTTTGCTCACTGTAAAGTTCATTCAAAATTGGTTGGACAAATTCTTCAAATTCAACATAACGATTATTTGGAGCATAAATATTCCCGATTCTATTAATTCCTTTTTTTCTTAGTTCTTTCCCGGATGCTTTGAAATCTCCAAGAGTAAAATTCCCAAGGCATTTGATTATATCTTCTTCTATTCCGCCTGCAGTTGTAACAATTAAATTTATTTTTTTGTGTTCTGCGAGATATCTGAAGACATCTCTTAAGCCAGAACTAACCATGTTTGAGGTATATCCAAGAAAGATGAATGCGTTTTCTTTAATCATTGAATTAATTATTTCAATTGCTTTAGATAAATGGGATGCCTGAAAACCAGTGCTTTTGTAGCTTTCAATTATTTTTTCATAATTTACACCTTTATTGAAGTCATATCCCTTGATAGAAATTCCTTGAACTTCTTCACTTTTTCTAAATAGGTTTTTCCTAACAGTTTTATTTTTATCTTCGGATTGCATAGAAATACTAACTAAATTTTGTTTTTAAAGCTTTTTAGTGAGTTTGAGGCGTTTCACGAGGGCTTACAATACCTGTTTTTTCTTTGTAGTCTCGGAATTTTTCTATTAGTTCTCCAATAGAATAAACTTCTCTGACACTTAAATTAAAACCCCTTAAAGAGGCTTCATCGCCGAAATTCATTGGTTCTGGCTTGGCGGGGCGGCAGTCTTTTACATCTGGACAAAATGCACAAATATCATCTTTTCCATTTATGATTTTTATAAGGGCAGATCTATCTGTAAATATTCTTTCAGTGAGTAGATTAAGTCGCCTTAGAAATTCTAATTGCCCATTGAAATCGTAATGATTAATATAAGTTGTAGATAATAATGGAGACATGTCCTTTGCCCAAGTATTATCGTCATATTTTTCAGCTAAATAAGAAATATGATGTCCCCTTAATTTAATTATCTTTCGAGTCATAGATAATTTTTATTTATGAATTATTTAAACACTCTTCTACTCAAAGATATATTGTAGATTGCTATTCAACTAACTTTTAGATTTGTCTTTTAATTTATTCTCTGCCCACCGACTATAAACTATCCCAATTATGATTAGAACTGGAATTAAATAAAATTGATTCTTAAATAAATTGAAATTGAAAAGATAAACTAAGATAAGCCAAAGATCAAAAACTCTGTAAACAATCACTAAAGCTGTTAGAACTAATTCATCGGCTTTAGTGGGTATTTTATCAACTTTTTTTGCTAACCAGGCACCGAATTTAACAACTAAATAAAAAATAATTAAAACGATTGGTGTTAAAAAAAGAGGGTTGTTAATATTAAGTAAATTTGCTATTGGTTTCCATATTGGGCTTTCAAGACCTCTTCCTTTTGCAAAAATTACGTCGAGAGATGCATCTAAGGGCTTGCCTCAAAATAAAATGCCCTATTTTGAATAACTTTTTTCAGCAGATTCGTCTATAAATGAATATTTTCATTGTCTAAAAAAGGCAACTTAATTTGCGCTGAGCCCTAAGATTACTAAGATTACTAAGATAATCCAACCGGATGTTTTTGATAAGACCGGCTTTGTTTCTTCAATAATTGCTTTATTTTCTTTTTTCATATTCTGAATGTTTTTTTATAATCCTTTAGATTTGTCATCTGCCAAACCAATAATCTAAGAATGAGTCTCCGCTTCTGCTATTTTCATCCCCATAGTCGCTGGCTATGATTCTGCCGGTTATTGTTGCGCCTGTTAGGGGAGTTGAAGAAGTCTCTACTACTGGGGGAGCCACACTAGTTTCGGGAACTGGCTGTTGAGGTTGCTGTTCTGGTGCAGGTTGGACGGGGGATTGTTGTTCGATTGGTTGCTGTTGAACTGGAGATTGTTGTTCTGTTGGCTGTTGTTGAGGAGCTGTTGGGCAAATCCAATTTCCATTTTGGCAGAAAGGAGCGCCGTTTGGAGCGCAGCTAGGTGCTTGCCCAGAACAGAAATTCTCCTGGTTTTGCTGGTTTGGCTGTTGTGGCTGGTCTATTATATTCTGGGGAGGCTGAGCTCCAGGTTGTTGTTGGGGATAATTTCCTGGCTGCCTTGTTCCGCCACAGTCTTCAGGGCAGGCCCATGGATTCATTT
>Ga0209541_10013667_pt1 | contig 12363 bp, 13 predicted proteins | sample RifCSPlowO2_01_FD_184027 | JGI IMG/M metagenome (GOLD analysis project Ga0209541, IMG submission 184027) | Groundwater microbial communities from Rifle, Colorado - Rifle CSP2_plank lowO2_0.1 (SPAdes) (version 2) | ecosystem: Environmental > Aquatic > Deep subsurface > Groundwater | place...
CCATTTGTCCAATTTGACCACGCTTTCGTTCAAAACTGAAATTTTGAATGAATGAGAATGCTTGCATTCGCTTGGGCGAATTGATAAAAAATTTCCTATTTTTTATTATCTAAAACCATTTGTCCAGCCCTTTTTGTTTATTTTTCTCCTTAAATTCCCTTAATTTTTCAAGCTGGTTTTCAATTCTTTCTTCTGAAAAATTATGCTCCTTGACTAAAATTTCTTTTATTTTTTTTTCATCAACTTCTTCAAATTTAAAATCAACATTTCTTGCATTTGGTTTATGAAACAATTCAAAAATTTCCTGCCAGTCAAACTTGTCTTCTTCAGGCAAATTATTAATTTTTTCTTCAAATTCTTTAAAAATTCTGACGGGTGTTTTAAATTTTCTAACAAATTCCAAAGCTTTTTTCTGACCAATTCCAGGAACCCCCCTCGGATTATAATCTGTTCCGACTAAAATTCCCAAACATATTAATTGGTCTAAATTAATTTCCAGTTTGTTAAAAACATCCTGCAAATCAATAATTTCCGGATTAATTTCTATATATCCTGAATAAGTTTTTTTTCTTCTGGAAATAGTTAAATTTCTTACGAGTTTTGGCGTCCCAAAAAGCAGACTGTCATAATCCTGGCTCACTGAAGCATAAACTTCGCTTTTATGGCGGGCTAAATAAGCAGCTTCTGCTTCTCCTTCCGACGGCGCCTGAACAACTGGAATTCCCATTGCTTCTAAAAGTTGTTTAGCTTCTTCTATCATTTCATCATCTAATCTAATTAACTGACTGCTGTATCTTTTCATTTCTTCAATATCTTCTTCCTGTTTGGCGCTTTCATATCTTCCTTTTGCAATATCTCGCGCCTCTTTTCTTTTTTTGTAAGTTTTTATTTTCAGTCCAGGAGCCTCGCCGTCGAAAACATAAACTAATTTAATGCCTTCAGAAAGCAGATTAACATTTCTGTAAAAAATCCCGGATAGATGACTTGTAATTCTTTTTTTATTGTCCATTAAAGGAGTTCCGTCCGGCTGACGAATTGTAGATAAAAATTGATACAAAATATTAAATGCATCAACACAAACTATTTTTCCTTTTAATTCAGAAACCTGAAGTTCTTTTCTTGGAATAATTTCTCTAATGTTTAAGCCCATTTTATTATATATAAAAGCAAATATAAATAATTATCTAAGGTATCACTTCTCTTAAAAGAGTCGCCAATCCAAGGATAATTAAAATTAAACCAGAAATTTTATTCAATGCCCTTTCTTTAAAGAAATTAGCAAGTCGCGCCGAAAAAAATGCCCCAATAATTCCTCCGACAACTGCAGAAATCAAAAGCGGAATTGGGAAATCAATAAGATAAAAATGCGTTAAAGAACCCGCTAAAGCTATAAAAAACATAATAAAAACAGAGGTTCCTATTGCTTCGTGAATTTCAAATCTAAACAATAAAATTAAAACTAAAAGTAAAGAAATTCCCCCTGCAGCACCCAATGATCCGGCAATTAAACCAATTCCAAAAGCAAACAAAATCGCAAACCAAAATTTAAGATTTTTTAATGAGAAATTAAATTCTAATTTAGTCGGTGATTTAACTTTTCTTTTTCTTCTGAAAATACCAATTCCTACAATCAATGATGTTAATCCAGTAATCACAAACAAAATAGATTCCGGAAAAGAAATAGAAACATAGCTTCCAATTATTGCTCCAATAACTGCAAAAATAGCTAAAAAGAGTCCTATTTTAAATTTAACATGATGATATTTCGTATACATTAAAAATACAACTAAAGCAACAAAAACATCCAAAGCCAAGCTGACGCCAATTAATGAAAAGGCGTCATAATCCAGGAAAAGCAGAATAATCGGAATAAATGCAACTATTGAAGACGCGCCGATAATTCCCGTGATGATTCCTGTAACAAAACCTGCAAGAATGAAAATTAAGCCTTCCATTTTAATCTCCTATTAAAATGGTATGAAAAAATTTCTTGTTTTTCTTCCATATTTCGTCTTTTTTATTAATCATAATAAAGAGAAATGGTTTTTTAAAGATGTTGAAGTTGTATTTTTCTAAAGTTCATTTAATTTTTGCTGAACATCTTATAAATAAGATTTTGTTTTTTTTCTTCGTCTTCTTTTAGAATATATTTATACACCATTCTGGCAAATTCGAAATTTGCTCCACAATCTACCTTTACTTCCGCTATATTCTTTGAATAAATTGGGTTGTCAAACAGCTTCACAACATACTTTCCAGAAGAAAGTGTTAATTCAATATATTTTTCATAGATGTCAGTTTCTCCCCAAGGCGTATTAGTTTTTCCAATATATCTTCCAATTCCTTTATGCTCTATGATTTTAGTTTCGATAGTCATTTTGTTAAATATTTTTTATTTTCTTCAAAGCAGAAGAATATATAATTTTAAAAGCAGAACCAATTTTGTAATCTGAACAATTTTTTAAAAGTTCTTTTTTTCCATTTCCGTTAAATTGTGTATATGGAGTATATTTTTTTATTAAATTTTCTTTTTCATATCTATTTGCAAATATATTCTCGATATTAATCCTAGATTTGTCAACAGCATTAACAAAAGCAAAATAATTATCAAGTTCAGCCCTTTTTTCTAATTTTTTATTTTCTTTTTGATTTATAACTTGTTCAGCAAGATAATGTCCATAATCGGTGTTTCCACTGCCAATTAATTCAATATCTGGGCTATATCTTTCTAAGATAGTCATAATATAATTGAGCATAAATACTATTTAAATCTTTCTATATAGTGTATTTATAAAGTAGTAACAAAATAGGAAGGCTTATAAAGATGAAGTTTTTGTGATAAGTATGGAAACGTTAAATTCAATAATTAAAATGAGCCATTTAGAAAAATCTCTAAAAACTGGAATAAAAATACTTAGAAATTGTTTAGTTGGAGTAGGAATATATAGTCTTGCGCTTGCAGGAAGCCAAGGAATTCATCAAGAGCTTTCTCCAAAAATAGAAAATCAAGTTAGTCTTAAAAAAATTTTAGAAAAAGAAAGAAAACAAGCAGGAATTAAAGAAGATGAAATAATTCATGTTACAATAAGCAAAAATGAAAAAGAAAGTTCATACTCGATAAAAATTAGTGAAAAAGAATATGAACTATTTCTATTTAATTATGGAAGAAATTTAGGAGTATTAAGACACGAACTCTACCATATTGCTGACGGACATTGTGATAAACCTTATAATTTTTTAAAATATTTTTTTATTCAAGAGCCAAAGGCAACAATTTATCAAATAACAGGATTGAAACTTTGAATAAAAAATATAAAAAGCCTTCGAACTAACCCTATATATCGAAATTTTATAAATCAAAACCATGAGACAATTAAAAATTACTAATAATTTAACTCCAAGAAATGAAATGCTGAAGAAGTATTTTAAAGATATAAGTCGTTATGCAATGATTACGCCTGAAGAAGAGGTAGAATTAGCTATTCGGATAAAAGAGGGAGACAGGGAAGCATTAAATAAAATGGTTACAAGCAATCTTCGTTTTGTTGTATCGATAGCTAAAAAATATCAATCTCCAAAAACGCCATTGGAAGATTTAATAGCATGCGGAAGCATGGGTCTTATTAAAGCAGCGACGCATTTTGATGAAACTCGGGGTTTTAAATTTATTACTTATGCTGCTTGGTGGATTCATAGAAGTATTCTAGAAGAAATAACAAAAAATGGAAGAACGGTGCGTTTGCCGAATGATATATATTCATTAATGAATAAAGTAAAACGTCAATCGTCTTATTTAGAACAAAAAAATGGGACGTCGCCAACTATAGAAGATATTGCATCTGGCCTTGGAATAAATATTAAAGAAGTAAAGAAAATAATTCCCTTTGTTGAAAGGGAAGTGTCACTTGATGAACCATTTCAATACAATAGAGAAGAAGATGATGATAGAAATCGTGTGAATTTCTTACCTTCTAACGAATTTCAAACAAATGATTATGGACTCTTAATTGAATCAAGAAAGAGTGATTTGAAACGAGCGTTAAACACTTTAAAAAAAAATGAAATTGAAATTCTCAAGAAAATTTTTGACCTCGATAGGGATGTCCTTAAACCAGAGAAAGAGATAAATGAGAGCATTTATTATACTAGAGCACACATTAGCCAAATCAAGAAAAAAGCTCTGCGAAAATTAAAAGGAAATGAAAAGATAATAAACCTCTTAAAAGAATATCTTTAAACTTATCCACCGATATATCCATGAAACTAAATTTCATTCCAATAGATTACTCTTATTTTGATTTTGAAGGAAGGAACTACGCAAAAATAATCGGAAGAGATGAAAACGAAAAAAGAGTCTGTATAATTGATTCCTGCGATGTTTATCTTTGGGCAATATTAAAAGATAAATTAAGTCAGTCAAAAATTAATTCTTTAATTAAAGAAATAGAAAAAATAAAACTTGACATAAAAGATCGTAAAACAAAAGTTGAAAAAGTTGAACTTTGCGAAAAAAATTTTCTTGGAAAAAAAATAAAAGCCCTGAAAATTTTTGCAACAAATTATAAAGATTTGCACGACATCGCAGACAAGCTCGGAATGCCTGAAATAGAAAAAAGAAGAGGATATGATTTAAGTTTCATAACTCATTATATTCTTGAAAAAAAATTAAAACCTCTTTCATGGTATGAAATTGAAGGAAAAATGCTCAATAATTCAAATGAATTCGGAGGAATTGATTCTGTTTTAGAAGTTGATTTTTGTGTAAAAGTAGAAAAAATAAAAGAGATTGAAAATAAAAAATTCAAACCAAAAATTTTAGCCTATGATATTGAAACAGATGCTTTTAAAATCGGCGAAGGAGAAATTTTAATGATTTCTTTAGTTTCAGATGATTTCAAAAAAGTACTAACCTATAAATCGCCAAAAGAAATTGAAACAGATTTGGAGTATGTTGAATATGTTAAAGATGAAGCTGAACTCTTGGAAAAATTCGTGGAGTATGTTAAAAAAATTTCCCCTGATTTTTTAGTAGGATATTTTTCCGACGGATTTGATTTGCCGTATCTAAAAGCCAGAGCAGAAAAATTCAATGTAAAATTATCTTTGGGGTTGGACGGCTCACAGCCAAAATTCACTCACGGAATTAACATCGTCGCTAAAATCAATGGAATTGTCCATATTGATATTTTAAAATTTATAAGAAGTGTCTATTCTCAATATATGCAATCTGAAACTCTTTCACTAAATGAAGTTGCAAAAGAATTTTTAGGCGACACCAAAAAAGAATTTAAGCACAAGCATTCATCAAAAATAGCTCAGGATGAATGGGAAAAATATTATGAGTATAATTTGCATGATTCTATTTTAACCTATAAATTATTTGAAAAATTCTGGCCAGACTTGTCTGAATTTACAAAAATTATTCAAGAACCAATATTTAGCGTGTCAAGAAACGGCATGTCTGCAAATGTTGAAGATTACATAATTCATCATCTTGAAAAATTTAATGAAATTCCTGAAAAAAGGCCGATGTATAACGAGATTTCAGAGAGAAAAGCAAGAGAAAAATATCAGGGAGCTTTTGTTTTCCAGCCAACTCCAGGATTGTATGAAAATTTAGCAATTTTTGATTTCACAAGCATGCATGCAAGCATTATTGTAAATTATAATTTATCAAAATCAACTCTTCTTGAAAAAAAGGAAGAAAATTGCTACGAATCTCCTGAACTTGAATTAAATGGAAAAAAAACAAAATTTTATTTTTCAAAAAAATCCGGATTTTTTCCTGAACTACTTAAAGAAATTGTTGAATTAAGAAAAAAATATAAAAAAGAATTAAAAACCGATACACTAAATCCTATTTTTAAAGCAAGAAGCAATGCTTTCAAACTGCTGGCAAATGCTTATTATGGATATTTAGGATTTTTTGGAGCAAGATATTATTGCGTTGAAGCTGCTGCCTCAACTCTTGCTTTTGTAAGAAAATATAACCAAGAAACAATTGAAAATGTAGCTAAAGAAGGTTATCAAGTTATTTTCGGGGACACTGATTCTGTTGGGTTTTTATTAAATAAAAAAAGTAAAGATGAAATTTTAAAATTTTTAAAAAAACTTAATGAAAAATTGCCTGGAATTATGGAGTTGGAATTAGAAGATTTTTATAAAAGAGGAATTTGGGTTTCAAAACGAACAGGCGATGCTGGGGCAAAGAAAAAATATGCTTTAATTGATGAGCATGGAAGATTAAAAATAAGAGGATTTGAAACAGTTAGAAGAGACTGGTGTGCGCTTGCGCGCGAGCTTCAAAATAATATAATAAAACAAATTTTAAAAGATGGAAATGAAAAAAAAGCATTAGAATTTTTAAAAGAAATAATTAAAAAAATAAAACAAAGAGAAATTGGTATCGACAGACTGATAATTAGAACCCAGCTAAAAAAACCAATTTCAGATTACAAAAATATTTCTCCGCATGTAATTGCAGCAAAAAAAATGGAAGAACAGGAAATTCCAGTGACTCAGGGAAATTTAGTTGAATATTATATTGCAGAAACAAAAGACAAAAAAAAATTAGTCAGAGAAAAGGTAAAACTTCCAAATGAAAAAGGAGAATATAATATGGAATATTATTTGAATCATCAAATTCTCCCAGCAGTTGAAAATATTTTTCAGGTTTTTAATGTGAATGTGAAAGAAATTGTGGATGGAAAAAAGCAAATGACACTTGGGGAATTTTAATTAATTAATTTATTTATATAAACAGCAATCCAATCATAACTAAAATTCCGAAGACAAATGCAATTAACTGCAAAATAGATTTCTTAAGTTGAAATTCTTTATGCAATTCTGGAATTAAATCGCTTCCAGCAATATAAATAAATCCACCGGCTGCAATGGGCACTAAAATAAATTCAATCCCTTTAATAAATCCTGACAAAAATAATCCAACAATTGCTCCTAAAATCGCAGTTAAAGCTGTTGCAAAATTAATTAATAATGCTTTTCTTTTTGAAAATCCTCCATGAATTAAAATTCCAAAATCACTTATTTCCTGCGGGATTTCATGCAGCACAACTGCAAGAGTCGTTGTAATTCCTAATGGAATACTTATAAGATAACTCCCGGCAATTACTAATCCATCCAAAAAATTATGAAAAGCGTCGCCGACTAAATTCATTATTGCAAATGAATGCACATGAGTTTTTGTAATCGGAATATGGCAGTGATTCCAGCAGACTATTTTTTCTATAATAAAGAAAATAATAATTCCTAACAAAATAAAAAGAGGAATTCTTAAATTAAATCCGGTTTTTTCAACAACCTCTGGAATTAGATGCAAAAAAGCTCCTGCAAATAAAGCGCCGGCAGAAAAAGCAACAAAATAAATTAAGATTTTTTTAAGTTTTTCTAATCTTAATGAAAATGTAAAAATCCCAATAAAAGAAATCAAACTAACAACTAAGACGCTAACGATAGCATATAACCAGACCTCTAACATCAAAAATTAAATTTAAATGAATATTTAAAGTTTTATAAAATAGAGTTTATTTATCTAATTATGAAAATCAAAATTCAGCCAAAACCAGAGTTCATTGAAAAAATGAAAAAACTTCTTAGCCAAGCTGATTTTGAAAAATATGAAAAGATAATTCAAGAGCCGTTATTAAATTCAATCCGATGTAATACTTTAAAAATTTCTCCTGAAGAATTAAAAATAAAATTAGAAAAAAAAGGCTGGAAAATTAGACAAATATGGGAAAATTATTCTGAAGTGATGATTGTTGAAAATGAATTACCGCCGGGAGAGCTTGGCCGTTCTATTGAACATTTGCTGGGTTATTATTATATTCAGGAATTAGCAAGTATGTTGTCGGCAATCGCTCTTGCTCCAAAAAAAAATGAATTAATTCTTGATTTATGCGCTTCGCCTGGAAGCAAAACTTCTCAAATGGCTTCACAAATTAACAACTCTGGAACAATAATTGCAAATGATGTCAAAATTGAAAGAATAAAAATTTTAGCGTCAAACCTTGAAAGATGTGGAGTCTCAAATACAATTATCACAAGAGAAGACGGCGTCGCGCTTTGCGAAAAATTAAAATTACAAAATTTAAAATTTGATAAAATTCTTTTAGATGCTCCATGTTCTGGCGAGGGAACAATGAGAAGTTCTGTAAAAACTTGCTTAATGTGGAATCCAAACACAATTAAATCTTTATCAAAACTGCAAAAGAAATTAATTCAAGGTGCTTTTGAAATTCTAAAACCAAAAGGAGAAATTGTTTATTCAACCTGCACACACGCGCCTGAAGAAAACGAGGAAGTTGTTGATTTTGCATTAAAAGAATTTAAAGATAAAATTAAAATTGAAAAGATTAATTTACCTGTTAAATGCCGTGAAGGAATTACCCGCTGGAATAACGAGGAATATGATGAAAGAGTTAAATTTTGCGCGAGAATTTATCCGCAAGACAATAATAGTGAAGGATTTTTTGTTGCGAAATTTAAAAAAATAAAATGATTCACATCTTACCTAACCAAGAAACACAAGAAATTCTTTCAAAACTTAAAGAGCAATTTGGAATTCAGAAAATTGCCGGAAAACTAATAAAAATTGGAAAAGAAAGGATTTTCTTATTTAATGGGGATTTTTCAGATGAGCAAATAAAAAACTTGGAAAAAATTACTTTTATTGAAAAAATTGGAATTTATATTGGAGCAATTTTCCCGCCAACTGGCGAAATAAGATTAAGCATAGAAGGAACACAAATTTTCAAAGACCAGATAACAAAAAATATTTTTGAAATTGATAATGAGCAATCTAAAATTTGGATGCAGGGCGAAGAATTAAATATTCAAACTGGCTTAAGAGGAATAATTGCTATAAAATATAAAGATAATTTTTTGGGCTGCGGAAAAGCTTCGGAAAATAAAATAGGAAATTTTATTCCAAAAAGCAGGAGATTAAGAAGCAAGAATATTATTAAATAGATTATCCCATACAAAGAATATTATGACAGAAAAACAATACGGCGGGAGTACTGGTAGAGAAAATAAATCAACAAAGATAATTCAGAATCCAGCGCACTCCCAGAAAACAAAAACTTCTAAAATAGAAAAAGAAAATTCAAAATCAAATCAAACAGACAAAGAAAAAATTCTTCTTGCAGGAAAAATAGCTTCGGAAGTTAAAGAATATGCGAAAATAATTATCAAAAAACAAATGTCTCTTTTGGAAATTGCAGAAAAAATTGAAAACAAAATAATTGAACTTGGAGGAAAGCCCGCCTTTCCCGTTAATACTTCAATAAATGAAATTGCCGCCCATTACACTCCAAGCGCAGATGATTCTTCAGTTGCTTACGGATTATTAAAAATAGATTTAGGAGTTCATATTGACGGCTGGATAGCAGATACTGCAATATCATTTGATTTAGAAAATTCCGAAGAAAATAAAAAATTAATTCAAGCAAGCAAAGATGCTTTAGAAAATGCAATAAAACTTGTTTCTAAAGAAATTAAAGAAAAAGAAATCTTAACAACGGGGGAAATAGGAAAAAAAATTCAGGAAACAATTGAATCCAATGGATTTTTGCCGATAATAAATCTTTCAGGACACCAAATTGAACGATATGATCTTCATGCAGGACTAACAATTCCAAATATAGACAACAAATCCACAGAAATAATTTTGCCGGGCTCTTATGCAATTGAACCATTTGTAACTAACGGCAATGGAAAAATCAGAGACGGAAAACCTTCTGGAATTTATATGCTGACAAATCCTAAAACTCCGAGAACACCGATAGCAAGAGAAATTTTGAATTACATCGGCGAAGAATATCAAACCATTCCTTTTTGCTCACGCTGGCTTGTAAAAAAATTCGGGGCAAAAACATTTTTTGCATTAAAACAACTTGAAGAAAATGGAAGTTTGCATCAGTTCCCGCAATTAGTTGAATCCTCAAATTCAAAAGTTGCCCAGACAGAACATACAATTTTAATTGACGATGAAAAAGTTGTGGTTACAACACTATAAGTTTTTAATTTTATTTTGTAGTTAAGCCAAGAACAAAACCATAAACAAGATGTCCAATTAAACTTCCAAGCGCAAGCATTAAACTAATTTTTCCGCTAAACAAAGAAGATATTTGAGCCAGGAAAAAAGGAAATAAGCTAAAAATCATTCCTTTTAATGCATAATTTCCAGGAAGCCTTTTCTTAAAAAACAAAATATATATTCCGGCTAAAAAAATTCCAATTAAAAAATGAATAATCCATCCAGCAAAAACGGGAACTCCAAAAATATTTGCTAAAATTTCCCAAACGGGCATTCTTGGAAAACCTAAAGAAGGCGAAATAAAAATAAGAGCAGACATAATCGTGGTTGCAAGAATTCCTCCAAAAAAAGCTTTTTTAATTTCTTTTATTTTCATTGATGCATAATAAATTAATTTCTATTTTTTAAAATTATCTCTTCAAGGTCTTTTTTATCTACACTAACTTCTTCTGATAGAATTTCCCAATTATTTATAGAGTCTTTTATTAATTCATATGTTAGAATTCTATTTCCAGTATTAGAAGAGATGTGGAAGACATCTTCAGACAAATCAAGAGATATCCGAATATTATAAACGTCTTTCTTATTAAATCCTCCATAATCTGGTTTACTATTTAATGTAGCTCTATAACATTCGGAAAGAATTTCGTTAACTTTATCTTTGTTTAAATTTGTTTTTATCTTAAAAGTATTTTCATAAATATCATGAAATAAATCAATAAATATCCTTGAATTTTCCATAACTGAACATAATTAGGTCATTTATAAAAATTATTATTCTAAAAAAGATTATTCAATTATCCCAAATAACTGCCTTCTTGCATTGGCGTTGCTGATTTTGCAGATTTAAAAAATTGTTCTTCAACTTTTTTATAAACTTTAATTGTATTTGTAGTTACACTTGGCTTGATTTTATTCAAAGCTTCTTCAAAATGTTTTTTGTGAACTTCATCAGCATTAATATTTTCTCTTAAAGAAAGCAAAGCGGCTTCTCTTGCAAGCGCTTCAAGATCAGCGCCGGTATATCCTTCTGCTTTTTTTGCAATTTCTTTAATTAAAGCTTCTTTATTTTTAATAGGCATATTTTTTGTATGAATTCTTAAAATATTTTCTCTTCCAATTTCATCAGGAGCATTAACTAATAAAATTTTGTCAAATCTACCGGGACGCAAAATAGCAGGATCAAGCATGTCGGGTCTATTAGTCGCGCCGACAACTAAAATATCATTTATATTTTCAATGCCATCCATTTCAGCAAGCATTTGATTTAAAACTCTTTCAGTAACTTTTGTTCCATGATCGATTCCTCTTTTTCCTGCAAGCGAGTCAATTTCATCAAAGAAAATAATACATGGAGCAACCTGTCTCGCGCGTTCAAAAATTTTTCTCATTCCTTCTTCAGATTTTCCGACCCACATGCTCAACAGCGACGGACCTTTAACCTGAATAAAATTTGCTTCTGATTCTTTTGCAACAGCTTTAGCCAATAAAGTTTTTCCGGTTCCAGGAGGTCCATAAAGTAAAATTCCTTTAGAAGGACGAATTCCCAATTTTTTAAAATTAGCTTGATATTTAATCGGCCACTCAACTGCTTCTCTTAATTCTCGTTTAACTTCTTCCAATCCGCCGACGTCATCCCAATTAACATTTGGGGTTTCAACAAGAACTTCTCTCATTGCGCTTGGGCGCACAACTTTTAAAGCTTCTGTAAAATCAGAAGAATGAATTTTTAATTTGTCAAGTAAATGTTGGGGAATTTTTTCTTCTTCGTCCAATTTCATTTGAGGAAGCAATCCTCTTAAAACCACCATTGCTGCTTCTTTAGCTAGAGCTTCTAAATCGGCGCCGACAAAACCATGAGTCACTGCAGCAAGATCTTCTAATTTAACATCTTTCGTCAACGGCATTCCTCTTGTATGAATTTTTAAAATGCTTAATCTTCCCTCTTTGCTTGGAACATTAATTTCAATTTCTCTGTCAAATCTTCCGGGTCTTCTTAAAGCAGAATCAATTGAATTTGGTCGGTTAGTTGCGCCGATAACCACAACTTTCCCTCGGGATTTTAATCCATCCATCATCGTCAGCAATTGTGAAACAACTCTTCGCTCTACCTCTCCGCTGACATCTTCTCTTTTAGGAGCAATAGCATCAAGCTCGTCAATAAAAATAATTGAGGGCGCATTTTTTTCTGCACTTTCAAAAATATCTCTAATTTTCTTTTCAGACTCTCCATAAAATTTTGACATTATTTCTGGGCCGTTAAGCAAAATAAAATTTGCTTCTGTCTCGCTTGCAACTGCTTT
>Ga0209541_10013669_pt1 | contig 12361 bp, 6 predicted proteins | sample RifCSPlowO2_01_FD_184027 | JGI IMG/M metagenome (GOLD analysis project Ga0209541, IMG submission 184027) | Groundwater microbial communities from Rifle, Colorado - Rifle CSP2_plank lowO2_0.1 (SPAdes) (version 2) | ecosystem: Environmental > Aquatic > Deep subsurface > Groundwater | place: Rifle...
CTGCGGCGCCGCGAGCGAAGTTCGGTGATGAGCGCCTTGCCGTTTTCGTGGAAGCCGACCAGCCTGCCGTTCAGGTACACGCTGGTGCGCTGCTCTGGCGCGCGCACTTTACTCCGCCTTTTGAGTTTCTTGCGTTTCATGAGAATCAACTAGAGTTTTACTCCGAGCTTCGTGATTGTCTCTTCCACGTTCTTTTCGACCTCTCCGATGGATACTTCGCAGAGGAGCGACATGTTCTTCACCAGCGCGCATGATGGGCCTTCCGGGGACTCGTTCGGGCAGAGCTTGCCCCAGTGCGTGCCGTGCAGGTCGCGCGCCTTGAAGTGCGGGTGCTTCCTGCTAAGGGGGGAGATGATGCGCCTCAGGTGGGAGACCGATGAGAGGAACGATGTCCTGTCCAGAAGCTGGCTCACTCCGGTCTGCCCTGCAATCCAGTTGCCTGTTGCCATTGAGTAGCGTATCCTGTCGGTGAGCGCGTCCGGGCGGACAAGAGTCTGGACTGCGAGGTGGCGCCCGCGCGCGTCTGCCCTGCCTGCCTGGTAGGAAACGTCTTTTACGAGGAACTGGAATGCGTAGCGGAACAGGTCCTCCATCAGGTCGCCTGCGAGCTTTATCCTCTTGTTCGCGTAGTGGTCCTTGTCGTCCTGCGGTATTTCCTTGTGCGCGACCTTGATTGCGTGCTCCGCCATTTTCGAAAGGTAGTGCGCTTTCTTTATCCTGTCCTCCGCGGTGGTGCCGATGTGCGGAAGCAGGTAAGTGTCAAGCAGTATTTCGGCGCGCTTGGTGCGGTAGTCCTCCGCCTGGCCCGGCGCAGCCTTTTTGCCGAGGTACTCCATTGCGGACGCCTTGCTGTTCGTGGTGTCCATTTCAAGGTTGAGGAGCATGTCGTTCTTGACTGCCTTGTCAGGCGAGAATGCTGCGAGTATGTCCTCCTTTTTCTCAAGCCCGAGCGCGCGGAGTGTCGAGGCGAGCGCAAGGTCTTTCGGCGACGCCGGGAATACCACGCGCATCATGCCTTCGTTTGTGCGCTCCACCACGGAGCGGGCGCGGAAGCCGAAGCGCGTGGAGAATACTTTTGCAGTGATGAGCGTGTTGTCCTTTTCGCGCGTGCACATTATGCGGTTGGGCGCGAGGTCTTCTATCGAAGTGAGCACGCGCTCCGAGCCGTTTATGATGAAGTAGCCGCCGGGGTCTGCAGGGTCCTCGCCTGCCGCGATGAGCTCGTCCTCGCTCATGTTGTCAAGGTAGCAGAGCTTGCTCTTCACCATCACGGGGAGTTCGCCGATGAAAACTTCGGAGAACATGGTGCGCTCCACGCCGTTGAAGACCGGGATTATTTCCAGGAAAATAGGGGCGGCATAAGTGAGGTTCCGGAGGCGCGCCTCTGCCGGGTAAATTGCGCGCTGCGCGCCGTCAGCCTCGATTATTTTCGGCTTGTCAAGGCGTATCTGCCCGAAGCGCAGCTCGAACCCTTCTACCGAGGGCTGTATCGTTCCCACCCGGTCGACGATGTTCTGTATGGAAAACTCGATGAACTTGTTGTAGGAGTCGAGGTGCTGCTTTACCAGGCTGTTGTCCTTGAAATATGCAGTGATGAGTTCGCCCCTCATGAGAACACCTGGATTATTCCGTTGGCATCCGCTAAAATGGAATTTTCTTTTCTTACTGCTCGACTACGAGCCTGTAATATTCCGAGCCGTCAAGCCTCGTGATTTTCACGATTGCGCCTGGCTTTGCGCCCGTCCCTATAAGCGCGGCGTCCTTCATCCTGATTTTAGGTATCTGGTTTTTTCCCACCTTGAACTCGGCGAGTATTTTTTCGCCTTCCTCCTTGCCGACGAGCTTGTGGGCTGGGACTAGTTCGTGTTCTGGCGCTTTAGTCTCAGGCAAGGCAACACCTAAAGTAACTGAAGTATGGACGTAGGTGGTAGTTATGGTGCAAAAGTTTATAAACGTTGTTTAAAAAGGGGCTTTGCACGAAAACCCCGTCGGAAGGGCGTGCCCATCAGTCCACTATTTTGAAAGGCGCCTCCTTGCTTCCGGCCACATACGCGCACACATTTTTCGGCTCAAAGGGGTAGCCTGCAATGAGATTTATGCCCCCTTTCTGCGAGAACAGGTGCCTGTCCTGCCTTGAGGGGCGGCTGGAGCCGTTCGGGTGCGAGTGGAATATGCCCAAAAGGCCGTCAATCGTGGGCATCATCCATTCCGAGAAGGAAGACATCGTTTCGGAAACCATTATGCCCGGAGGGATCATGGTGTCCTCTATTACTATAGTATTAGTGCCTTTTTCCCTACTGCCGATTAGTAAACAGATGAACTCGTGCGGGTACGCCGCCTTTGCGCCAGCAAGCGCGGAGAGGAGGGCGCGGCGGCGTATTATTATTTCCATTTATGCCACCGCTTGGGCAGGCTTGAGGAAGAAGTAATCCGCCTTCCTTATTCTCGGTGCAACGTGCGGGAAGAGGAGCGGCGCTGCTATAAGGGAAACTGCGAGCATGCCGAATATGTGCGCGAGCGTGAATGGCACCTGCCCGACCAGCGCGTCTTGGAAGGAAATGCCCCACAGGAGGGGGGAAAGGAACGGGCCTGTTATTGCGTCGTAGAAGAGTATGCCGCCCACGCCGAGCTTTGCAAAATTGAAGGGCGAGCCGTTCGGCTTCTGCCTGCTGAAGAAATAGCCCACAATGCCCCATGTTATTGCGCCGGTGAGCGTCCACATTCCGATTGTGCCGGGCATGCCAAGCAGAGCCTGCCCGATGTCTATTGTTGAGTATGCTATTGCGCCTGCGAGGAACGCGTATTTCCCCCTGAAGAACGGGAAGAGGAGCATTGATGCAACTGCCATTGCGCCGAACTGCCATGAAATTCCGAGGGAAAATTCAAGCGTGGGAGCCATGGTTCCAGATGAGAGGGGAAAGAATAAGAAGCGTGATGAGCCGCGCAGGAACCGGTGGCGGGCGGCTTTCGGGAGAAGAAATAAGAAGTGTGGCGGGCGGAATCCATCCTGCAGATGATGACGGATGTGATCTCCTAGCCGCAAGGCGATGAGGATAGACGGACGGTCTGATGCATATTGATGATGAGTTAGCGCGAGTTATCACCGGAAGCACTAGCCAGTACAAACCAGTGATAACCCAGTTTTGTAGTGCCTAAAAAAGTGGCTGGTTCTTGACGTCTGTTTTTAGGCACTACATTGCTGTTTTTCCGCCGTGTGTAGTCACCTTTTTGCAAATGTTTATAAATTGTAGTCACCTAATTGATACATGCACTTGGAGATACGCAAAGCCGGAAGGAGGAGGAAATACTACCTTGCGCACTCCTACCGGAAGGGCGGGAAGGTCAGGAAAACCAGGGTTTACCTTGGGGCTGACCTTTCAGCAGCAGACCTTGAAGCCCGAAAGAAGCTGGCTGAAGTAAGGCTGAAGGAACTGGCAGGCGCAAGCAGGCGCATTTCTGACCCTTTTGAGGCTGTCCTGTCCAAAAAAGAGCTTGGGGAGCTCAGGACGCTTGAGGCAAAGGCGCATATCAAGGTCGCACACCTGACAGACGAGGAGTGGAAGACATTCACAGAAGCCTTCACTTATGACACGAATGCGATAGAAGGCTCGGGCCTCGATTCGAAAGAAGTGGATGAGATACTGGAAAAGGACAAGTGGCCGGACAAGCCCAAGGGGGACATTTCAGAAACCTATGGCGTTGCCAAGGCGATTGATTTCATAAGGAAAACGAAGGAACATGTCTCGGTCCGGCTGATTCTGGAGCTCCATAGGATTGTTTTTGAGAATTCCAAGCCTTTTGCAGGAAAGCTGCGCGCCGCAGGAGTCGAGGTCGTGGTGATGGACCAGCATAGGAACGTTATCCACCGCGGCGCCCCTTCTAGCGAGGTTCGCAGCCTTCTTTTTGGGCTTGCCAGATGGTATGAGAAGAACCAAAAGAGGTATCCGCCGCTTGTGCTTGCAGCTGTCGTGCACAACCAATTCGAGAATATCCACCCGTTCCAGGATGGCAACGGCAGGGTTGGAAGGATTCTCCTGAACAACATCCTCCTGAAGCACAATATGCCTCCCCTGAATATCGAGCTTAGGAACCGGCATGAGTACTATGCAGCGCTGCAGGCATACGAGAAGGAGCACAACCTGCGCCCAACAATTGAGCTGATGCTGAAGGAATACAGGAACCTCAGGAAGATGCTGAAGAAGAGGTGACTACGGAAAGTCGGAGTGTAGTCACCCGAATTCTCACCGCTACGGCGCTCGGGAGCCTAATTCTTCAGCGGCGCCACTTTGTCGTAGAAGTACACCTTGCCTATTTCCGTCGCCGCAAAGTAACCAACGAGTATGCTGGCTGTAAGGATGAAGAGCTGCGGCCCAATGGGCACGAAGCGGAAGAGGACTGCAACGGGTGCATAGTAAATCACTGCGAACGAAAGGGCGATAGAGCCCAGCGTTGCTGCGACCAGAAGGAGCGAGGGCGCGCTTTTGAAGAAGGGAAGATGCGTGCGCAGCGAGAAGACTATCACCATTTCGGAAAGCACGGACTCGAGGAACCAGGCGGTGCGGAACTCGTCCGTGGGCGTGTGCAGCACGAATGCCATCATGAGGATGAGGAGCAGGTCGAAGAACGTGCTTATCGCGCCGAAGAAGAGCATGAACTTCAGGATGTACTTTATGTCCCAGCGCTGCGGCTTTCGCACGGAATCCGCGTCCACCTTGTCGCTTGCCACAGACATGAGCGGTATGTCCGACAGTATGTTGTTAAGGAGGATTTGCGAGGGCAGGAGGGGCAGGATGGGAAGGAAGAAGGAGGAGAGCGCGATGGTTATCATGTTGCCCTGGTTGGCGCTCATGGTGTTGAGTATGTATTTCGTGATGTTGGCGAATATTTTCCTGCCTTCCTCCACGCCGTCCGCCACGACGTTGAGTCCCTTGCGGAGAAGGATGATGTGCGACGCGCCTTTTGCGACGTCGGCAGCGCCGTCCACCGAAATCCCGACGTCGGCGGTGCGCAGCGAAGGAGCGTCGTTTATGCCGTCGCCCATGAAGCCGACCACGTGGCCGTTTGATTTCAGCGCATCGACAACGAGAAGTTTTTGGTCGGGCGTGAGCCGCGCGAACACGCTGCATTTTTCCACTGCGGCTGCAAGCTGTTCCGCGCTCATCTTCTGTATTTCGCTTCCGAGCACCACGCGGCCCCCTTCAATCGGGAAGCCCACTTTCTGGCAGAGCCTGCCTGCCAGCACCGCGTCGTCGCCTGTCAGCAGGATGGGGCGGATGCCAAGGGCGCGCAGGCGGGAAAGGGTGGCGCGCACCGTCGTTTTCGGCGGGTTGGAAAAGAGCACGAAGCCGATGAAGATGAGGTTGCGCTCGTCATTCGGGGAATAGCTCTTCTTTCCCTCCACCTGCCTGTATGCCACTGCAAGGCTGCTGTAGCCTTCCGAGTGGTACTCTGAAATCATCCTCTTCACTGCTGCGCGCCTCCTGGAAACAGGATAGATCTTTCCGTCCATGCGCACGTGCGAGCACTGCGCAAGCACTGACTCGGGCGCGCCTTTCACTATCAGGTAGCGGTGCGGGCCTTCCTTTGCCACCACGCCCATCCTGCGCCGCTCGTAGTCAAAGGGTATTTCGGAAATTTTCTGGAAGCGTGAAACGTCTATCCCCTTGCGCAGGCCCGTGGTGCGGATTGCCACGTCAAGCGGGTTGCCCTTCACGTGCGCAGTGCCCACTGCCGCGTTGCAGAGGAATGCGTACTGGAACACGTCGTGGCTGTCGCGCCTGTCCAGGTCCACGTATTTTTCGAAATGCAGCCCCTCCTCGGTAAGCGTGCCTGTCTTGTCCGTGCAAAGCACGTCCATGTTGCCCAGGTCCTCTATTGCTGCGAGCCGCTTGGTGACAACCTTGCTTTTTGCAAGGAGGAGCGCGCCCGAGGAAAGCGTTATCGTTATCACTATGGGAAGGGCTTCGGGCGCAATCCCCACTGCAATCGCAAGCGCGAAGAGCGCGCTGTCCAAGACCACGTCCTTTTCCCCGTGGCCCAGGACAACGTTTGCAGCAAAGATGAAAAGCGCGATTGCAATGGTGACTTTCAGCACCATGCCGCCGAACCTGCGCGTGCCTTTCTGGAAGTCGGATTCCGGCACCTTTGCAGAGAATGTGGATGCGGTTTTCCCGAAGAACGTGCCCTGCCCTGTTGCAACCACCATGCACGTGGCGTAGCCGCCCACCACCGTGCTCCCCATGAAAAGCCCGTTTGCGATGTCCTGCGGGCTCGTTGCTTTTTGCGATGCCGCTCTGGAGATTTTCACTATTTCGCGCGACTCGCCTGTCAGCACTGACTGCGAAACCGCGATGCCTTTGGACTCCATGATGCGCACGTCAGCGGGGATGATGTCGCCCAGCGCCATGAATATTATGTCCCCGGGCACAAGCTCGCGCGCATCCACCTGCACGCGCTCGCCGTTGCGGAGCGCTATGGCGCGGTAGGAGAAGTACTTTTTCAGCTCGGAGAGCGCGGTCTCTGCCTTGTATTCCTGTGCGAATCCCAGGGCGACGCTGACCAGTATCACTGAGAGTATGATTGCGGTGTCAAGCGAGATGCATATTCCGGCAATGGAGAGGAAGCATTCCTCTGCAAAAAGAGTGGAAAGGAGCGATGCTGCGATAAGTATGAGGAGAAGCGGGTTTTCGAACTGCGAGCGGAGTATGCCTGTCCAGGCGCGGCGGTCGCGGTCAGGTATTGTGTTGTGCCCGTGCACAAGCAGCCTGCGGTGCGCCTCCTGCGAGCTCAGCCCCTTTTCGGACGAGGACAATTCGCGGCAAAGTTCTGGAAGGGGCTTGGACCATGCTGATTCCGTCGCCATCCGAATCACTGCAGCTCCGCGTATATCGCCACCAGGTCGTTTCCTGCAGTGTAGTTCTTCAGCGTATAGGGTATGGATATCAGGTACTGGTAGTTCCCGTAGACGTCAATCTGCGTGGTGTTCACCTTCGCCACCCAGACTGTGGGCTGCGATAAGCCGGTGTACTCGCCGCCGGACGAATTGTCCCAGAGAATGCCGGTCTTGAATGCCGTGTTGTACAGGGATGAGTTGAAAACGGGCACGTTTGTGACTGAGGAGCTGTAGACCACGTAGGTGTCGTTGTATTTCGCCCCGCTGCCGCTGTCGGAATAGGTGTTGGTGATGTTGTCGTTGTAAGCCGAGCTTGCGAATGCAGAGTCAAGCTCCTTGAAATCATCCGTGGAGGCTGCCCCAGCGGCTGTCTTGCCTATTGCCTGCAGGTTCTTCCAGTCCACTGTGGTGTCGTAGTCTGCCATGTATACGTTGAGGCCGGTCGCGTTGTTCCAGCTGTATATGTAGGGCGAAACGCCGCTTGTGCCTAGTATTATGCTGCCTGTGACGTTGCCGAAGAACCGGTGCCAGAGGGAAGTGCAGGCAAACGTGCAGCCCGAGTGGGAGTTCTCCGAGTAGTTGAGGAACGAGTCGCAGCTGTTCAGCGTGCCTGTGTTGTTCAGGCCCGCATTGTCAAGGTCCATGGGGTTGGAGCAGAGGTAGTTTGAGGTGAGCGTGTTGTTGGAGGAGTTCACGAAGCGCAGGCCGATGTTCCGGTTGCTGGTCACGTTGTTGTAGCTTGCAGTGCCGTTCGTGGAGCTGTTCGCAAAGTATATGCCGTAATCGTAGCTCTTTATGGTGCAGTTCGTGACAGTGGTGTTGAACTGCACCGTGTATATGCCATAGCTGTCCGAGGAGTTAATGCCGGTTATGGGCTTGCCCTGGCAGTCAATGGTGTTGTTCTCGCCGCCAGGGAATAGGGTAACGCCGCTAACCGCGGCTAGCGTGCTTACCGTTATGTCCGTGAACCGGTTGTTGTCGGAGCCGGCCCTTAGATCGATTCCGACCCCCCCACCGATGAAGGAGGAATTGGTTACAGTAATGTTATCTGTGCCAAAGGCGATTATGCCGGCTGTTGCGGACACGTTGGTTATGTTGATGACCTGGTTTCCGGAAAAGTAAATCTGCCCGGTAATAGTGAGGTTCGCGTATATCAGGTTATCGGACGTTTCCGAACCGAGGCCATACCCGCCCGTCGCCGTGAGTATCGAGTTTGCCACGGTGTTTCTATCGGCGTTGTCATATATGAATATCGCGCCATAGCCGCTGGCTGAGCTGGCTGTGACATTGTCTACCAGGTTGTCATTCGAGGAGCTGACCAGGTGTATGCCGGACGTGATGCCGTCGGTGCCGTATGTGAGCGTTGAGCCGGCACTGGCATTCCTTATTGTGCTGTTTGTCGTTAAGAGGAAATACACGCCCGTTGCGAATTTGCTTATGTTGCAGTTCTTGACGGTCAGGTTGAATGCGCCGGATGAGTAGACGCCCGAAGTGAACCCGAAGTTCTGCCCGAATATGTTTGTGCCCAGGCAGTCCACAGTGGTGTTGCTGCCCCCGGAAACGTAAATCCCAGTGGAATTGCCGTTTGTTATCGCGTTTTGAGTAAGGTTGTTGCGGTGCGCGCTGTTGTTCAGGGTTATGCCGGTCCCGCCGAACAGCGTGGTGGTGATGGTGTTGTTTTTCATCAGCCCGTCGGTCGCCCCATTGTAGTAAATTGCGCTTGAGAAGTTCTGTATCGTGCAGTCGATGACGCTCGTGTTCTGCTGGTTGGAGTATACCCCGTACGTGCCAGATAAGTTGGCGCCAATCATGCTGTAGCCAGAGCAGTTTATCTGCACGTTTGCCGCGGTCACGTTGATGCAGGTGCCGGTGCTTGTTGCATTCGCGGTGAAGTTGTGCTGGTAGCCCGCTGTTGAGATGTTCTTGCACATCGTGGTCACGGGCAGCGTGCCTGTTATGGGACCGTAGTCCGTGACGTTGCCGTATATCCTGCCGCCTGTCGCGGTTGTGTTGTTGTAGGGATAGCCATCGCCAGCTTCGCCGTAGTAGAATGCGCTTGCCTGCCCGGATGGGAACGGCGCAGGGTAGCTGTTGGTGGCGACTATATCCACGCTTCCGTTGATGACGTCGGTCCAGACGTTGCCTATGCCGACCGTCACATTGCTCGTGTTGTAGTAGTTCGTGTGGTTGGTGTCGTTCACGTAGTAGCCGCTTGTCGCCGTGAAGTTGTTCCAGTAGAAGGTGTTGTTGCCTGCAGTCGGCTGGATGTAGAGCAGGTTGCCGGCGCCGCCTGTGGAAATGAAGGTGTTGTTGTAAAACACGTTGTTGCTGGTGGACACGTTTGCCACAATGGCGGATGTGGCGCCGGATATTGTATTGTTTGCGAACGTGTTGTTTGAGTTCGTGAGGAGGATTGCGAGCCCCGAGGAGCTTGAGATTGTGTTGTTGGTGAAAACATTGTTTATGCCTGACGCCACGCTTGCCGTTATTGCGGTGGCGGTCGTGGTGCTTATCACGTTCCCGATGTATCGGTTGCTGGAGGATGCGGTTGCGTGGAGGCTCATGTCAAGCGCCACGCCCGCGCCCCCGCTGATTGTGCTGTTGGTGATGTTGTTGTTCGAAGAGCGCTGCACGTTGAATGCCGCTCTACCGCCACTGCCCAGCCCGCCGCCAAGGGCGGTAAGGTTCACGAAGTTGTTGAACGTTGCGCTGTCCATCAAGACTGCATACCATGCCTGTGTTGGGGACGAATACCCGAACTCGCGCAGGTACAGGTTGGTGAGGTTGTTGTAGCTCCCGGATAATGAGAGGGGTATGTAGTTTGCGGTGATGTTTGAGTTGCTTATGTTCGAGTAGCTGATTGTGCTGCCAGAGATGCCATAGCCCTGTGTGTGGGCTGCGCCGTAGGTTGCGTTCAGCGTGACATTATTGACCTGGTAGCCTGAGCCCACATTCAGGTATATTGCTACTGCGCTTGCCGCGCCGGTGTTGGCAGTGGACACGCCGTATATCCTGCTGTCCGATGCCGAGGAGTATTGTATGCCGTACTGGAAGTTGGAGATGTTGCAGTTCTGCACCGTGGTGTTCGGGGCAGACGAGTATACGCCGTTTGTGCTGGGGTAGTTGCTCCCGTTTATCCCGGTGTTCACATTCACGCTGTAGCCGCCCTGCATGCAGTCCACCAGCGTGCCTTGGCTGTTCGTTTCTATGAACGTGCCGTTTGCAAGCCCGGCAAGGATTCCGTTGTAGGTCAGGTTGGTGCTGTTGGAGCCGTTCATCACGTGCGTCACGTTGCCTCCTGAGAACGTGACTATGAGCGTGTTGTTGAATGCCGTGCTGCCAACTCCGTTGTTGTAGCGCAGCGCCTCTGCGAAGTTCGTGATGTGGCAGTCTCGTATGAGCGAGTAGTTGTAATTGGAGAAGAACGCGATGTTGTCGCTTGCGTTGGCGCCTATTATGCTGAAGCCTGCGCAGTTGAGCGTGATGTTGTTGGCTGTCACAGGGAAGCAGGTGCCGCCCGTGGATGTCACGTTTGAGACCATGGTGAAATTGGCAGTGAGATTGCGGCATGAGGAGGGCGGAACGAATGGGCCGTAGTCCGCCACGTTGCCGTATACCTTGCCCTGCGACGTGGTGTTGTTGTAGGGGTAGCCGCTGCCCGAAGTTCCGTAGTAGAAGCCGGAAAGCGGGGTTGGATACTGGCTGGGGATTATCGGCACGCTGCCGTTTATGACGTTGTGCCAGATGTTGCCGATTCCCACCGTGCCGTTGCTGGTGTTGTAGAAGTTGGAGCCGTTCGTGTCGTTGACGAAATAGCCGCTTGTCGCCGTGAAGTTGTTCCAGTAGAACAGGTTTCCGCCTGAGGCGTTTATTGTGAGCGAATTGTTGTCCGGCGCCATTATGGTGTTGTTGTAGAACGTATTGTTTTCTGCAGGCTGGGGGAATGCTGGCGCTCCTCCGTCGTTGATATAGATTGGGCCGGCGAGGGTGTTGTTAGCAAAGGTGTTGTTCAACGCGCTGTACATCGAGACGGAGAAGTTGGTGCTGAAATTGCTGATGAAAAGGTTGGAGAATGTATTGTTCTGGACAGCCGGTGTTAGGTCCCCATAGCCGTCATACAGATAGATGCCGCTGAAAGACGCTGAGGAGTTGGTGATGGTGCCGTTGGCAAACGTGTTTAGGGAGGGAATCCGTGAAGCCGTTGAGGACCTGTACATCATTATGCCGCTTCCGTTGCAATTGAGCGTGAAGTTCGAAAAGCTGTTGTTATTGGAGCTGTCTATCATCTCTATGCAGGCGTAGGTCCTCGTCCTGGTTATGACGCTGAAGTTCCGGAAGCTGCTGCGGAGCACGTCGTCGAGAAGAATTCCGGTCCGGCCGGCATCGATAAAGCCATCCGACACGTTGCTGTCATCGCCCGGGTTGCCAAATTGGAGTGCATAGCCCAAGGTGTTTATGGCGGTGAAGTTCTTGAGGGTCGTTGGCTGGTTGAGGTAAATCGCGTAGAATGAAGTGGTGGCTGTGGTTGCCGAGCAGTTGGTGATGTTGTTGCGGGAGCCGCTTGATACCCTTATGCCGTAGCCGGTGGTGGCAATTGCCTGGCAGTTTGAGAGGCTGTTGTCGTTCGAGGTCACGAGAAAGTCAATGCCATAGCCGCTGGTGGATTGCCCGACAAGCCCGCTCACGTTGTTGAAGTTCGCGTTCGTGGTGAACCTGAAGCCCGCCTCGCCTGCGGTGTTGTTGGCTATTATGCTGGTCCAGTTATTGTAGTTGGCGCCGTTGTAGGGCGCTGCGGCTGCGCCGCCCGAGTCGGTCCGGGTGGCGTTCGAGTTGGATACGCTGTTGTAGCTGCTGCCGTCAAGGTAAAGCCCTATGCCGCCCACCCCTGCTGAGAGGTTGATGGAGCTGTAGTTCGTTTTTATGAAGTAGATGCCGTTCGATTTCTGCAGGCCGCTGGTGTTCCAGAATGAGCCGGTGACATTCACGAAGTTGCTGGCGTTTATGTAAAAGCCATAGCCGTTCAGCGCACCGCCATAATAGGAAAAGGCGGTCGTGTTTGCTATTACCGTGTAGTTGGAGTGGTTGGTCAGCAGTATGCCGTTGCCGCTTATGCCGCTGCTGAAAAGGAAGGTGGTGTTCACCGTGTCGTTGATTATGAAGCTGTTCTGGGACCCGTTGAACAGTATGCCGGTTGAGAAGTTCTGTATGACGCAGTCCCTTACAGTGGTGTTGACCTGGTTGGACAGGACGCCGAAGCTGCTGCTGGTGTTGCTGCCGGTTATGGTATAGCCGGAGCAGCTCAGCATCACGTTTGGCACGGTGACGTTGAAGCACACGCCACCCGTGGAAGCCACGCTTGAGGTCAGGGTGAAACCGGCAGTGAGATTGCGGCATGAGGAGGGCGGAACGAATGGGCCGTAGTCCGCCACGTTGCCGTATACCTTGCCCTGCGACGTGGTGTTGTTGTAG
>Ga0209541_10013672_pt1 | contig 12359 bp, 11 predicted proteins | sample RifCSPlowO2_01_FD_184027 | JGI IMG/M metagenome (GOLD analysis project Ga0209541, IMG submission 184027) | Groundwater microbial communities from Rifle, Colorado - Rifle CSP2_plank lowO2_0.1 (SPAdes) (version 2) | ecosystem: Environmental > Aquatic > Deep subsurface > Groundwater | place...
ATTGTGCAGTCTTCATTGCCCGGTACAATTACAATTTTCGAACTTCTCTGTGTTTCAGTATATGCTTTAAGGTCACTAAATGTAAAATAAATAGTTTTTCCAAAATAACCATCAGACGGATTTCCTATCAGTCCAGCACGTGCATGAGCATATTCAGTTATTATTACCATAATTATCTCATAAAGAATAAAAATTTAAAATCAGATAGTTCATCGTCTTCTCTTTTTTGGGAATACGTCTTCCCAGAGTTTTGCAACGCCAAGATAGACAAGCATTATCAATCCAATAAGCAAAATTAAGTATAGTGCATTCCATGCCCATCCACCACTCATCATTCCATACACCATAAAAACACTCCTTATAAGATATTTTTATATTACCTGCTGTATCTATAATATTATTAAATCGGTTTATAAAGATTTTTTACGGCTTTACACGCAGAACCTGATAATATGTAATATCGCCTTCATTGTCAACCAAAGCCCAGAGCATTTTAGCCCTGATATTATGGGCAAGTCTCACGGATCTCGAAAGTTCCTGAAAGGAACATGTATAATCTTCCGGAATGCAATAAACAATCCACTTTGTATGTTCTTTTGCTGATTTTGGACCGCGCTTTAGTTGCACGCCGCGTTCATAAACTCTGTGGTCACAGCCGAATTTTAATCCAGTTCTGACTACAAGTCCTCGTTCTCTGAGATCTTCATAAACCCGAAATCTTTCAGGAAATCTCCTGTCCATTTTGCATGCATGTTCAAATAAATCAGAAAATTCCATATTTTTGCCTTCCTGGGTTACTGTCAGCCTGCCTCGTTTGATAAGTATACATGCTTCAGCCATTGCCAGCTCAAGCCTGTTGTCCAGTATTTTGCCAAAAAATCCATTGTCATAAAGTTCTTCTATATTTTCCCAGATCACAACTTTATTTTCTTCCAGTACACCTTCAGCATGAAGTTTTTTTTCATCAGTTTTTTCCGCAGTCATGATTTACTTTATTTGGCATAAAGCTTATAAACGCACCCTTTCTTTAGAAAATCCGATGATGTGCGAAGCACATCTTGGAGTTTCAAAAGCGATGCTTTTGAAATAGAAAGCGTGCACGGAAAGAAATAATACATGTAAAGAAAAAACGTTGACGGAAAACATATTACAGCCTTTTTCAAGAATATAAGCTTTTCTGTTAAAAAAAATTTATGGCTTATGAACTTGTGAGATATTCATTAACATCGAGCACTAACTGGTTTAATTCATTGGAGCCGTCACAAAGAGAGTTTGTACAGGTTGTGTTCCGCGGTTTATTGATGAACAAGGAGAAAAAAAAGTAGGACTTTCTTCTGACTTTTCTATAGAAGAGCCTCCTATAACTATCCAGACCGGAAGAAAATATCAGTAAGATTTACAAGATTCTTTTCAATTCTAACATGATTCATTGTAATTTCAAAGGAATTCATCAAACAGAGGGAAAACCCCGAAAAGGTGTGGTGTTAATTCTGAACTTCTTAGTAATTCATTCATCAATTTTGATTTTCAGCATGATAATTCCGAAATATTTATCTGTTCAAATGTTTCATCCTGCTGAGATTTGCAGATTATTCTGTTATTTACATTTTTCCAGTACAGTGTTTCAACGTCCGGCGATCCCAATTTGGAAATGCAGCATACAAAATTTCTGTAATTTTTAATTATCTCATTTTTATCAGCTTCCAGCCTTTCAGTATAATTTATGCATCCGGATAATTTTGTATCAATATCAGTTTTTTGTGATTCACACGATTCAATGCTTTTTTCAGTGCTGTCTAATTTGTCTGAAAGCATATTTATGCTGGCTAAATACTTTTCTTCAAGGCCTTGGCAGTTAGTCAGCTTGGTTTTGCAGTCTCCGAAATCGTTTCTGCATGTTTCAAGAAGGTTATAACACTCTGCACTTCGGTCTATTTCATGAATAAGTTTTATCTGGGTTTCGTTGAGCTCCTTTTCAACAACTTCAACTCTTGTAACATAGCCAGTTATAGCATCAGCTGATAGAAATATAATTATTATAGCTGCAACAACCGTAACTAAAATAAACAGGCCCTTTTTGTTAGATACGCTTTTATCAGTTTCTGCATTCTCGATTTTTTTGGAAAGAATTCTGTCTTTTAGATTCTTTAAAATATTATTTTTTCCTGTCTCTGTTTTTTTAGGCTTAGGAGGGGTATAGCTGTACATGTTATTATTATGCTTCAGCTGGATTTAAAATAATTTTTAAGTTTATAAGCATAATAGCTGAAATTAAGAATATCCGATAAAGCCTCGGTAGCTTAGCAGGTAGATTCAAAGCCTTAAGCGTCTGGCTGTTAGTTTTCCGTTAACGCTTTTTCGAGCGAAGCGGGAAAAAGGGTTACCAGAAGGTCGTAGGTTCAAGTCCTACCCGAGGCGTGACTTGATGTTGATCAGAATTTTTCAACATCTGTCAACTGGGACGATAGCTCAGTCCGGGAGAGCACACGATTTGTGAAAGATAAAAGTAATTTTACAATATGTGAAGCTGAAGATTTCGGAAACGAATTGACGCTGCTTTGCAGCGTCTTGCGGTTTGAAACCGTGCTGTCGCGTGTTCAAAACAGCCACTTCTTTCCCTTAAATCTGACGACGAGCAGAGCTCGTCTTGGAGTTTCAGGAACTTTGTTCCTGAAACAAAGAAAGAAGTTCCTGGGGTTCAGGAAAGAAAATACCCTCAAAAAAATATGAAGAGCAAAAATATATTTTTCATATTGGTTGATGAAATTCACGCTCGTCCCATTTTATTTTTTGTAGGATTGTGATTCAATAAAACGATGGTTGTAAAAGCCGGTTTAAATGATGCATTAATTCGGATGTAATAATTTCCATTTCAAAATCCTGAGTGCTAACATACCTCATTATCCGGAATAATCGAAGTTGCATCAAAAATCCTTATTCTTTGCCCTCTATACTGATCAGGAATTATGAAATCATATTCTGGCATTTTAAAATCTACCTGATTCCAGGTGCCTTCAGTTCTTTCAATTTTGCCGGAAGGTATTTGTCCACGACAAATTCAAAACCATACCGCAGTATAGCCTGTTGTTCTGCTTTTCTTCCGATTTTTAGCCAAACCTTTAGTTCCTGCTGCAATCTTTTGTCCTTCTCATATCTCGGGTCAACTTGCAATTCCTTGATTCTCTTGATATCCAGATCTCTTAATTTGTCGCTTCGCAGCTTGTATTCAATTATATCAGTTGCTGTTACTCCAATCCATTGCGCACGAGGCGTGCAGAGATGTTTGTTAACATGCGCGGATTTGGCTGAGCCGCTGATAATAACAGTAGCAATATGCAATCCAAACGGGTCAGCATCGCAAAATATATAAACAGGCAGTTTCAACTCTTCATTAAGCCGCTTTATTATCCGTCTCGTAGAGCGGGATGCCTGTCCACCAAGATTTATCAGCAAGGCATTGAATTTTTCATGGGCATTTTCTTCTATTAGCCTGTTATACATGCCTGTGGTTTCTATTGCAATTATTATGTTTGCACTAGTTTTTGCAAATTCAGCTTCTGTCATTCTCGGTCCGATCTGCTGGCCGTCTGCAGTATCTAAGCAATTAACGGTCATCATTTTTCCTTTTGGATTTTTGAAGCGCATTGCTATATCACCATAGATCGAGCCTTTGGGATTCGGAATTATATTAATAGCTTCCCTCGGCTCAGATATCATTGCTTCAATATCTTCTACGATTTCATCAGATTCAGGCTGCTCATCGAATTTGAGCTTCTCTCCCCATGACTCTGAAATGTAATATAATTCCCTCTTCGTCACATGTCTTGTTCCTTCTTTGACAAGCTGTTTGGAAAAATCAGCAACTTTGACAAGCTGAGTCATTTTTTTAATATGACGAATATTGCCAGCTGATCTTGAAAATTCCCTGTTGCCAAGAATATAGCAAAGATTTTTTTCATCATAAACAATATTAGACGTTGAACGAATAGGTATATTCATATGCGGCACCTTGTTTTGCTTTATTTCTTTGACTACATCTTTACCGATGTTCATCAACTGATCAACAATGCGTTTCGAAATAAAATCACTTCCCAACCTTTTCTTTACGCAGAGAAGGAATATTCCTTCTCTACCGTTCTACTCATCCTTTAATAAGCAACCTTTAGTTGCCATATTACTCTTTTTCTTATCTTCGAAAAGAGTCTATAATTGTTATTTCTTTCCGAGATCTCGGAAGTAGACTTCCAAGGAAATTATCTCTTCCTTTTCTCGGCATATTTATTTATTCCCTTTCTATGACCCTTTCATTTTCTTTCTTGAAATATACGATTTTGTAGCGTAACTATATTTTTTTTCAATCGGTTTAATCTTCACCCGAACTTGATCTACTTTGCTTCTCTCCTGGAATTTCCTTATCTTCTACAAGACCTTTGTTAATCACATTCTCAATCAAAGGCCTTACATCAATTTTATCCTTAATTTCAGCCAATTCCTTGCTGATTTCTATGAATAATGGAAAATAATCTTCAAAAATATGCAGTCTTCTTGTTTCCTGTTTTGCTTTTTGCTGTTTTCTCAGATACATTCCCAGATGCCTACCACAATCCTGCAGTGCAAGCTTCATTTCTTTGACAATTTCAGGATATGGTGCAACTGCTTCTTTGCTTTCAGATATAAAAGGTACCCACGTTGAACACATATGAACAATAATTACAGCAGGCCCGGATGGAATACCATTTCCGCTTTGTTGCAATCCATAGCGCTTCCATGCCGTAGTTGTAATAGCTTCATTAGCAGCCCCGGCCCCAGCCTGAAACATTAAAGGTACTCTGTTAGCAAGGCGTATTATTTTTATACTATCTTCCTTGGGAAGGTCGCCGCCATAAACTATTGCTGTTTCTATAATAAATGGATTTCCCCTGTAAACTTCCGGGGGCCTTATATGGCTTACAATAAATTCTGCATTCGGATACAATTTTTTTAATCCTTTTTCCAGTGCATCTTTGCCAATAGGTGATAGGCAATCCAGTGGCGGTCTCTGTATTTTAACTTTTTGCATGGCTTTTAGTAATTTTTCAGATTCATCCCTGTCAAAATCATGCGGTGATTTTTTCTCATCAATTTTTGATATTTTTACAACTTCATTAGCGCTAGTGGAGCCGACAGATGAAAATTCATTCTGCAAAAAATTGGATATGCTTCTGCTTTTTGTATTTTTCAGCATTCGCATCAAAATACCAAGTTCAACACCATACGGATGCGGTTTCATTTCTTTCGGTTCTTTTGGAAGTTCATTAACAGCTCTTGAAAAGTTAAGTTCAGTTCCATCTGGTGATTGATACTCTATTTTTGCAAACGGATTAGCAACTGCAGTTTGTTCTAAATATTCATCTACACCCTGGGATTTTCTGTACCTTCCAATCACATCTGCTTCAAATCTTGTACCGGAATTTTTCATCGAATTTCTATCACCTTCAGAAAGAATCTCTTCTTTTGTAATCTCAGCTTCGTTCTTCATGGTGTCAAGTCGCATATGAATCAGGTGTGTTTTAGTGCTGCTTCCTGTTCTGGAATAAATTCTTGAAGCATGTCCGGTTGTAAGCTGGCTATACAAAACAGAAGAGCTTATACCCAATCCTTGCTGACCGCGGCTTTGGGAAAGTTTGTGGAATTTGCTTCCATATAATAATTTGCCGAAAATTTTAGGTATTTGTTCTTTTACTATTCCTGGTCCGTTATCTTCAACGCTTATTGTGTACACCTCATTGTCTTTTGTTTTTATTTTAATTTTGATATCAGGAAGTATTCTTGCTTCTTCACAGGCATCTAGGCTATTATCAACAGCTTCTTTCACAACCATAAGCAAAGCTTTTGTCGGGTTATCAAAACCGAGTAAATGTTTGTTTTTCTCAAAGAATTCGCTTACAGAAATATCCCTTTGTTGCGTAGCAAAAAATTCTGCTGTCTTTTTATCCTGAACCATTTGGCAACCCCTTTAAAATATTATGAATCGTGTAATTTATACTGCATAAATTATTTAATAATTATAATCTAATTCGTACTCACTTATTTATAGCTGTAAAGCATTTTACAAGTATTGTTTTTTATGTTTTAAAATGGTGTAATGAAAGATTTATATTTCTTGGTTCCATTGTTAAAGCATGAAAATAGGTGTGGGCTCAAAAAATCCCATAAAAGTTGCAGCAGTTGAGAATGCTATAAAAATGATATGGCATGATGCCACAATTGTTGCAGTTGATGTTGATTCTGGTATAAGTAACCAACCAATGTCGAATGAAGAAGCTATCGAAGGCGCTATAAACAGGGCAAAGTTATCCTTACAGCAAACTAATACTGATATTGGAATAGGTTTGGAAGGCTGTGTTCATGACACAAAATACGGTATGATTGTTTCTGGTTGGGTTGCTGCTGTAGATAAAAATGGAAAAATTGGAATTGGGGGTGGCGGAGGCTTACTGCTGCCGGAAAAAATAGCGTCTGAATTGAGAAATGGCAATGAACTCGGACCGGTTATGGATAAGTTTATTGGCAGTCATAATACAAAACAAAAGCAAGGCACTGTTGGAATTTTAACAAATAATTTAGTCTCAAGATCAAAGTCATTTGAAAAATCAGTGATATATGCACTTGCAAAATTTATTAATCCGGAATATTATGAATAGAAAAAACCTGCGCTATAAAATACAAAAAAGATCAATCTTAGCAATGAAAAGTTTAAATATTTTTCTATATACATCATATACATGGCTTATGTTGGACATATTTTAGGACCTAGGAAATCTGAGTTAATATCTAGACACAACCCGGAATTTTTTGGATGTGATGAAAGCGACTATGATGACGAACCATTAAGAACATATAGTCTAGAAGAAGAACAGTTATATAGATCAAGAATATCCAGAACTTTACCTCATGTATGGTATATTTAAAATTCAGTTGAAAAGTGGCTGTGGGACAAAACCTCTAAAATTCTAATTCAATAACATGAGATTATGCCAAACACCTTTGCATAACAATGCAGTATCAATTCTTTCATCTTTCTTCTGCCACACTTTCCATCCGCATGCACGCTTGTCAGCTGAGAACCCGCTTTCTGAATTATTTCGTTTGTAGTATTCTTTCAGGTGAACGAGAGGATCATCGATATAGCTCCTAAGCATACTTTTCCATTCAGGCGATCCTTTTATGGTTGCATTAGTTTTTGGTATAAGATATATTTTTGTTTCCTGACTGAAATCTTCTGTTATTGATTGATGACTGTAATACTTGTCCAGCCTTATGCTATCGATAGTTATTCCAAACTCTCGCGTCATTTCCAAAGATTTTTCATAAGCTTCTTTTTCTGAGCGCATGCTTGTTCCATAACCAATGTATAATCCCGTTTTCAGATCCATGAACGCAAAAGTATGTGCAAATAGTTTTCGTTTCTGTTCTTTCTTGGATTTTGTGATTTCCTTAAGATCTTTTTCTCTTTCGTTTCTGTAATGTTTCGTTACAGTAAGACTATAACCAGTGCCATCGCCTGATGCATCCGAATTTTCAATTCCTTTTTGTTTTGTCATTATGAGAAAAGTGTTGTGTATTGTAGCTCTTGCAAGCTCGTCTGAATATATGCGTTCAACTGTTTTATGACCCACATCTATGCCCGTGAGTGCAGTAAAGAATGCGAGTAGATTTGCCATTTTTCTGTTGCTTAACTGAAATATGTCTTTAAGAAGGAGTATAAGAACCAGCTTGGTTATAGGAATTTTTTTCGGTCTTCCGCCACAAGGTTTGGAAATTTTTATCATTGAATAGGCCTGTTCAATCACAGGTTCTATCTCTCTCGATGCTTCTTTGATTCTCATAGCAAGCCTTTGTTCATATGTTCTCCAGTCGCGCTTTTTGTCTTCTGAATATTTCGACTTGTAAATTTCAACGATGTATTTGTGTTTTTTTAATGCAATGTCAAGGTGTTTTTGCATGAGACGCTTCATAAATCAATATGTACCGAAAAGTATTTAAGTATTTACATGTAAATACTTAATATGAGCAGAGAAATAAAAGGCATAACTGGCGGAAAACTATTTTTAAAAGACGGTGAGATTTCAATGGTATATGAAAAAAGAATCACTGCATATGGAAATGGAGCAAAAATAGATGCACCAAAAAAGTACATGGGAAAGCGGGTATATGTTATAATCATGGATAACTAGCGCCTAGTTTTGTCCCACACTCTTAACGATAATTAAGGTCTTTTAATATACCAAATAACGTTAAACGTTATTTGAATATATTTGAGTGTTAAAGTCACGTATAAAATTATAAATGCTTATTGTACTATAATTAAATTTGAAAAGGAATGGGCTCGTAGTTTAGTTTGCCTGCAAACTGAACTGCAGCACAAATTTCGAAGAAATTTGGGCTCGTAGATCAACTGGAAGATCGCTGCCCTTGCAACAACCCTTTTTCAAGAACAGAAGTTTCTGGTTATGAAAAAGCGTTGACGGAAAGGATATTATTCTTTTCTATCAGCAGGCATGACAGGCAGAGGCTGCGGGTTCAAGTCCCGTCGAGTCCATTGCACCCTTTTTCTTTTTATTTTTAAATTTTTCAAAAATTTGACAGAAAAAGAAAAAAGGCTTAAAAGCATAAAAAACAGTTAAAACATATGAAATTTTCATGGAGAATAGCTGGCGAGGCTGGTCAGGGCATTCTCAATACAGGGCTTATGTTTGCCAAAGCCTGTATGAATAATGGCTTATATGTTTTTTCATCTTCTGACTATCCTTCACTGATACGAGGAGGCCATAATTTTTTAGATATAACAATTTCCAATGAACCTGTACACTCCTGCCACGAAAAGCCTGACCTTGTGGTTGCTTTGAACAAGGAATCAATTGAAAAGCATGGCTCAATAGCCAATGCTATAATATACGATAAACTGGAAAAAGATGGAACGAAAAACAAAAAAGCATTTCCAGTGCCATTGATGACAATTTCTCAGGAATGCGGTAGCATTGTTATGAGAAACACGGTTGCAATGGCTTCGTCTTTGGCACTGATTGGTATAGAACTTGAGACATTCAATAATGTAATAAAACATTCATTCAAAAACAAGGGAGAAAACGTCATAAATAAAAATATAGAAGCTGCAAAGAAAGGGTATGAATATTCAGTTAAAAATTTTAAACCTCTGGTAAAACTTCCTGCCATAAAAAACCAGAAAATGTATCTTGTTTCTGGTAATGATGCTGTCTCAGCCGGCGCAATACAAGCTGGATGTAAATTTTTTGCAGCTTATCCAATGACACCAGCAACATCTATTCTGCACAACATGGCTTTCAATGAAGAAAATTACAACATAGTTATAAAACACACTGAAGATGAGATTGCAGCTATTAACATGGCTATTGGTGCGTCATTTGCCGGAGTTCGTTCAATGACAGCTACCTCTGGTGGCGGTTTTGCCCTGATGGTAGAGGCTCTTGGCTTAGCTGCAATGACTGAAACACCATTAGTTGCTGTAGATTCTCAGAGACCAGGACCTGCAACAGGTATGGCTACACGAACAGGACAGGGTGATCTGAGTTTTATTTTAAATGCTGCTCCAGACGACTTTCCAAGATTAGTTATAGCTCCAGGAGATGTTGAAGAATGTTTTGATCACACAGTCAATGCATTTATTTACAGTGAAAAATACCAGATGCCTGCCCTGATTTTAGTCGATAAGCATGTAAGTATAAGCCACAAAACTGTTCCTATGTTCAAGCCAATAAAAAATCAGAGATATTCAATGATTGATAAAATTCCAAATAATTATTTGCGCTATAAAATAACCTCATCAGGAATATCCCCGCGCACAATACCTTCACAACTGAAAGGCATGCATTGTGCCAGCAGCTATGAACATGATGAAAAAGGAAATGAATCCGAGGATTCGGAAAACAGAATAAAAATGCATGACAAGCGTTTTAGAAAACTCGAAAGCCTGGTAAAAGAAATACCAGAACCAATAATTTATGGACCGAAGAATGCAAAATTTACCCTGATAACATGGGGTTCAACAAAAGGCGCTGTACTGGAAGCAATAAAGGAATTGAAAAATGTAAATATGCTTCATTTCATTTATCTGTCACCATTTAAAACAAAAAACCTTATTGAAATTATGAAAGGAAAAACATGTGTCATTGAAGGCAACAAAACATCGCAATTATCAGCATTGATAAAACAGAATATTGGAAAAGGTCCAGATTACAAAATTTTAAAATATGACGGCCGGCCATTCACACCTGAATATGTAATTCGGGAAGTTAAGAAGATATTGAGAATTCGAAACTGAGGCAGTAAAATTGCTTATAAAGGAGATAGATCAAATGGATATTGAAGACTTGAATACCATGGAAAATCCAACATGGTGTCCCGGGTGCGGGAATTATTCATTAGTTTCAGCTATACGATCCTGCATTGCTGATTTGGGATGGAAACAGGAAGACACTGTAATAATTTCTGGAATTGGCTGCGGATCAAAATTGCCGCATTATGTGAATGTATATGGATTTGAAGGTCTTCATGGGAGAACATTGCCAGTTGCAACAGGCGTAAAGCTTGCAAATCACAAACTGCATGTAATAGCTGTTTCTGGTGATGGTGATGGCTATGGCATTGGAGCAAATCACTTTTTGCATACTCTCAGAAGAAATATAGATATAACTTATATTGTTCAAAACAATGAAGTCTATGGACTGACACAGGGTCAGACATCTCCAACAAGCCCTAAAGGCTATAAATCTCCTTCAACACCGCATGGTGCTATTGAAGAGCCTTTAAATCCTATTGCTCTAGCAGTAGTCGGCGGCGCAACTTATGTTGCACGGGCTTATGCATTTGATCCAAAATCAATGAAAGAGCTTCTCCTTGATGGAATGAGACATAAAGGATTTTCACTCATTGACGTGTGCATGCCCTGTTTTGCATTTAACAAGGTTATTACTGTTGACTGGTTTAAACAGCACATGAAGCAGTTGTCAGATATAAATCATAATCCATCTGACAAATTCTCAGCTATCAAATACTCATATTTTGATAATGCATCATTCTATTTTGGATTATTTTATCACGAACAGAAAAAAACATATAATGAAGAATTGGAACAATTGCGCAGCAAGCCTTTGATTAAGCAGGATATAAAAAACATAGATATTTCAAAATTCATTAAGGAATTTGAGTAAACGATTCTGTAACGTTTTCGTTGGTGTTCTGAAATCAATTAAAAGAAAATTACAAATTACTGACGAAGAATGGGATATGCTTATTAACAAATGATGTTTTTGGTGCACTCCTGTTTTTGAATATTTCCCATGTTTTCTATTATAAGTTTTTTTCCCTTTCCCTCTAATACCGAGGGGAAAGTAGAAAAAATTATGACAGCAAAAATTTTTCAGACGTCAGAGAAACAAAATTCATAGGTTAATTAAAGTTCTCAGCAGTATATATAAATCTGATTCTATTCATCTTTACCCGACCGCCTGAATATTTTGCGCCTGATATCAGCATACTGAACAAGTGCTTTCATTGCCATCACAGCACGATCAGGCGTGGCATAAGTTGGTATTCCCTGCTTTTCAAGCATTTTTGTATGAACCTTTGTAAAATCTCCACCTGTAGCACAGACAGTCATTGGCTTTTTGTATTCACCCCTGACAGAAATTAATACATCCACAATATCGCTTTCCAGTGCAGATATTTGCATAAGCATAATTACAACAACACCATGAACATTTGAATCTTTCATAACATTTTCAAGTGCGCATTGATACCGCAAGCTGTCTGCATCGCCAACAAGATCCATTGGATTTGATATTTGTGCATAGCTCGGCATTGTTTTTTTTATTTTTTCAATAGTTCTTCGGGACAGTTGTGCCAGCTTTAATCCATTCATTATAATAGAATCTGTTGCAATAACACCGAAACCACCACCGTTTGTCACTACCTGAATATTTTTTCCTTTTGGAACAGGTTGAGTAGCTAGAGCCTTTGTAAAATCAAGAAGCTCTTCAACATTGAATGCTTCAATCGCACCGGATTGCTTTAATACAGCAGAAAATATTTTTGATTCGCCAGCCATTGAACCTGTATGAGAAGATACAGCAACCTGGCCAGCAGTTGTTTTACCGGCTTTAATAACAACAACCGGTTTTTTTATAGTCACGCTTTTGAGGGTTTTCAATAAAACTTTTCCGCGTTTGCTTCCTTCAATATAAAGTGCAATTGCTTTCGTGTTTTTATCTTTAGCTAGATAATTCAGCAAGTCGACCTCGTCCACATCTATTCTGTTTCCAATTGAAGCAAATTTGGAA
>Ga0209541_10013674_pt1 | contig 12358 bp, 18 predicted proteins | sample RifCSPlowO2_01_FD_184027 | JGI IMG/M metagenome (GOLD analysis project Ga0209541, IMG submission 184027) | Groundwater microbial communities from Rifle, Colorado - Rifle CSP2_plank lowO2_0.1 (SPAdes) (version 2) | ecosystem: Environmental > Aquatic > Deep subsurface > Groundwater | place...
CCAAGCGTCCGCATCATTCACTTTCACTTTTATCGCCGATGGGATATATTGTCAGTACATTATCAGCGGCGGACTGCCAAATGAGGTGGACGAGTACATCTATTTGAAATTTATCCAAAAATGATTTAATCTATAATTCTATGACCAAAATACAAGACAATTTAATAAAGCTTCAGTGCAAAGAGTGCAAGCATGTCAACTATTGGACAAAAAAGAACAAGAAAAAAGTTGAAAAAAAACTTGAAGCCAAAAAGCACTGTGAATGGTGCCGGAAACACACCTTGCATAAAGAGGTAAAGAAATAAAACAGAAGATCTTTTTGGCAATGCGAGATATTGCGAGTTAAGAGGCTAGTACTAAAACTAAAAATGTACACACTCCGTAGCGATCGCTAGGATTCGTGTACATTTCATTTTTACTGAATTTATTGAAAACATAAGCCATTTGCTATATGCTTTAACTGTGTTGGGGGTATAGTTTAGTGGCAGAACAACGGTCTCCAAAACCGTTAGCCAGGGTTCGATTCCTTGTACCCCCGCTTTCGTTCCGCTTAATTGCGGAACTTCGGCGGGCAAGCCCGAAAATGGAACAAAATAATTTAAAAAAGATATACGCATTTATTTTACCCAAGACGAGACTTAATCGAAGTTTGCGTGTTTTAATAACGGTAAATGCAATTCTTGTATTTATTATGGGGCTATTTGCTCCCTTTTATGCCGTATTTGTCCAGCGAATCGGCGGGAATGTTGCATTCGCCGGACTTTCGTGGGCAGTTTTTTCGATCGTCAGCGGCTCGCTCATATTTCTTTTCTCAAATTGGCAACTAAAAGTGAAAGAGCCGGAACTTCTTATCGCCTTAGGATATATTTTGCGCGGCGGCGTATTTATAAGCTACGCTTTTATGGCAAGCATATCTCAACTCATGATAACTCAAGTCTTTTGGGGTGTAGCTGTGGCGTTGGGGACTCCGGCATTTGATTCCGTTTACGCCAATCACACGAACAAAGAAAGTTCTATTGTTGAATGGGGAAGATGGGAGGGTATAGCGGCGATTGTTGCCGGTGTTGCGGCATTAACGGGCGGTCTTATTATTCAAGCTTTCGGGTATGAAGTGATTTTTATCGCAATGGCGGTAATTTCTGTCGGTTTGGGTGTTTATGTTTGGAGATTGCCAAGAGAACTTTTGTAAACACATCAATTTTGATATGAAAAAATTATCAAAAAATGCGCTAAACCATGAGAAGCGAATCAATGAAAAACAATATAATAAGAGACTTGGTGTTAATCGTCTTTAGTATTGTTGCGGCTATTATGCTTGCAAAAACAGGAGTTTTAACGGGAATATTGGCCAATATGCAAGAGTGGAAATTTTTAGGAAGTTTTCTGTCGGGAATGTTTTTTGTTTCTATTTTTACCGCAGCTCCCGCGGCAGCAGTTCTTTTTGAGATTGCCGCATCTAATTCAATATGGGCGGTTGCGTTTTTTGGAGGGGCAGGCGCATTGATCGGCGACATTTTGATTTTTCGTTTTATCAAAGACAGTCTGGCGGAAGACGCGCGATGGTTAATCGGAAAAACCAAACAAGAAAGATTTTTTTTAATTTTTCAATCTAAATTATTTAGATGGCTTATCCCGTTTATTGGAGCTTTGGCGGTTGCTTCACCTTTGCCGAATGAAGTTGGATTGGCGATGATGGGATTATCAAAAATGAAAACGGCTGTATTTGTCCCTCTCTTATTTGCGCTTAATTTTGTCGGAATATTAATAATTGGTTTAATAGCGCGGTTTTAATAAAATTTTATGGAAAATTTATCCACTTGATTCTTTTGTCTCTTTTAAACCAAGTCATTTGCCGTTTGGCGTATTGCCAATTTTCAATAAGCATTTTTGCGAGCATTTCGTCTTTGGATATTTCCCTGCGCAAAAATAAGGCGGGATATTTGTATTCAAAGCCAAGCTCGTAAAGACGCTTCCAAGACAAGCCTGACTTTCGCAATTTTTTCGTTTCGGCGACCAGTCCGTTTCTTAACATTTTCTTAATTCTTTTCTCAATATTTATTTTCAGAATTTCATCCGGTAATTTTATCCCAATTTGCCTAATGTCAAGGTCTCGCCTTGACATTGATTTTAGTTTTGGCATCTTGCCGATTTCCTTGGTGATTTCTATGGCGCGGATAAGGCGGCGGGGATTTTTGGCGTCAATGTTTTTTGCCCGTTCGGGGTCAAGTTTTTTGAGCATCTTAAACATTTCTTCCGTTGTTTTTTTCTCTAGTTCTTTGCGCAGTCTCCAATTTGGCTTCACTTCGGGCAAAACGATATTATCAACGACAGCTTGTATGTATAAACCCGTTCCGCCGACAATAATCGGAATTTTGTTTTTAGCGAAAATTTTCTCAATGGCTTTCTCGGCGCATTTTTTAAAATCCGCGACGGTAAAAATTTTTTTGGGCGAAACAACATCAAGACAATAATGAGGAACACCTCCCATTTCTTTTCTAGTAATCTTCCCAGTACCGATATCCAGTCCTTTATACACCTGCCTGGAATCGGCGGAAATAATCTCGCCGTTGATTTTTTTGGCAATCTTTACCGCCAACGCGCTTTTCCCTGATGCTGTCGGACCAAGTATCACAATAATTTTCCTTTTAGACTCCATATATTCGCTTTTATTATTTTTGCCGAAACAAAATTATTTTTAATGTTCAACATCGAATGTTTAACATTTGTAATTTCTACCGGCTTGTTGCTTTCCGTTCGGCCGTTTAAAACTTTTACGATTTGGCCGACCAGTTTTTTATTATTTTCAAGCGCCGTTTTCTTTAATATTTCGTTAAGTTCGTTTTTTCGCGACTCTTTTTCTTTGTGAGACACATTATCTTTGAACATTTTATAAGCTACGGTTTTTGGGCGGGGAGAGTATTCGGAAATAAAGGCCATATCAAATTTTATTTCTTCAAACAATTTTTTGGTGTCTCCAAACTGTTTCCTCGTCTCTCCCGGGAAGCCGACGATAATGTCGGTTGAAATGGCGATATCCGGCATCGCTTTTCTTATTTTCCCGACCAGTTTTTTGTAGTGGCCGACAGTATATGGCCGACCCATTCTTTTTAAGACCGTGTTGTTGCCCGATTGAACCGGCAAGTTTATGTAATGAGCGAATTTCTCACATTCGGCCATGGCTTTTATAAGCTCATCGGAAAAATCTTTCGGATGAGGCGAAGTGAACCTTATCCAAAAATCACCGGGAATATCGTTAACCATACGCAGTAATTCTGGAAATTTTATTTCTTTAGGTTTTAGATTTGAAATTTTAGATTTAAGATTACAGCGATAGCTGTTTACCGTCTGTCCCAACAGCCAAATTTCTTTGGCGCCGTTGGTAATCGCTTTTTTGACATCGCTCGCAATATCAATGACCGTCCTTGATATTTCTCTGCCGCGCGCCAATGGGACGATGCAATAGGCGCAAAAATTATCGCAACCGTTGGAAATTGAAACAAGAGCGGAAACCTTCGTTTTAACCTTAAATGGTGCTGATTTTGTGCTGGAGCATTTTTCCAGCACCATTTTATGATCCTCTTTTATTTTTGGCAGAATTTTTTCCAGCGTTTTTATTTTTTTTATATCTATAAAATGGTCAAAAAGCGGGAGGCGCTTCTTCAAGTCTTTTTCCGAATGGTGCATCATGCAGCCGGTTAAAACAATTTTCAATTTACAATTTACAATTTTCAATTCTTGAAGTTTGTTATTTAAGCCGAAAATCCTGTCTTCCGCTTTTTGGCGGACGGAACAGGTGTTGAAAATCAAAACCGGATTTTTGGCGGAAATCAAATCTTCCGCATTGTCGGCGCGGACATAGCCCAAATTTTCCATTATCTCGGCCGTTTTTTCCGAATCAGCCGTATTGGATTGGCAGCCGAAAGTGGTGATTATATATTTGCCCATAATTTAGAAGTTTAGCCATTTTTACCGTTTTTTCAATCAGGGCTTGCGGTTTTGGAGCAATCTGCTATTATTTCAAACATTAAATTATGTTAAAGATCAGATTGCAAAGAGTGGGAAAAAAGCACGACCCGAGTTTCCGGGTTGTTTTGACCGATTCGGCCAGAGCCGCCAGAAGCGGTTCGGTCAATGAAGTTCTCGGTTTTTACAGCGCCAACAGAGAACAGACCAAATAAAAGAATGGATGGCGAAAGGGGCGCAAGTTTCCGACACCGTCCACAACATTTTGGTAAAAGAAAAAATAATCAAAGGGCCGAAGAAAAACGTCTTGCCGCCAAAGAAAAAATCAGTCGAAGAAACGAAGGCCAAAGCATTGACGGAACAAACTCCTCATACTACAATTGGAAAATAATGCAGAGCGGTCGAGACTGCTGAATTATAAGAAATAAGCAAGATTGAGCACTAATAAAATGGCTGACAAAGAATTTCTTGAATATGTCGTTAAAGCGCTCGTTGATAATCCTTCCGCGGTCAGCGTTGACCGAAAGGTTGACGAAATGGGAGTTCTTATAACTCTCAAAACAGACCCGGCGGATATGGGCAAAGTAATCGGACGAAGCGGAAACACGGCCAAGGCGATCAGAACTCTTTTGAGAGTCGTTGGCATGAAGAACAACGCGCGAGTCAATCTTAAGATTGAAGAGCCGGAAGGCAGCACGAGACCGGTCAAAACCGTTGACCAGGCAATGGACGATTTGAAGATATAGTTTGATGTTTTCAAAAATAAAAATCCTCCGACGTGATGTCGGAGGATTTTTGTTTTAAATTTTTTTTAAAAACAAAATCATACGCTTAATTTGCTCCAGCATAATTAGTGGTATGATTTTAAAAACAAATGAGATTTGATATCATAACAATTTTTCCGAAATCATTAAGAGGATATTTAAATTCCTCTATTTTGGGGCGCGCCCAAAAAGATAAAAAAATAGAAATAAACTTGCATAATTTGAGGGATTTCGCCGAGGATAAACATAAAAAAACGGATGATAAGCCATATGGTGGCGGGCCGGGGATGGTTCTTAAAATAGAACCAGTCGTTAAGACAATCTTAAAAATAAAACCTGCCTCGCCGGCAGGCAGGTCAAATCTGGGAAATTCTAAGATAATTCTGTTTTCTCCGGCGGGAAAACAGTTTACTCAAAAAATGGCGCGAGATTGGGCGAAAAAATATGATAATTTAATTTTAATTTGCGGAAGATATGAGGGGGTGGATGCGAGAGTGAAAAAAGTTTTAAATGCGGAAGAAATTTCCATTGGTCCATACATTTTGACGGGCGGGGAATTGCCGGCGGCGATTGTCGCGGATTCCGTGGCTCGCCACATCCCGAATGTTTTAGGCAAAGAAGAGTCTTTGGAAGAGGAAAGGGGAACATCCGGATTTCCCGTTTACACCAAGCCGGAAGTTTTTGAGTTTAAGGGTAAAAAATTCAAAGTACCGAAAGTCTTGCTTTCCGGCCATCATGAAAAAATAAAAAATTGGAGGGAAAAAAATTCTAAAAAAATAAAAGAAAAATAAAACTCATATTTTTCTTTTATTTAAAGCTATATTATCACTTTTGACGCTATAGCGTAGAAGTTGATAACTTTTTGAAACCCCAAAAAAATTTGACAAGCATCTAAAAATGTGTATAATTAAAACAAATTTTGAGAAAGCTTAATTTTGGCCAATTGAGCTTAAACCCTTTAACAAGCCTAGCCAGTATAAAAATTGAAAGGAGTGGAGAATGGCGAAAAAAATAAGGTTAAAAAAAAGGAAGAAATGGACAGAACTGCAATACCATCAGATGTGTACCATTTTTGGACCTGAAATGACCGGGTGTGGCCTTTTGCCGTTTGGAGGTTTTTTTCGAACAAAACCTCCAAAAAATTGTAATTCCAGCGATATTAAAAATTTAAATGAAAATATCTGGGTGCAGTTGAGTGCGGAGGAAGAAAAAATCATGGATGAATATTACAATTCCCACAAAAGGAGATTTATAAAAAGAATTGAACAAAACCTGTCGAAAATATCGGAAGATGCGATGGAGTATTGGATTAATAACCCGAAACATCTTAAGGATATCCTTTCTAAGGCATTTTATCTGCTCGATCAACATTAGATTGGGCAATAAGAGCGTTTTAAAACAAAAACCCTGTATATGTCGTTTGTATACAGGGTTTTATTTTTTATTTTATTTAAGCTATAATTTAACCATATGAGAATCGCTATCAACGGCTTTGGGCGGATAGGGAGAGTTTTTTACAGACAAGTTTCAGGTTTGCTTGATTTTGAAGTTGTCGCCATAAACGATTTGGCCGATAAAGACAACCTTTTATATTTATTGGAACACGACAGCGTCTACGGAAAATTCGCTTTGCCGGAAAAAATAAAAGACATAAAATTTTTGCGGGAAAAAGACCCGGCCAAATTGCCGTGGAAGAATTTGGACATAGATATTGTCGTGGAATCCACCGGATTTTTTGATTCTTACGACAAAGCCAAAGCCCATTTGGACGCCGGAGCGAAAAGAGTCGTCATAACCGCGCCGGTCAAAGATGACACGGCGCTGACCTTTACGCCTAATGTTTACCCTGAAGATATTTCCAAATCAAAAATAACTTCTAACGCTTCCTGTACCACTAACGCCATCACTCCGCTTATCTCCATATTTGCCAAAAATCCCGGCGTAAAAAAAGCGGTTTTAAACACTATCCACGCTTACACGGCGACTCAAGGGATAGTGGACAAGCCCGATGCCAAAGATTGGCGCCGCGGACGCGCCGGAACGATAGACATTTCTCCTTCCAGCACCGGAGCGGCTGTTTCCGCCGCCAAAGCCATACCGGAAATGAAAGGAATTTTTGACGGCGTGGCGGTGAGGGTGCCGGTGCCGGTCGGCTCGCTGATAGACCTGACTTTTGTCTCCAAAAGAAACACGAGCGTTGAAGAAATAAACGAAATTTTGACGGCCGAAACGCGAAAGCCGGAATGGCAGGGAATAATAAAGGTGTCCAACGAGCAATTGGTCTCAACCGATATCATCGGCGAGCCGTACGGCTCTATCGTTGACCTCGGTTTTACCAAAGTTATAGACGGCGACTTGGTCAAGATTTTTTCCTGGTATGACAATGAATTCGGTTATGCGGCGATGCTTATAAAACATCTGGAAATTTTGAAAAAGTATTTATAATACCGCTATGCTGATTCCCGCCATCAATGCCGATACTTTTGAAGAAGTTCAAAAGAAAATAAAGCTCATTGAACCTTATTTTTCTTGGGCGCATCTGGATATCGCCGACGGAACATTCACCAGAAACACGCTTTGGCACAATTTGGCGGAATTCGCCCTGATTGAAACCGAACTCAATCTTGAAATTCATTTGATGATAGACAAAGTGGAGGAAAAAATTGACCATTGGCTTAATCCGTCCGTCAAAAGAATAATTTTCCATATCGGCGGAACAAGAGATGCCGGCTTTATCATTGACAGATGCCATAAAAATAAAACAGAAGCCGGAATAGCCATAAGTCCGGATGAATCCGTCGCTCAAGCGCTGGCCCACAAAAGCAAGGTTGATTTTTTCCAAATTTTGGCCGTTAAGCCGGGTTTGCCGGGGCAGAAAATGGACGAAAACACTTTTGAAAGAATCAGAGAAGTGAGAAAATTCTGCCCTTCGTGTATAATAGAAGTTGATGGGGGAATGAATAAAGAGACAATTCCGAGAGCGATTGAAGCGGGAGCGGACAGGATAGTGGCCGCCAGCGCGATATTTAATAGCTCCGACGCTTTGGTCGGAGCTCCGACTTCGCATCGGAGCGGAAAAGATATTAAAGAAACCATTGAAGAATTAAAAAATGTTACCAAAATTCTGCTCCAGCATAAAAATGGTAACATTTTTTTAAAACATAAAAATGTTGTCCGATGAACAAATAAAAAAATTGGAAGCGACGGCCAATACTATCCGCCAGGATATTATCGCTATGCTTTTGGAGGCAAAAACTGGACACTCGGCCGGGCCACTCGGAATGGCCGATGTTTTTACGGTTTTGTATCACACCGATGCCATCAAACACAACCCGAAAAATCCGGATTGGGAAGAAAGAGACAGAATAGTTTTATCCAACGGCCATATCTGCCCCGTGCTTTACGCGGCGATGGCAAGGGCGGGATATTTTCCGGCAGAGGAATTAAAAACTTTACGAAAATTTGGGACAAGATTACAGGGGCATCCGCATCGGCTTGCCTTACTCGGGTTGGAAACTTCTTCCGGACCGCTTGGCTCCGGCCTGTCGCAGGCGGCCGGTATGGCTTACGCCTTGAAAGCCGATAAGAAAAAAAATCAGGTTGTTTGCCTGATGAGCGACGGCGAGCTTGACTGCGGGCAGACCTGGGAAGCGGCGATGTGGGCGGGGAAAAACAAGCTGGATAATCTCACGGCGATAATAGACAGGAACAATATTCAGATAGACGGATTCACTGAAGATATAATGCCTCTGGAGCCGTTGGACGAAAAATTTCAGGCTTTCGGCTGGCATATTTTGGAAGTAAACGGCAATGACATAAGAGCTGTTTACGACGCTGTTTTTCAAGCCAGAGCGATTTTTGAAAAACCGGTTTGCATCATCGCTTATACCATTCCCGGCAAAGGCGTGGATTTTATGGAACAAGATTTCAACTGGCACGGCAAACCGCCGAATAAAGAAGAAGGCGAAAAAGCTTTGCAAGAATTGAGAACGCTTGGAGGAAAGATAAGGGAGGAGTAAAATATGAAGAAAAAATTTAACAATTACGCTTTTATAGCAAAAATAAATTGGAATGTAAAAAAAGAACCCCATAAGGACGGGACCTCATGAGGGGCTTTTAATCGTGACTACATCATTAGTATTACAAATTAGTGTATAATGTCAAGTAAATTATCAAATAACTAAAATTTATGTCTAACCAAAAAGGATTTTCAAAAGTGGCAATAATGATCATCGTCTTGATTGCCGTAACCCTGTTTATTTATGTGCGAATGGGCTACCAAACAGAAACAATTCCAAGCAACATTTCGGAAAATAAAACCAGTAGCAATTTTAAAAGTAGCGAGAAAGACGCAACTGTTGATTGGAAAATTTATGTTCACAAAAAAACTGATGATTATTCGTTTCTTAAAAAATTTTCCATAAAATATCCGCCATACGCGAAAATAAATACTGGTGTGGAAGATAGGGGAAATTATCCATACATTACAATAAGTTTTCAGGAAGATGGTCATAATTGCTTAATGATAAGTCCTTCTATTGCAGTAGGCGATCCAGGATTTGATGGGGAGATCGTAGACAATAAAGTAATAATTGGTTCTAATGCTTGGGAAGAAACTATTTGGAAAGACTCTGATGGAGCTATTGTTTTTTATGGATTATCATCAGACGAAATTCCTATTAATTTTGATTTGACCCAAACAGATAAAGAAAATAAATGTTTGTCAATGTATAAAAAAATTATTGCCACGATTAAGATTATTTAATAAATAGTTAAATTTACATCTTTTAAAATTTATCTAAAAAAACATGAACCCAAAACTAAAACTTAATCCGAAATTATTACAAGAGGATATTGAACAGGTCCCGACTCGCTTTGGCTATGGCGAGGGGTTGGTGATTGCCGGAAAGGAAAATCAGAACATTGTGGCGCTTTGCGCCGATCTGACGGACTCCACCCGCACTTCGGTTTTCAAAAAAGAATTTCCAGACCGGTTCGTGGAAGTTGGCATCGGTGAGCAGAATATGGCGTCGCTCGCTTCCGGAATGGCGGCGGTCGGCAAAATTCCTTTCATCTCTTCTTACGCTATGTTTTCGCCCGGCCGAAATTGGGAGCAGATAAGAACGACGATTTGTTACAACAATCAAAATGTAAAAATCGCCGGCGCGCATAGCGGAGTTTCCGTCGGTCCCGACGGCGCCACTCATCAGGCGATAGAAGATATGGCTATCACGCGGGTTATCCCCAATATGGTTGTCATCGCGCCTTGCGATGCCATAGAAGCCAAGAAAGCGACCATTGCGGCGGCCAGACATAAAGGCCCGGTCTATATAAGATTCACTAGAGAAAAAACGCCGGTGATGACGACGGAAGAAACACCGTTTGAAATCGGCAAAGCGGAAATTTATAGAGAAGGGAAAGATGTAACGATAATCGGTTGCGGCCCCTTAGTTTATGAGGCTTTAAAAGCGGCGGAAGAATTAGCCAAAGAGGGAATTGAGACGGAGGTAATAAACAACCACACCGTGAAGCCGATGGACAAGGAAACGATTTTGCAATCGGTCCAAAAAACCGGCTGTGTGGTAACGATAGAAGAACATCAAGCGGCAGGCGGAATGGGTTCAGCCGTTAGTGAAATATTATCTCAAAAATTACCTGCACCAATGGAAATAATCGGCGTCCAAGACCGCTTCGGCGAATCGGGAGAACCAAATGAGCTTTTGGAAAAATTTGGTTTAATGGCGAAAAATATAATTGAGGCGGCAAAAAGGGCGATAAAAAGAAAATAAAAATTGTTTAATTTATCCTCCTTGGCCTGTAATCCTTCGGCGCTTGTTGGAGATATTTTTCAATTTCCTCTAAGGTAAGCAAGCCTGCTTGCGCGCCGATTTTCTGGACGACGGACATTGAGTTGACAGGCGCCATCATTAAGGCTTCTTCAATTGATTTGCCCATAGCCAAGCCGGCGACAAAAGTGGCGGAGAAAGCGTCTCCGGCGCCGGTGCGTTCAAACGGCGGTTTGGGGTCTGGGTAGGGCGGCATAAACCAGGATTGCTCGCCGTTATAAGCGTAAGCCCCTTTGACGCCGTCGGTGACGACGACAATTTTCGGGCCAAGATAAGAAATCATTTTCATCAATTCCATCGGTTTTTCTTCTTTTGTTACTAGAATTCTTTGAGCCTCCTGAATATTGCAGATGAAAACTTTCGTCATTTTGTAAATTCCCGCCAATTTCTCCGCGCCGAATTTCATCTGGAATGTCCCGGGCTGAAAGGCCAGATTTGTTTCAGGGTGGAATTTAAGATAATTTTCTATTTCTTGATGAAAAGGCAGGGAATTTTCGCCGAGCGAAGACAAGTAAATCCATTTCGGCGAGCCGATATGAGGCAATTCATAATCGTATTCTTCGTGTTTTATCAAAATTGTCCGTTCGTCTTTGTACCAAAGCACATAATGATAGTTGGTTTTTTTGTCTTTATGAATTTTTATAAATTTAGTACTGACATTTTCCGCTTTGAAAGCGTTAACGCAATCTTTGCCGTTTAAATCATCGCCGACATTGCCAACATATGCCGATTTTAAACCCAATCTTGCCGCCGCCACGGTGGCGTTGGCGCTGTTGCCGACGGCGGGCACCACCGTAACGGATTCGTAAGGAATTTTATTGCCGTAATCCAAACATATCTGGCAATTTTCTTTATTGATATCACAATTAACCGATACTTCTTTGATTCTTATGAAGGCGTCTACCGTCGTGTCCCCAATGGCAACGAAGTCAAAGTTGTTTTTGAAAAACATAATGCTTCCATTTTACCAGTTACAATTTTTTCCGAAACATTGACAATAAAACTTTATTATGATAGTCTGGTGGCAGAAATCAAAACATCGGGTTTTGATGAAAGTTTGGACTTTTAAATTAAGGAGGGTATGAAATGTTAATTCCGTTGACTGTTTTTGTTGTCCTTTCAGGTAGTTTCTTCTATTTCATAAAATTTCTTGATTCAGAAAGTGGGCTTAGTATGTGTTTAATCGCACCCATTGTTCTATGTACTTTTTTAAGTGCTTCCATTGCAAGAAAAATAGGAAAAAGTTTTCCAATATATTGGAAAACGATATATAAACAAAAAGATCCTGATTGCTCAGTTGATAGAATAGAACAACAGACGGCTTTATTTTGCAAATGGCATTATTACTTTATAGCCCTTCCTCCTCCAGACAGAAAAGTGCACACCACATCACTATAAATAACATTGTGTCCGCCACGCAATTTCAAATCTAAAAAGGTTTGGAATCGCGCGGCGGATTTTTTATTTACACTCGTTTATATTATTTTCATGCTAAAATAAAAAAGGTGCAGAAAATATGCTATCGCTGAAATTGTGTACCATTTATTAATATCAAAAAATAAAAAAAATAAAAAAAATAAAATGAGGCGAGCGACAAGACAGAAAATTTTATTATTGCTCTTAAGCGGTGTCGCGCTAGGCTTGTCAAAATCGCCAAGGGGATATTTTAAAATTATAAAAAGCGCTTCAAAAGCATGGAAAGATATTGAGCGGAAAAGATTATACGCCCTAGTTCGGGAGTTTTACAACGACCGCCTGGTTGACTACAAAGAAGACAAAGACGGT